>Ga0172362_10000686_pt1 | contig 28305 bp, 27 predicted proteins | sample LakKivs1_kivu2a2_FD_114534 | JGI IMG/M metagenome (GOLD analysis project Ga0172362, IMG submission 114534) | Sediment microbial communities from Lake Kivu, Rwanda - Sediment s1_kivu2a2 | ecosystem: Environmental > Aquatic > Freshwater > Lake > Sediment | place: Rwanda: Western Province, Lake... | reverse complement strand
GCTCCCGGATATTGGCAAACTCAAGCAGGAAGGGATTAAGTCCCGCCTCCCGAAGAGCATCCTGAAAAACAGGTTCATGGGTTCTCGGTGTGCAGGCAGCCACAACCACCCGGTTAAGTTTTTTTTCCTTGATTGTTTTTGTCAGGTGGGTAATGGCATCCACTGAACAGGCAAAAGGTTCCTCCACCGCATGGGTCACCCCTTTGAGTCCGCCGGCATAATCGACCACTTCAGGCACGTTCACCACCTTGGCAATGTTGGTGCCGCAATCACAGACAAACACACCTATTCTCGGGGATTCTCCCCTGACATCGTGCTCTTCAGGATAAAACTTCTCTTCTACCCTAGTACCCCGTTCCTCCCTCAGAAACTGCGAGGCAAGTGAGGCAGCGCCGCTCCCCATAGTCACGGAATCAGGGATATCCATGGGTCCATGAAAACCCCCGCAGGAAAAAATTCCTTCCCTGAAAGTCTTGATCGGGGAAAATGCAGGGCTTTCGCAAAATCCATGATTGTTGAGTCTTATACCAAATTTCCTTGCGAGTTCCTGGTTTCCGGTGTTGGGACTCAAACCTACAGATAGGACAACCAGATCGAATTCTTCATCCTTGACTTCTGAGCCATTTATGCGATACCTGATGACGACATTCCCGTTGTCGGCCCGTTGCTCCAGAATGGAGGCCTTGCTCCAGATATAACGAACTCCCGGGGTGTTTTTGGCCCTTTCGTAGTACCGCTCGAATCCCTTGCCATAGGCACGAATGTCATTGTGAAGGACCGCTGCCTCCAGATCGGGATAGTGCTCTTTGGACAAAAGCACCTGTTTTGTGGCGTACATGCAGCAGACCGCGGAACAGTATGTGAACCCTGAAGTCTTGTCTCTGGACCCTACACACTGGATCCAAGCGATCTTTTGAGGTGCCTTTCCATCGGATGGCCGTACCAGTTCACCTCCGTAAGGGCCAGAAGCACTCAATAGCCGTTCGAACTCCAGGCTGGTGACAACATTGGAAAAACGATCATATCCATACTGACTTTGCCGCTCAGGGTCAAATGGCTCATAGCCAGTAGCAAGAATTATGCTGCCCACCTCCAGGGTCAGCCTTTTACGTTGCTGGTGGAAATCGATAGCCCTGTTCCTGCAGACAGGAATACAGATTTGACATTCTCTTCTATTGAGAAAGAGACACCGGGCTTCGTCAATGACTGATACAGCTGGCATTGCCTGGGGAAAGTGGACATGAATGCACTTTTGATTTGCTATGTTTTCATTGAATACATCTGGAACAAATATGGGACAATATTCAGAGCATGTACCACATCCTGTACACTTGTCCTCATTAACATAGCGGGGTTCCTGGATCAAGTGGACCTCAAAATTCCCCGTTTCCCCATCCATACGTTCAATCTGGGCATTAGTAATAATCGATATATTAGGATTGGTGGCACATTCAATGAATTTAGGGGATAGAATACACATCGAGCAGTCATTGGTAGGAAATGTTTTGTCCAACTGGGCCATCTTTCCACCAATGGCAGGTCCTTTATCCACCAAATAGACCTTGAATCCCGAATTTGTAGCATCCAATGCAGCCTGGATTCCACTGACTCCGGCACCAATCACCATCACGGTTCCGAACTTTCTTCGTTTAGACTCCGGTCTTTCAATCTCGTTGGCTTTCTCGGGTATTTCCCTCTCCATAAATATCCTTAGGCGAAGACCTCAAAATAATAGTGCTAAACTAAATCACCTCTTGCACAATTTCAGATATATCTCGAATCTCAAGAACATCTTTTCCACCCATGGCCAAAACACTGTCCTTAAAATTGACGATACAGTATGGACAAGCTGTCGCTAAAACTTCAGCCCCTAATTCAACAGCCTGTTTGACCAACATATCGGAAAACCTCTCTCCACTCTTGGTTTCCATCCAGATCCTTCCTCCGCCTCCTCCACAGCAAAGGCTGTTCTCACGGGAGTTCACTTCATCCATAAGAGTAACTCCGGGAATGCTGCTCAGTACCTTCCTGGGTTCTTCGTAGATGCCACTATGTCGCCCAAGATAGCAAGGATCGTGATAGACAACTTTTTTGCACAGTTCCTTGGAAAATTGGAGTTTACCTTTATCCAGCTGTTCTGCCAGATACTGGGTAAAATGGGTCACTTTAAAACGGCCGCCTTTCTTAGGGTACTCGTTATTGAAAGTAACATAGCAGTGGGGTGAAGTAACAATAACATCCTTAACCCCCGCCTGGTTGAAAACCTCAATGTTGTTCCGTGCAAGATTTTCAGAAAGTTTGTCATTACCTACCTTTCGAACGCTCTCCCCACAGCAAATCTCCTTGGTCCCAAGGATTCCAAAATTGACTCCCATTTTTTTCAGGATCCGACTGGTGGCCACAGCTACACCCATCAGTTTCTGGTCATAGGCTGGCACACAGCAGGAAAAATAGAGCACCTCCGTCTCCTTGTTGAATAAAGGAATATCGAGACCATCAGACCAATGCGCCCTACTTTCCCGATTTTCTCCCCAGGGATTACCCACAGATGTCAGATTACCCATCACGCTCTGCAGACTCTTAGGAACCGCCCTATAGCCAAATTCCAATATAATTTTTCTAACAGAACGAATGATGTCCGTAATCGCCACCTCCCTGGGACAGCGGCTGACGCACATATTGCATGTGGAGCAAAGCCACCATTTCTCCTCACCCAGCTCTACCAGCCCGAACTTAGTCTGGGTAATTATCTGATGAGGCATGAATATTCGTACATAATTCCAAGGACAACTCACCGTGCAGAGTCCGCATTGAAAGCACAGCTTGAATGCCTCACCTCCAGCATCCTTGATCATGTCTATAGCTTCTTTGGACGGTGCTACTGCCTCCACTATGTCGCCTCCTCATTCATCACTTCTCGATTCGTTCGGCAAAAATATGCCTGTATTCTACTTATAAGTTTAAGAGATACTGACTATAAAAGTCTATCCCCCATCAGCAAACCCTTCTAAAACCACAATTTCTTCCACATCTGAGTTTATCTGGTAAATAACCTTGTTGGTCTTCACGTCGACTATAAGCCCTCCATAAGTGCTACTGTAAGTTTCGCTCAAAATCCTCTTTGCCTCCTCCTCAGAGACCTCCTTGGTTTCTCCCTTAGCGAAAAAATAATGAACCTTAACAATTCGTTCCTTCAAAGGATCTTCCGGGGTTAGGTCCGGCTCAAGTGGTTCCATATGTCACCTTGATCTTTAAAAGGGCTTCTTCAGCATCGGTCACCACCCTTCCTGGAATACCGTTGAGAATAAAATTTATCACCTTCATCCAAATATCCTCCCTCGAAGGTTGAACTCATATCATTATCTCATTATCTTTAATTTATTAATCTTAAAATCAGATTCAGAATGAACACATGCTACTAAAGAACTATATAAAGTATGTATAAAGTATATATAAAGTAAAAGTAGATGAAATCAAATCAAAATAATTTATCGACCTATTAATATTTTTTATAGAAGATGGGCAAAAAAACGCCCCATTTTTCCACTTTACAACCCGGTATCCGTTCGGTAGATTCCCACGGGCTTGCCCTGGGAATCTATACAGCGAACACCGTGAGCCTGGTACCAGCGTGCGGGTGCGGGAGGCCTGGTACCCACGAAGTGGGTGGGGCTTATGCCTTAAGGAGGGGTCGACATAGAGGAGGTCAACTGCAATCTGGAAGATATAGAATTTGCTTCGAGGCTGGTAGAGGGTGACCCCTTGACGCCCTGTTGCCTAACATAAACTGAACAATAACGAGAGGTGGCTCGCCATAAGCACGACGATGATGTCCTAATAGATGCGTGGCCAGGTTTCTGAAGAGGATGGCCCGCTGAAATCATCTGGTGGATAACGCCGGAGTGCTATGCCCATAAAGCTCATCCATATAGGTAAACAAACCCTGGCACCGCTTTCCCCTTTTCCGAGAGACGTTCTTGAATCAAATCCAACCCAGACACCTGTAGCTACGTGAGGGGAGTAGCCGATAAAGAGGGCATCGTAATAATTGCTTGTCGTACCGGTCTTGCCTGCAACAGGATAACCCAATTTCGAAGCACCCTTTGCTGTCCCATATTCAACCGGTCCCTTCAGGAGCATATTCATTTTGGAAGCAATTTCCTCAGATATAGCCCTCTGCTTTTCAACCCCGCTTTCTTCAATCACATTCCCTTCTCCATCTGTCACCTTCCTGACAAAGATAGGTTTTACCCTGCTCCCACCATTTGCAAAGACAGAAAACCCCTTCACAAGGTCAAGAAGGGTTAGATTCGATGTCCCGAGGGCAATGGAAAGATTATTTTCCAGTTCTGCATTTATGCCAAGTTCTTCCATGCTTTCTTTCACAGCACTCACGCCTATCTCTTCAAGCAGCCTCACTGTAGCTGCATTTTTGGAATACGCAACAGCATCTTTTATTGTTATCTGCCCTTCATATTTATTGTCATAATTTTTTGGTGTCCATGTCTTTCCCAAACCCATCTGGTATTCCTTTGGTTCATCTATGATTACAGATTCAAGGTTATAGCCTTTTTTTAAGGCAGCAAGGTATATAAAAGGTTTAAAGGCACTCCCGGACTGTATCTTTGCTGACACTGCCCTGTTGTACGGGCTTTTTTCAAAATCCCTTCCCCCGACCATGACATACACATACCCTGTATCAACATCCATACATATTAATGCACCTTCAACCTTCAAGCTCCTCACAGGTTGAAATAGATTTAGCCTCCTTTTGTCCATCCCCCCGTATACACCTTTTACAACATCTCCCGGTTTAAAAGGAAAGGTATTAATCGTAAGTATCCCCTTTTCCTTACCTGCAAAAATCGAGTAACCATCTTTTATTCTTTCAGATATTAAGAGATTATATGTCTTTCCAACCTTGAGACCTGAAAGCTTTAAATCCCTGTCCTCCGCCTTTATAAAATCATCCCATTTCCTTTTCTCTAAACGGTACAAAACAACATATTGTCCATTTCTCTGTTCATAGAGGGTTAAACCCCTTCTTATCGCTTCTTCGCCTAACCTCTGGAGTCCGGGATCAACCGTTGCATAAATCTTTAACTCTCTATTCGACAAAACCCCCTTTCCATATTTATCTTCGATATACCGGAATACAAAATCCTTGAAATAACTATCAGCAAATACACCGTTGTCTTCTCTGATATTTATCCTCTCTTTCAACATTTCCTTTTTTCTTTTCTCATCTATAAAACCTTTCTCATACATCTGGGCTATTACATATTCCTGCCTGAGCCTTGCATTACCAGGATGCCTTTTTGGTGTATACCTTGATGGCGCCTGAACAATCCCTGCAAGAAGGGCTGCTTCTGCCCTTGATATTTCCCAGGCATGTTTTCCAAAATATACCTGCGCCGCTGCTTCCACACCATACACCCCATGCCCCATATAAATATTGTTCAAATAAAGATTTAAAATCTCCTTTTTTGACAGGTAATGTTCCAATCTATAGGCAAGAATTGCCTCTCTTGTTTTCCTCAATATGCTTCTTTCTGGACCTAAAATGAGCGATTTAATTACCTGCTGGGTAATCGTGCTCCCCCCCTGAACTACCTTCCCATAAACGATATTTTTCCATAGAGCCCTTAAAATACTTAATGGGTCAACAGCCCCATGCTTGAAAAACTCGGCATCCTCTGCAGCTAAAAATGCATCTCTCACATACTTTGGAATCTTATTATACTGCACGAAAATCCTGTTATCAGGGACAATGAGGTACACCAGTTGATCATTCACACCATATATACTACTCACAGGTTTATTCTCTAAATTTTTAAGAACCCTTACCGATGGAATGTCATTTATCACATAGATACAAAAACCAAAAACCATGAGAAGGGCAGAGAATATTACCAGCAAGATTAAATAAGACTGCAATCTCTTTTTCAAAACACTATCTCTCCTCTTAACCATATTAGTTATCCGTGATTACCCTCATCTGTTTGAGGATTCGAGGATTCAATCCCGCCATTGGCGGGACTTGACCACTGACTTTCAACACTTTAAAAAATCGAACATGTTATAATAGCCTTAGCAATCAATTCCCCATCGACACTCTTTACATCTACATCAGATACTGCAATTTTTTTTCCCCTGTGGATTACTTTCCCTTCAGCGTAAACGACAGCATCCTTAATCGGCACAAGGTAATTTACCTTCATTTCAAGCGTTAGCGCCCTCTCATTATCATTAGTTGTGGTCAATATAGAATTTATACCGGCTGAATCTGCAAGACTCGCTATAGCACCCCCGTGTAAGTAACCAAATGGGTGTGTGAGAGAATTTTTAAAATCAAGTTTAAGTTTTGCAAAACCTTTGCTGATTTCAACCACTTCAATACCGAGAAGCCCATAATACGGTGTACCTTTTGCTAACTTTAACTGTATATCTTCTTTCATATCGATAAATTGTTTAAAATTTATCCTAAAAACTACATTTTATCAACATCATTTTTAAAAACAGCAAACAGCTAACCATGAATAGTGAAAAGACCGTGCTTCAAGAATTCGAGTGATTAATCAACTTGAACCCTTGAACCCCTGGCCAAGACCTGCGGTTTAGCAGGGCAGGTCTCGAATCCTTAAATCCTTATATAAAATAAGATTTGTAATAGCATTAAAAAATTACTATAATCTTCCATTATAAAGCCTAAGGGGGGTTTAATGATGGAAGGCCATATTTACAAAGCTTTCGACATGGAATTAAAGGAACTTAAGGAGAAGCTTCTGTACGAAGGTGCCCTGGTTGAAAAGGCAATAAAGGATGCAATAAAGGCATTACTTGAGAGATATTCAGAGCTTGCCGTGAAGGTAATAGAAGATGACGACATAATTAATGCAAAAGAAGTAGAAACAGATGAGTTTTGTTTGAAGCTTCTCGCCCTTCGACAGCCAGCTGCAAGGGATTTAAGGTTTATAACTACTGCGATTAAAATCAATTATGATTTAGAAAGAATTGGGGATATGGCTGTGAACATATGTGAAAGGGTTTTAGAGCTTAATCAGGAACCACAGCTTAAACCCTATATAGACTTACCTACAATGGCAAACATAGTGCAACTCATGGTCAAAGAAAGCCTTGATGCCTTTGTTAAAGAAGATGTAGAACTGGCATGGAAGGTAACAAGGGAAGATGAAAAGGTAGATAACCTGCTTGATCAAATTTTCCGCGAGCTATTAACATACATGATGCAAGACTTAAGAACCATTACCAGGGCAACCAGATTGCTCTTCATATCGAAATACCTGGAGAGAATAGCCGACCATGCTGTGAATATTGCCGAACTGGTAATATTTATGGTAGAAGGGAAGATAATTAGACATATCAAGGATGTTCCTCAGGAATAACCTTATGAACAAATTTATAAGTATTGTTCTTTTTTGTTCAGTAATGTTACTTTGTTCCTGTAACTATAGCCCTACAACGGGGTTTGGACATAAAAAAAAGACCGTCACACTGGCTGGTTCTACATCTATAATGCCTTTTACAGAAAAACTTGCAGAACATTTCATGGTTGATCATCCTGAGTTTGTGATAAATGTTCAGGGTGGCGGCTCAACTGCTGGTATCCAGGCATGTCTAAATAAAACTATCGATATTGGTATGTCATCAAGAGAACTCAAGCAGGAAGAAACAATATTAAATGAAATATTAATCTGCCATGATGGTATTTCTGTGGTTGTTCACCCCAGAAATCCAGTTAGCGCACTTACATTAGAACAGATAAGAGGTATTTTCAGCGGTCATATAAGGAACTGGAAAGAGTTGGGCTGGATTGATAGAAAGATTGACGCTGTTACGAGAGAGGAAGGTTCCGGGACTCGCGGCTCTTTTGAAGAACTTGTTATGAAAAACGAAGAAATTTATGATGGGATTATGGTTCAGGATTCTAATGGTTCTGTAAAAGAAGTAGTAGCCACTGACCCTTATGCAATAGGGTATATATCCCTTGGTCTTGTTGATAATAGAGTAAGGGCTCTATCCATTGATGGTATTTACGCAAGCGTAGAGAATATAAAAACAAAAAAATATAAGATTGTGAGACCCTTCTTATTCCTGACATATGGTGATATTAACGATAATGTAATAATATTCATTAACTTTGTGATTTCTAAGAATGGACAGAATATCCTGAAAAAGGAAGGGCTGATAGGCATACTATGATTAAAAAGAAGTTCAGCAAAGAACACGCTGTCAGGTGGGTTTTAATGTTGTTCGCCCTTTCTTCCCTTTTATTTCTTTTCCTGATTTTCATCTTTATTCTTTTTGAAGGATTACCTCTTTTTCATAAAATTGGTCTGAAAAATATCATTTTTGGTTTTAAGTGGGCACCTACAAAAGGTTCCTTTGGTATATTCCCGATGATTGTATCTTCTTTTCTCGTAACCTTCGGTGCCCTTGTTATTGGCGCACCCTTAGGGCTTTCTTGCGCTATATACCTTTCCGAATATTCAGGGAAAAGGCTAAAGATGTTTTTAAAACCAGCCCTCGAACTTTTAGCCGGTATCCCTTCGGTGGTATACGGGTTTTTAGGTGTTGTGTATATAGTACCTATGGTAAGAAATTATTTCGGTGGAGCTGGTTTCTCTCTGCTTTCTACCTCTATTATCCTCGGGGTAATGATTTTACCTACAATAATCAGTATATCTTTTGATGCATTGATGAGTGTACCAAGAACTTACAGAGAGGGTTCTTTTGCCATGGGGGCCACAAAATGGCAGACAATCTTCAGGGTTGTGGTTCCATCTGCCAAATCAGGGATTCTGGCAAGTTTCATTTTGGGTATGGGAAGGGCAATAGGAGAGACAATGGCAGTTATTATGGTTGCCGGTAATGCATTAAAGATACCAACGAGTATTCTTGACCCTTTAAGGACATTGACCGGAAATATTGCCCTTGAACTCGCATACGCCACTGGAGACCACAGACAGGGACTATTTTCTACAGGGGTAGTTCTCTTGCTCATTATCATGATTCTTAACTATATTGCCAATTTTGGAATAAAGAGGAAGGTGATAAAGTGAAAAATAGCATCGAAAGGAGCCTTGTAAATTGAGGATCAACCCCCGAATAATAGATAAACTTGTAAAGATAGTTCTCAACTCACAGGCATTTTTTACAGTTGGAATACTGGTAGCAATCGTTGCTGTTATCTTCTTTAAAGGCTCCCCCCATGTAAATTTGGAATTTATCTTTTCCTCTCCAGAGGATATGGGCAGACATGGAGGCATATTCTTTACAATCATCGGGACTCTACTTCTTGTATTATTATCAATCCTTCTCGCCACGCCTTTGGGTGTTGGAACAGCAATCTTCTTGACTGAATATACCAGGGAATCGAGATTCACAAAAATTATTCGCTTTGGTGTTGAGTCTCTGGCAGGTATACCCTCTATATTGTACGGTCTTTTTGGCTTTATATTCTTTGTAATCAAACTCAAGATGGGCTGGTCAATCTTAGCAGGTGTATTTACTATAACTATTATGATTCTTCCAACAATAATAAGGACAAGCGAAGAGGCTATAAAGGCTGTCCCGAGGAATTTTAGAATCGTCAGCTACTCTTTAAGTGCTACCAAATGGGAGACGGTATTAAAGGTTGTATTACCTTCAGCAACCCCGGGGATTCTAACAGGCATTATGTTAAGCGTCGGAAGGGCTGTGGGTGAAACAGCGGCAATAATATTCACCATGGGAAGTTCACTTAGACTTCCTACATCACTTATGGATTCCGGGAGAACCATGGCTGTCCATTTTTATATCCTTGCCAGAGAAGGTATATCGATGGAAAAGGCCTATGCCACTGCCCTGGTCCTTGTTCTGAGCATATTATTTATTAATATCCTTGCCTATTATATTATGAACAGGGTTATTGCAAGGTATTCGTGAGAACGTATGGATATTAAAATAAAGGTAGAAAATTTAAGGGTATCGTACGGAAAAGGCGAAATCTTGAAAGGTATCAGTATCGATGTTCATAAAAACATGATTACCGGCTTCATGGGTCCTGCAGGAAGCGGGAAATCCACCCTTATATCAATTATTAACAGGATGATAGATTTTGAAGAGGATGTAAAGATCGAAGGTGGAGTTTATCTTGATGGAGATAATATTTTAGATGGAGAAATAGACCAGGTGAACTTAAGAAGACGGGTTGGAACGGTTTTTGCTGTTCCCATCGCCCTTCCCCGCTCAGTATACGAAAATATTGCGTATGGTCCAAGATTGCAGGGTATCAATGAAAAGACAGAACTTAACATTATTGTTAAGGAGAGTTTAAGAAAGGCATTTTTATGGGATGAAGTAAGGGATAGATTAAACAAATCAGCATTGAAACTCTCTGGTGGACAGCAACAGAGACTCTGTCTTGCCCGAACCCTTGCCCTTAAACCTGAGATCATTCTACTGGACGAACCCTGTTCTGGTTTAGACCCTATCTCTACTGCGAAGATTGAAGAGGCCCTCGATGAACTTAAAAAGGATTATACGATAATACTCGTTTCAAACAATACAAAACAGATAGCCCGTATCACTGATTATGCTGCATTTTTTTACATGGGGGAACTCATTGAATATGGTCCAACAGAAAGGGTATTCACGAACCCATCTGAAAAAAAGACTGAGGACTATATCCAGGGGAAATTTGGATAATGAATAATCGCGTACTGAGAACAGATACATTAAATTTATACTACAGCACCTTCCATGCCCTTTTAGATGTAGATTTTCATGTATTTAAAAATTCTATTACATCCCTGATAGGCCCCTCTGGTTGTGGCAAATCCACATTGCTTCGTTGCTTTAACCGCATGAACGACCTTATTGATGACGTGAAAATAACAGGTAGTATATTTGTCAATGAACTGAGCATTGAAGAAATAGACATTATTGAATTAAGAAAAAAGGTAGGCATGGTATTTCAAAGACCAAACCCATTCCCTTTCTCGGTCTATGAAAATATGATTTATGGTTTAAAAACACATGGTATCCAGAACAAGAAACAAAACCAGGAGATAGTAGAAAAATGTTTAAAGGCAGTTGGGTTATGGGATGAACTTAAGGACAAATTCTTTACGCCTGCCTTAAGCCTTTCTGAAGAAATAAAACAGAGACTCTGTATAGCAAGGTTACTAACAGTTGAACCTGAGATTATCTTACTCGATGAACCATGCTCAGCCCTTGACCCCATTGCCACTATGAGGATAGAAGAACTAATGATGGAGCTTAAAAAGAATTATACAATTCTCATAGTGACCCACAATATGCAGCAGGCAGCAAGGGTCTCAGACTATACAGGATTTATGCTTTTAGGAGAGCTTGTGGAGTTTGGAGAAACCACACAAATTTTTACCTCCCCTAAGGATGAAAGGACAGAAGGTTATATTACAGGCAGGTTTGGATAAATAGAGTCATAACGCACCCCAAAAAAAGGGTGGCTTGACTGTATTGTTGATACTGTATAGCCTTTTACCCATAGGTTTTCATTGTTGAAGTTCTTCTGTTTTCCTCCATATTGTCTGGCAACAGCTATTGTACTTTTCCCTCCCATGTATCCTAATGACTTCTGATACGGCATACTGGGAGGGATTGAGATACACATCGGATAATTTCGTTAGCAAGCAACATTCAATCAATGACCACTTTTCTTCAGCCCAATCGCCTCCATAGGATGAAAAAGAGCACCCAGGCATTGTAAATCAAGTCTTTGCTATTCGCTGATACCCCATTTAACGCCGGCCATGCTCAGTGTCGCTCCCGAGACATCAACCACGGCAGAGCCTCCGTCAATCAGGAGGACGGACCCTGTCATGAAGGTAGAGTCATCGCTTGCCAGGTAGCTGCAAATACCTGTGATCTCCTCAGGACTCGCAAACCGGCGAAGGGGTATGCCCGATGATACAACCTTGAATACACCTTCCACATCGGTATTGAGCACTTCCTTGAGGCCGCCAAGTGAGTGTTCTATCATAGCTGTCCTGGTACCACCCGGACAAACGACGTTGCAGCGAACCTTCGAAGGCCCGTAATCTAGAGCGACTTGCTGCGTGAGCATAATCAGTCCGGCTTTCGATGAGGCATACGCGGGCATGCCAGGAAGACAGCGGAGTCCGCCGAGGGATGCGATGTTTATGATTGAACCTCCTCCGTTCTTGATCATGTAGGGTATCGACACTTTCATAAGAAGAAAGGGACCGGTGAGGTTTATTTCGATAACCTCCCGCCAGAGTCCGGGGTCAAGATCGACTACACTGCCACCCGGGTCTATGCCTGCATTATTAACGAGCACGTCGAGCTTGCCCCCAAATTTCAGTGCTGTCTCTACCATACGTCGGGCATCTTCAAGTTTTGACACGTCTCCGGAGCAGGTCGTTACGCTTCCCGATGGAAGCGACTGAGCGACCTTATCGAGCTTCTTCTGACTGCGACCGGTTATGCAGATTTTAGCTCCATCCACGACGAACCTTTCTGCAATCGCACTACCTATGCCCTGACCTCCTCCAGTGATGAGTGCTACTTTTCCATTCAGTTTCATGTCTTTACCTCCTTATAATGTGAGAACTAACCCGAGACAACTATCGATGTTATAACCTGTTCCGGTCGCCCCGATCTATGCATCGATGACTTGTCTATATCGGAGTATAAGTTACCCGGGTAACAACAATAAATATCGCTTCACATCCCCATATAGGCCTTTTTCACATGATCATGCCGGATAAGATCACAGCAGGCCCCTTCTAAGACCAGACGCCCATTTTCCAGTACACATGCACGATCAGCCATTTCCAGCGCCTGCCACACATTCTGCTCAACTAACAAGACAGTAACTCCTTCCTCTGGCAGTGTCTTTATGACTCTGAAGATTTCCAATACTGCTTTAGGCGCCAGACCATAGGATGGCTCGTCGAACATACAGAGCTTGGGTCTTGACATTAAACCCCGGCCTATAGCGACCATCTGTTTTTCACCACCGCTTAGCGTACTCACAATTTGCCCTGTCCTCTCCTTCAATGTAGGGAATATCTCATAAACCTGCTCAATTGTTTCTTTTCTCTGCTTCCAGGCATGGGATGAATAGGCACCCATCTCCAGGTTTTCCCGCACTGACATATCAGGAAAAAGTCTTCCTCCCTGGGGGACATGCGAGATACCCTGCTCCACAATGTAGGCAGCTGATTGGCCATCTATCCGGTCATTAAAGAACTCGACACTGCCTGATGCAGGACGTACTATACCCGATATGGTATTAAGAAGTGTAGTTTTACCGGCTCCATTTGCTCCAATCAGGGCAACAATTTCTCCTTCATTGACCTGTAAACTTATGTCCCACAAGGCCTGAATCTTGCCATAAGAAACGTTTATATTTCTGATTTCGAGCATGAAACTATTCTCCCAGATATACATCGATAACTGTCTTATTCTTTACAATCTCCTCGGGTTTACCTTCAGCGATTTTTTCACCATGATGAAGTACAATTATTCTGTCACAGATGCTCATAATCGCTTTCATGACGTGCTCGATCATTATAACGGTGACCCCTGTTTCCCGGATTTTCCTTACCAATTCCATGGCCTGTGTTATTTCGGTATGGTTTAACCCAGCCATCACTTCATCGAGCAACAACAGTTCCGGTTTTGTTGCCAATGCTCTTGCAACCTCAAGCCTTTTCTGGTTAGCCAGAGTTAAATCCATTGCACGCAACCCGCTTATTTCTGACAATTCTACAAACTCTAAAATCTCCGCAGCCTCTCTGGTGGCTTTATCGGACATTGTGCATTTTGGATTGCCGAATAAATATCCCAGTAAAACATTATCGATAACCGACATCTTTGAAAAAATCTTAACAGACTGAAAGGTTCTTGCTATCCCTGCTCTGCAGATTTGATGGGGTTTTAAACCGGTAATATTTTTACCTTTAAATCTTATCACCCCTGAATCAACTGTTAGAGCACCTGACACCAAATTGAATAACGTTGTTTTGCCGGCTCCGTTGGGGCCGATCAGGCCAAGGATCTCACCTTGCTCGACATGGAAATCCACGTTCGTGCATGCCGCCAACCCCCCAAAATGCTTGTTCAACCCGGCTAGTTCAAGTATATTCATGGCCGCTCCGCAGACCCGCTTTTATCTTTTTTCGCCACTTCTCAATTATCCCCTCCAGCCCGTAAGGCATAAACAGGATAACGACCAGCATCGTGAGTCCAAATAGGAGCATGTAGTAATGGGGAGATTTTGTCGTCAGGATCTCTTCCAGCAGCGAGAAAATGGCCGCTCCGGTGATGGGAGCGTAGAGGTGCCCCATCCCGCCGAATATGGCCATGAGGACGGGCATGAAAGAGAACTGGATGCTGAATGCCGACGTGGGATCGATGTATGTCCAACGCATGCTCATGGTAGCTCCTGTCGCTCCCATGAAGAAAGCGCTGACGGCGAATATCACTACCTTTACCCTGTTTACGTTGACCCCGCTGTGCGCTGCAGCCTCCTCTGATTCCCCAATGCTCCGCAAAGCCAGGCCGAACTTAGAGCGTCTGATGAGATAGGATGCAAACAGAACAGCCAGAAAAGTGACAACCATGGCATAGAAGACAGTCGTGTTATCGGCCGTAATAATCAATCTCCCGACGGTACCGGTGATGTTGACCTCCCACCAATGCAGGAAATTCCGGACAAGCTCGACCAGGCCGAAGGTAAACATGGTGAAATACATGCCCCTCAACCTCAACGTCAGGGATCCGACGAGGTAGGCCAGAATGAAGCTCGCAGCACCGCCAATTGGAATGACAATCGGTAGGGGGAGGTCCGAACTGAGTATGGCTGAAGCGTATACGCCCACCCCAAAAAATGCCGCAGGTGCGAGAGATATGTAGCCGGTGGGACCTGAAAAGATTGCCCAGCTCAGCGTCAGGACCACGTACATGAGGATATTTGTAATCAGTATAACTGTGTAGTCAGACAACGCGTAGGCCGGAAGTGCCACCAACAACAGCAGCAGCACGGTCATGATGATGGGCGAAGACCAATTTCCCCTTGCGCTTTTCATGTGATCTACTTCCTCATTTCCCCAGAAGTCCCGTGGGTTTTACCAAAAGCAAGAACAGGAAGATCACGTAGTAGGCGACCATCGACAATCCCGGCTGTGAAGAACTGACGATGTAACCGACAAGACCGAGTATGAAGCCTCCGATGAAGCTGCCCTTTATGTTGCCTAATCCACCAAGAACCACCACGATGATGGCGATGAGTGTGTATTGCATACCCATGACCGGTGAGAGCATGATGGAGGTCATGCTCAGTAACAGTCCGCCCAATGCGGCCATCATGACACCAAAACCGAAACAAAGGGCCAGAACCCGGTTGATGCGCACCCCCATGAGTTCGGCTGCATCCGGGTCTTGAGCAGCTGCCCGGATCGCCTTCCCCGTGCGCGTGCATACCAAGAAAACATAGAAAGCAGAGCCCAGAATGACCGAGGCAATCAGGGTAACGATACGATTCGCCGAGAAGACCGCCCCTGACAACTGGATGGGAAAAGCCAGGTACGAATACCCCTTGACCGGACTGCCCCAGATGATCAAAGCAAGGTTCTGCACGACGAAGAGGAGGCCAAAGGATGCCAGCATAGAATTGCCTTCAAACACCGCCGGCGATTCGGAAGAAGTCCTCAGAGGGGTATAGAATATCCTGTAAATCACGAACCCAATCGCAAAAAAGAAGGGGGCGCAGATAAACATCGAATATAGAGGGGTGACACCGGCCATGGTGAAAAGCGTCCAGGTGCAAAAGGCACCCAGCATAATAAACTCACCGTGGGCTATGTTTAAAACCCTGGCAACACCATACTGCAGGCCAAAGCCAACAGCAATGAGGGCGTATATACCCCCTGTGAGAAGCCCGCCAATCACTATGTCCAAGAACTGCACAACCATGTTCGATATCTCCTACGCTTCACCAGCCCGAAGGTATTCGCTGATAGCTTGTAGCAAACACTTTTTCCCTATGAGCTATGACCTTTGAAGCATGGGTCATTTCACTTAACGGCTCAGCCGCCTTCCATCGGGCCCCGAATCTTAGGCCGCCTGGAGACCCCTCCAGACGGCCTATTTTGCTGGTTTGCCAATGCTACAGTCGTGCTATTTCTTGGCTGGAGGAGGCGGCGGTTGCCACGCGGGTTTCGGGTACATGGGTTTCGCCGTCCGTTTCTTCCCCACGTCTATGATTTCCCACGTTCCGTTCTGCCACTGACCGACCTCACCGGGATGATCAATAAAGATGTTTTTGGTGAATTTAAAGGGCCCCAAGGCGGTCTGGTATGTCTTTGTAGCCATGATGTCTCTGATCTTGGTCTGGTTCAGGGTCCCTGCCTCTTCTATAGCCTGCTGGAAAAACTGGAGTGAAGAGTAGTAGAAGAGCGTGCCCCAGCCTTCAGGTTCCATTCCCCATCTCTTGGTATACTTGTCGAAAAATTCCTTTGCTCCGGCAGAGGTCTTGACGCTCCACGCGCCGGCGCCCATCACTCCATTGATTCCCTTCGCGGTAAAGGCATCACGGTACCCTGCCAGGCAAGGTCCAACGGTCATATAGAATGCCTTGGGGCTGAAACCAACCTCCATGGCCTGTCCGGTCGCGGGAAAGGCATTCTGTGGATACAGAAAACCAGCGAAGGCATCGACATTTGCGGCCTTGGCCTCCTTTAACAATGGGGTGAAGTCCTGCATATCCAGGGGAAAGCTCTTCGCGGCCACAATCTTGATGTTCTTTTTCTTGAATTCCTTCTGCGCCACCTCGTTATACTCTAAGCCGTGAAGGTCCTGGATGTAAGCGATGTACACGCTCTTTACACCGACCTCCGCAAAGACGTCGGCAAGCGCGGGTATCTGATAGTCCGCAAAATTCAATACCTGAAAGAAGTAAGGGAGTTTGCTTATTATTCCCTTTAGCTTCAAGGCTCCTCCCGAACCTCCAAGGAGCACCATCTTGTGCTTGTTGGCAATAGGGGCTGCTGCAAAGATAAAGGCCGTGTCCCAGGGGCAGAATATCAAGTCGACCTTATCCTCTACGATGGCCTTCTCGAGCAACTTTGTCATGGTGCCTATATCACTCTTGTCGTCATACATCGTGACTTCAAGGGGCAGCTTCTTGCCATATTTCTTTATGTATAACCCGCCCTTCGCGTTGACCTCTTCGACCCACATCTTGTAAACATTTCCACTCGTTACCATCACACCGGGGGCATTCACGCCTGAGAGAGACGTCACCCAGCCGACACGTATCTTATCTTTCGCCGGCGCCGCTGCGTCAGACGTGCAAACCACGAATAACGCTAATGGAATTACCACACAGAGTGTCAAAAGCAACATCTTTTTCATAATATCCCTCCTTTCTTCGATTTAGTTTCATAAGCCGTGTATTGTTTCGGCCCATGTAAACGGACACCTACTGAGTGCCATAAATTGAGTTTTTCTGTAGTTTCCCATGTTTCAACTGACCTCTTTGCCATCGCCCTCCTTTCTATAGTGTATTTTGAAACCATAACAAATACCCTTAGCTTTTTCAGTGTGACAATGTTCTATCGAAGGCCTTGCCGTAACTCTCACCTCCTTACTTCGCCCGGACAGACTCTCTGCGATAACGGGATACATCATATACCGCCCTATAGAGGTTGCTTATCGACGGGATAAAAAGTCATGGACAACTTTTGTATGAAAGCGCCGGCAGGTGTATTGGCAATGGCTCCGTTTTCACCTATGGCAAAAAATTTCCCGGTCGATCTCATTTGGTTCCAGTTGTAAAAAAATACGGTGCAAACAGGAAGGCCGAATTCGCGCCAGCAGAATATGTACTGGTTGTCGTCCCACTTATAAATGGTGCATTTTTCGACATCGGTCTGGCCTTTCAATGGCCCTACAACGCATTGCCAGGCATAGCGCAGCGAATTCAGGTAGATGTGTTCGAAGCATTGCCCGGGATTGTAAGTATAGAGCGCACGCAGGCCGATCAGATCACGGGTAGGCGCAGGCTTGTATCCCGTCGGCGGAGTGGTCGGGTTGCCAATCACGCCGGTCGTGAAGACCTGAACAGCCCGAGGTTCTTTGCCGATGTCGCCTTCGCGCATGATTGTGCGTATTGCGAGCGCTTGCCGGGTTTCGGTATTGACAATGAAGGTCTGGGTCTGCCGAGGCTCATTCTTGAAGGTTATGTCGATGAAATAGGTTTGCGGCGCCACTTCCACTACCTCACACCAGTCCGTGCCGCGCTCGTTGCCGCTTTGCCACGTCACTTTATTGCGATCGGTAAACTGGAGATCGAAGGACGTCCCTGAGTCCAGTGTGATCTTCATCGTTTTGCCGACCAGCGCCGCCGTCTGGGGCAGACGGTGTGTTGCCATTTCCGACGCGTAATCCTCATATTTGTAGTCTGTTTCACCTTCTCGCTGTGACATCATACACCTCCGTTAAACAATCAGAATCTTGGCCTGTCTTCATTGCGGCCATTTCCATATAGGGATTTGGCGATTGTTTTGTTTAATTAGGTTCTCTATTACTTGTATCATATAAACCGCCTTTTGTGAAACCTTTATGCAATTTATAATCCCCTTCTTCCATGTTGAGCCAAGAACCTACAAAATTGTTACCTAATTGTCACCCCCTCTCTTTGCTATTGACTCACCCTATAAAAAGTTATGCCCATATATATTCCTTTTGTCAAGAGCTTAAGGACGCAGAACCGCCTTCAACACTTTCCCCTTTTCCATATCTTCCACCGCCTTTTTTATTTCGTCGAATGGGTAGAATGTGATCATCCGGTCAAAGGGAAAACGACCCTGGCGATACAATTCAATCAGTATGGGGATAAACAGATCCGGAACGGAATCGCCTGCGACGATCCCCCTGACCGTACGTCCGTTCATGATCTTGTCCATATCCAACGCAACTTCCGTGCCCGGCGCTACAACCCCAAGCAGTCCGCAAACTCCACAGCGGGGTCCACCGCGAGGCAGGGAATCCACAGCCTGCCGTAACACCTTGGGATTACCGACGCACTCCAGAGTGAAGTCTGCACCCTCACCCGTAATCTCCTGGATTGCGGCAACCGGATCCACCTTGCCGGAATGGATGGTATGCGTGGCGCCGAATTTCTTAGCCATCTCCAGGCGGTCAGAATTGATATCCACGGCAATAATGGTTGTGCAACCGCACACAATAGCTGCGAGAATAGCGCTCATCCCCACCGGACCGACACCGAATACCGCGATGGAAGCCCCTGCTTTAGGGTGAAGCGAGATCATGACCGCACCTGCGCCGGTCCGGATGCCACAGCCCATGGGGCCAAGAATCTCCAGGGGGACGTCTTCTCTCACCTTTACGACGTTCCGTTCGCGGGCCAAAGCAAAATTGGCAAACGAGGATTGGCCAAAAAAAGAGCCATGGATGACTTGATTGCCCTTTCGCAAGGTCGTCGTACCGTCAATACGGGCGCCGCCGAAATTAAGGGGAAAAAAATTCGCGCAATAGGCATCATAGCCCGACCTGCATGGGATGCATGCCCCACAGGAGTCCCAGCCCAATACCACGTGATCACCCGGTTTGACCTTGGTCACCTGTTTTCCCACCTTTTCAACAATGCCGGCCCCTTCATGCCCGAAGACACTTGGCGGTGGTGGGATCGGTAAATGACCGTCCCGGGCGCCCAGATCCGTGCCGCAAATCCCAGAGCCCACAATACGGACCAACACCTCATCATCTCTCGGCTCATCTATCTCTATATCTTCAATTCCAAAGGGACCTGACTTCTCACGTACCACAGCGGCTTTGATTTTCATTTTAAGCCTCCTTTATTTTTGTATACTAATATCTTGTTGCTATTGCCCTCATTCGATATACTCAGACAAGCACTATCCTCCTGACACTTGAAGGAAGATACTGACCTCGTCAGAATCGTGAAGCCTATCAGTATATCTTTTCGATATCCCTTTTACAAAAAAAATCCGTGCCTCATTTTCCGGAAGGCCAAGGATACCTAAAAGATCCTGGATTGTGCTTCCTTCATCCAGCGTCACATTCACTCCTTTGTTGTGGTCATATGCAGGCACATATTTTCTGAGTGTCCCGAACAGCTTAACATTGACCGTGATTGATCCCATATTTACTTCAACTCACCCCACAGACTGTCGAGCTCTTCATCGGAGACTGTAAAGCTTACATTGTGCGGTGGGAGCTTCTCCTCTTTCATGAATTCCGGCAGACGATCATCGGCATTAGTGAAACCGGCAGCTTTATTGAAATTATATTCAGTCCTGATAACGGTTTTTCCAATATTAACAAGGTCATCAAAGGTAAAATCTTTTCCATAAAGTCCACTCATCATTTCAACGAAGCCCTGTCCTCCTTCAGGAGTACCTCCAACTACCATATTCACCATCATGCAAAGCCCTGTAGAGTCCATTCCAGCCGTGATGGTTTGAATAGTTCGTGAAATATCAACCTGACCATCAGGCTTGTGGGGGTCCAGAGTGCCACCCATGGGGGCGAGATCAAAGTTGACCACCCAACCGCTTGTATGGTCTGCTCCCATAGGAGAAGTGGCATAGGTTGCCCCCATTCCCTGGATTCCCCTGGGCTCATACATGGATATGCCCTGTTTTTTAACCACCGGCACCCTTGATATTCCGAATGCCCTTCCCGCTGACCAGGCGCCTGAACCTATAATCCTTCCCAATGGTGTGCCTTTACCCACCTCTTCTAAAAGCTCTAAGAGCCCGTTTCCATCTCCAAAGGTCTTTAAGCCTGCCTCCATAGTAACTCCAATTGCAGACCCCATCTCCATGGTATCCATACCATAGTCGTCGCATAGTCTATCTGCCCTTGCTAATATGTCGAGGTCGGAGATGCCGCAGTTTCCGCCGAAAAGTCCTATGGTCTCATATTCAAAAGCAGATGTTATGTAGTTTCCTTTCTCATCCACATATACATTGGAGCATTGTATAATGCACAGGGAACACCCTACATGGGACGGCTTCCCTCCTCTTTTTGTTATCACTTCGTACAGGTATTCACCATTAATTTTATCAATTCCTTCAAAAGTTCCTGCACTAAAGTTTCTCGTAGGATATGCACCTGAGGCATTGATGAGACTTGCAATACCAGCGGTTCCATATAATTTCAGTCCTTGACCCGTTTCCGGATGTTCCTGAAGAGCCTTTGCAAATTTTCTTGCCCCTTCCTTAAACCTGGCAGGGTCAGCTATAGGAATTCCTGGGCCGTCACTGTCATCAATGACGATTGCTTTGAGACCCTTCGACCCCATCACTGCACCTGGGCCACCTCTCCCTGCGTGTCTGGCAGGATGCCCTTCGGGATCAGTAGCTGCCACAGTAGCGGTTGGAAGTCTCATTTCCCCAACAGGGCCAATAGAAAGGATGGCTACCTTTTCGCCATACTTTTTCTGAAGTTTTTCCGCAAGTTCATAATTTTTCATTCCCCGGTATTCATCTGCCGGGATCAATTTTCCCCCATCCTTGGTCACATGGAGAATATAGAGCTTACCCTGTTCGGGAAGTCCTTCAATCACAATGGCACTAATCCCCAGCCGACCAATCCTGTATGCTGCAGTGCCGCCTACATTGCTTTCCTTGATGCCTCCTGTGAGAGGGCTTTTTAAGCCTATGGAGAGCCTGCCTGAATTTGCCGCATTCGTGCCGGAGAGAGTACCGGGGGCAATAACCAGTTTGTTATGCTTCCCCAAGGGTTCACATGTTGGCGGGACTTCTTTGGAAATAATCATTGAAGACATGGCCCTTCCGCCTAATCCCTGGTATGCCTCTGGGGTCTCTTCCATTGTGGCGCTTAATGTAGACATATTAATCCGTAATAGTTTTCCCATAATTACGTCTCCTTCGTTAATGGTTTGTACTTTTTGATAACTCTTTTAACGCCAGCCATACTTCATAACCGGTGCCTTGGGGTCCGCCTTGCTCTTTTCATAAAGCATCCTTATTGGTTTTATTCTGTTTCTCTGTTTTTGGATGCCCTCTGGTAGTGTCTATTTATAAACACCGTATTCTTTGGTAAAGTCAACCATAGCGTGTACGGTTTCAGCCTTCCCCTCATCCATTGCTGTCCCGAAAGCCATGATGTAACCACCGCCCTTTCCCGCCACATCGATAAGGTCTTTGCAATATGCCTTTACTTTTTCAGCGGTGCCGGTGAGTATCAGCCCTGACGGAACATTTCCGCCGATACAGATTTTGTCCCCAATAGTTTTTTTCGCTTTGGCCATGTCGGTACGGTCGAATATCCAAAAGCAAGAGCCTTTGGGGAGCTCCTTTAGATAGTTAAGCCGTGTGTTGTAAGACCCTTCGCAGAACAGAAAGGGTACACACCCTGTGTCGACCAGTCCGAGGATGAGTGCTTTAAGGGTAGGCCAGTAGAATTTTTTGAACTGTTCGTCGGACATAAATCCGTCAGCTCCTTTATGGAGAGGAATAAACACAATCGGATTTCCATTCATGGTTGCGCCACCCACGCCCTGTTTAATGGCAATGGGGGTCAACCTTTCCACTGCTTTCAAAACCATGTCCGGCTGTCTGTACATGTCGATCATCATGCCCCGTGTGCCTCTCAGGGTATCGGCAATAATATCAAACGGCGCCTTTGCTGCGCCTCCAATACTAGCGGGAAAACCCATGCCCCTAACTTCCATCTCAAAGCCCATAATTTTCTGTATGAATGCCATTGCTTCATTTCCAGCGTCCATCAGAGCCTTTAGCGCGCTCTGGACCGGCGGAATGCCAAAAGCAATCATCTGTAGAGAAACCACTACAATTTCCCACATGTCGGTAAAAGAAGAGAGGTTTTTCAGGGGCTCCAGCGCTCCAAAGACACGGGGCATCCAGGTTCTCACCCAGAAATCCGATGGGTCGTCAATTAAGACCTGATAATCTTCTGCAAGCATATATTCGCCTTCAACACACTGATAGCCTGATGTCTCGGGGATTCCATGGCCGGGCCACCTATACTGCTTGTAGTCAAGGATCTCAAAAATTTTACCGGCACCCATAAGAGCAGGCCCAAGAGAAAAGTCGGGCCTATAATCCATGAGAAATCTCTTGTGGGCAAAGAGCAATTTGTCTGTATCATACATAGCTTCATATGGGGTTACGCCATAGAGGTATGGTGGCATAAAGGTGGCAAGGAGTAGCACCGGCACTCTGTCTGGAACCTTTTCCATCTGAACGGCGTCCTTAAGTCTCATTATCGCTGCCTTATAGGTGGCTTCAGCTTCAGGGCTTTGAAACTGAACACCTTGCGCTGAAATCCAAGTTTGAAATCTGGCTTCTCTCTTTTCTGCTGCTGACATTTTCTTTTCCATGGTTATCTACCTCCTATCCAGCCTTTGGCTAATTTTACAGCTTCCATGGCGTCCTTTCCATAGGCATCTGCTCCTGTAAATATTTTCACCTCATTGTCAATCTGGCCACCTCCGATCATGATTTTTACTTTATCCCGTAACCCGGCTGCCTTAACAGCATCAACAGTGTTTTTCATATTTTGAAAGGCCAGGGTTAAAAAACCGCTCAGTGCGACCACGCTACTTCCGGTCTCTTTAATCGAATCAACAAATTTCTGTACCGGCACATCAATGCCAAGGTCTAAGACCTCAAAACCACTGACATCAAGCATAAAAACAACAAGGTCCTTTCCAATATCGTGGATATCACCGGCCACTGTCCCCACAATGACCTTTCCCAAACGTTCTGCTTCCTTACCCTTCTTTAGATGGGGCTCAAGCATCTGGACAATCTGCTTCAGTATCTCTCCGGAAAAAATAAGGTCCGGGATGAAGTACTCTCCGGTGGCAAACCTTTGGCCCACAATATTCATTGCTTCCTTGGTCTCCCCCAGAAGATCTACAGGATCGACCCCCTTTTCCAGAGCCTTCCCAACGAATTCCAGGGCCTCCTGTTCCTGCAAATCTGATAAAAATTTCACTAATTCTTTTGACATTGATACAACTTCCCTTTAAATATACGTATAATAGTACTCCTTTTTAGGAAACCATACAAAAACCATACAATATTTATGTTATCAAAATCATTTATTAAAAGTCAACGGGCAAATTCATTGTAATTTCAATGATTTTCAGGAAACAGCGTTTCAGCATAAGAAGTAGTTTTCACACGGTCTGCCATAACGTTACCGTAACCTGATTTTTGACATATATTGATATATACCATATATTATAGGCTATATGGAATTCTTGAAGTCTCTCACACCCAGGAAGGCTCTTGAAGTTATCGAGGCTTTTCCGGTTACCAATGAGACAGAAATAGTAGACATTGAAGATGCACTTGGTAGGATACTGGCAGAAGATATTATATCAATGGAGGATATCCCGCCTTTTTCACGTTCCCTCGTTGATGGATTCGCATTGATTACTAAAGATACCTATGGAGCAAAAGAAACAAACCCTTCTTTCCTATATACTAAAGGAGAAATAAAGGTTGGCGAAGAGACAAAGATAACAATCGAAGATGGACATACTGTATATATCAGCACTGGAGCAATGATACCAGAAGGGGCTGATGGGGTTATTATGGAAGAATATGTCAGAAGGACTGCAGACGGGATTGAAGTGACAAAAGCTGTCCATAAAGGAGAAAACGTCTGTTTCGTCGGGGAAGATATTAAGAAAGGGGACAAGGTTTTGAATAAAGGAAAAAGGCTCTCCCCTTTTGACCTCGGGATGCTCTCCAGCCTTGGTCATTCAAAAATCCCTGTATATAAAAAAGTTGAAGTAGGAATTATATCCTCAGGGGATGAAATAGTTGAAATACATCATACCCCTCCGCCTGGTAAGGTCAGAGATATCAACAGGTATACCATAACAAACCTGTTGAAAAAAGAAGGTTCTATTGCCAAATTCATTGGAATAACCAAAGATAATATAAAAGATATAACAGAAATACTTGCATCTGCCCATGGATTCGACATGCTTCTCATCTCTGGAGGTAGCTCAAAGGGAGAGAGAGATTTTGTCACCGCCTCCATCGAAAGACTTGGAGGTAAAATACTATTCCACGGAATAAACATAAAACCAGGGAAACCCACAATCTTCGGTACATTATGGAACAAACCAATTTTCGGGCTACCAGGTCATCCTGCCTCATGCGTTATGGTGGTGATAAGGTATGTCCTTCCTATTTTGAGAAGATTGCAGGGTGAAGAGAGACATAGAGAAAAGAAGATTAAAGGAATGCTCACAACCAATATACCCTCGTCTTTTGGTATTGAGGAATATATAAGAATTACTACAAAATACATCAACGGAAAATACTATATATATCCAATATTTGCGAAATCTTCAGTAATTTCTTCATTAAAGGATGCTTCAGGGTATATGGTCATCCCGGAAGGCAAAGAAGGCTACGAAAAGGATGAAGAGGTAGAGGTGTATCTTTTGGAGTAAATAAGACTGCAGGATTGCGGAATGTAGATTTTTGATTGCGGATTTCGGAATGATGCTTGATACTGGATACTGGCTTGAACCAGAAATCTTTAATTAAAATTCGGGAATTATGAACGTACAAAGAAATAGACTGAATAGACTAAATAGACAAGAAAGACAACAATCATGAAACGGTACCTTCAGACAATTAGAAGTGAAGAGGCAATAGCAAAAATACTGGAGCACACAAAACCCATAGAAGATGAAGAATATCTTCCTACGTATATGTGCAAGGACAGGATTACAACAAAACCAGTATTTGCAAAATGCTCCAATCCCCCCTTTATATGTTCTGCTATGGACGGTTTTGCCACCTTTTTTGAAAAAACCCTGAGTGCAGACCTCATAAACCCGGTCTCTTTGACCAAAAATATTGATGCCTTTCCTCTTAATACCGGAGACCCCTTACCAAAAAATACAAATGCTGTAATTATGACAGAGGAAGTTGAAGACTCAGACTCTCATATAATTATCAGAAAACCAGTATTTCTCTGGCAAAACGTAAGAATGGTGGGTGAAGATATCATAGAAGGGGATCTACTGATACCCACAAATCACAGGATAAGAACCTTCGACATAGGGATGATTCTTTCTGGTGGTGTGACAAAGGTCTTCGTCAGGAGGAAACCAAAGATATTAATAATACCGACAGGTAAAGAACTAATAGATATATATGAAGAATCTATTGAGAAAACAAAACATGCCGGGTTGATTGATTTTAATTCATACACCCTATTAAAATTGGCAGAGGATACGGGATTTCATGCAGAAAAATATAAAATAGTCAATAATAAAAATGAGTTATTAAACATTGTTAAAGATGTTATCGAAGAATTTGATGTAATACTTATAAATGCTGGATCAAGTGCAGGTAGTGAAGACTATACAGAGAGCGTGATAGGCCAGCTTGGCACACTTGTCTTCCATGGCGTTTCAATGATGCCCGGCAAACCCACCATCTTCGGTATTATTAAAGGCAAACCCGTAATTGGTATACCAGGGTATCCGGTATCTGCTGTAGTAAGCTTTGAAACATTTCTTGAACCACTTTATGAGAAACTTACCAATATACAGTTATATAAAAAATATATAATCTGCACCACCCCTTACAAGATTCCGTCAAGGATAGGGATAGAAGAGGTATTAAGAATCAACCTATTGGAGAAAAACGGGAGGTATTATGCCTTTCCACTGGCAAGAGGAGCAAGTATCTTCTCTTCCATGGCCCATGCAGATGCATTGTTGAGGGTACCGGAAAATATTGAAGGATATGATGAAAACGAAGAAGTCCCATGTCTGCTATTGAGGAAAGAAGACGAGCTCAAAAAGAGAATACACATAATAGGCAGTCATGACCTGTCCCTTGACATTCTTAGAGACATGATGAAGAGCAGGCATCCACACATAGACCTTATATCAACCCACATAGGAAGTTTGAGCGGAATTCTTACCCTTAAAAAAGGCATAACCTGCTTATGTACAACCCACATCCTTGATGAACATGAAAGAATATACAATATCCCGATAATAAAAAAATACCTCATGGATAAACCATGCATGCTTATAAACATCGCCAAAAGATCATTGGGACTTCTCATTAAAGAAGATAACCCAAAAGGTATAAAAGATATAGGAGACATTGCAAAAAAAAATATAAAATTTGTCAATAGGCAATCTGGTTCAGGGACAAGGTTTTTCTTAGACATAATGTTAAAGGAAGGGGGCATTAAAAAAGAATTGATAAATGGATACGACAGGGAAGAATCCTCTCATACTGCTGTGGGTATACTTGTAAGAGAGTCTGTAGCAGACGTTGGGATTGCCATCTATGGGGTGGCAAAGATATTTTCACTTGGTTTTATTCCTTTGACAGAAGAAGATTACGACCTCCTTATCACAAAAGAGTTTACAGAAGACAAAAGATTTAATATGCTTATGGACCTGATATTATCAGAAAAATTCAAAAAAAAGCTTGAAGGGTTAGGTGGTTATAATACAAAGGATACAGGGAAGATAAAGTATGTTAATGAATAATTCAGCAATCAGCTTACAGCGGGAGATCTATTTGAAAGATTTTAAAATGTTGTCCTTATTCATACAAAAGCTGAAAGCTGACGGCTTAAAGCTAACTGCAGGGTAGCCAATATGTTACTGGACAATTTTAACAGGATTATAAATTATCTCAGGATTTCCATTACCGACAGATGCAATCTGAGATGCAAATACTGCGTTGACGAAGATTTTTCATTTTTGCCCCATGACGAGGTACTAAGATATGAAGAAATTGTCAGATTTGTAAGAATATGTTCAGAACTTGGGGTGAATAAGGTTCGATTAACGGGTGGCGAACCTCTCGTAAGAAAAGGAATTTCCTATCTCTTGAAGGAAATAAACACCATAAATGGTATAGAGGATATAAGCCTCACTACAAATGGGGTATATCTGGGTGAAAAGATACTGGAATTGAAAAAGGCAGGGTTGAGGAGGATAAATATAAGCCTTGATACGATGAAAAAAGAAAAATTTGCCTTTATCACAGGTGTCGATGCATTTGACAATGTATTAAAAGGCATTGAAGAGTCAATACGTGCAGGTTTAAAACCAGTAAAGATAAATACTGTTATTATAAAGGGCTTTAATGACGATGAAATCCTGGATTTTGCGAGGCTTGCGAAAAAATGGGGTATCCATGTCCGTTTTATCGAATTTATGCCCTTTGGCGAATCAAATTTATGGGATAG
>Ga0172362_10000683_pt1 | contig 28350 bp, 21 predicted proteins | sample LakKivs1_kivu2a2_FD_114534 | JGI IMG/M metagenome (GOLD analysis project Ga0172362, IMG submission 114534) | Sediment microbial communities from Lake Kivu, Rwanda - Sediment s1_kivu2a2 | ecosystem: Environmental > Aquatic > Freshwater > Lake > Sediment | place: Rwanda: Western Province, Lake... | reverse complement strand
GCATCGCTACGTCATCGGTGGGAGCGGGGCCATCGCGCTCGGCGCGGACGCCGGCGCGGCCTTCGCCGAGGCCCAGGCCGGGGCCCATGCCGTCGCCGTGCCGGTCGAGCTGGCGAGCGACGCGCGCTTCGAGGCGTCGACGGGTGCCACGCTCGAGCTCGAGGGCGGCGTCGACGTCGCGGGACGGGAGCTCGAGATCCGTGGCACGGGCACGGTTCGGGTGGGAAGCTACCTCGCGCTGAACGGCGGCGTGCTGGCGCTGCATGGCAGCAGCCGCTTGCACTTCGCCGCCGCGACGGCGAGCGACCTCGGTGGCACGCTCGAGTGGCGCGCGGACCCGGGGGCCGTGTTCCAGCAAGGCGACACGTTCCCGCTCTTCGAGAACATCGGTGCGACGGCGGTCTCCGTCCGCTTCACGAGCCTGGTCCTCCCGGATCCAGGCCCTGGTCTGGGGTGGGATGTCAGCGCGCTCTACACCGACGGGACGATCTCCGTCGCGGCCCTCGGCTGCGGCAATGGCGTCGTCACGCTCGACGAGGTGTGTGACGACGGCAACACCCTCGACGGCGATTGCTGCACGGCCGATTGTCTGTCCATGCAGCCGAGCGGCGCTCCGTGTACGGCGGATGCCAGCGTCTGCACGACGGACGCCTGCGACGCGTTCGGCGTCTGCACGCATCTCGTCCCCCCGGATCCGAGCTGCCAGCCGGCGCTCTCGCCGCGCGGCCTGCTGCAGATCACGAAGAAGCCCGACCCGGCGAGGGATCGCGTGGAATGGTCGTGGCGGAACGACGACAGCGTGGCCAGGGTGCCGGACTTCGGCGACCCCGTGTCGGGATCGACGTCATTCACCCTCTGCGTCTTCGACGCGACCGGCAACCTGCTGCTGGACCTCACGGCGCCCGCCGGGGGCACTTGCGGTCCGAGCGCCTGCTGGAAAAGCACGAGGGATGGCTACGCGTACCGGGATCCGGCCCTCGATCCCGACGGAGTGCTGTGGCTCGGGCTCCGGGAGGGAGCGAAGCCAGGGAAGGCGTCGCTCCGCGTCAACGGCAAGGGCGCCGACCTGCAGACGCCGGTGCTGCCGATCGCCGCGCTCCCCGTCCGGGCCAGGCTCACGCGCAGCGATGGTGCGCAGTGCTGGGAGTCGACGCACTCGACGGCCATCAGGAACGACGGTGTCTTCTTCAAGGCGCGGTCGGATTGAAGATCGGCCCTGCGGACGCCGCTCGTCGTGGATCCCGACCCCGCCCGGGCCGCGGCATCACCGCGCCGACGCGAACGCCGCGCGGATCGCGTCGACGCGCTTGCGATTGACGCCGAGGTCCGAGTAGCCGACGCGCGACGCCGAGCGCACGTGGATCACGCCGGCGTCCGGATCGACCACCGCGTCGATGTCGTCGACGAAGCGCAGCAGCCAGCTGGTGAACTCGGCGTGCAGCGAGTCGCCGTCGCTGCGCGTGACCGCGGCGCGCGGCATCGCCTCGATCACCGCGCGCAGCTTCGCGAGCGCCGCGGCGGGGTCGCCCGTGAAGCGGATCGGGTCGACCCGGTGCGCGTCGTCCGGGGCGAGGCTCGAGACGCAGTTCGGGGACTTCGGGCACGGGGCGAGGCGCTTGGTCGCGGCGGTGTTCGTCGTGGCGGTGTTCATGGACTGCGAGCTTGCCACGGCGTGCCTCCTGCCGGAAGCGCACGACCTCCGCGTGCTGTCGATCGCGGCGAGTGGGGCGAGGGAGTGGAGCGCCCCGCCGGCCGCTCGCTCACGCCCAGTACCGCGGGATCAGCCCCACCCGCCGGGCGTCGCGCTCGAGCTCCTCGCGAAAGTCCGGGTGCGCGATCGAGATCAGCGCCTTCGCGCGCTCGGCGAGCGACTTGCCCTTCAAGTTCACGAGCCCGTACTCGGTGACGACGTACATGGTGTCGGTGCGCGGCGTGGTCACGACGTTGCCCTGGGTGAGGCTCAGCACGATGCGGCTCTTGCGCTGTCCCTTGCGCTCGTACGTGGACGCGAGGCAGATGAAGGCCTTGCCGCCGCGCGACGCGTACGCACCGCGCACGAACTGCAGCTGTCCGCCTGTGCCGGTGAGATGGCGATGCCCGTCGGACTCCGACGCCGCCTGTCCCTGCAGATCGATCTGCGTCGTGTTGTTGATCGCCACCACGCGGTCGTTGCGCGCGATGATCGCCGGGTCGTTGGTGTAGTCGACCGGGAAGCACTGGGTCGCCGCGTTGCGGTCGAGGAACGAGTACATGCGCTGCGAGCCGCCGGCGAAGGTGTACACGGCGTGACCACGGTTGATGTTCTTCCGCGAGCCGTCGACGACGCCGCTCTCGATCAGGTCGACCATGCCGTCGACGAACATCTCGGTGTGGATGCCGAGGTTCTTCAGGCCCGAGTCCCGCAGCACCGCGCACACCGCGTTCGGCATGCCGCCGATGCCGATCTGCACGCAGGCACCGTCCTCGATCTCGGGGATGATGCGCTCGGCGACCTGGCGGTCGATCTCGGTGACCGGCGGGTTCGGGAGCTGGGGCAACGGCGCGTCGTCGCCCGGGATGACGTAGTCGACCTCGCTCACGTGCAGGGCCACCTGCTCGCCGAACGCGTACGGCATGGCGCGGCTGGTCTCGACGATCACGATGCGGGCGCGCTCGGTCACCGCCTTCAGGTAGGCGGCGGTCGGTCCGACGTTGAACCAGCCGTGCTCGTCCACGGGGCAGGTCTTGATGCAGACGACGTCCACCGGGTCGATGAAGCGGCGGTAGTAGTCCGGTGCCTCGCCGAAGTTCATCGGAATGTAGTTGCAACGCCCGTCGAGGTTCCTCGCCCGGTCGTAGGCGGAGAAGTGCCAGTTGAACCACAGGAAGTGCTCGCCGGGGGGATCGCACTCCACCACGGCGCGCGGCTTCATGGTGACGCAGGTGCGGATCTTGACGTCGCGCAGCTCGTCCTTGCGCCGCGCGAGCGCCTGGTCGAAGAGGTCCGGCTGGGTGAGCGCGCCGCCGTAGTCGATCCAGTGGCCGGACTGCACGAGGGCTGCGGCCTCGTCCGGGGTGATGGTCCTCGCCTTGCGATCGTTCGGCATCGGGCACGGATCATACATCGACGTCTCGGGGCCAGGTCAATGCCGGGGCGCGGACGCAGGAGCCCGGTGCGACGGCGCCCGGTTGACCGCGCGACGCGCGGAACCGTACGTGTGCCGGGTGTCCTCCTCGCGCCGCGCCGGCGCACTTCCCGTGCCTCCCGCCGCTTCTCGTCGGTCGCGACGCACCTCGATCCACCGATGACCGAGCGCCGCACCCCCGAGCAGCTGCTCGCGCAGGAGCCGCTGCGCGCCGTCGCCCGGCTCGCCGCGCCGACGACGCTGGTGATGCTGATCGCCGCGATCTCGAACGTGCTCTACACCTACTACGTGAGCCGCCTCGGGGCGGACGCGATCGCGGCGGTATCGCTGGTCTTCCCGATCGCGATGGTCGCGATGACGGCCATGGGCGGCGGCATCGGCGGCGGTGTCTCGTCGGTGATCGCGCGCTCGCTCGGTGCCCGCCGCGCCGCGGCTGCGACGGCGGCGGCGGAGCACGGCTTCCTGCTGGCGTTCTCGATCGGCATCGGCTTCGCCGCGCTGATCCTGCTCGGCGCGCGTCACGTGCTGGGCTGGATGGGCGGGCAGGGCGACGTGCTCGACAGCGCGGTGGTGTTCGCCGAGGTGCTGTTCGGCGGCTCGATCATCACCTTCACGGTCGGCATGCTCGACAGCGTGCTGCGCGGCGAGGGCAACGTCCGCGTGCCGGCGATCTGGTCGACGGTGTCGCTCTGCATGCAGATCGTGCTGACGCCGCTGTTCATGTTCGGGCTCGATCTCGGGCTCCGCGGCGCGGCGTTCGCCACACTCGTGAGCCAGCTTCTCGCGTCGCTCCCGCGCGCCTGGTTCCTGCTCGGCGGCAACGGCGCCATCCGGCCGCGCGTCCTGCCGCGGCGGGTCGAGCTCGAGCCGTTGCGCGCCATCCTGCGCATCGGCATCCCGGCGTCGCTCTCGACGACGATCAACTACGTCGGGATCATGGTGCTCACCGGTGTCGTCGCGCGCCTCGGCACACCGGACCTCGCGGCCTACGGCCTCGGCACGCGGCTCGATTTCCTGCTGCTGTCGTTCGCCTTCGGTGTGAGCGCCGCGGTGCTGACGCTGGTCGGGATGGCGTCCGGTGCGGGGCGCCCGGAGCTCGCGGGACGCTACGTCCGCGCGGCCGCCTCGCTGATCGTCGGCCTGCTGATCGTTGCGGGTGCGCTCCTGTGGTGGCGGCCGTCGCTCTGGCTCGGGATCTTCACCGACGACCCGGGCATCCTCGCCGTCGGCACGACGTACTTCCGCATCATCGGGCCGTCGTACCCCTTCGTCGGGCTGTCGATGGTGCTCGCGTTCGCGTTCCAGGGGCTGGGGCGCGCGACGCCGCCGCTGGTCGTCATGGCGGTCCGCGTCCCGATCGTGCTGGCGGTCGCCCTGTGGTGCGTCCGCGCCGGGCTCGGCGAGGCCGGGGTGTTCGCGACGATCGCCGCGGGCAACGTCCTCGCGAGCGTCGTGATGGCCCTGCTGCTGGTGCGCGAGCTGCGCCGGCGCGGCCATCCTGCGCAGCCTCGCAGCGCCCCCGCGACGCACGGTGCGGCACGCGAAGGGGGTTGACTCGACCAAACACCCACTTCAAAAGGGGATTTGAAATTATCGTTTCATGTCCTCCGCATCCTCCAGAGCAGCGGGCACGCGCCGGCGCCTCCTCGAGGCGGCCGGCGAGGTGTTCGCCGAGCACGGCTTCCGTGCCGCGACCGTCCAGCAGATCTGCCGGCGCGCCGACGCCAACATCGCGGCGGTCAACTACCACTTCTCCGACAAGGAGCAGCTCTACCGCGCGGTGATCCGCTACGCCGAGCAGGAGAACGGCGGCACGCCGCCGCACGAGCCGCCGCCGGGCGCGCCCGCCGAGGAGCGGCTGCGGACGCACGTCGAGTGGTTCCTGATGCACCTGCTCGACGAGGGGCGGCCCGCCTGGCACGGGCGCCTCATGGCGCGCGAGATGATCGAGCCCACCGCGGCGCTCGACGAGCTCGTCTCCGGTCACATCCGCCAGAGCAGCGAACGCCTGCTCGGCATCGTGCGCGAGCTGATGGGCGCTGGCGTGAGCGACGACGCGGTCCGGACCGGCGCGTTCAGCATCACCGGGCAGTGCCTCTTCTACCGGCACTGCGAGCCGGTGATCACGCGCCTGCACCCGGACGTCCGGATCGGCCGCGCGCAGGTGCCGGCGCTTGCCGAGCACGTCACGCGCTTCTCGCTCGCGGGCTTGCGCGCGAGCGCCGCCGTGCCAGACCGAAGGACGGAGACGCCCGCGCGGCGCAAGGCCGGGCGCACGCGCCGCGTCGCGGGAAGGAAGGCACCCCGCTCGTGAACCGCATCGCCATCAAGATGCTGGTCGGCGACCGCGCCAAGTACCTCGGCATCGTCATGGGAATCACCTTCGCCTCGCTGCTCATCACGCAGCAGGCGGCGATCTTCACCGGCCTCATGACGCGCACGTACAGCGCGATCACCGACCTTCGCCTGCCCGACATCTGGGTCATGGACCCGAAGGTTCAGTTCATCGACGACATCAAGCCGATGCAGTCGACGAAGCTGCTCAACGTGCGCGGCGTCGCGGGCGTCGAGTGGGCGGTGCCGCTCTACAAGGGGCTCCTCAAGGCCCGCCTCGACGACGGCAACTTCCAGACCGTCAACGTGATCGGCCTCGACGACGCGACGCTGATCGGCGGTCCGCCGTCGATGGTCGCGGGCAACCTCGCCGACCTGCGCCGCACCGAGGGCGTGATCGTCGACGCGGTGGGCGCCGAGGACAAGCTCGCGAAGCCGCCGCGCCTGCCGGGTGGGCCACGCGTGCCGCTGGCCGTCGGCGACACGCTGGAGATCAACGACCGGCGCGCGACGGTGGTCGGCATCTCGAACAACAGCCGGACGTTCCAGTCGCAGCCGATCGTCTACACCACGTACTCGCGCGCGCTCGGCTACGCGCCGCCCGAGCGTCGCCTGCTGTCGTTCGTGCTGGTGAAGGCGAAGCCGGGACAGGACCTGAACGAGCTCACCGCGCGCATCACCCGCGTCACCGGGCTCGCGGCCTACACGCGCGAGCAGTTCGAGCAGATCACCGTCGACTACTTCATGAAGTACACCGGCATCCCGATCAACTTCGGCATCGCGGTCGTGCTGGGCTTCATCGTCGGCACCGCGATCGCAGGCCAGACCTTCTACAACTTCACGCTCGACAACTTGCGGCAGTTCGGCGCGCTGAAGGCGATGGGCGCGCAGAACGGCACGCTGCTGAAGATGATCCTGCTGCAGGCGGTGACCGTCGGGCTCATCGGCTACGGGCTCGGCGTCGGGCTCGCGTCGCTGATCGGCCACGTGTCGCGCGGCACCGAGCTCGCGTTCCGCATGCCGTGGCAGCTGCTCGCGCTCAGCGGCACGGCGGTCGCCATCATCACCGCGTTCACGGCGCTGCTCAGCATCTGGAAGGTGATGCGGCTCGAGCCGGCAATCGTGTTCAAGGGTTGAGCGAGATGGCGTCCGTGCAGAGCCGGCTGGCGGTCCGCTGCCGCGGCGTCACCAAGAGCTACGGCACCGGCGACGCGAAGGTCACCGCGCTCCGTGGCGTCGACCTCGACGTCGAGCTCGGCGAACTGCTGATGCTCGTCGGACCGTCCGGCTGCGGCAAGACGACGCTGATCTCGGTGCTGGCGGCGATCCTCGATCAGGACGGCGGCGAGTGCACCGTCCTCGGGCAGGACGTCCGGCGGCTCGGCGCGCGCGCCCGGGCGCGCTTTCGCGGCGAGACCATCGGCTTCGTCTTCCAGCAGTTCAACCTGCTCCCGACGCTCACCGCCGTCGAGAACGTCGCGGTGCCGCTGCTGATCCACGGCAGCGCGCGCAAGCGCGCGCTCGATCGCGCGGCGGAGGTCCTCGACGCGGTCGGGCTCGGCAGCCGCGTCAAGTCTCTGCCGTCGCAGCTGAGCGGCGGACAGCAGCAGCGCGTCGCGATCGCGCGCGCGCTGGTCCACGAGCCGCAGCTGATCGTCTGCGACGAGCCGACCAGCGCGCTCGACCACGAGACCGGACACAACGTGATGGAGCTCATGCGCCGCGTCGCGACCGGCCCCGATCGGGCGCTGGTCGTGGTGACGCACGACGCGCGCATCTTCGAGTTCGCCGACCGCATCGCGCGCATGGACGACGGGCACGTCCTCGAGGTCGTGCCTGGCGAGGCCGTGCGAGGCACCCGACAGGAGTCCCAGCCATGATCCGCAAGTACGTCCTGCCGCTGGTCGCGGCGCTCGGGCTCGCCTTCGCGATCGTCAGCGTGGTGCGCGGCAGCCAGCCGGTGCCGGCTGCACCACCGGTCGCGCAGCCGGCGAAGGCGCCGTTCCCGTCGTACGTCGCGGGCGCCGGCATCATCGAGGCCAGCACCGAGAACATCGCGATCGGCAGCCCGGTGGGCGGCATCGTGACCAGGGTCCTCGTCAAGGTCGGCGACCTCGTCCAGCCGGGCGACGTGCTGTTCGAGATCGACGACCGCGACCTGCGCGCGCAGCGCCTGCCGGCGGCGGCGCGCGTGAGGGAGGCCGAGGCCAGCCTGGCGCGCTCGCGCACGCTGCTGCGGCTCGCCGAGAGCGTGCCCGACAAGCGCGCGATCAGCGCCGAGGACCTCGGCAACCGGCGCTCCGCCGTGGCGATCGACGAGGCGTCGCTCGCGGCGGCGCAGGCGCAGGTCGAGCAGATCGACATCGAGCTCGACCGGCGTCAGGTGCGCGCGCTGGTGCCGGGACAGATCCTGCAGGTGAAGACGCGCCCCGGCGAGTTCGCCGCGGCGGGCGTCATGGCGACGCCGCTCATGCTGCTCGGCAACAACGATCGCCTGCACGTGCGCGTCGACATCGACGAGAACGACGCCTGGCGCTTCGCGAAGGGGGCCGACGCGGTCGCCTTCGTGCGCGGCAATCCGCAGCTCGAGACGAAGCTGCGTTTCGTGCGCACCGAGCCGTACGTCGTGCCGAAGGTCTCGCTCACGGGCATGAGCAGCGAGCGCGTCGACACGCGCGTGCTGCAGGTGATCTACAGCTTCGACGACGGCACGCTGCCGGTCTACGTCGGGCAGCAGATGGACGTCTTCGTCGCGGCGCCGCCGATGGAGTCGGACTCGGCGGCCCCGCCCGCTCCCGCGGCAGCCGAGGCCGCGTCGTGAGATCCGCCGCACCGCGAGCGGGCGCTGCCGTCGTGGCGGCCCTTCTGGTTGGCGGCTGCATGGTCGGTCCGGACTTCGTGCGTCCGGTGCCCGACGTGCCCATGCGCTTCGCCGAGGCGCCGCGCCACGACGCGCCGGCGGGGCCGCCGTCGCGCTGGTGGCAGACGTTCGCCGATCCGGGGCTCGACGCGCTCGTCGATCGCGCGGTCGTGGCGAACCTCGACCTCGCCGTGGCCGAGTCGCGCATCCGCGAGGCGCGTGCGGCGCGCCGGATCGCCGCCGCACCGCTCTTCCCGATGCTCGACGGCGGCGCCGGGCTGTCGCGCGCGTGGCAGAGCGAGAACGCGGGCTTCATCGGCGGCGGGCCGTTCGGCTTCGCCGGCGGACAACCGTTCACGCTGTACGACGTCGGCTTCGACGCGAGCTGGGAGATCGACGTGTTCGGCGGCACGCGACGCGCGTTCGAGGCTGCGGACGCGGACGTCGCGGCGACGGTCGAGCAGCGCAACGAAGTGCTGCTGACGCTGATCGGCGAGGTCGCGCGCAACTACGTCGAGCTGCGCGGCTACCAGCGCGAGCTCGAGGTCGCACGCGGCAACGTCGCGACGCAGGAGGACACGCTGACGCTGACGCGCGCCCGCTATCAGGGCGGTCTCGCGAGCGACCTCGACGTCGCGCGCGCGGAGGCGCAGGTGCGCACCACGGCGGCGCGCCTGCCGGCGCTCGACACCGCGATCCGGCAGTCGGTGCACCGGCTGAGCGTTCTGCTCGGCGACACGCCGGGCACGCTGCTCGCGGAGCTGACGCCGCCCGGACCGATCCCGGCGGCGCCACCGGGTCTGCCCGATGGGCTGCCGTCCGACCTCGTGCGCCGCCGGCCCGACGTGCGCCGTGCCGAGCGCGAGATCGCGGCGACCACCGCGCGCATCGGTGTGGCGACCTCCGACCTGTACCCGCGCTTCTACCTGACGGGCGCGGCGGGCTTGCAGAGCCTCGAGGCGAAGGACCTGTTCGCCGGCGGCAGCAAGTACTGGTCGGTCGGGCCGACGATCCAGTGGCCGGTCTTCCAGGGCGGGCGCATCGTCGCCAACATCGCGGTGCAGGAGGAGCGCCAGCAGCAGGCGCTGCTCGGCTGGCGGCAGACCATCCTCGGCGCGCTGGAGGAGGCGGAGAACGGGATCGTCGCCTACACCCGCGAGCGCGACCGGCGCGCGACGCTCGCCGCCGCGGTCGACGCGAACCAGCGCGCAGTCGACCTCGCGCAATCGCTCTACGCGCGTGGCTTGACCGACTTCCTCGACGTGCTGCAGGCGCAGGGGGCCCTGTTTCTCACGCAGACGGAGCTCGTGCGCAGCGACACGACGGTGTCGTCGAGCCTCGTCGCGCTCAACAAGGCGCTCGGCGGTGGCTGGGAGACCTATCTGCCCGCGCCCGATGCGGATGGACGTGGAAACGACGCGGTTGTCGATGGGCCGCCCGCACCGGTAGCCTGCGCGCCATGCGATCCGACGAGCGCCGCCGGCAGGAGCTGATCGAGCTCTGCGATCTCAACTTCGCCGAGGCGAACCGCGAGCTCGCGCGTCGCGGCGGCGGTGCCGTGCACGACGAGGACGGGCTGATGCTGTTCGCCGGCAACCACCCGCTGCCGGTGCTGGTGAACGGCGCCTTCCGCACCGGTGGGCCGCAGTCGTGTGACGCGGCGTCGGTGCTCGCGGCTGCGGCGACGTTCTTCGGCGCGCGCGGCCGTGGCTACAGCGTGCTCTGCCGCGCGCACGCCGACGTGGACCTGATGAGCACCGTGACGGAGGCGGGGCTCCAGCCGTTCGGCAGCCCGCCGGCGATGGTGCTCGAGCGCCGCCTGCCGGACGCGTCGCCCCCGCCCGGCGTCGCGCTGCGCCGCGTGGAGAGCGCCGCCGACGCGCGCGCCTTCGGCGAGGTCATGGGTGCTGCGTACGCGACCTACGGCATGCCGGTCGATTGTGGGCCGGCGCTCGTCGGCACGCTCGACGTACTGCTCGCGCCGCACGTAGCGGCCTTCGTCGCGGAAGCGGACGGCACGGTCGCGGCCGGTGCGATGGTGATCGTCACGCACGGCGTCGGCGGCGTGTACTGGGTGGGCACGCGTCCCGAGGGCCGCGGCAAGGGCCTCGCCGAGCTGTGCACGCGCGCCGCTGGCAACGCGGGCTTCGACCTCGGTGCGCGCATCGCGGGCCTGCAGGCGTCGGTGATGGGCGAGCCGATCTACCGGCGTATGGGCTACGTCGAGGTGACGCGCTACCCGAGCTTCGTGCACTTCAAACCGCCCTCGGGCGCATAGCGCGCGGGGCTGGCGGGCTCGAGGGCCGACGTCAAGGAACGCGGCCCACGGTGTCGGGGACGTACGCGTCGGGCTCGGCGCTGGGCGGGTCGCGGCCGAAGGTGCCGTCGCGCGACGTCGGCGGCGCTTGCGCACGGCGCGTCATTTGACAGTCTATCGCGGGAAGAGGGCGGGCGGGGACAGGACCGCCGCCCTCTCCAGCGTGACGAGACGATGACGACGCGTGACATCCACGCCGACCCCGACGAGGCAACCCGGGCAACGGGGCCACGGCCGGTGTGGCGCCGGTGGTGGGCGGTGCTGCTCTACCTCGTCGTGGCCGTGCTGATCGGCGTCCGCGTCGCGCTGCCGTACGCTCTGCAGCGCGTGATCGCGTCGCAGGGCGAGGCCTTTCTCGCCGGCAAGGTGAGGGTCGCAAACGTCGACCTCTGGCTGCTGCGTGGCGCGATCGCGGTCGAGGGAGTCGAGCTGATCGGCAGCCGTCCGGGCGCGCCGGCATCGACGGACGCGCCCCCCGCGACAGACGCCCCGGCTCCGACGGAGGCACCCGCGCAGACCGGTGTACCGGCACCGACCGACGGACCCGCAGCCACGGATACGGCCCCACCGACTCCGATGGCGACGGAGGTTGCGGCTCGTTCCGCCGAATCCGGCGGCGCCGCGCCACGCGTCGCCTTCGCGCGCCTCTACGTGGACCTCGCGTGGCGGCCGCTGCTGTCGCGCGTCGTGCGCATCGAGGAGGTGACGCTCGACGGACCGGAGGTCGACGTCGAGCGCCTGCGCGACGGCAGCGTGATCGTCCCCGAGCTCCGTCCGACCCCGGCCGATGCCTCGCCCGAGCCGCCGCCCGCCGAGCCCGAAGCCGACGCCGGCCCGCCGTGGAACGTCGTCGTCGACCGGGCGCGCCTGCGCGACGGGCACCTCGAGCTGCTCGACCGCGTGCCCGAGCCCGCACAGCAGCTGTCGCTCTCGCTCGACGGCATCGAGCTGAACGGCTTCCACCTGCGCGGGGAGGACGAGAACCAGGCGCCGGGGGTCGGCACCATCGAGGCGCGCTTCGGCGACGGCACCGTCAAGCTCGAGACGGACCTCGCGAACCGCGGCGACGGCTTCGCCGTCACGACGACCGCGACGCTCGACAACTTGCCGCTCGACCGCCTGCAGATGCACGCGCCGGAGATCGGCTGGAGCGACTTCCGCGGCCGGCTCGACGGCAAGCTGCAGGTCCACCTCGAGCCGGGCATGCTGCCGCTGTCGTCGGGGACGATCGTGCTGCGTGACGTGCAGGTGGACGTGCCGGGCGAGAGCGAGCCCGCGCTGGCGTGGCGCCGCCTCGAGTTGGACGTCGAGCGCGTGGACCTCGCGCAGCGCTCGGTCGCGGTGCGGCGCGTTGCACTCGACGGCGCCGGCCTCCTGGTGCGCCCACTGGACCAGCCGCCGCTGCCGCTGCTGCCGCGCTCGCCCGAGGCGGATGCCCCCGTCGAAGCGACCGTCGCTCCGGTGGCACCCGCGGCGCATCCGGCACCGGACGCGCCGTCCGAGCCGGCGTTCCGCTGGAGCGTCGGAACGATCGAGCTCACGGACGCGATGGCAAAGGTATTCCTCGCGCCGCCGCCGCTCGAGATCGGGATCCCGTCGCTGACGGTCGCCGGCCTGTCGAGCGAGCGTGGCACGCGCGCCGACGTGACGCTCGAGCTTCGCGAGCGCGACGGTACCGTCAAGTTCGCGGGCGCGCTCGGCATCGACCCGCTCGCGGCCGACGTGACGGTCGGCCTCGACGCGCTTGCGCTCGAGGACTTCGCGGCCGCGGTCGGCGTGGACCCGCCGGTGCTGAAGCGCGCCCACCTCGGCGCCGACCTGAAGGTGACGCTCGGGGACGGCAGCGCGCGCGCGTCGGGGACCGTCGCGATCACGGACTTCGACGTGGCGCCGCCCGAGGGCGAGGACTACGGCTTCGCGTGGCAGCGCTTCGCGATCGACGTGCGCGACCTGCAGGTGCCGAACGTGCCACCGGCGCCCGGCACAGCACCGGCCGGCCCGGTGAAGGTGGACCTCGCGCGCGTGACGCTCGCGAGCCCCCGCATCCGCCTGACGCGCACGCCCGAAGGCCTGATCCTGCCCGCGCCGCGGGTCACGCTCGGCAGCGACGCCACCGCACCCGCGCCGGGTGCGGCGTCCGCGTCCGGGGCCCCGTCGGGCGCCGCGCCGGCAGCGACGCCGGCGATGGCGGACGCTCCGGCGGGCGACGGCACGGTGCGCGAGCCGGCGGCGGAGCTCGCGAGCGAGGCGCGCTACGCCGCGCGCGAGATCGAGGCCGCGTCGCCGGTCGCGCTGTCGATCGGCGAGCTCGCGATCGACGACGGCGAGATCACCGTGCTCGACCGCACCGTGCAGCCCTTCTTCAAGGGAAGGGTGGCCGCGCTCGAGCTCGACGTGCAGGGCTTCGCGCACCCTCCGAACTCCTTTCGGGCGGTGCGGCTGTCGGCGAAGGCACCGGGCGGTGCACCGATCACGGTGGACGCGCAGCAGCGCGGCGACACGCTGGAGGTTGCGGCCGACGCGAAGGCGCTGTCGCTGCCGCAGCTCAACCCCTACGTTGCGGGTGCTTCGGGCTACAGCATCACCAGCGGCACGTTCACGCTCGATTCGAAGGTGAAGCTCGACGGGAAGGGCTATCGCGCGGACAGCGCACTCGCCTTCGACGACCTCGACGTCGCCGGTGCCGAGGGCGACGCGCTGTTCGCCGACACGTTCGGCGTGCCGCTGTCGCTCGCGCTCGCGCTGCTGCGCGACGTGAGCGGGCGCATCGCGCTCGACGTGCCGATCAGCGGCGACCGGAGCGGCGGTGTCCGTCCAGACCTCGCGCCGATCGTCGCGCAGGCGCTGTCGCGTGCGCTGGTGAACGCGCTGGCCTCCCCGCTCAAGCTGCTCGGCGCGCTGTCGCTCGACGGTGCCAAGGTGGAGGCGTTCCGCCCCGAGCCGATCGGCTTCGTCACTGGGCAGGCAAAGATCGCCGACGACGCGTGGTGGCGCATCGAGCAGCTCGCGGGCGTGCTCGCGGCGTCGCCGGCGCTGCGCGTCGAGCTGGCCGGCGAGACCAGTGCTGACGACCTGCGCGCCCTGCAGGAGGCCGCGGTACTCGCGGACCTGCAGCAGGAGCAGGGCTTCGTTGCCGACTTCCGGAACCTGCCGAGCCGCGGTACGCGCAACGCCGTCCGCGCCGTCCTCGAGGCGCGCGCGAAGGGCGAGCCTGCGCCGGAGGCGCTCGACGGGGACGACGCGGCGCAGCTCGAGGAGTGGGTCGCCGCGAAGCCGGTCGCCGAGGAGGCGCAGCGTGCGCTCGCCACGGCGCGCGCCGACCGGCTCCGCACGGTGCTCACCCAGGACTGGGGCTTCGGCGCCGACCGCATCGTCGTGCGCGAGCCGGCTGCGACCGCGACCGGAGCCGCGCAGGTGGCAGTGCAGCTCGGCGCACGCGGGTGATGCCGTGCGATCGGCCGGGCGCTGGCTCGTTCTCGCGGCGACCGTCGTGCTGGCGTCCGAAGGGGCCTCCTGGTTCGCGCTGCGCGTCCTCGGCGAGCGGCGCGGGCTCCACTACCGCACCTACGGCGAGCTGATCGATCCGTGGCGGCAGCAGATGGCGGACATCGTCGCCGCCGACGGCACCTGGTACCAGCGTATCGACGCCGAGCTCGGCTGGGTCACCATCCCGGGTGCGACGACCGACGACGCCGCGATCGCCGCGAGCGGCGTCCGCGCGACGCGCGATTACCCGGCGACGCCGCCGCCCGGCGCCGTGCGCATTGCGGCGTTCGGCGACTCGTTCGTGCACGGTGACGAGGTCGCGACCGGGGAGACGTGGCCCGCGGCGCTCGAGCGCGCGCTGCCGGGAGTCGAGGTCCTGAACTACGGCGTCGGCGGCTACGGCCTCGACCAGGCTTTGCTGCGCTACGAGTGCTGTGGCGCGCGCATGGCGCCGCACATCGTGCTGTTCGGCGCCATCACCGACGACGTGCTGCGCGGCGTGAACGTGTTCCGGCCGTTCTTCGCGCCGACCACCGGACACGTGCTCACCAAGCCGCGCTTCCTCCTCGACGGTGCGGGAGCGCTCGAGCTGCTGCCGAACCCGCTGCCCGGCGCCGACGCGTACCGCACGTTCCTCGCCGACCCGGTTCCCAAGCTGCGCGAGATCGTGCGCCACGACGACTACGCTCCGCCGGTCGCCGACGAGGGGCCGCTCGACTCGATCGCCATGGTGCGCCTCGTCAAGCTGCTGTGCGCGACGCAGCGGCGCTCGGGCGACGGCGAGCGGCCCATCTGGCGCGGCGAGCTGAACCTCGACGCCGAGCCGTCGCGCCTCGCACTGGCGATCGTGCGCCGCTTCGTCGAGCGCGCGCGTGCGTGCGAACCGCGCCGAGCCGCTCGTCGTACTCTTCCCCGACCGCACCGAGCTCGAAGCGCGACGCGCCGGGCACACGATCAGGTATCGGCCGCTGCGCGATCGCCTCCGCGAGGAGGGCATCCCCGTGGTCGACGTGCTCGAGGGCTTCGACGAGCTCGAACCGGGCTGGACGACGGAGAGGATCCTGCGACGCACCCACTACGCGCCGTGGGGCAACGAGCTCGTGGCGCGTGTCCTGGCGCAGCAACTCGTTGCGCGGCAGCTCGTGCCCGCTGCAGGGGCGGCCGCTCTCGCGCGCGACGCCACGCCCTGACCGCGGTTCTCAGACGGCTTCGTCGAGCTCCTCGGGCTCGGACGAGACCCCACCGAGCAGCACCTGCGCCTCGCCCGGCGGCAGCTCCTCGACCTGCCGCAGCTTGCGCTCGATCGCGCGCGAGCGCACCGCCGCGTCGTCCATGGTCCTCGATGCTTGCTCGAGCTTCTTCCGCACGCCGTCGAGCACGTCGCCGAACTTGCGGAACTCGGTCTTCACCGCACCGAGAACGCGCCACACCTCGCTCGAGCGCTCCTGGATGGCGAGGGTGCGGAAGCCCATCTGCAGGCTGTTCAGCAGGGCTGCGAAGGTCGACGGACCAGCGACCACCACGCGGTGGTCGTTCTGCATCGTCTCGAGGAGGCCCGTACGGCGCACGACCTCGGCGTAGAGTCCTTCCGTCGGGAGGAACATCACGGCGAAGTCGGTGGTGCGCGGTGGGCTCAGGTACTTCGTCGCGATGTCCTTGGCGCACTGCCGGACGCGCTTCTCGAGCGCGCGCGCCGCCAGCTCGACGAGGTCGCGGTCGCCCTCCTGCGAGGCGTCGACGAGGCGCTGATAGTCTTCGAGCGGAAACTTCGCGTCGATCGGCAGCCAGACGAAGTCGAGGCCCTCGTCGGCCTTGCCCGGCAGCCGGATCGCGAACTCGACGACCTCGGCGCTGCCCTCGCGCGTGTTGACGTTGCGCTCGTACTGCTCGGGGCTCAGCATCTGCTCGAGCAGCGCCTCGAGCTGGACCTCGCCCCAGCCACCGCGCGTCTTGACGTTGGTCAGGACCTTCTTGAGATCGCCGACGCCGGTCGCGAGCACCTGCATCTCGCCGAGTCCCTTGTGCACCTGCTCGAGACGCTCGGAGACCTGCTTGAACGACTCTCCGAGGCGCTGCTCGAGCGTGCCGTGCAGGCGCTCGTCCACGGTCTGGCGCATCGACTCGAGCTTCTCCGCGTTGTCGCGGTGGATCTGGCCGAGGCGGTCGTCGACGGTCTTCCGCAGGCTCTCGAGTCTCCCCTCGCTGGTCTGCGTGAGCGTGCCCAGGCGCTGCTCGATGGTCGACAGCAGCAGGCCGAGCTGGTTGCCGAACTGCCCGAGCTGCTCCTGCTGCAGTGTCGCGATGTCGCGACTCCGTGCCTGCAGCGAGTCGCCGAAGAGGGTGAGCGCGCGCGTCATCTCCTCGCGGCCCTCGCGCGCGGTGACCCCGCTCTCGGCGCGGTTCTGCGCGATCTCCAGGCGCACCGAGCGCTCGATCGTCTCCTGCCCGTCGGCGAGGCCCTCGAAGGCGGCGCCGAGGGACTCGAGCCGTCCCGTGAGCTGCTCGGATGCGACGGTCGAGGTCTCGGTCGCGAGGCGCTTCACGCGCCTCAGCAGGACGAGCACGGCGACCAGCAGCACGACCGCCAGGAGCGCCCCGCCGGCCGCGATCCACGGCAGCGCACCGGGCAGCATCTCCACCATCTTCTGCCGCACGAGCTCGAGGTCGATCGTCGTCATCCCGGTCCTCCCTGCCCCCGGTGGGCCGTCCGACGATGCATCGTCCGCCGGTCCAGCCGCTGTCCTGCCGCCCCGCCCCCGCCGCGACCACCACATCTTGTGGCCGTCGTGCGGGCCGGACCCCGGATATCAGGGTTCGGGGCGCGGCGGAAGGCCGTCCCGGATGCGGGCGGAGAAGTCCGGCGCGTCGCCGGCGGCCTTCGCGCGGTCGACGATGAGGCTCCGTCTCCTCAGCTCGTCGAACGGCAGCTCGGTGTCGATGTTGCCGCGCTCGTACATGAGCTGGTCGCCGTAGCCGTTGACCAGGATGCGCCAGTCCCAGGGCCGCGCCTGGGCGCTGATGTGCTCGACGTGCATCCGGATGCCGGTCGTGCAGTTGTCGACGCCCGCGTTGTACCATCTCGGGTGCGTCGCGAGAGCGTTCATCGTCGCGACGTAGTCGAGCAACAGCTTGCGCGCCATCTGCGGCGACATCCGCACCCGGTACAGGTAGACTTCCTCGCCGCGGTGGTTGGTGCGCACGCCGATCAGGTCGCGCTCGTCCGCGGCGACGTAGTACAGCTCGTACTCGCGGAAGAAGCCCCGCACCGCGGAGTACTCCTCGCCGCGCTCCTTGCGGGTCTCGATCGAGATCGCGAGCGGTGGTGCGTCGGCGAAGTCCCAGCTGACGATGGTGTGCGCGATCATGGGCGATCCCCAGTACGAGAGGAACAGGTCGGCGCCCTCGATCGCCGAGAGGTCGTACGTCCGCGTCTCCCAGCGCTCGGTGAAGTCGGTGTCGCCGCGGTACTGGAAGTTGCGCACGTTGTGCAGCGTGAGCGTGTCTCCACGCACCTCACCGGTCGGCGGCCGCGCGACCTCGGGCGACCAGTCGCGGTCGTTCGACGGCTGCACCGTCGCGTAGAAGGCTGTGAAGAGGCCGAACAGGACCGCCAGCGCACCGAGCTTCCGCGCCAGCGGGCGCACCGCGACGAGCGTCGCGACGACGCCGATGACGAAGAGTCCCCCGACCCCGTGCCGGATCACCGTCGGCCCGGGGAAGCGAAAGCCGAGCGCCAGTCCGCACCAGAGTGCGACCAGCACGACCGGTACGGCCGCGAGGATCGCGAGCAGCCTCTTCACCGGCGGCTGGGCGGCGCGGTGTGGCGCGCTCCGCCGGGGTTGAGAGCGTTCCCGCTTGCACCGTGGTCCTGTGCGTCGCTGGTATCGGCGGGCGCCACGTCGGCTGCGGTCGCCTTTTCCCGCGCATCGAACTGCGCGATGTGCTCGAGCAGGATGCGGCGCACCTCGTTGATGGTGTGCGGGTTGTCCTGGCACGAGTGCCCCGACGTCACGACGAACTCCGACTCGACGCCGTCGATGTGCGCGCTCGAGTACTCGACGACCCCGTCGTCCGCGCGGTCGCGTGGCACATCGGGATCCTTGACGGCGATGATCGAGTGTCCAGTGACACCCGGGGCGAGGGGCGTCTCGACCAGCGTCTCGATGAACTGGTTGCCCGGCGTCATGCCGTAGACGCTCGACTGCATGCCGCGGAAGCTGCCCTTGAGCCGCGCCTCGTTCTGCGTGACGAGCGCCGACGTGAGCTGCGTGAGCGTGGCCGGCATGGTGATCAAGCGCGCCACCTGGTGCGCGAGCCAGTTGCCCGCGATGTAGCTGCCGTGGTGCGGGGTCGAAAGAAACACCACCCGCGTGACGTTCGGCACCGGCTCGACGAAGGCGATCTTACGGATCTCCTCGCGCCTCTCCGGCTCGAGATCCAGGCTGTCGAGCGGCTCGTCGCTCACCTGCCGCCAGAGGCGATCGCCGGTGTCGACCACGGCGAGCTTGGTGAGCAGCCCGCCCTGGCTGTGGCCGATGACCACCATGTCGCGCAGCGCCGGATCCTTGCCTTCCGGGTCGAGCGACCGGACGAGGTCCTTCAGCGACTCGCGCAGCAGCATCGCCGAGTAGCCGATCGGATTGCCGGTGTCGTACATGAAGAGCCACGCCTGGATGCGCGGCCCGATGCGGCGGTCGTTCCCGAGCTCGTTGATCATCTGCGCCCAGCGTCCGGGGCTCGACGCCGTGCCGTGCACGAACACGACCGGAATGCGCCCCGGGCGGTAGGGCGTCAGTGCCGCGAGCTGCGTGCCCTTCGGGATCGCCGCGAGGGTCTGCAGGAAGCCCCAGATCTCGCGCTGCCAGACCGGTGACTCGGCGAGCGAGTAGGCGAGCGACGCCGTGGTCTCGGCCTCGAGCGCGACCTTCTGTCCGTCGATCTCGACCTTTTCGCGGCGCACCGGCTGCTCGAGCGTCAGGTCGGCAGCGACGCGTCCGTTCGCGAGCTGCTCGGCGACGTCCTCCATGCGCAGCAGCGCCGTGATCGGGACCTTCGCCCACGGCTGCACGTAGTCGTCGAAGCCCTTCTCGGGATCGCGCGGCTCGGTGCTGGCGGCGAGCGGAGCGCCGAGACCGGACCAGCGGTAGCGCGTCGCGAGCCCCTCGACCTCGAGGTCGGCGACGGGGGTGAACGCGGTCAGCCGGCGGTCCATCCAGTCGAGCTGGGACTCGTCGAAGTAGACGTCGAGCGTGCCGAACGGCACCGGGTAGGCCCCGGCACGCGGCAGGAAGGCACCCTTCTCGCCGGCGGCGAAGCCGCGGGCGAGGCCGCGGTTGTAGAGGTCCGCGGCGACGCGCCCGCGCGCGTCGAGCGGATCGAGCTTCGTGTCGTCGCCTGGGAAGAGGAACAGCCAGGCGTACACCGCCGACGAGCGGAAGTAGGCCGGATCGTTCTTCCCCTCACCGTAGGCGAACGAGATCTCCGCCAGCGCGTACACGTCGTTCCGGCGTGCCTTGCCCGCGGCGACCGCCTTCTGCAGGACGTCGATCGCGCCCTTCGGATCCTCGTCCCAGAGCGTGACCAGGTCGTGCTGGAAGAGCGCGTTGCGCGTCGAGTTGCTGAGGTGGTCCGACGACAGGATGCTGCGCGTGAGCTGGCGCTGGACCATGGTCGGGTCCATGCGCTTGACGCCCACCGGCGTGCCGCAGGCGAGGAGGAGCGCGCCGCCCAGAACGACCGCCGCGACGGCAGCCGCCGTCCGACGGTCGCCGGGTCCATCGGAACGGTGATCCATGCGTCTCTTTCCTTGGTTTCTCGAGATGCCCGGGGTCGTCGGGGAGCGGCGCCGTACGCAGGATGCCTGCGCTCGTCGCGCGCGCAAGCGTAGCTCGGGTCGGTGCCTACCGGGTGTGGCGCACGCCCGCAACGACCGCGCCGCGCCGGCTCGCCTCAGCTCTTCATGGCAGCGACGAGATCCTTCGCGCCCTCGCCCCACCGGGAGACCGACTTGATCGCCTGCGTGAACGGGACGTCGAGGGGGTGCACTCGGTGCCGGTCGAGGATGTAGACCGCGCCTGCGAGCGGCGTCGGGACCGACGGGATGAACACGGTGAAGCGTCCGTCGTCGAGCTCCTCGATGATGAACCCGGGCACGAGGGCTTCCTGGATCTCGACGAGGGCCGGCTTCCAGACAGTCTCCTCGTCCTTGCCCGCCACGCGCTGCGTCAGGCTCCGGATGAGCGCATAGCCCGGCAGTCGCTCGAACAGGGACCGCTCGATGCGCTCGCGCAGCGCGCGCCCGGCCTGTGTGCGAACGGCGGCACCGACGAGGAAGCAGCCGATCAGCACGACGAGCAGCGACAGCAGCTGTGCCGCCGGGAGCGACTCCGGGAACAGCTTCGCGAACGGAGCCACCAGACCGACCACCGAGCCCATGGCCTTCAGCAGCAGCAGGATCGAGAGGTAGATCGGCACCACGACGAGCAACCCGCCGATCAGCGTGGTGAGGATGAATTCGGAGATCTTCTTCACCACCCGGCCCCCACTTGCCGTGACTCCCGTCACGGCAGCGCTCGTGAGTCGTTCCCGGTGTCGGGAACGCATCCCCGGCCGTCCTGTCGGAGTGTTCCTTCCCCGGATGCGCGCGGACGTCAAGCGCGGGCGAGATTCCGACGCGCCGGAATCTCCCGGGCGTCCGGGCCGCGTTGCCGGCGAGCGATCGCAACGTCGACCGACCACGTGGCGTGATTTGGCAAGGTGTTCGGCAGCGCGCGCACTATCCTCGACGACGCTTCCGGGAGGGCATGATGCTTGCGTCCGGCGCGGCTCGGCCCATCATGCCTGCTGACCGCGACGAACGGCGCGCTGCAACGGCAGGTGAACATGAGCGACGGCACGACGAAACGCGAGCACGGACAGGCCGACGTCGTGTACCTGGCCGACGAGGACGCCGTTCGGACGCTGGTGACGGGTGCCATCCAGGGCCTCTGGGAGGTGGTGAACCAGCTGACGCGCCTTCGTCGCACGTGACGCGGGAACTACCGCGTGACGATCTTCGGGTCGGCCCGGCTCGCGCCGGGAACGCTCGCGTACGACGCCGTCCAGCAGCTCGCCGTCGAGCTCACCGCCATGGGCTGCGACATCGTCACCGGCGGTGGTCCGGGCCTCATGCGCGCGGCGAACGAGGGGGCCGCGTCGGTCGCGCCGACAGCGGGCGAGCGCTCGGTCGGGGTGCGGATCGCGCTGCCCTTCGAGCAGGAGGTCAACCCGTTCGTCGGCGCGGTCTACGAGCACCGGACGTTCTTCTCGCGCCTGCACCACTTCATGATCGTCTCCGACGCCTTCGTGGTCGTACCCGGCGGTATCGGTACGCTGCTCGAGCTGTCGCTCGCCTGGCAGCTCCTGCAGGTGCGGAAGCTCAACAACGTGCCCCTGATCCTGGTCGGCGACATGTGGGCGGACCTCGTCGACTGGGGCCGTCGCTGGATGCTGCGCGAGGGAGGTGCGCTGGCGGACGAGGCCGACTTCGCGATCCCCCGCTGCGCGCGCGACGTCGACGAGACGATCGCGCTGATCCGCGCGAGCCGAGCGGCCTGGCTGGCGGCCGGAGACGCATGCTGATCGTCGAGCTCGGGATCCTCCTCGCGTGCATCGTGCTCGGCATGATCCTCGCCGTCGTCTCGGCGGTGTCGCTCATGCAGGCCGCGGGCGGTCTGGACTGGGTCGTGCGCTCGGCGGAGCGTCTGCTGCGGCGCAACCCGCGCTCGATCTCGCTGCTGGCGCCGCTCGTCACCTGGCTGCTGATCCTCGCCTCCGGCACGCAGCACGTGATCTATGCGCTCTTGCCGGTGATCGCGGAGGTCGCGCGCAAGGGGGGCGTGCGGCCGGAGCGACCGCTCTCGATGAGCGTGATCGCAGCCCAGCACGGGCTGATCGCGTCGCCGGTCTCGGCCGCTACGGTCGCTCTCGCGTCGAGCCTCGCGGGGCTCGGCGTCGGCATCCCGCAGGTGCTCGCCGTGACGATTCCCGCAACCCTGATCGGCGTGCTCGCGGGCGTCGCCGCGACGGCCTTCCGCGGCGTCGAGCTCGCGGACGACCCCGAGTACCAGCGCCGTCTCGCCGCAGGCGACATCAAGCCACCCGCACCCGACGCGCAGGACGCCGTACCGACGGACCCGCGCGCCGTCGCGTCGTGCGCCATCTTCCTGCTCGCGATCCTCGGGGTCGTCCTGATCGGGATCTTCCCCGCGCTGCGGCCGGTGCACGAGACCTTCACGGGTGGCGTCGCGGAGGAGGGCCAGGTCGAGATGGGGGCCGCGATCATGATCCTGATGCTCGCGGCATCGGGTCTGATTCTGCTGCTGTGCAGGCCCGATCCCGAGGCGGCGCTCAAGGGCAGCGTGATGCGGGGCGGGCTCGCGGCGATCGTCAACATCCTGGGCCTGTCGTGGATGGGATCGTCGTTCTTCGCCGCCAACCAGCCGGCGATCGTCGGCGGCATCTCGGAGATCATCAGCGCCCACCCCTGGATCTTCGCGCTCGGACTCTTCGTGCTGTCGATCCTGCTGTTCAGCCAGGCGGCGACGATCGTGACGCTGATGCCGGTCGGCCTGGCCCTCGGTCTTCCGGCGGCTCTGCTGATCGGCGTGTACCCGGCGGTCAACGGCAACTTCTTCCTGCCGACCTACGGCACGGTGCTCGCCGCGGTGTCGTTCGATCAGACCGGCACCACCCGCATCGGCCGCATGCTCGTGAACCACAGCTTCATGGTGCCGGGTCTCGTCACGACGGTCGTGGCGACCGCCTGCGCACTCGTGATCGCCCGCGTCCTCGTCGGCTGAGGACGGACGGAGGGACGACGATGCCTTCGAGACGACCACCACGCCGGGCGCCCCGGGCGACCTTCGCGATGCTCGGCCTGCTTCTGCTCGCCGCGACGGACGTGCGCGCCGACGTGGCGACGCGCACCGAGCACGACCTGCTCGGCGACAAGCAGGTTCCCGCCGACGCGTACTACGGCGTCCAGACGGCGCGCGCGCTCGAGAACTTCCGCATCTCGGGCGTCGGCATCGACCGCTATCCGGAGTTCGTCGAGGCGCTCGCGCTGGTGAAGATCGCCGCCGCACGCGCGAACGCCGAAGCCGGGGCGCTGGCGGCCGACAAGCGCGACGCGATCGAGAAGGCGGCGCGCACCCTGGTCGAAGGGCAGCACCACGACCAGTTCAAGGTCGACTGGTTCCAGGGCGGTGCCGGCACGTCGAGCAACATGAACGTGAACGAGGTGATCGCCAACATCGCCCTCGAGCAGATGGGTCGGCCGCGCGGCGACTACAAGACGATCGACCCGCACGACCACGTGAACCTCTCGCAGTCGACCAACGACTCGTACCCCACCGCGCTGAAGGTCGCGTTCGTCCTGCGCAACGCGGCCGTCGTGCAGGAGACGCAGGCGCTCGCGGACGCGTTCCGCCGCAAGGGCAACCAGTACCTCGAGGTCCTCAAGATGGGCCGCACCGAGATGCAGGACGCCGTGCCGATGACCGTCGGGCAGGAGCTGCACGGGCTCGCCGCCGCACTCGAGACGCAGGTCGCACTCCTCCGCCAGTCCGAGCGCGCGCTCTACACGGTCAACATGGGCGGCACCGCGATCGGCACCGGGCTGAACGCGGCGCCGGGCTTCCCGGCGCTCGCCGCCGCCCAGCTCGCGCAGCTCACCGGCAAGCCGTTCGTCGCCGCGAAGGACCTGATCGCCGCGACGTGGGACCTGCAGTCCTTCCTCGAGTACTCGAGCGCGCTCCGCAGCCTCGCCGTCACGCTGTCGAAGATCGCGAGCGACCTGATCCTGCTGTCGTCCGGGCCGCGTGCCGGGCTCGGCGATCTGTCGCTGCCGCCGATGCAGCCGGGCTCGTCGATCATGCCCGGCAAGGTCAACCCGGTGATGCCCGAGGTCACGAACGTCGTCGCGTTCCGCGTCATCGGCAACGACACCAGCGTCATGCTCGCCGCGAAGAGCGGACAGCTGCAGCTCAACGCCTACGAGCCGCTCGCCGGCCTCGCCATCATGGAGTCGCAGGAGCTGCTGGGCAACGTGATGAAGACCCTGCGCACGCGATGCGTCGACGGGATCACCGCGAACGAGGCCAACCTCGCGCGGCACATCGATCAGACCGTCGGCATCGTCACCGCACTCAACCCGCTGATCGGCTACGACCGTGCGAGCGAGCTGGCGCGCGAGGCCTACGCGTCGGGCAAGGGCATCGTCGAGCTGGTACGCGAGAAGAAGATTCTCACCGACCAGCAGCTGGAGGACGTGCTCGACCCGAAGAAGCTGACCGGGCTCGATCCCGCGACCTACCCGAAGCCCGGCGCTGCGGCGCCGGCGGAGAAGATGTCATGAGGACCTGCTTGCGCACCCGGATCACCTCCATCGCCGTCATCGCCTGCCTCGCGACGGCCGTCGTCCCGTCGCGCGACGTGCTCGCCGACGAGGCCGCCGCGGCGAAGCCGAAGCCGAACATCGTCATCCTCGCGACCGGCGGCACGATCGCCGGAGAGGCGAAGTCGGAGACCGACGCCGGCTACAAGTCGGGCGCGCTCGGCGTGGACGTGCTGATCGACGCCGTGCCGCAGATGAAGGAGTTCGCGAACGTCCGCGGTGAGCAGGTCGCGTCGATCGGCAGCCAGGACATGAACGACGAGGTGTGGGTGAAGCTCGCGACGCGCGCCAACGAGGTGCTCGCGCAGCCCGACGTCGACGGCATCGTCATCACGCACGGCACCGACACGCTCGAGGAGACGAGCTACTTCCTCGACCTCGCCCTGAAGAGCGACAAGCCGGTCGTCATGACGGGCTCGATGCGGTCCGCGACCGCGATGAGCGCCGACGGTCCGCTCAACATCTACAACGCGGTCGCCGTCGCGGCCGACCCGCGGAGCCGCGGCAAGGGCGTCCTCGTCGTCGCCAACGACGACATCCACGCCGCGCACGACGTCACCAAGACCCATGCGACCGACGTCGAGACGTTCCGCTCGGGTGAAGCCGGGCTGGTCGGGGTGACGCTGTTCGGCAAGCAGAACTACTTCCGCACGCCCGAGAACATCCACACGACGAAGAGCGACTTCGCGGTGACCGCGGGCCAGGTCCTGCCCCGGGTCGACGTGATCTACGCGACGGCCGGCATGTCGCCGGACCTCATCGACGCGGCCGTCGCCAACGGTGCGCGCGGCATCGTCGTCGCGGGCGTCGGCGACGGCAACTTCACGGCGCCGGCCCTCGAGGCGCTGAAGAGGGCGCGTGCCAAGGGCGTCAACGTCGTGCGCGCGAGCCGCGTCGGCGGCGGTCTCGTCCGGCGCAACATCGAGGTCAACGACGACCAGCTCGGCAGCGTCGCCGCGATGTCGCTCAATCCGGGGAAGAGCCGCGTGCTGCTCAAGATGGCGCTGACGAAGACCGACGACCCGCGGGCGATCCCGAAGTACTTCGACACCTACTGAGGCCGTTGCCGATCCTCGTGCGGTCGACATGAACACGGTGGAACCGAGCGGCGAAGGCACGAGCGACGGCGGCCTGCGCCTCGACGTCGTCGCCGGGCTCACGGCCGCGGCCGTCGTGGTGCCCAAGGCGATGGCCTACGCGACGGTCGCCGGCCTGCCGGTGGCGGTGGGACTGTACACCGCCTTCGTGCCGATGGTGATCTACGCGCTGCTCGGCAGCTCGCACGTTCTCAGCGTGAGCTCGACCACCACGCTCGCGATCCTGGTCGGTACGCAGCTCGGACTGTCCGTCCCGGACGGGGATCCGGGACGTCTCGTCGTCGCAACCGCGACGCTCACCGTGCTCGCCGGCGTCGCGCTGCTGCTCGCGCGCGCGCTGCGGCTGGGCTTCGTCGCAAACTTCATCTCGACGCCGGTGCTGACCGGCTTCAAGGCCGGCATCGGGTTGGTGATCGTGCTCGACCAGGTGCCGAAGCTGCTCGGCATCCACTTCGGCAAGGAGGGCTTCTTTCGCGACCTGCCCGCCGTCGTTCAGCACCTGCCGCAGGCGTCGATCCTCACCGTCGTCGTCGGGGCCGCGACCTTCGCAGCGCTGATCGGCATGGAGCGCGCCCGGCCGCACTCGGCGGCGCCGCTGCTCGCCGTCGCGGGGGGCATCACGGCGGCCTGGCTGCTCGGGCTCGAGACGCTCGGCGTCTCGCTGGTCGGTGTGATCCCGCAGGGGCTGCCGTCGATCACTCTGCCCGATCTCTCGCTCGTCGCGGATCTCGCGCCCGGCGCGCTCGGGATCGCGCTGATGAGCTTCACCGAGACCATCGCCGCCGGGCGAGCGTTCGCGCGTCCCTCCGATCCGCCGATCGACGCCAATCGCGAGCTGGTGGCGACCGGCATCGCCAACGTCGGTGGTGCCCTGCTGGGCGCCATGCCGGCAGGCGGTGGTACGTCGCAGACCGCCGTCGTGCGCTCGGCCGGCGGACGGTCGCAGCGCGCCTCGCTGGTGACGGCGGCCACCGCTCTCGCGACCATGCTGCTGCTGGCGCCGGTCCTCGGCCTGCTGCCGAACGCGACGCTGGCTGCCCTCGTCATCGTGTACTCGGTCGGCCTGATCCAGCCCGCCGAGTTTCGGGCGATCCGCAGCGTGCGGAGCATGGAGTTCCGCTGGGCCGTGGTCGCGTGCGTCGGGGTCCTCGTGCTGGGCACGCTCAAGGGCATCGTCGTGGCGATCATCGCGTCGATGCTGGGCCTCGCGAGCCAGACGGCGCACCCGCGGGTCTCGGTCATCGGTCGCAAGCGTGGAGCCGACGTGCTGCGTCCGCTGTCGCCCGAGCACCCGGACGACGAGACGTTCGACGGACTGCTGATCGTGCGACCCGAGGGCAGGCTGTTCTTCGGCAACATGCAGGACGTCGCCGATCAGATCCAGCTGCTGATCGACCAGAACCGGCCGCGGGTCGTGGCGCTCGACATGAGCCGGATTCCCGATCTCGAGTACTCGGCGCTCCTGGCCCTGATGGACGGCGAGCGGCGCCTCACCGAGCGCGGCATCGTGGTGTGGATCGCCGCCCTCAACCCGCCCGTGCTCGAGATGGCCAGACGGGCGGGTCTCGCCGATCGACTCGGGCGCGAGCGGCTGCTCTTCAACGCACGCGCCGCGATCGAGCGCCATCGGGAGACGCAGGCGGCGCCCGCTGCGCCGCCCGAACGCCGGTGAGCCGGAAGCCAGCTCGGGACATCCGACACCGTGCGCGCGGTTCCCGTGCGCGAGGGCGAGCCGCCGATCAACCGCGGGGCGAACGACGGGAATCAGCCGCCGGCAGCGTGGTGCTCGCTCGCGCCGGTCTTCCCCGTCCGACGGCCTCCTGCCCGGCCGACGGCCTCCGGCGCCGCGGAGGCCGTGACGTCCGGCGGCGTCTCCCCGGTGTCCGGGGCGAGGATGTCGTCGCAGCGCAGGCGCCGGTACTCGAGGGGCGTCATCGAGGTCCAGCGCCGGAACGCGCGCGAGAAGTGCGCCGGATCGGAGTAGCCCAGCGCGTGCGCGACGTCGACCATCCGGTTGTGGCGGTCGTCGAGCAGCGCGGTCGCCTTGCGCGACCGGACGCGCTCCTGCAGATCGCGGAACGTGCACCCGGCAAGCCGGAGGTGGCGTTGCAGCGTGCGCGCATCGATCCCCGCGGCGCGAGCGGTCGCGCGGAGGAGCCCCCGGCTCGAGGTCAGCATCGACTCGACGACCAGCTCGACGGAGCCGACGAAGTCTTCGGGTGGCGCGGAGCCCGCCCAGCCGTCGGGTGGATGGTCCACGGCGGGGCCGTCACGGCGCGCGTGTCGCGCCAGCAGCACGCGCGGCACGCGGATGCTCGTCGCGGATCGTCCGTCCGCGATGCGACATCTCGCGGGCAGATCGAGCGCGCGCCGGGCCGCTTCGAGCGACGCGCCGGTGCTCTGCAGCTCGACCTGGTCCGGCCGCCATTCCCCGCCCGCGACGCGCTGCACGAGCTGCATCATCAGCGACACGGTGAACAGGTCCGCCTGCCGGAAGCCGGTGTCGTCGACACGGATGCGACGGCAGAAGCGGACGAATGCCCCGTCGGGGACGATCCAGTAGCGCGCGCCGGAGTTGTGCTCGTCGATCTCGCCGACCGCGACCTGCATCGCCTCGTGCAGCGTCCCCGCGCGCAGCATCGCCCGTCCGAACGGACCGAGAACCTCGAGCCCGGCGTCGCGCGCGAAGCGGGATC
>Ga0172362_10000682_pt1 | contig 28351 bp, 23 predicted proteins | sample LakKivs1_kivu2a2_FD_114534 | JGI IMG/M metagenome (GOLD analysis project Ga0172362, IMG submission 114534) | Sediment microbial communities from Lake Kivu, Rwanda - Sediment s1_kivu2a2 | ecosystem: Environmental > Aquatic > Freshwater > Lake > Sediment | place: Rwanda: Western Province, Lake... | reverse complement strand
CGACGACCTGTCCGTGAAGGGCAGGAGGAGGGCCTCCGCATTGAGCACCGCGGGGCGGAGATCGGTCCGGCGGAGCGGCACCCTGCCGAGCTCGACGAGGAACCTCTCGGCGGCTGCCGACAGGAGGCTGTCGCCGGCCGGCGTGAGAGCCAGCGAGTCGGGCACGCCCGCCACGAGAGGGAGGTGCCGGGCGGCATAGGCGCCCCTCAGCAGCCATTCCTCCTCCATGAGGGCCTGCACTCCGCCGCAGGCGATACTGCTGTCGAAGGCGGCGAACGCCTGCAGGGAGTCCCGGTCCCGGGCCATCTCCCAGCCAAGCCTCCTCCACAGCTCGGCAAGCTCGTTGCGCCGCGTGAACGAGGTGTCTGCCTGGAGTGTCGTCAAGGCTTCGAGCGCCTTCTGCCGCATGACCCTGCTGCGCTCGGCCCCGGACGCCAGGAGAGTAGTCTCGGCATACTCGAGGCGCACCTCCGGGCTCACCGCGGCAGCCCCGGACATCGCCTCCTCGTAGAGGGCCACCGCCTCTGCGAAGTGGCCCGCCTGACGCAGGGCCCTGGCCTCGTCGAGAGTCGACTCGGAGGCGCCGTGCCGGCACCCGGTGACAGCGAGCAGGACCAGCCCCAGCAGAAAGCCGGCCGGGGCGGTACGGGTCATTGGGTCCTGCTGGAGTAGAAGAGATAGATGAGACTGGCCACGACTCCTGTCACGACCAGAGGCTCGAGCACTCCCCCGCCGGAGGCGGAAGGGGTTCCGCCCGTGAGCCACTCCTGGCCGGAGGAGCCCTGAAGGCTCGCGAGGTCGGACTGGTGCACCCTGTCGGAGGCATCCGAGCTGGAGCGCCAGGATCTCTCGACGGTGCCGTCCTGGCCGACCACTTCAGCCGACACTTCGCACCTGACGATTCTGTTCACCCGCCTTGCGCCGAACACCCACGATCTGCCGGCCGAGCCTAGAGTGACCGCCATCTCCATCGTACGGAGCCTTAGCGTGGTACCCTCGGGCGCAGTCCTGTCGGCCGCTGAGACGGCCACGCCGAAGGAGCTGAAGACCGACCTTGCCGTCTGTTCGACCAGCCAGTCCGCCGGGTTGTCGCCCACCATCTCTATGGAGATGCTCCGGAATCCATTGCTGCAGAGCGAATCGGCAAGGGGCGTGACAGCCTGGCCGACTACCTGCTCGGCCATCTCGAGGTTGGTCGGGGTCCCTGTCGAGCCGGCAACCATGACTGCTAGCAGAATAGACAGCATTTGACCTTCCTCTTGGCTGAGTGTTCAACACAGAAGCATTGGCGAGCCCGTCCGGGCTGTCAATTCCCCCTGTCCAGCGGGGAGACGGTCATGTCCAGCCCCTGGGCGTCCTCGACTCTGCAGGTGATCACCCTGCCGGGATCGACCCTCGCCGTGAACCTGCACCTTCCCTCGACCTCAGGAGCGTCGTACTCCGAGTGACCCTCGAGCGCCGTGTCGGAAACCACCCGGATGGTCCTCCCCTTCGATGTCTCCGCCCAGCGGGCGGCCGCCTCCTCCCCCAGGCTCCCGAGGATCGCAGCCCTCTCGAAGGCCTCATCCGGAGGGACTTCCCGCTCACCGGCCGCGGCCTGCGCGGTCCCTTCCTCCGGGCTGTACTGGAAGACGACGAGGCTGCGGAGGCAGCTCAGGGAGCCCAGGAAGTCCAGGAGAGACTCGAAGTCCTCCTCGCTCTCGCCCGGGTACCCCGCGATCACGGTGGCCCGCAGTGCGATGGTTCGTGGTGCTCCCTCCAGGCGCCCGGCGATGTCCTCGAGGAGCCTCCTGCCGTACGGCCTCCGCATCGCGGCCAGAACGCGGTCGCTCGCGTGCTGGATCGGGAGGTCCATCCACGGGGCCAGGTTCGGCAGGCCGGAGACCAGCTCGACGAGCCTTCGCGGGAAGTGGGAGGGATGGAGGTAGTAGAGCCTCCAGAGCACTGACGGCGCGGAGACTGCAAGCGACTCGACAAGCGTGCAGAGGTCTCCTTCGCCGTCTCTCCAGGAGCCTGGATCGTGGGCGACGACTCCTATCTCGGCGGCGCCTGCCGAGACCAGCTCGGAGGCCCTCTGCATGAGGACCTGCCGGGGCTCGGCACGGAAGGCCCCCCTTATCATCGGGATGGTGCAGTACCGGCACGCATTGCTGCAACCGTCCGCTATCCTGAGGTACCTGTGCGTGGGGTGCCCCAGGCAGGCCTGGCCGCAGGAGCCGTCGGGAAGGCCCAGGAAGCCTGCAAGGGCCTCCGTCTCTCCAGGCCGCAGGACGAGGTCGAAGATCTCCAGTCCGCCCGAACCGTCGTCGGGATACCTGCCGGGGAGGCATCCTGCCAGGATCAGTCTCCTGCCTCGCCGTCTCCTCTTCCACCTCTCGGCGGCGGCTACGGCATCGAGCGACTCCTCCACGGCCGGTGCGATGAACGCGCAGGTGTTCAGGAGCAGCAGGTCGGCGGAGGAGGGCCCGCCGGCGATCTCCCACCCGGCCCTCCGGAAGAGGTCCGCGAAGAGCTCGGACTCCACCTCGTTCTTCGGGCAGCCGAGCGTGTGGATGAAGACCCTGGATCTGCTCAGAGGTCCCCGGGCCTCACCGTCTCGAATCCGTCCGGGACGACAAGGTCGAAGTACCCGGCCGGCGCCGAGCGCGACAGGTCCACCGATCCGAGGGACCAGCACGTGCGGTTGCGGTTGGCATCATAGGTGACCAGGCTGATGGGGAGGCTGTCGGAGGCGTCGAACGAGACTTCCATCCTTGTCAGGCCTTCCCCGAGGTCGCCTTCCAGGATGACCGACACGGTGTCACCCCTCGCGGAGGAACTCCTCACCAGCGAGGAGTCCGATCCCAGCTGCAGGAAGGCCAGGAAGCTGGAGCCCTCTCCCTCGCTCAGGAGGACCTGCCTGGACGACGGCTCCACCGTGTAGAGCGTGCTTCCGTCGTAGCCCATGATCCGCCCGGCCGGCTGGCTGTACCGGAAGACGAACAGGTCCGGCGAAGCGAGGCAGAGATGCCCCTCGGAGACCTCTTCCTCGCGCGTGAGCGCCCAGTAGTCCGTCTGGACGAAATCGGCCTGCAGGAAAGCCACTTCATCCAGCTTGGCGACCAGAGGATCCAGCGGAGTGGAACCGATCAGGACGGCTGCGGCCAGGATCATCCGTTCTCCGTTCACTCGGCCGATTGAGGAGCCGAAGCTCCGATCACGGCATCGCTTCCGAGGACGACCACCAGGCCGGAATGCCCGGGAAGGATGGTCTGCGCTATCTGCCCCCCCGGCTGGACCGGGATCTCCGCGGGTTGGGCGAGCCACGAGTGCAGGCTGTCGGCAAGCCTCCCAGCCTCCGCCTCGAGTCCGTCCGGGTACAGCAGGACTGTCATGTCCGGAGCCCCCTCGTCCTCCGCGGCCGAGGCGTCGTAGCCGCTCGCGTTCAGGGCCGCGACCAGACGGGTGATCCGCGGTCCGTTCACGGGGAGACCCACGACCACCACCGAAGGGCGCGCCCTCGCCGGCCCGGTCGTGTCGGCCGCGATCGCCCCCAGATCGATGTCGATCCTCCTGACCGCGAGCCTGGCCTCGTCCACGAGCATCGAGCCGGGGTACCTGTAGATGACGGCATTGAACTCGTCCCTCGATCTGGAGAGGCTTCCCCGGAAGTAGAGCTGGCTGGCCCGCGCGAACAGCGCCGTCTCGTCGTCTCCGCGGACGAGACCGTTCTCGTCTGTCGGAGATCCACTTCCGCCGCAGGCGGCCATGGCTGCCAGGATCAGCGGTGCAAGGACGCGCAGCCTCAAGTCTGATCCTCTCCGGAAGGGCCGGCGGCGGGCGGCTGTATCAGCACCTCGCGCCTCCTCCCTCCCTGGAACGGGCCCACCACGCCCTGCTCCTCGAGCAGGTCGATCAGCCTCGCAGCCCTCGGATACCCGATGTTGAGATGCTTCTGCAGCAGGGTGACCGAGGCCGCCTGGAAGCTCACGACCAGGTCTCTCGCCTGATCCAGGAGATCGCCATCCTTTATGTCGTCTCCCTGCCTGGGGTTCCCGGCATCGCCCTCGGGGAGGGTGAGCCCCTTCTGGACCTCCAGTGCCTGCTCCTTCCAGAACTCTGCGATCCTTCTCGTCTCCTGCGTCGAGATCAGTGAACCGTGCACGCGCAGGGGCTCCGGCGAGGAGGCCATCACCAGGAGCATGTCCCCTCTCCCGAGCAGCTCGTCCGCGCCGTTCATGTCGATGATGGTGCGCGAATCCGTCTTGGACAGCACGCTGAATGCTATGCGGGACGGGAAGTTGGACTTGATGACACCGGTGATCACGTCCACGGAGGGTCGCTGGGTCGCCACCACGAGGTGGATGCCCACGGCTCTCGACATCTGTGCCAGGCGCATGATGTGGGGCTCGACGTCGTTGGCCGAGGTCTGCATCAGGTCGGCAAGCTCGTCGATCACCAGAACGAGGTAGGGCATGGGAGCGGCCTTCCCGCCCTCCGATGAGTTGTACTCGACTATGGACCTCGAACCGGCCCTCTGGAGGATCATGTAGCGGTTGTCCATCTCGGCGACCAGGCTCTCGAGGAGGAGCTTGGCCCTTCTCACGTCGACGACCACCGGGGCCCAGAGATGAGGGATGTCCTCGTAGGCGGACAGCTCGAGGCGCTTCGGATCGATCATGGCCAGCCTGACCTGCCAGGGATTCAGCTTCATGAGCAGGGTGCAGATCAGGGAGTGTATGCAGACGCTCTTCCCGGAGCCGGTGGTCCCGGCGACGAGGAGATGGGGCATTTCGCACAGATCGAGCACGAAGGGCTCGCCCTCCAGCCTCTTGCCCAGGGCGACGGGAAGCCTCTGCCTGTCAGTGACCGCGGAGAGCACGTCCTTCAGGTAGACAAGCTCCGGGTTGGTGTTGGGAACCTCCACGCCCACGGCATCTCTGCCCGGGATGGGCGCCAGGATCCTGATCCTTGAAGCCTTCAGGGCAAGGGCGAGGTCGTCGGAGAGATTGAGTATGCTGTTGACCCGGACCCCGGGACCGGGCCTGAGCTCGAATCTGGTGAGCACCGGGCCCGGGCGCACATCGGAGACCTCGCAGGAGACTCCGAAGTCGGCCAGCTTCTCCACGAGGAGCGCAGCCTTCTCGCGAAGCTCCGAAGCCGGCACTCCTCTCGTGGCGGTCCTTGCCGGAGACTCCAGGAGGTCCATGGGCGGGAGCACCGCCTTCTCGGCTGCGGCCGGCCTCTGTACGGCCGGCACATCCTGCTTCGCCGCAACCTGCGGACGGGCCGGATCCGATGCCTCGGCGTGCGCCGGTGGATGCGCGGCCTGCTCGACCGGGACCTGCCGGGGCTCGGGCTCCGCAGTGGGCGACCATGCCGGCCGGCTGTCCGCATCGGCTGCCCTGGCTCCGGGGCCGAAGCCCGGCACGAGGACCGAGGGTGGCGCACACTGCTGTCTCCTCCTGGCCCAGGCGTTGTCCGACTCGAGGAACTCGGGGGGCTCCCCGGGCGTCTCTTCCTGGCGTCTCGGGATCCTGGCCCCCGCTGACCCCGCGGCCCTGCCCAGACGGAGCACATCCTCGGCCAGGTCCCATCCGGTGAAGACCACTAGCGATACGAGCAGACATGCCAGGAGGATCAGGTAGGCCGCAGTCTCGCCCACGGCGGCGGCAAGGTAGTCCACGGCCCTGGACACGAGCAGTCCGCCCGGCCGGCCGGCCATCGAGGAATCGAAGTGCCTTCCGAGGAGATCCACGAGCGAAGCGAGGAAGTAGCCTGTGACGCCCGCGCCCTGGAGCACCGTGAAGCCTCCCCTGAGGAAGGCCGCACTCAGCGTCCTGCCCGCTCCCAGCAGCAGGGCCGTAGGAAGAAGGAAGGCAAGCAGCCCGGCCTGCCTGTAGAGGAAGGCCCTGACCGGATAGCTGAACGCGGAGCGGGACGGCACCGCAAGCAGGGCAAGGAAGAGGAGCCCTCCGAACAGCAGGAGGACGAACACAAGGCTCCTTCCGCTCCTCCTGCGGCGGCGCGGCCTCGCCCTTCCCTTCCCGGGCATCAGACCGACCTCGAGGAGTTGCCCCTGCCGTCCTGGCCGACCCGGGGATCGGGATCCCTCACGAGCCTGCCGTCCACGCAGAAGCGGTAGCTGATGGTGGATCCTGCGGGAAGGATGGCTTCCGCCACCCAGCTTCCGTCAGGGAGGCGCTGCATCGGGCATGCCGTGGCGTCCCAGCCGTTGAAGCTGCCGACGAGGGACACGGCGCGGGCCGATCTGTCGCCGTCGAAGAAGAAGACAGCCCTCGCGCTTGGTGAGCGGGCCGCGTGCACGCTCTCCCTGAGCCTGTCGTAGGGTCTGAAGGCCGGCTTCACCCTGGGAGGGATCTCCAGCACGCCGTCCCCTCTCGGATCGCGGGCGCGCCTCCCTCCGGCGGGCTTCGCCTCGAAGCACCCGAAGCCCCTCAGGAAGACCTGCTCGCCGGCGCAGAGCCGCTCCTCTATCACGACCAGGGCACTCTCGATGACGGCCTGCGCCTCCCGCCTCGTCACGCCGGTTCTGAGGGCCACTTCCCGGGCCAGCTCGTCGCGGGTCATCGCGCTTCCCCTTCCGGTACCTATCTCCCCATCGGAACGGATATTGGGCCAATATAAGGCTGCGCGCGGACCGTCAACCCCGGCAAAGGGCCCTTCCGGCTTCGCCGGCTATCAGGGCCGAGCAGTCGGCGACACCCAGGCTGTCGCAGTCGATCCTCCGGCCGGGCAGGGAGATATAGTGCAACCTTCTGGCTTCCAGAAGGTTCGAGAAAGCAGTCTCATCCGGGGCCAGGGGACGGGGGCAGGAGCGCAGCCGCGAGATCAGGACCGGGTCGGGCACCGAGAGCACCAGCAGGATCGTTCGGGAAGTCACCAGCGCCAGGCTTCCGGGGTCGAGAAGGGCGCCCCCTCCGAGTGCGATGAGGAAGGGCGCGTCGCTCTCCATGGCTTCTGCGAGGCATCTCCTCTCGATCCTCCTGAAAGCGGCCTCGCCCTCGCGGACGATCAGGTCTGCCGGCGTCGCCCCCGCGGCGCTCTCGACGAGGCCGTCCAGATCGATGAACGGCAGAGCCAGCAGGGACGCCGCCCTCCTGCCGCAGGTCGTCTTGCCGGAGAGGGGCGGGCCGGCGACTGCCACCGAGCGGACGCCGGGGCCTGGCTCAGACATCCGGAAGGCCCTCGGCCGCCTCCGCCAGCCCCGCGGCTCTGATGACGCCCCGGGCATGCTCGAGGCTGACGAAGAACCTCTTCGTGTAGAGCTCGTACTCGTCGCGCACCGCCGAAGGTGTCATGTTGACCGTTATCACGTTGGCGCCGGCCATGAAGCAGTCGAGCTGGCCGCCAGGCCTGAGCCTCTCGAAGGTGCTCGTCGCAGGGATCAGTGTCCTCTGGAGGAGAAGCCTCATCGCGGCTATGAACCTCAGGCCCAGATCGGGATCGCCGTGAGGCGCCCTGGCCAGGGGGGTGCCCTCCGCCGGCAGGAAGACGGAGACGCTGGACATCTCGACGCCCAGGGCCTCCAGGAGGCGGAGGTCCGAGACGAGAGTGCCGACGGTCTGTCCGGGCAGGCCGAGGAGAGGACCGGAACCTATCGCGAAGCCGTGTTCCCTGAGGGTCTCCAGCTCCTGGATGCGCCGCTCGAGGGTCAGGCCGGGCTTGAGCCTCTCGAAGAGCCCCGGGTCTGCTGTCTCGTGCTTCAGGATGAACTTCGAAGCCCCGGCGCCGCGCCACAGGTCCAGGTCCGAGACATCGTGGACCCCCACGCAGAGGAGAACGGACATACCGATCGAGGAGATCTCCCTGATGATCCCGGCCAGCCACTCCGCCGAGTAGTCGTCGCTCTCGGCGGACTGGAGGAAGAAGGTCCGTATCCCGGCCTCCCTGGCCGTCCGGGCCGCATCGAGGATGGTCTCCGCGGGAAGCGTGAACCGACCCACCGAGCCGTTGTCCCGCCTCATCCCGCAGTAGTGGCAGTTGCAGCGGCACCTGTTGGAGAACTCGATCACGGCTCTGATGTAGGCCTTCCTCCCGAAGTGCCTCTCGCGGATCTCCCTCGCAGCCGCGAAGACAGGCTGGGCCTCCTCCGGCGGACAGGTGAGGACCGCCTCCAGGTCTTCGTCCGGGAATCCCGATCCGATCCGGTCCTCCAGCCATGCAGAGTCGATCATCCGCTACCCTCCGTGCGGCCCCGGACGGCCAGGGCCCTCGACAGCGCCCCGTCAGGGTCGGGCGCGAAGCCGGTCCAGATCCTGAACGAGGCCGCCGCCTGGCAGGCCAGCATCACCTCGCCCGTGAACACGCTGACCCCTGCCGCGGCGAGGGTGTTCCTCCAGGACCAGCCCGGGTTGTAGTTGAGGTCGAAGAAGGCCCTCCCGCGGATCAGGCCGGGCTCGAGGGGGAAGAGGTCCGACCCGTCACGGCCGAGTGGGGTGGCGTTGACCACGGTGCGGCACTCGGCAGATGAGAGGAACCGACCCATCCCCTCGAGCGGCCGGATGTTCCCGCCATGACGGCCCGTACTGCTGAAGGCGGTCCAGGGCAGCCCGCGCCTGTCGAGCTCGATGCAGACCGATCTCCCGACCCCTCCCAGGCCGACGACCGCGAACGGGGGCTCGAGCCCGTGACGTTCCAGCGCCATCCCGAAGCCCTCCGGGTCGGTGTTCCGGGCGAACCACCCCTGGCCGGACCTGACCAGCGTGTTCGCGGCTCCGACCGACAGGGCCGTTCCGTCCATCCCCGAGCAGCGGGCCAGCACTGTCGTCTTCAGAGGGATGGTGACATTGAGACCGTCCAGGCCGTACTCCCTCAGCACGAACAGGGCCGTGGCCACGCTCGACGGCTCGACGGGATACAGCGAGTAGCCGCCGGAGATGCCTGCCTGGGCCATGAAGTCGGCGTGCAGAAGCGGCGAGAGCGAAGAGAGCAGGGGCCAGCCGAGAAGGCCGCCGACGAAGGACTCACCGGCCATGGCCCAGGCTCCTCGCCGAGTCGTAGACGCGGTAGAGCCACCGTGAGAGCCCCCTGGGCTCCACGAAGACGGGCTCGAGGAAGTCGAAATCCGGCTGCACCGCGCCCGAGCCCAGCATCTCCGTTGCGAGACCGGAGTTGGCGTAGACCCTTATGGTCCCTATGCTGACGAAGGTGCTGCGGAACCCGAGAAAGAGGCGGGCGCGCGTCATGAAGAGGATCTTCGCGAGGAAGGCGAGCAGACCCTCTCCGGGATTCCCGTTGAAGAAGCTCACTCCGACTGCCATCCCGGCCTTCCTCGCATTCCTGACCACGCCGTACAGCCCTGCCGGAGACGGCGGCTTGCCCAGCAGCACAAGTCCCTTCCGCGTTATGGCGTCCGGAGAGAAGTCGACCTTCACGGCGCCCGCGGAGCGCATGGAGGCGAGATCCTCCCCGGTCACCCCCGTGTCCAGCCAGGCCCCCCACTCCATTCCTGCCGCCGAGTCCCGGAGTCCGTCCAGGAGGCTGCGGAAGTAGGAGGCAGGCGCGTTGAAGACCGAGTCGACGAACTGGAACCGGCGGATGCCCAGCCCCCTCAGCGTCTCCAGATCGCCGAGGACCGCCGGGAGCGGCCTGCACCTGAAGCCCCGTCCGCTTATGTGGGAGTAGGTGCAGTAGCTGCACGAGAACGCACAGCCGCGCCTGCTCTGCACGCCGATGCCGAAGCCCTTCTCGTACGGGGAGAGGTCCAGGATGTCGTAGCGCGGAGGCCGCAGCCTCCCGAGGTCGGGTCTGCCGGGCCTCAGGAGCGGCTCCGCGGGCCGTCCCGTCCGGATCGACTCGAGCAGGGCCGGAAGAGCCTCCTCTCCCTCCCCCGCGACGCCGAAGTCGATCCTCGGAAACCGCCTGAGCAGTATCTCCGGGTAGATCGTGAAGCCGGGGCCTCCGGCCACCAGGGTCCCCTTCCAGCCGGACAGGGAGTCGACCATGTCGGCGAAGGAGCCCAGGTAGGAGTGGGTGCGGGGCCAGGTGCTGTCGTCGATGTTGCGCATGGAGACTGCCACCACATCCGGGGAGAAGGCCGAGACCTTCGCGCGGAGGGCTTCGGCGGGCCTGTTCTCCAGGGCCAGGTCGACAGCGGAGATATCGACGCCCTCGAGCTGTCCCGCCAGGAACGCCAGCCCGATCGGGAAGATGGGCTGTTCCCTCCTGCCCGTGGGCGACTGGACAAGCAGGACCTTCATGGGACCTCCGCGAGTTCGCGTCGACTGATGCATTGACTATAATGCTTTTCATGATCCTGACGCTGATTGTGGCCGCAGCAGCCGCGATGCCCGGACCGGCCGGGGACGGAGAGCTGCCGGCCTGGAACCGCCAGCCGTCTCTGGACAGCCTGGCCGCAGGCATCCAGAGGATCGGGGACATTCCCGAGGCGCCCGACCTGCTCCTGCTGTCCGCCTGGCTGGGATGGCCCGGCATGATCAGCTCCGTTTCGTTCATCCCGGGTGGGAGCCAGGGCGACATCGCGCCCTCCCCCCAGGTCCAGGCGTGGGGAGCCGCCCCCCCCAGGCAGGGGATGGACTCGATACTCGTGATCGCGCCGTGGCCCACGGTGCTCCCGGTCGGGCTGACGGTCTCCGCGCAGCCCGGAGAAACGCTGCACTTCGGCCTCGCGCCGGACACGTCATGGAGCCGGGCATTCCTGTCGACTCCGGCGCCCGGGGCAGGGCCGATCCTGCCCGACAGCTCGGGTCTCTTCGCTCTGGTGCCGTCGGAGACCGGGGTCTACTGGATCGAAGCGGTGAAGGACGGGGACTCGGGGCCGGTTGTCGTCATCCTTCTGCCGCTCTTCGTGGGAGTGACCGTCCTCGATGCCCTGCGCGGCTGCCCCGGGGTGTATCGCCAGGAGGCGGCGACACTCGGACAGGTCCGCGGGGAAATGGATTCGCTCAGGAACGCGAGCGGACTCCAGGGGCTCGGCGAGGATCCGGGGCTCGACAGCCTCGCGAGGGTCAGGGCCACGGAGGTCGCCCTCTCGGGGAGGGTCGACCACTCCGGGCTCCTGAGTCGCGAGCTCCCGGGGAACGGACTGGCGCGTGCCGAGAACGTGGCGCGGGGCGAGGGGCTCGACGAAGCCTGGCGGATGGTGCTGGCCAGTCCCGCGCACCTGGCGACCTGTCTGTCCCCTCGATATTCCACTCTCGGCATGGGCGCCTCCGTGGAGGTCGACAGGAACGGCTGGCAGGTCGTCCTCGTACAGATCTTCGAGGGAGCGGGGCCGTGAGATCCGCGGTCCGCATCCCCGTATCGGTCGCGGCCGCGGCTGCCGGACTCGCGGTTGTGCTCTCCTCCCGTTCGCCCGGGGCAGGGGCGGTCTTCTACGCCGCAGCGCTCCTGCTGGACCTGGCACCGCGGCTCTTCGCGGGATACCGCTCGGTCAACCTCTCGCCGATGCCGGCGGCGGTTGTGGCGGCGCTCTGCGGCATCCCGGCCGGTGTGGCTGCGGGCGCTCTGGCGGCGCTCTCGGCATCCCTGCCGGACCCCGGGGCGGCGTCGCGAGAGGGTCTCCGCCGTGTCGCGGCATCGGCTGCCTCGTTCGCCGCTCCCTCCCTGATGCTCTTTCCGGCGCTCCGGCCGGCAGCGCCCGAGGCTGCATGCGTGGTCTTCCTCGTCCTCCTGATGGCCGGGAGGACCGCGCTGGATTTCGCTATCCCGGGGGGCGGCTACAGGAGGGCCTCCCTCAGGTGGGCCGCGGCGGCTGTCCTGATGTGCCCGGCCGCCGTCCTGTCGCTCCACGCGGCCCTCGGGGACGGAATCGCCGGAGCGGTCCTCCTCCTCGTGCCGGCGGCGTCGTTCACCGTCATCGGCGTGATGAGGGAGCGCCGGCTCGGGTCGTACTCGCTCACCACCAGGGAGCTCGCGCTCCAGAACCGCCTGGCCTCCGAGCTGGCGTCCTCCCGCTCCACCACGGATTTCCTCGGGCTGGTCAGATCCTACCTGTCGCCGCGCCTGCCGGCGCACGTGGCACTGCTGACCAGGCAGGGCGCCGGATCGGGCTGGGTGGGCTGGACCTCGTCCGAGCAGAGGACTCTGGAGGACCTGCCCGGAGGGCTCGAGCCCCCGAAGTGGGATGAGGTGCGCTGGAAGGTCTCCGCCTTCGGCAGCGAGGGCATGCTTGTGGGGCTGACTCACTCCTCCGACATGCTCCTCTTCGCTGATGGCGCTGCGGCCGAGGCGCTTACCAGGATGAGGCCGGATGTCAGGGGCAATCTGGTCTCCCTGATCGCCCATGCATGGCTGGCGGTGGGGCACTCACTGACCATCGACAGCGCCTTCATAGCCGCGGCGATGCTCCTGGCCAGGCTTGCGGACTCCAAGGACGACTATACCCACGGCCACTCGATAAGGGTGGCGAGGCTGAGCAACACCCTCGGGAGCCACCTCGGGCTCTCGGCGGGCCGCCTGCGCACGCTCAGGGTGGGCGCCCTCCTGCACGACCTGGGGAAGGTCGCGGTGCCTGCCGAGATCCTGACGAAGCGCGGGCTCCTCACGAGAGACGAGAGGAGCGTTATCGAGAGGCATCCGGTGGAGGGCTCCGGCATACTCGGATCGCTGAGGGGATACGACGAGGTCAGGGACATCGTCAGGTGCCATCACGAACGGCTGGACGGCAAGGGATACCCCGTCGGCCTCTCGGGCAGGAGGATCCCCTTTCTCGCAAGGATCGTAGCAGTGGCCGATACGTTCGATGCGATAACCTCCAGCAGGTCCTACAGGGCGGACTCGGATCCCGCGACCGCGCTGGAGGCGATCAGGGCCGGCAGCGGCACTCAGTTCGATGCAAGAGTGGTCGGGGCCCTCGAGGAGATGATCTCGTCCGGGCATGAAATCGCCTGAGCAGCAGCTCGAACGAACCGGGCCCACGGTCTTCCAGTTCGCCGTGTGGGTCCTGGCGGCGCTCTCCGTTCCGGACCCGGCGAACGGACCGATCCAGGTCTCCGGCCTGGCGCTCTTCGTAGCCACCTGGGTCGGAGTGCTGGGCTCCACCGCCTTCGGTTATCTGTCCTCCTCCGGCTTCCCCGTCACTCTCCTGCCGTGCTTCCAGTGCTTCCTCGTCGTCACGGGCTTCAGCCGCTCCGTGGAGGTCGCGTTCCTCCTGGCCTCCTTCCTCGGCACGCTCTCGTTCTCCGGGAGGGTGGGAAGGGGCGTCCGCGAGGGCATGGCCACATCCGCGAGGGCCAGCCTCGTGGGCTGGGCCTCCCTCAGAGCCTCGCGATTCGTATTCGCCTCGGTGCTCCCCGACCAGTCGGCGGCAGGGCTCCCCCTGCTGGCTCTCGAGTCCCTGCTTGCGCTGCTGCTGCTCCAGCTCTTCACTGCGCTCCTCGGATCGGTGGGAGCAGCCCGGGGCTCCCTGACGGCGGCCCTCAGGCCCAACAGGTTCGTACATGGAGTGGCGCTCCCCGCGACCTTTTTGCCCCTGCTCCTTCCGGCCGTGGAGGAAGCAGTCCATGCGGAGAGAGGCGGCGCCGGGCCCTCGTGGCTCCTCCCGGCCGGATTCGCGACCGTCCTGGCTGCGCAGGTCGCGGCCACGATCAGCCTCGAGCGTTCGAAGTGGGCACGGGGGCGCGAGCTTCCCATCGAGAGGGCCATGGCCGCGCTCTCCAGGCGCCTGGCCGTTGCCGAGGCCCCGGCCGCCGCCCTGCAGGGACTCGCCGTCGAGCTCCAGGAGGCCCTTGCTCCGAGGGCCCTTCGAGTGGGGTGGTCGGGCATGTCGTTCATCCAGCCTGCGGGAACCGCTCTGCCATCCTCACGGCCGCTCCGGCGGAAGGGCAGGGGCGGCCTCTCCGCCGAGATCTGGCCGGACGCATCCACCGTCCTCGATCCCTCGCGCCTGGACTCGTTCGTAACGCAGACCGAGGCGGCCCTGCAGAGCATCGAGCTGGGAAGCAGCATAAGCAGGGAGGCATGGAACTGCATGGAAGCGATGGTCCAGTCGCTCGACCGCTCCGACCACCGGCTCGCGGGCCACTCGAAGCGCGTAGCCAGGGTGGCAGTCGAGATAGGCAGGAGGATGAACCTGCGGTCGGGCCTGCTCGACAGCCTGCGGATGTCCGCCCTGCTCCACCACGTGGCTCCGGGAGTGCTCTCCTCGAGACCCTACGAGGACCTTCCCGACGGCGACCAGTCCCTTTCGCGCTTCGCGCTGCCACAGGAGGCAGTCGACGGCCTGTCGAGGATCAGGGAGAACTTCGACGGCACCGGGACACCGGACGGGCTCACCGGAAACTCCATACCCATCCAGGCCAGGATACTGGCGGTGGCGGACGAGCTGATCACGGAGGGCGAGAGGGCGGACGAGGCGACTGCCCTCAGGACGGTGGGGCTCCGCGCAGGGAGCCTGTACGACCCTTCCATCGTGGAAGTCCTGAAGAGACTGCTGGAGGAGGGCTTCGAGACGTAGCGGCGGGGTGCGGCGTCCTCGACGCCCATCCTACCGCATCATGAGGTTCGGCGGCGAGCAGCAGCCCTCCAGCTCGAAGAGCCCTTCGCTTGAGTCGGAAGTGATCCTCCACCGCACCAGCCTGACCCGGTCCCTGCCCGAGGCCAGGGCGAGGTCGTCGGCCGGGATCTCAACTTCGTTGCAGTCCATGTAGCTGAAGAGGGCATGCACCCCGGGCGGACTTCTGTACAGCACTGAGCCCGTGCCGTCCCGGGCCACGATCCCTTCATCGGAGGACTCGATCGTCAGCGTGTCCCCGGCCTGCAGGGGGCCCGATCCCTCCGGATGGCTCACGAAACTCAGCATGGAGGGCTCCGCAGAGACCACGGGATGCCAGGCGGAGGTCCTCCTGGCAGGCCAGAGGCCTGCCGTGGAGACGAAGGACTGCAGCCTGGCGGAAGCCTGAGTCGCGTCTTCCTCCGCGGCCCTGCGGCCCATCATCCTCCTGGCGGATCCGCTTCCGGACTCGAAGAGCAGGAGGATGCCTGCGAGCACTATCCCCATGACCGCCGTCACGACGATCAGCTCGACAAGGGTGAACCCGCCGGCCGCCCTGTCAGAACTGGTTCTCATCTATGCGGGCGCCGTGGTAGTCGGGGTCGATCTCCCAGGAGCACATCCTCCAGTCCGCCAGAGCCGGGAAGTGCGGAGGGTGGCACCCGGCGTAGCCTTCGTCCCATGCGATGGCCATCGAGTACCCGGAGGTCGGGGTCCCCACAACTCCGAAGCCCAGCTCCATGAGTCCGCCTATGATGTTGAGCGGGTGGCTCTCGCCGCCGCAGACGGGATCCTCCGCGTCGAAGGACCCGCACGGGCAGGCCACGAATGCCTCGACCGTGACCGGGCTCGCCGTCTCTATGTCCCACGGGCTGGGCCAGTCCGGCATGCCCGTGGAGCCGGGGTCCCTCGCCACCACGACGTCCCCCAGGCTCACAAGCCCAGCGGGGTCCCCGCGGAGGCCGAGCCGGCCCATATGGAGCCCATGACGTAGATCGGCCCTCTCGAGACGATCGTCAGTGCGCGGGTCACCGGGCGGATCGACTTGACGTAGACCGGCCCGAACCCGCTGTCGAGGAAGACGAGGTCACTGCCCTGGAGGCTCAGCGTATCCGCCGGGCTCATCATCGATTCCGCGTAGATCAGCTTGTCGCCGGCCAGCAGGACCCTGTGGGCGCCTCTCACCAGGGTCCCCTCGCGCTGGGCCTCCGCGGAGAGTCCCAGGAACCAGTCCCCGACCCTCCTGAAGTCGACGCTGTCCGCACCGGCGTCCCAGTACGGCCTTCCCTGGAGCAGGCGCGGATAGGGTCTCACCCATACCCTGCTGCCCGGCGGATGCGGGGAATCCCCCCTGCCCGTGTCCGTGAAGTAGAAACCGCCGCCGGATGTCGTCGAAACGCTCTCTATCCAGGGATCCCCGCTGGAGTCGGATGTCATGCTGGAGAACTCGACCCGCCCGTTGCTGTGCACGGGACCCCTGAGGATCCTGCCGTCCGAGAGGAAGGTGCCGGGGATGGAAGCGGACACGAGGAGCGAGTAGCTGGACGGGAAGTCGGCCCCGGAGTTCACCACGACGTCCCTGACGTAGCCCTCCGACATCCCCCTCGACCGGATCTGGACTCCGCCGACGGTGTTGGGCAGGCAGTTGAGATCCGACGGGTCCACGACCACCCATACCCGGTCGCCCGACGGCAGCTCTATCCACTGTGCGCTGTCGCCCGGCAGGGAGAAGGGCTCCGGGCCGGTCGGCATGGAGTCGCTCCCGGCGAGGGTCAGCAGTGCGAGAGTCACTCCAGACTCGGCCGCGAATTGAGCCCTGGTCCTGCCTTCCCTGTACCTGTAGCTGGAGATGTTCGAGCGGACGGCTACGTAGAGGGCCGTCGCGAGGACCATCAACACGATCCCCAGGATGGCCGCGATGGCGAGCACGGCGCCGGAGGCGCCGTGCCGCATCGCCTTCTCCCTGTCCTCTCCGTCAGAACCAGGGGGCATCTATGTTGTCTTCCGCGAGGTCCGGCTTCTCCGCCCAGAAGATCTGGTCCCAGCGCCCTGTCTGCGGGAAGAAGGGCGGGTGCATCGAGAGCAGCCTCGGGTCGAAGAAGATCACCGTGTTCCAGCCCGTCGTGGGCGTTGTGGTGAGTCCCTCGTCCTGGACTATGTAGCCGCCCATCAGGAGGAAGTCCGCGGGCCCCGGCGGCCCCGCATAGGCGTTCTCGGCAACATACTCCCCGTCCAGCACCATGACCGTCGCGTCAAGCTCCAGATCGCCATCGGTCACGATCTTCCATGGATCGGGCCACAGCTCGCCGGGACCGGGGTCGTTGGTCAGGACGAAGTTGCCGTAAACGGAGAGGAGGCCCAGCAGGATGGTGTTGTTGGGATCCTGCACGTCGCGGTTCTGGTACTGCAGGGGACCGTCGATGAAGACGCTCCCGTTCATGCCGATCGTCAGCTCGGTGGACAGGCCCGTTGCGCAGTAGGGGTCGTCGCCGCTGACATAGGGCGGCATGCTCTTGATGTAGATCCTGTCAGAGGCGTTGTTGTCGATCCACACCACCTTGTTCGCGAACCCGCCCAGCCAGTACTTGGTGACCGCGCCTCCCACTGTCCGCTTCACCAGCAGGGTGTCCTCCTGGAGGATGAGCCTCGAGTTGTTAGGCATCGTCCCGTAGGGCGAGCCCACTCCGAAGTAGAGCCCTCCCGAGAGCGCCGCATCGCGGCAGTCCTGCCAGTTCACGTGATCCGATCCGAAGGGGATCGAGTCCGCACCCAGCTCGAAGTACGGCGCCCCCATCTGCATGCGCTCGGTGGGCTGGATGGTCAGGTTGCCGTAGATGGGAGTGGTGGCCGGGTTGGTTGCGCTTCCGGTGCTGTAGTAGTAGTGGTCGGCGGCGAGGCCGAAGGTGTAGAACCAGATGTCGTTCGTCGAGCTCACGCTCGGGCTCCAGAGGCACACGGTCCCGTTGCAGAAGAACGGGCCGTCGAACCTGTAGCCGTCGCCGTAGTACCCTCCGAAGACCGAGCCGTTCAGGAAGGTGGCGAAACGGCAGAAGTTCTCGGGGACCACCGCCGTCTCCATCCCGTAGATACTGTGGTTGCCCTCGGCGTCGGCCACCCTGCCCAGGGCCCTGATACCGTATGCGTCTCCTGTCCAGACCTCCGGGTTGTGGTCGCTCGGATCGACCCAGACGATGGCCTGGCCCAGGTCGTCCCCGGGGAGGTCGTACCACCCGGTGGCCGGGAGCACGGGCAGGAACTGCCTGGGGGTCAGGCCGTGAGGCACGTCCGCGCCGCCCATGATCATCTTCACGCTGAGGTTCTCCGCGGCCTCGGCCGTGTACCTGGCCTGTATCCTGTCCCTGTCCCACATGTGGCTCTGGACGTTGGCGCTGAACATCGTGTACACGGCGCCGGCGAGGACGGAGAGGACGAAGGCGAAGATCACGACCATCGCCAGTGCGACGCCCCTTCTGTCAGACTGCTTCATTTCCTTCCTCCCCTCTACTTTCCGTAGATCTGGATGTTGTCGAGGTTCCATCCGCCCCGCTCGGCGAACGGTCCGGAGAACAGGATGAATCTCAGGAAGTAGTAGGTGTGCCCCGCCGAGTAGGCATCCTGGAACTCCGGTATCGCCTTCACGTTCTCGTAGTCCCAGCTTATCATGTCGTCCCCTTCGTAGGTGCGGAGCAGGTGCCAGTCCGACGACATTGGAGTGGGCGGCGTCGTGTTGTCGCTGAAGCCGACGTACGTGTACCCCGCGTCGAGCGCCGACAGCCTGAGGCATCTGTAGTACCTGACGGTGATCGAGTCGTAGGTCGCCACGTCGGGCATGGGGTAGGCGGGCGAGATGAAGTAGGCCCATTCGTTCGAGTCGTACAGGCCGTCGTCGATGTTCAGGTCGTTCCCGGCCACGCTCACGCCGTTGGCGGCGGTGAGCGGGGGATCGACCATCAGGAACATCGGCGTCCCTATCTGCCAGTCGTCGTTCGTGCCGCCGTGGGTCCAGTTGCCCGTTCCCTCGGTGCCGAGCTCGGTCGGCAGGTAGATGGCCTCGAAGTCGTTGTACAGATTGCCGTTGTTCAAGGGCACCAGAGTCGTGGGTATGGTCCCCGTCACCTCGCTCAGCATGTCAGCGTTGGACATCAGCCGGATGGAGGGCCTGCGGTTGATGATGTTCAGCACGACGGGGTCCGACGCGTCGCTTGCCGCCTGGCGGCAGGTGTTGGAGATCCCGGTGTCCTGGGAGGTCCAGTCCGCCGTCATGCCAGAGGTTGCATCGTGCTGCTCCACCTTGAGGAGCAGGCTCTCCCCCGGCGGGAGCAGGTAGGAGTTGTCGAGGTGCAGGGTCACCCAGCCCGGCGCCGCCGCTGTGAGCGTGCCGGCTGTCACGACGTGACTCATCGTGTTCTTGTCCAGCTCGCCCGCTCCGGCGAACGACGAAGCCGTGGTGGCGGACATGTAGGCGTCTATGCTGTAGTCCCATGGCAGAGGGACCGAGTTGGCCTCGAACTGCACGTCCGTGACCTCGTAGCCCTGCTCGATGCCGAAGACCCTGAAGTTGTCCAGATGCCAGCCGGCACCGGTCCCCGAGGCGTCGGCCCCGAAGACGAACCTGAAGGCGACGGTGTGGCCGGAGTAGGGTGTGAGGTTCACGGTCTCGGTCTGCCAGCCCCGCGTGCCGGAGAAGATCGCTATGCCAGCGCCGGCCGGGAAGCCGAGGTAGGAGGTCACATTGTAGTTCAGCCCTGAGGCCGCGGTCAGCGTCTGCCAGGCTCCTCCGTCGACGGAGATCTGGACGAATCCACCGTCATACCCGACCTCGGTGCCGAAGGAGTGCGTGAACTGGAGCGCGGGGCTCGCCAGCCCCGCGGGCAGGGCGATAGTGGGGGTCGTGAGGTAGCAGTAGGTGTTGTCGGCGTAGCTCCCGCCGGAAGACTGCTGCGTGGTCCACGAGTAGCCCATGATCGGCAGGATCACCTTGGGGTTCCAGCTGTCGGGCCTGCCGACGCCCATCGGCGCGTGGCTCCAGCCGGGTATCGAGAGGATGTTCTGCAGCCTGGTGATCCTGAAGTCGTCCCACTGGATGCCTCCGGTCGGCACCGGGTCCGTGCCGTACTGGCTCAGCGAGATCTGGTAGTTGTGCCCGAACGGATAGCCGGCGGCGAAGGCCGCATCGTCGAGGTCGACCCTGATGGTCTCCCAGCCGGCGACCCCGGTCCCCGCCCCGATCCTGGTGTAGGTGGTGTCGGCCGTGACCACCAGGTTGTCGAATGAGAGGCCGTCGTTGTTGTCGAAGGCGGATGCCTGGTTGTTGTTGCAGGACCCGAAGATGACCGACAGGTTCGCCGGCATCGGGCTGGGGGCGAAGGTGTAGTACCTGCCGTACCAGGTGTTGTTGGCGTACAGGTCCGGGCGCAGGTCGCTCGCGTTGCTGACCGCCCCGCTCACACCGCCGGTTCCCCATCCGACGAAGTCACCGGTGGTCCCGCTGTCGTTGTCGTCGTGGTGGTCGTGGAAGCGATAGCCGACCGTGAGGGTCGTCCCCGCGGGATGTCCCCCCGTGCCGAAGGTCATCGCCATGCGGTTGGACACCGCTGCTCCGGAGTTGCGTCTGTCGTAGGTGATGAAGTTGCCGTCACCGCCCCAGCCCGCCGGGCTCTGGATCACCCGCCGCCCGTGACTCGGGACGGACTCCGTCACGCCCGCCGGCAGCGATGTGCTCCCCTCGAAGTTGGCATGGAACAGCGTGTCGGCGTGCCCGAAGAACACGCCGTCCCTGCTGTCGAAGGCCCCCTCGTAGCTGCGGCACCTCACTGTCAGGGCGAGCTCGTCGGTAAGGTAGCTGTAGCCGGACAGGTCCACGGAGACCGAGGCTATGTTGCGCGTGGCGGCCCCGGCAGTGGCCCTGTCCATCTGGAGGACGCCGCTGTTCACGAGCACCTCCCCGCCGCCCAGGGGCCTGTAGGTCCACGTGAGCGCGGGCGAGGCGTTGAAAGGCTCGTAGTAGAGCTGTACGCTGTCCACCATCATGCTGGGGTTGTTGACGTTCTCCTCCCAGAGGGACACCTCGCGGCTGATTATGCCGGGGCCCTCGAAGCCCTCGAACTCGCCCAGCGGAGTCCCTATGTCCTCCTCCCCGCCCTGGTTCGAGGCATAGAAGATCAGCCGGTAGAAATAGGGCCAGCCCTCCTCCTCGTTGTATGCGGACGCATTCCACAGGCTGTAGTGGAACCTGCGCATGTTCTCCGACTCGCGGTTCATGACGCAGATGGCGCACTCGGTCTCGTCGTCGACGATAGTCAGGAGCAGAGGATTGGCGGTGGAGACCGTGTCCACGTCCTTCAGCACCGACTGGTAGCCGGTGGACGAGGTGTTGTAGACCTGCACCGGATCGCCCGTGGTCAGATCGTCGTTGATGTAGTCCTCGCGGAACGGGGTCACCGTGAGGCTGCTCTTCTCGTCCTGGCCCGTTCCCATCCCGAAGAGGACATAGGCATCCATGGCGCTCAGGGTGACTATGGGTACGGGCAGGCTCTGGTAGAACGCGGGGTCGGCGTGGCTGAGCGAGCCGCCCATGTGCCTCAGTATGAGGAGGCTGGTGTTGCTGTAGTCGTGACCCTCCAGGGCGTCGTCCGTCAGCTGGGTCACGGTCAGGCCCCAGAACTGGAGCCGGTCGACCATCTCCTGCTCGTCCGCTGTCGGCATCGGGTTCAGCTCCGTGCCCCCGATGTTCACCACAACGTTGCCGACCAGAGGCTTCGGCGGGTAGAAGGCGGGGTTGATGTTGTGGTTCACGCCGAGGTTCCTCGGCGAGATGGTGGTGTGCAGGTTGGTCTGGTAGACGTCGCCGCCCCACTCCTGGCTCAGCTGCAGCGCGACCCGGATGTGTCTCGTCAGATCCCTGTCGGTCGGGGACAGCGGGGCCGGGAGGATGTTCCCGTCCTCGTCCAGGTACTCGAGGTCCATGCCCGTCACGTGCTGTCCGAGCGTTTCGGTGGTGCCTGCGCTGTCGGAGATCATCACCGAGCTGCCCACGAGGTAGACGGTCTTGTAGTCGGTCTGGTTGAGGGTTCCCCAGGGCTCGAAGTCGGCGTAGTACTCGAACTTGTGGTTCTCGCCGAGGACCACCGGATGCCACTCGTCGTTCGACCAGCCGCCCCTGGGCATGTACCCCGCCCAGATGATCTCGCTGGTCAGCCTGTCGAGGATCAGCCGGCCCTCCGTGTCGAGCTCGTTCTGCCTCCTTGCGAAGTTGAAGTGCTCGGTCCCGCTGACGAAGGTCAGGAAGATCGCCGCCGCGATCACGCCCAGGACGAGGATGACTATCGTGACCTCGACGAGGCTCATGCCGAGCCTTGAAGAGACAAGCTTCTTCATACCCACCACCTGCCTAGAAAACCGTGCTGAGCGTCAGGGTGTCCGGACCCGTGACGCCTGCCCACACGACCATGCTCTGCACGAGCCTGGCCTTGGAGTACTGCGGAAACGGAGAGCTGACGACTATGTACCGCGAGAACTGGTCCTGCGTCACCGGCCCGATCGTCCCGTCGGGGATGGTGCCGAAGTCCGTGGTCCTCATCTCCTCGAGACCCTGGCGGCAGAGCTCGAGGGCCTTGGTCCTGTCGTCCATGATCGTCGACTGCTTTATCATGTAGCCGAAGAAGAACCCTATGCCGATGATGATCACGGCAAGGATGACGCTCGCCAGAAGCACCTCGACCAGGGTGAAACCCGTCCGCCGTGGGCCCCCGTTCCTCAGTTCCGCCATCACATCCCTCCGTCCTGCGGATAGTACATTCTCACGAGTCCGACCTCCCCCGCTACGGGGGAGGAGACGCCGACCTCCAGGCGAAAGGCGCCCGAGGGTTCCTCGGACGCCACGGTCCGCACCCAGTAGGGCTCCCCGAGGAAACAGACGATGCGGGATGCCGTCATGGGCACGCCGGGCTGCTCCCGGCCCTCGTACGAGGATATCTCAGCGGCCGCCAGCGCCAGGGCCTCCTTCCGGGCCTCGACGCGGTTCCGGCCGTTCCAGTAGGCCTTCGCCGCGAGCCCCATGGCCCCCAGGACGAGCACGAGGATGGCCGAAGCCGCAACGCTCTCGACCAGTGTGAATCCCCGCCTCATCCCCTCTCCTCCAGCAGGCGCACCTTCCTTGCTCCGCCCTGCTCCGTGAACACCGCGAAGTGGTATGTGCCCGAGAGGAGGGCCTCATGGCCATCACCCGTGACCGCGGAGTAGCCGAGCCCCATCCCGCCTCCTTCGCCAGGATCGAGGACGAGCCGCAAGGCCCCGTCGGCGAAGCAGGCGGCGTCGATCGGGCCGCCGTCGAAGCCGTCCCACGCGACCGAGATGCATGGGCAGAGGGCGACCACGGGGCTTCCGCTGCATGAAGCCAGCGAGAGGCTGTCGGAAAGGATGCCGAGAACCAGGTTGGCGCCCGGCTCCACCCTTCCCCTCCAGGGCAGGAGCATGGCGCCCCACGCGGACGCAGTCTGGAAGCCGCTCCAGGACAGCCGGTCCCAGTTCCTCGCGCCATCGGCTCCCTGCCAGCAGCAGGCCAGGCCCTGGACCTGCGTCAGGACTCCCCATGCGCTGAGCGTGGAACCGGGGATCGAGTCGACGAGGACTCCGTCCCTCGAGGAGAGCCAGACCGTCATCGAGTGCGGGCAGGCCCAGGCCGCGTCGGGGTGGCCGTCGAGGTCGAAGTCGCCCGACATGGCATCCATCACGGGGCCTGGATCGGAGGCGCCGGGGCCGTCGCCGCGCGGCACGCAGAGGACCCGGCCGTCGAGCAGGACGGGCACGGTCCCGGGAAGAGGATCGAGGGGGGTCAGTGCGCCCGAATCGAGAGAGACCGTGAACGAGGAGCCGGCGCCCCCCAGGAGCATCACCGGAGAGCCCCCTGCCATGCCTGCCAGGGCGATGGGCCGGACAGGCACCGTGACGCCGGGGAGACTGAACGTCGAGACGCTGCCGTCGGTGTCGACCATGCAGACCCTCAGGCCGCCGGAGTCGTCCATCGCGATGGCGCAGGCGTGCCCGCCCGGGGCACTGCCAAAGCCGGCGACGACAGGTGCTCCGCCACCGGCAGGGATCTCCACCGGGAATCCGGCCGACTGGCACAGATCCGGCAGAGAGAGCAGACTCACGACAAGGCTGTCGTCGATGCTCTCCACGACGACGATTCCGCCGGGGCAGGCCGCCGGAGCGCATTGAGCCGATCGAAGACGCGACAGGTCGACCGTGAGGGGGGGGACCGCCGAGCGGCCGGCGGGGGTCACTTCGGTGATCAGCCCGCCTGTCTCCAGGCTGATCGGACCGTCCGGTATCTCGCCCGAGGCGAGCCGGAAGCGTATGAAATCGACTGCGCTTGCCTGCGACAGACGAGCCTGTGCAAGGGCCTCGAGCCTCCCCTGCGCCCTGAGGGTCCTGCCGAGGTAGCCGAGGAGAAGCGTCGCAGACAGAAGAACGACGGCAGATGCGGCAACCGCTACCATCAGTGCGGCTCCGGATCCTCCGCGCCTTGCATACCTTCCTGTCATGACAAGAGAGATACGCAAGATCCTTGCCGGATCCTTAGGCTTGATTATAGCCCCTGGCAGTTGGTCAAGTGGCTCCAGACTATGAACCGCTCTTCACACCTGTGCATCCGCGTTCATGCCGGAGGTCTGCGAGGCCAGCTCGAACACCTTGCCGGGCCTCTGGACGACCAGTCCCGAGATCTCCAGGTCGAGCAGCAGCCCGAGGAGATCCTGGGCACGGACCGGGGTCAGCCTGAGGAGATCGTCGAACTGCCGGGGGCCGGCGCACAATGCCGAGACCACCGCGGCCGCGGGACCTCCCACCGTCGGGGGAGCAGTCGCAGGGCCTGTCGGGGCCGCTGCGCCGATGGCGTCCAGTATGTCCTCCACGCATGTGACCACTCCGGCGCCTTCGCGCAGGAGCCTGTTGCTGCCCCTCGATCCGCATCGGAGGATCTCCCCGGGCACCGCAAGCACGTCCCGCCCCTGGGAAAGGGCCGCATCGACCGTGATCATCGTCCCGCTCCGGTCGCCCGCCTCGACCACGACCACGGCCCTCGAGAAGCCGCTGATCAACCTGTTCCTGCGCGGGAAGTTGTACGAATCCGGAGCCGTTCCCGGCAGGAACTCGGAGAGCAGGACGCCGCTTTCCGCGACATCCTCCGCCAGCTTCGCGTTCTCCGGAGGATAGATGACATCGAGCCCCGACCCCAGGATCGCGAGCGTTGCCCCGCCGCCGTCGAGGCATCCCCTGTGGGCCTCGGCGTCGATTCCCCTGGCAAGCCCGCTGACGACCCGGACCCCGGCCGCTGCAAGCCCCCTCCCCAGCATCCGGGCGACACCGAGGCCGTAGCGGGTGCATCTGCGGGAGCCCACGAGTGCGACTGCGGGCCTTTCCAGGAAGCCGCGCAGGTCGCCCCTGAAGAAGAGGGCGGCCGGCGGATCGGGTATCTCATCGATGCATGCGGGGAAGTCCGGGGATCCGGCATGGCACCACGAGGCCCGAAGGGCCGAGAGCGTGGCGGCGGCCTCGTCTATCCTCGCGGGGTCGGGCTCTCCGGATGGCCTCCGCTCCCGGAGGACGGCACAGGCTCCGGCAGGGGAGCCCGAGCGCAGAAGGGGATGGAGCGAGGCCCTGCCTACTCCCGTCCAGGCGCAGGCTGTGAGGAGGTCGCGGAGCTCCCGGCCTCCCTCACGGTCCTCCAGAGAGCATCCAGGAATGGGCCGACCCCCTCTCCGGTCACCGCGCTGAGGGCCATGGCGCCGGCCGGGAGGCTGGCAAGCGCCTCGCGGCAGTCGCCTTCGGTGAGCGTGTCCTTCTTGCTCAGTATAGACATGGAGGCTACCTCCGCAAGCCGGGGCTGGTAGTGCCCGAGCTCCCTCTTCAGCGTCTCGAGCTGGGCTGCGGGGGGGATGTCGAGATCAGGAGAGAGCACGAAGACGATGAGAGCGGTCCTCTCTATGTGACGCAGGAAGGTCAGCCCGAGGCCGACTCCCTCGGATGCCCCCTCGAGCAGTCCGGGCAGGTCGGCAAGCACGAAGCTGTTTCCCGGCCCCATGCGGACGACGCCGAGAAAGGGGTGCAGGGTGGTGAACGGGTAGTCCCCCACTCTCGGCCTGGCCGCGCTGACACGGGCGAGGAGGGTCGACTTCCCGGCGTTCGGGAACCCTACGAGTCCCGCATCCGCCATAAGCTTGAGGTCCAGCGCCACGCGCCGCTCCTCGCCCGGGCGTCCAGGGATGGAGAATCTGGGGGCCTGCCGCGTCGGCGTGGCGAACCCGGCATTGCCTCTGCCCGGGGCGCCTCCCCTTGCGACGAGAAGCGTCTCTCCCTCGGAGGTCAGATCTCCCAGGCTCTCTCCTGTCCCGAGGTCCGTCACGACCGTACCGGGAGGCACCTGGAGGACGAGGTCCTTCCCGGAGCGCCCCGTGCGCCTGTTGGGTCCGCCGGGCCTGCCGTCCTCCGCGCGGAAGAGGGTCCCGGTGGAGAAGTCCGCGAGTGTGGTCAGCCGCGAGTCGACCAGGAGGAAGACGCTTCCGCCACGGCCTCCGTCACCCCCGCTCGGCCCGCCCTTCGGGACGAACGCCTCCCGGCGGAATGCCACGAGGCCGTCGCCTCCCTTGCCGGCCCGCAGATCGATCACCACCCTGTCGACGAAGCGGCTTTCCAGGACCATCCTCCATGACGGACAACCCGCCCCTCGGGCCTCCACGGAGCAAGGGGCGGGCATCCGGCCGAGATTGCAGGGGGCTACTGGCTGTAGCGCCTGACCCTGTCGATCTTCTCTTCGCAGAGGCCGATGGCGGTCGTCGCGGCGGAGACCATCTGCTGTGCCTGGCCGGCCCTGTAGCCGGTGACCTGGTTCAGGTAGCCGATCGCGGCGTTCAGGTCGCTGATCGCGTCCTCCCACACCGGGATGTTGTCCATGACCATCTCGGAGACCTGAGCCTTGTGGGTCCCGCTCTGATAGTAGAAGGAACCGACCATGTAGTTGGCTATCGGGTCATTGGGGTATGCGCTCCGCAACCTCGAGAACACCGACTGCATCGAGCTGTACTGCCCGCTGTCGCGGTAGATGGTTGCAAGGAGTATGTACGCCTGCCTGTCGCCGGTGCTGGAGATGATCGACTCGAGCCTGTTGACGGCGTCAGTCGTCCTGCCGGCCTTGGCCTCCAGCTGTGCCGTGTAGAGCTTCAGCTGCTCGTTGTCCGGCTGCGAGGCCAGGACGATGATCGCGTTGTCTGCGGCATCCGCGTTCCTGCCTACCTTGGAGTAGGCCGATACCAGCTGGAGCCTCAGGTTCGTGAAGCCGGGGTTCGCCTCGAGGACGGACTCGATGTTGGGGATGGCGTGCTGGTAGTCCTCCTTCTGCATGTACAGAAGGCCCAGCGCGTACCTGGCCTGGAGGTTCTGCGGGTTCTGCGCCAGGGCGTTCTCGAAGCTGGACAGCGCCTGGTCGAGCATCCCGAGAGCGCTGTAGGAGGTGGCAAGGCCGATGTACGCCGACGAGTTGTCCGGATTGGCGGCGATGGCCTGGTCGAAGTAGTCCTTGGCCTGGTCCGGCTTGTCCTGGCGCAGAAGCACCTCGCCCATCCCGGCCAGGGCATCGGAGTTCTGAGGGTCGGAGGCCAGGATCGCGCCGTACTGCCCCGCCGCCGCGTCGAGCGAGTCGACCTGGGAGTTCATGTAGATCTGAGCGAGGTCGAGCCTTGCCTGGACCATCCCCGGATCGACCTGGAGGGCCTGCTTCAGCGACGCGATGGCCATCGGCCAGTTCTCGGAGCTCATGTGGTACTCGGCCATGTTCAGGGCGTCCTGGGCCCTCTGGCCGACCTGCTGGCCTATCGACTGGACCATCGAGGAGGCTGCGGCCGTGACCTGGCCGTTGTCCTTCGCCGACTCGAGCGGATCCGGGGTCACTATGCTCCCAGAGCCGACCACGCCGATGTTCCACAGGATCTGGTAGGTGCCCGGGGTCGCCGATGCGGCGACGATCCCGAAGACGACCAGATCGGCAGAGGCCGCGCCCGCGGCAGTGCATGCGATGTCCGGCGGGACTCCGTACTGGAAGTCGGAGGGGTTGAACCCCTGTGCCGAGAAGGCATCCTCGAGGTCACCCTTGTCCACGAACGAGTATTCGGCCGCATTGCCGATCGCCGACTTCAGCGCATCGTAGAGCTTGCCGCTGATCCAGCGGGAGTCGGAGTCGCTGTAGCCGAACGGCACGACGGCGACGCTGGTCGTACCCCCGGAGCCGCCGCCGGGCGACGCCACCGCCTGACCGCAGGCGAGGGCAACCAGGCAGAAGGACACGAGACCTACACGAGTCAAGACTGCCTCCTTCCGGAGATCAGGCGGTTCATCCCATATTCTTGGCAAGGCACGAGAATATGCGCCCGGCCTCCTGCCGAATCAACCGCCGCTCTCCTCTACCCCTCGATACACGCCCGGTTTCGGGCACCGAGCGGCTCTCCATCGGCGATCAGCGGCTTCCGTTCCGTATCGCGCGCATTCCGGACACCGGAGACGAACGGCAGGGGCCGGCGTCCGCGCAGGTGTCACGGGGCGCACCTCTCCCCTGCGCAGCGGGACGCGAATTCCATGGCTTCCCGCTCGTCGACCGGCCTGAAGGCCGGAAGCGACCTCAGGATCAGCGATCCGTAGGAGGCGGTCCGCACCCTCCTGTCGAGGAGGACCACAACTCCGCGATCCTCCTCCGATCTCAGCAGCCGGCCCACTCCCTGCCTCAGCCTGATGACGGCGCTGGGGAGGGTCAGCTCCCGGAACGGGTTCCCTCCCTCCCTGGCGATCCTCTCGAGCCTCGCCGCCGTGAGCGGATGCCCCGGGGACGGGAACGGGAGCCTGTCTATG
>Ga0172362_10000681_pt1 | contig 28353 bp, 24 predicted proteins | sample LakKivs1_kivu2a2_FD_114534 | JGI IMG/M metagenome (GOLD analysis project Ga0172362, IMG submission 114534) | Sediment microbial communities from Lake Kivu, Rwanda - Sediment s1_kivu2a2 | ecosystem: Environmental > Aquatic > Freshwater > Lake > Sediment | place: Rwanda: Western Province, Lake... | reverse complement strand
GGTCGTGCGGCTGCCGACCCCCTCGTACGACCTGGTGCAGGTGGTCTGCATGCCGGGCATGGAGCTGGAGGCGATCGAGCGGCTGGCGAAGGAGGCCGCGGCCAGGAAGGCGTCGGGCGTTCGCGTGATCGCACGCCTCACCGGTGCGACGACGGAGCCGATGGACGCGTTGCGGGCGATCGCCGAGCGCGAGCTGCAGCGCGCCTTCGCCACTCCGGCGGCGATCGCCGCCGCGGCGGGCGCCAGCGACCAGACGCCGACCGCGGTGCTCGAGCTGTCGGTCGCGAGCCATCCGCAGCTCGCGCAGATCGCGGTCGTCTCGGAGTTCGTCGCCAGGCTCGTGGCTGCCGCGAAGAGCGGCAACGTCGAGGATCCCCGGACGCTCGAGACGGCGCTGCGCATCGGCCTCGGGTCCTTCGTCGAGGCGCTGCCGTGAGCGTCCGCATCGAGCGCCTCGCGATCCGCGACTTCGGCCCGCTGCGCGACCTCCTGCTCGAACCGGACGACGTGACCGTCGTCTTCGGCCCGAACGAGGCCGGCAAGACCTCGTGCATCGACGCGCTGGTGCGCGCGCTGCGAGAGCGCGTACGCTCGGGCAACCGGAAGCTGATCGAGGGATTCCGCGAAGGACCCGGATTCACCGGCGACATCGACCTGAAGCTGTCGCCCGAGAATGGCGGCACGCTCGTCGAGCTGCTGCGCGACCACCCGTCGCTCGCCCGGCTCTTCATCGTGCGCGACGGCGACGCGTCGCTCGAGAGCGGCCGCAACTGGCTCGACGCGATCCGCGGCCGCCTGATCGGGATCGACCTCGGCCGCGTCGCCGAGCGCGTGCGCATCGCGGCGTCCCTGGTGACGACCGGCGCGCTGCGCGAGGCCAAGCAGGACGAGCGCCAGCGCCTCTCCGAACGCCTCGCGCGCGTGGAAGCCTTCCTCGAGGATCTGCCGGCCATAGCGCTGCTGGCCGAGGACCTCGAGCGCACCGAGGCGCTCCGGCAGCAGACCCGCACGCGCTGCGAGAGGCTCCGCCTCGCCGAGCGTCACGACCGCTACCGGGTCGCGCGTGAAGCGCTCCGCAGCTGGCGCGCCGCGGGCCAGGAGCTCGAGCAGCTCGCGAGCTACGGCGACGAGGACATGGGTCAGTGGCGCGAGGGCGTCGCCGCGGTGCGCGCCGCCGCGGCCGTCGCCAAGAGTGCCGAGCACGACACGCACCGCCTGCGCGACGAGCTGACCCTGATCGCCGAGGAGGTCCGCAAGCGCGAGCTGGCGGCCGACCACGCGACGTCGCTCGCCACCGAATGCGCGCGACGCGACGTCGAAGCCACCGTGAACGGCGCCCGCATGCTGCGCTCGGCGGCCCGGCTCTGGGCGCTCTGGCGCACGCCGCTCGCCGTGGTCGGCGCGCTGCTGTCGCTGCTCGCAGTCGGCATCGGCATCGAGGCGCTGGCGCAGCAGGGCGACCCGTCGCGCGGCGCGTCGCTCGGCCTCTTCGCCGGTGCTTCGGCGTTCGCCGGACTCCTTGCCGGCGGACTCGCCATCTTCGCGACGAGCCGTATGCGCAGCGCCGCCCAGGCGGAGGAGCGCGCGCTCGCCGCGTGCGGCTCGCTGCTGCGGCGCGCGAACACGCTCGACGAGTGCGCGACGCAGCTGGCGGCGATCAGCAGCGGCGCCGACCGCGCGCAGGTGGAGCGCCAGACGACGCAGGAGCGCAAGCGGCAGCTCGAGGCGTCGCTTGCGGTCTCGCAGCGCATCGAGTCCGAGCGCCTGCAGCGCCTCGACGAGGCACAGCGCTCGATCGCCGACGTGCGCGGACGCGTGCGCCTCGCGAGCATCGAGCAGCTCGAGGACAAGCTCCGCCAGCGCACGCGGGCCGCATCGGCGCGCGAGCAGGCACGCTCGACCCTGACCTCGCTGCTGGGCCAGGTGGCCGACGGCGAGATCGAGCACCGCATCGAGGCGCTGGCCGTCGCGGACCCCGGCGTCTCGGCGGATCCGGCCGACCTGTCCGCCGCCGAGCAGCAGGTCGAGCAGCTCGACCTGCGCCTGCTGCAGCTCAAGACCGAGCTCTCCGATCGCCGAGAGCGCACGCTCGCGACGATCGGCCTGCCCGACCTGAGCGCAGCCGAAGCCGAGCGCCAGCGCCTCGTCACTGCGATCGCCGCCGTCGACCGCGACGCTACGGCGGCACGCCTGTGCCTGACCGCACTCGGCGACCTGGCGCAGGACATCGACCGGCCGCTGCGCGAGGCGCTCGGCGCCGGTCCCGGCGGCGCCGGTGCTTACCTCGCGCACCTCACCTCGGGCCGCTACCGCTCGGTGGTGCTCGACTCCGATGGACGTCTCGCGGTCGAGCGCAAGGACGGCAGCCGCTTCGGCAGCGAGGCACTGAGCCGCGGCGCCCGCGACCAGCTGTCTCTCGCCGTGCGGCTCGCGCTGGTGCGTCGCGTCCTCGGCGAGCCGGGCTTCCTCGTCCTCGATGACGCCTTCATGTCGTCCGACGGCACGCGCCGCGAGGCGCTCGCCGACGCGATCGCCGAGCTCGCAAGCGAAGGCTGGCAGATCCTCTACTTCACCTTCGACCCGCTGGTGCGCGACCGCCTGGCGAGGCAGCGCGCGAAGGTCGTCGACCTCGCAGCCCCGCCGAGGATCCGCGAAGCAGGGTAGTCGGGGCGTCGCCACCAGCGGTCGCGCGGCGTGGCCGCCGGGATCGATCCCCGCGCCGGACGCGGGAGCACGGGATCAGCGACGCTTCATGAGGGCGTCGATCATCGGACGCAGCGCCGCCGCCGCGGCACTCTCCTCGCACGTCGGCACCGAACGGAGGAACTCGAGGTGGCCGTCGGGCAGCCCTTGCTCGAGGGCCCCGTCGATGATCAGGCCCATGTAGCGGGTGGACGGGCGCAGCGCCGCATCGCGTGCGTCCGAGCTGAGCGACAGCGCCGAGCGCGGCGCGCCATCGGTGACCCCGATGGGCTCGATCGTCAGCTCGACTCGAGCGTAGTGCCCGATCGCGACGCCCTCGGTGAGCTCGACGTGTGCGTGGTCGTCGGTGGAGATCTCGAACGCCACGCCGACGACGTGGCTCTGGTCGTCGGGCACGATGTTCGCCACCGACCCGTCGCCGAAGACGCGCGGCTTGTCGAACACCAGCCGCCAGCCCGGCGCACGCACCGGGACGGCGCGCCGCACCTCGACGCCGCGCCGGCCCCGCAGGGTCGCGCTCTGCAGGTTCGAGCCGTAGGCGAAGTACCAGACGAGGCTCATCCGCGAGACGTCCTACCGCACCCCGCGGCGCCCGGCGAGCGGCGCGGCGCGGTGCGTGGTGCGACGACGGGCGCCGTGCGGGGCGGGGTGCGACCGGACCGGGCTCGCACGGGCCGGAGTCGAGCGTTAAACGACGGGAATGGCGAACGACGCGCAGGCCCACAACCTCTTTGATTCTCTGCAGACCTTCGACATCGGGGGCAAGCGAACGGCGAGGTTCTACGCGCTGCCAGCGCTGGAGAAGGCAGGGCTCGGCAAGGTGTCGCGCCTGCCGGTCAGCATCCGCGTCGTCCTCGAGTCGGTGCTGCGCAACGTCGACGGCAAGCGCTGCCGCGAGGCGGACGTCCGCGCGCTGGCCGCGTGGCAGCCCAACGCCGAGCGCACCGAGGAGATCCCGTTCGTCGTGGCGCGCATCCTGCTTCAGGACTTCACCGGCGTACCGCTGCTGGTCGACCTCGCGGCGATGCGCTCCACGGTCGCGAAGCTCGGCAAGAACCCGAAGATCGTCGAGCCGCTCGTTCCGGTCGACCTCGTCGTCGACCACTCGGTGCAGGTCGACTTCGCCGGCACGCCGACCGCGCTCGCGCAGAACATGCAGATGGAGTTCGAGCGCAACGCCGCGCGCTACGAGTTCCTCAAGTGGGGCATGCAGGCGTTCGACACGTTCAAGGTCGTGCCGCCGGGCATCGGCATCTGCCACCAGGTGAACCTCGAGTTCCTCGGCAAGGGCGTGCTCGAGCGCGACGGCGTGACACTCCCGGACACTCTGGTCGGCACCGACTCGCACACCACGATGATCAACGGCCTCGGCATCGTCGGCTGGGGCGTCGGCGGCATCGAGGCGGAAGCCGGCATGCTCGGCCAGCCCGTGTACTTCCTCACGCCCGACGTGGTCGGCGTGCACCTGAAGGGCGCGCTGAAGGAGGGCGTGACGGCGACCGACCTCGTGCTGCGCCTCACCGAGATGCTCCGCAAGGCGAAGGTCGTCGGCAAGTTCGTCGAGTACCACGGCGAGGGTGCCGCGACGCTGCCGGTCGCCGATCGCGCGACGATCGCCAACATGTCGCCCGAGTACGGCGCGACCATGGGCTTCTTCCCGGTCGACGAGGAGACCTGCAAGTACCTGCTCGCGACCGGCCGCAGCGAGGAGCACGTCGACCTGGTGCGCGCGTACTACCAGGCGCAGGGGATGTTCGGCATTCCGCGCGCCGGCCAGTGCGACTACAGCGAGGTGCTCGAGCTCGACCTCGCGACCATCACGCCGGCGGTGTCCGGACCGAAGCGCCCGCAGGACCGCATCGAGCTCGGCACGCTCAAGAGCCGCTTCAACGAGCTGCTGACCCTCGCGCCGGCGAACAACGGCTACGGCCGTCCGGACGCGGCGCGCAAGAGCGGCTCCGCCAGCGTGGCGTCGCGGCCGGTGCAGCTGCACGACGGTGACGTGGTGATCGCGGCGATCACCTCGTGCACCAACACGTCGAACCCGAGCGTCATGCTCGCGGCGGGCCTGCTCGCGAAGAAGGCCGTCGCGCGTGGCTTGACGGTACAGCCGGCCGTCAAGGCGTCGCTCGCTCCGGGCAGCCGGGTCGTCACCGACTACCTCGCGAAGACGGGCCTGCAGAAGGACCTCGACGCGCTCGGCTTCAACACCGTCGGCTACGGCTGCACGACCTGCATCGGCAACTCCGGCCCGCTCGACCCGGTGCTCGAGGACGCGGTGGTCAAGAACGACCTGATCGTCGCCAGCGTGCTGAGCGGCAACCGCAACTTCGAAGCTCGCGTCCATCAGAGCGTGCGGGCGAACTTCCTGATGAGCCCGCCGCTCGTCGTCGCGTTCGCTCTCGCCGGCAAGGTCGACATCGACCTGTCGAAGGAGCCTCTGGGCAAGGGCAAGGACGGCGAGGACGTCTTTCTGCGCGACGTGTGGCCGACGAGCGCCGAGATCCGCGACTGCCTCCATGCGGCCACCGATCCCGCGACGTTCCGGCGCCTCTACTCGGACTTCGCGTCGGCGACGCCGCTGTGGGATCAGGTGCCGAGCAAGGTCGGCGTGGTCTACGACTGGGACCGCGCGTCGACCTACATCCAGGAGCCGCCGTTCTTCACCGGCTTCGGCCTCGAGCCCGGCCGCTTCGAGGACGTGCGCGGCGCGCGCCCGCTCGCGATCTTCGGCGACTCGGTCACGACCGATCACATCAGCCCCGCCGGTGCGATCAAGAAGACCTCGCCCGCCGGGCTCTACCTGCAGGAGAACGGCGTCGAGGTCGCCGATTTCAACAGCTACGGCGCGCGGCGCGGCAACGACCGCGTCATGACGCGCGGCACGTTCGCGAACGTCCGCATCAAGAACCTGATGGTGCCGGGCGTCGAGGGCGGCGTGACGATCCACCGTCCGGGCGGCGAGCAGATGGCGATCTACGACGCCGCGATGAAGTACCAGTCCGAGAAGACACCGCTGATCATCTTCGCCGGCCAGGAGTACGGCACGGGCAGCTCGCGCGACTGGGCCGCGAAGGGCACGCGGCTCCTCGGCGTGCGCGTGGTCGTCGCGGAGAGCTTCGAGCGCATCCATCGGAGCAACCTGGTCGGCATGGGCGTCCTGCCCTGCCAGTTCAAGGGCGGCGCGAGCGTCGCGGCGCTCGGCCTCGACGGCACCGAGACCTTCGACCTGCTCGGGCTCGAAGCGCCGGGCTTCAAGCCGCGCCAGGACGTCAAGCTCGTCATTCACCGAGCGAACGGGACCGCCGCGGAGGTCGCGGTCACGGTGCGCATCGATACGCCGATCGAGATCGAGTACTACCAGCACGGCGGCATCCTGCCCTACGTGCTGCGGCAGCTCGTCGCCGCAGCCTGACCGGCACGACCAAGCGAGCCCGCGGGGAGTGCGACTCGGGGAGGCGGCGCGCCGCCTCCCGCTCGGCGACCCGCGCGGCTTTGTCGCGTGGATCGAGGGGGCGCGTGCCCTCTTGCCGGACTACCGGACTTCCACCAGCACCCCGAAGTGGTCGCTCGGGAAGACCCCGCTCCGGGGCTCGTTCATCACCACGCGCGCCGACTCGATCACACCGCGCCCGGTCGCGTCGGGCTGGCCGACCAGCACGTAGTCGATGCGCCGGCTGGGCTCGAACGACGGCGCCGCGTACGGATTCGCGTTGTCCCACGTGTGGCCCGGGCCGCCGTCGCCGGCGAGGCGCCACGCGTCCTGCATGTAGAAGCTGGTGCCGGCGAGCGACTGGTGCCCGGTCAGATAGCGGATCTCCGCCGCATCGGGCTCCGCGTTGAGATCGCCGGTGACGACGGGCGGCAGGTCGGTCTCGGCCGCCCAGCCGCGGATCAGCTTCGCGAGCGCGATCGCCTGCCGCTCGCGCACGAAGCCGTGATGCAGCCGCCAGTTGAAGTGCGTGCTGAGGAACGCGAGGCGGCCGTGCGGCGTGGCGACGTGCGCCGCGATCACGCTGCGCCGCTCACCGGACTCGACGCCCGGCAGCTCGTGCACGGCGCTGCGCTCGATCGGCCAGCGGCTCGCGACGAGGTTGCCGAAGCCGTCGCCGTCCGCGTCGTGCGGCAGCGGACCGCCCGCCTCGCCCCAGCGAAACGCGGCACCGAACACCGAAGCGTAGCCGAGCCCGTCGAGGATCTCGGCGCCCTCGTCGAACCCGTCGCGCCGGACGATGATCTCCTGCATGCCGATCAGGTCCGGCGCGAGGCGCGCGATCTCGTCGCGCAGCAGTGCGAGCCGCTCGTGGTAGGGCGGCGAGATGTTCCAGCAATTCAGCGTGAGAATGCGCATGGCGCCGAGGCTCTCGTAGGAACCCGCCGGCGCGATCGCAACCGGCTCGCATGGCCCCGGAAGGGCCACCGGGCCGACCGCTCGGCAGCCGTAGGTTGACTCCCGGCAGAGGGCTCACCAACACGACGGCACCGAGCTCCGCTGCCAGTCGACGCGTCGACGCCTATTCCGATCGATGGCGGCCGCTGAACGGTCCCCCGTCCCCGAGAGAGCCTGCTGCCCAGCCGTCGGTGACCGCGACACTCAGATTCGCCCCGCCACTGATCGCCGAGGTCTCCGCGCGCGCCTGGTTTCCACGCCCGCCACAGACGGACGCGGCGCCTCGGGGAAGATCGCCATGCGCCTCGTGCGGCGTGCCTTCGCCGGCCACGTTGCTCATTCCACCGCTGACGGCCCCGAACGGGCTGGTCGCCTGGTTCGCAATCCCGCCGCTCACCGACGCGCCTTAAGCCGTCACGACGTTGTTCTGTCCGCCGCTGATGACTCCGTAGAGCGCGGATTCGACACGGTTCATTGCTCCGCCAAGCACCGATGAGCCGTTGCTCGAGGCCACGTTGCGATGCCCACCCGTGACGGTGGCGTTATTCCCGACCGCGCAGGGTGGCGATCCGCATCCCGCGACATTGAAGCCACCACCCGTGACCGATGCGAAGTCGCCCGTCGCGGTGTTGAATTCTCCGCCACTCACCGATGCACCGAGCCCGATGGCCGAGCCCCAGCCCCCAGCGCTGATCGACGAGGCCTCGCCCGAGGCAACGCCGCCACCTCCGCCGCTGATCGACGCCCACCGCGCCGTCACGGCGTTGTTGAGCCCGGCGGTCACCGACGCATACGGCGCTGCGAGCTCGTTCTGCTGGCCTGCCACGAGCCCTGCGTAGCTGCGATACCGGTGCTCACTACCGACGACGATGTTGTGAGATCCCCTTCGATCAGCGGCAGTGCTGAGATCACCCGGCTCGTTGTACCCCACGACGAGATTGCCCAGACCGTTGACCGGTCCGCTCGTCGCACCGCTACCGCTGACGATCTGGAGATTGACTCCCGTGAGGCGCAAGGTCTCCCCGGCCTCTTCGCTCGTCAGCACGGCGAGCAGGCGGCGAAACCCGTCGAATGACCCGAGCCTCTGCTCGTTCGGCCTGCAGCTCGGTCGAACCCTGATCGGCCGATCGGTGCCCGTAGTCCGGACACACACTTCCTCGGCGTGCGCCAGGCTCGACGACAGCAGCACGGACGCGACCGCGGCTGCCGCACTCCAATGTTGGCCCTTCATGATCCCCCCGGATCGAAAGGAGGCCGACTTGCGACCGGCTGTCGACGGCCACGATGTGCCGGTGCGAGGGACGACCGCCATGGTGGTCGCCACGTTCCCGTCGCGCGCGGACCCGGCGCTCGCGAGAGGAGGCCCGATCTCCGCGAAGTCCGGCGCTTCATGCCCGGGAACGGCCCCCGGAAGAGCGCGATCAGGCGGCGATCATTCCGACGAGGAACGCACCGCCGAGCAGCATCGCACGGCTCACGAGGGAGCTGGCGGTGCCGTTGATCCAGCGACGCGTGAAGATCGACCAGGTCCGGGTAGCCTTGCGCATGACTCTCGTCTCCATCCGCCGCTCACCTCCCCGCGCGTTCGGCTCGGTCGCGACGCCTGGTGGTCGAGCAATTAACGCACCAGACGCCGGAAGCCCGTCCTCACTGATCTTTCTGCCGTACGCGTCGCCGAAACACAATGGTCCAGCGTGACTCTCGTGACGCACCGGCAATTTTTTGTCAGGATCCCGGTAGCGCAGATGCCACGCGGACCCCTCCTCGGAGCGCCCGTCAGAGGACGCGCCCGGCGCCGTCGCCGACCCGGCAGACGTGGACGCCGAGGTCTCTGCCCCAGCGCTTGCGATAGGCCTCGCGCAGCTCGCCCGCGACCTCGGGCACCGTGTCGGGACGGACGAGGTTGATCGTCGACCCGCCGAAGCCGCCGCCCATCATGCGGCTGCCGACGACCCCGTCACGACCGGACGCCGCCTCGACGAGAAAGTCGAGCTCGACGCAGCTCACCTCGTAGTCGGACCGGAGGCTCTCGTGCGAGGCACGCAGCAACGCACCGAGCCGATTCCGATCTCCGTCGTCGAGGGCACGTACCGCGTCCAATACCCGTGCGTTCTCGCGCACGACGTGGCGGCAGCGTCGCCACACGACCTCGGACAGCTCGCCGCGGCGGCTCTCCAGCTCGTCCTCGCCGACGTCGCGCAGCGCCCGGATTTCCGGACGTCCGTGTCCGAGAATCCGGACCGCCTCCTCGCAGGCGGCGCGGCGCTCGTTGTACGCGCCGTCGGCGAGCGCGTGGCTCACGCCGCTGTCGCACACCACGATCGCGAGGTCGGACGGCACCGGGACCTGACGCACGTCGAGCGAGCGGCAGTCGAGGAAGAGCGCGTGCCCGGCGCGGCCGCGGCACGACGCGAACTGGTCCATGATGCCGCAGCGCGTGCCGACGAAGCGGTTCTCGGCCGCCTGGCAGAGCCGCGCGACCGCGACGGGGTCGAGCGCGATGCCGGCGAGGTCGAGCAGCGCGACCGCGACCGCGACCTCGAACGCCGCCGACGAGCTCATCCCGGCACCGACGGGCACCGCGCTCGTCACCAGCAGATCCGCGCCGCGCAGGCGGTGCCCCGCGCGCTCGAGCTCGAGCGCCACGCCGAACGCGTAGTCGCTCCAGTCGCGGGCGGGATACGGCTCGGACGCCGCATCGAGCGCCAGCTCGGCGTGGCGTCCGAGGTCCGCCGCCGCGACGCGCAGCACGCGGTCGTCGCGCGGCGCTGCGGCGACGAACGCCGCCAGGTCGATCGCGGCGGGCAGCACGAAGCCGTCGTTGTAGTCGGTGTGCTCGCCGATCAGGTTGACGCGGCCGGGGGCGCGATACACGCGCGGCTCGCCGCCGAACGTCGCGCGAAAGCGGCCGGCGACGCTCTCGGGAGCGAGCGCGCGCACGGCACCGGCGTCGGGCTTCGCGGTGGTCACGCGCGACGCTCGCGCGGCAGCCGTCGACCTCCGTGACGCTCGCGCGTCATCCGTCGACCCCCGTGACGCCCGCGCGTCGTCCGTCGACCTCCGTGACGCGCGCGCGTCATCCGTCGACCTCCAGGATCGCCTCGATCTCGACCGCGATGTCGAACGGCAGCTCGGCCATGCCGACCGCCGAGCGCGTGTGCCGCCCGGCGTCGCCGAACACCTCGACGAGCAGATCCGAGCAGCCGTCGATGACCTCGGGCGTGCGGTTGAAGCCCGGTGCGCAGTTCACCATGCCGAGCACCTTCACCACCTGGCGCACGCGGTCGAGCGTGCCGAGCTCGGCGCGCACCGTCGCGAGGATCGAGAGCCCGGTGCGCCGCGCGGCCTCGCGTCCGTCCTCGAGCGTAACCGTGTCGCCGACCTTGCCGCAGACGATCCCCTCGGGACCGACCGGTCCGTGCCCGCCGACGAACAGCAGGTCACCGGTCCGCTTGCAGGACAGGTAGTTGGCGACCGGCCTCGACGCCGGCGGCAGGACGATGCCCCGCTCGGCGAGCCGCTGTTCGTGTCCACGCGACATGGGTCCCTCCCGTGCTTCGACGACGGCCAAAGCTCCCACGCGCTGCCCCGGCGGACAAGCCGCGCGCGCCTGCTACCGTGTCGCCCCATGTCCGACACGGCTGACGTCCGCACCGGCTTCGCCGGCCACGATGCGAAGAACACGCCCCGGGCGTCTTCCTCGGACGCAGGCGCAGGCTTCGTCCCGGGCTCGACGTGCGTCGACGCCTCCGGAGCCGCGGTGGCTCTGCCGGAGGACGCGCGGCGCATCGTGTCGCTGGTGCCGAGCGTGACCGAGAGCCTGTTCGCGCTCGGCCTCGGCGAGCGCGTCGTCGGGGTGACCGACTGGTGCATCCATCCGGCCGACCTGCCGCCGCGGGTCGCTCGCGTGCGCGGCACCAAGAACCCCGACTGCGACGCGGTCTTCGCGCTCGCACCCGACCTCGTGCTCGCGAACCACGAGGAGAACCGCGAGATCGACGTGCGCCGGCTGCGCGAGCGCGGCGCGACGGTCTGGGTCGACTACCCGCGCACGGTGCACGAGGCGGTCCTGCACCTCGACGGGCTCGCGCGCCTCGGCGCGGACGCCGCGCTGCGCGACACCGTGCTGTCGCCCGTGCACGCAGCGGCCGAGCGCGCCGCGAACGGCGCAGCCGCGCGTGCGAGCGAACCGGTCCGCGCGTTCGTCGCGGTGTGGAAGGACCCGTGGATGTCGTCGTCGCGCGACACCTACGTGCACGACCTGCTGGCCTGCGCCGGCATCGCGAACGTCTTCGCGGACGCGCCCGACCGCTACCCGCGCGTCACGCTCGAGGAGATCGCGGCGCGCGACCCGGAGCTCGTGCTGCTGCCCGACGAGCCGTACCGCTTCACGGCCGACGACGCGGCCGAGCTGGGGCGCTGCGCGCTGTCGGCCACGCGCGCTGCACGGGCCGGCGCGATCCACGTGATCGACGGCACGCTCGCGTTCTGGCACGGACCGCGCATCGCACGCGCGCTCGAGCTGCTGTCCGACCTGGCCGCGCGCGCCGTCGCCGCGCGTTGACGGCGCGCCGCCCGGCCGCTCAGCCCTGCGGGCCGGTGACCGGCTCGAGCAGCGCGCGCAGGAACGCCGTCGCGGCGGCGTGGATCCCCGGCGCACCGCTCTCGCGCGGCCCGGCGACGTTCAGGACCTCGACCTCGTTCTCCGCCAGCCAGGCGCGCACGCGCGCGACGGCCGCGGCGTCGCCGGCGTCGGGTGCGACGACGAGGCACGGACGCTCGACGTCCTGCGCGCAGCGCTCGGTGTAGGCCGTGCCGCCGCTCAGCGGACGGTGCGCCAGGATCAGCGTCGCGTTGGAGTCGCGGACGTTCCACAGCGTCCGGCGCTGGTAGCGCGCGCTACGCGTCTCGCGCAGCGGGTAGCGCTCGGGGATCGGACCGTCCTCGGCGAGGCGCCCCTTCGGACACCAGCCGCCGCACGGGAGTCCGAGCTCGAGCGCCACGTCGAGCGCCGCACGGTCGACGCCCGTCTGCCCGCCCGACACGATCTCGCGGACGGGCGGCGGACCCGGCGTGCGCTCGGCGCCGCTCAACGCTCGACGGACAGGATCGCGGTCGCCGACGCCGCCAGGATGCCGCCGGTGCCGTGGCAGATGGTCGTCTTCGCGTCCTTCACCTGGCGCTCGCCGCACTCGCCGCGCAGCTGCTTCACCGCCTCGACCAGCAGGTACATGCCGTACATCCCGCTGTGGGTGTACGAGAGTCCGCCGCCGTTGGTGTTCATCGGGAAGCTGCCGCCGGGACCGGTCTTCCCGTCCTCGACGAACGCACCGCCCTCGCCCGGCTTGCAGAACCCGAGCGCCTCGAGCGCCAGGATCGGCACGATGGTGAACGCGTCGTAGAACATCGCGAGGTCGATCTCGGAGCGCTCGACGCCCGACATCGCGAACGCGCGCTCGCCGGCCATGACCGCCGCGTCCCAGACGTGGAAGCGCGGCATCTGGCTGATGATCGAGTGCGTGGTCGCCTCGCCGGTGCCGAGCACGTACACGGGCTTCTTCGCGCAGTCCTGCGCGCGCTCGGCCGACGTCACCACCAGCGCGCCGCCGCCGTCGGTGACGAGGCAGCAGTCGAGCAGGTTGAACGGCCAGGCGATCTCCTTCGACGCGAGCACGTCGGCGACGGTGATCGGATCGCGCATCATCGCGCGCGGGTTGAGCGTCGCCCACCTGCGGGTCGCGACCGCGACCTGCGCCATCTGTTCTTTCGTGGTGCCGTACTCGTGCATGTGGCGCACGGCGGCGAGCGCGTAGCGCGTCGCCGGACCGCCGATGCCGAACGGCATCTCGAACTGGCCCGGCGGGGTGTCGGGTGCGAAGCGGTCGCCGCCGCCGACGCCGACACGCGAGTAGCCGCTCTCGCCGTGCGTGATCAGCACGACCTCGGCGACGCCCGCATTGATGATGCCGAGCGCGTGCTGCAGGTGGGCGATGAACGAGCAGCCGCCCATCTGCGTGTTGTCCATGTAGCGCGGACGGATGCCGAGGTACTCCGGGACGTCGTTCGCGGTCGAACGTCCGGTCGACAGCACGGCGTCGACGTCGCTCGCCTTCAGACCCGCGTCGTCGAGCGCGTTGCGCGCGCCCTCGGCGTGCAGCGCGAGCGCCGACTTGCCCGGCAGCTTGCCGACCCGGTCCGATTCCGCTGCGCCGACGATCGCGACCGTGCCGCGCTGTGCGTGGAGCTTTTCGAGTGCCATGGTCTGTTCCTTCGGGGACGGCGGCTCAGGAGGCGGGGCGGAAGCGCGGCAGCGTGGCCTCGGGCGTCACGTCCGCGTACTCGATCACGACCGGCATGTCGCAGCGGATCTTCGCGGGATCGGGCTCGACGCCGACCAGGTTGCTCATCATGCGCGGCCCCTCCTCGAGCTCGATCATCGCCAGCACGTACGGCGCGGGCAGCGGCGGATACTTGAGCGGCCGGTAGACGATCGAGAACGTGTGCAGCGTGCCGCGCCCGCTCGCCGTGAACCACTCGACGTTGCCCGACAGGCAGCCGGGGCACACGTCGCGCGGGTAGAAGTAGGCAGTACCGCAGTCCTTGCAGCGCTGGATCCGGAGCTGGTGCTCCTTCAAGCCTTCCCAGAAGGGCTTCGAGTCGGGTGTCGGGCTCGGCAGGGGCGCCTTGTACTCGTCGGCCATCCCGGTCGGATAGCGCTCGGCCGCGCGGTCCTGCAAACGTCGGCGCCCCGCGGCGACGTCGCGACGCGTCGGGGCCCGGATTGAACTCCCGGCGGCCGGATTGCTAACGATGGCGCGCCATGCCCACCGCAGTGACCTCCGGCGTCCGGGTGACGGTCGAGTCGACCTACCTCGACGAGCACTCGTCCCCGGACGAGAACCGCTACGCGTTCGCCTACTTCGTCACCATCGCGAACGAGAGCGCGCCACGCGTGCAGCTCCGCCGCCGTCACTGGATCATCACCGACGGCAACGGCAAGGTCGAGGAGGTCGAGGGGCCGGGCGTGGTCGGCGAGCAGCCGGTGCTCGCTCCGGGCGACTCGCACCGCTACACCAGCGGCGCGGTGATCGCGACGCCGGTGGGCACGATGGAAGGCACCTACGAGATGCACGACGGCGAGGGCGGCGTCTTCAAGGCCGACATCCCACGGTTCAGCCTGCGGATGCCGGGGATCATGCAGTAGCGTCCGTCCGCCGCGGCGGCAGGGGCGCGCCGCCGTCCGTGCCACGCGCCAGTCCTTGCAGCAGCTCGGATACGGCAGCGCCGGCGCGCTGGCGCTGCAGGACGCGACGACAGAGGTCCGCCGCACGCAGCGCGGCCCGCGCCTCCTCGAGAGCGGCCTCGTGGCGCAGGCCGAGGACCAGCGCCAGGAAGCTCGTCGCACCGCGCAGCGGCCCGCGCTGCGACTCGAGCGCGGACAGCACCCGACGCCGGTGCCGCACCTCTCCGTCGAGCAGCCCCGGCAGCAGCTGGGGTGCGGAACGCGCCGCGACGAGGAGACGCAGGAAGGGCTCGTCGCGCGACACGCGACCGCCCTGCCCAGTCCCGTCGCGCAGCCACCGGAGCAGCTCGCGGCGCCCCGCCGCCGAGGGCTCGTACACCTTGCGCCGCGGGCGGCGGCCGACGCGGGTCGCCGACGCCCGCACCAGCCCCTCGCGGTCGAGCACCGCGAGCGCACGATAGACGTCGCCCGATCCCGGATCGCAGAGCTCGCCGAAGCGCTCCTCGAGCACGCGCTGGATCGCATAGCCGTGCCGGGGCAGCTCGGTCAGCAGGCCGAGGATGACGAAGCGGAGAGACATGCGCGGGTCCCCTGCGGGCTGCACGACGCGCCACGGGGCTGGCCGTCGCGACTAGGCCAGCGCGGTCACGACCTCAAGGATGGAAAGGGTCGATGCGGCGCATGCATCGACCCATTCCATCGCACCGCCGGCTCGTCGCCGCGGTGGGGCGCTGGCTCGCGGTGCTGCGTGGGCCGCTCGGACCGGCGCGTGCCTCCGACCCGTCCGACCGCGGTCGCCCTGCCGGGCGAATAGCCCGCGTCGCACTTACGCGCGACGCGCGACTCCTGCTGTCTGGCGTCCGCGGGCGCAATCTCCCCACGCGCCCGGGGAAGGGAGGAGGATGATGGTCCTGCGCAACCGGCTGAACCGGATCCTGCACGACCGCGGCCTCGCGGAGGGCGAGGTCGCGATGGTCGCGCGACTCGACCAGGGACACCTGAACCGCATCAAGAACGGCCGCGTGCGGCCCAACCTCGTGACCGCGCTCCGCATCGCGCACGCGCTCGGGACGTCGGTCAATCAGGTCTTCTACCTGGAGGAGGACGAGGCTCCGCCGCAGCACGAAACGACCGCGCCGCGCGGCGGGCACCAGCGCCCCGGCCCGGAGCGCGCGACTGCCGAGCGGCGCGTCGAGCACTTCGCGGCGCTCGGCGGATCACGCACCTGAAGCACCGTTCCCCACGCACCAATCCCCAAAAACCGATCCCCACGCCCCCTGGACCGGCCGCCGCGCCTGCCTTAGGCTCGCAGCGGCCGGTACGGGGACCGTGTCGGAGGGGAATCAGCGCGGATGCAGAGGATCGCCGTCTTCGCCACGTTCGCGATCGTCGCCTCGACGGTCTGGATCGGCGGCCACGTCTACATGTTCGACCGCCTCGTCCGCGACCCGGGCCTCACCGGCGCGCCCGCGACGCTCGCGACCGCACTGCTCGTCGTGCTGTGCGCGTCCGTGGTGCTGCAGCCGGTCGCCGAGCGCTGGATGCCGCCCCGGATCGCGCGGCTCGTCGTCTGGCCCGCATCGACGTGGATCGGCTTCGCGTTCTTTCTCGAGCTGAGCCTCGGCACATCCGAGGTGCTCGTCGGCCTCCTCGGCGCCACGCTTCGCAGCGGCGATCCCGGAGCGGCGGCCGGGGTTCGCGCGGCGCTGGTCGTGACCGCCGCACTGGCGGTCGGCGTCTTTGCCCTCGCCTGCGGACGGCGCGCGCCGCGCGCCGCCCGCGTGGAGATCCGCCTCGAGCGCTGGCCGCGCGCCCTCGACGGCTTCCGCATCGTGCAGATCAGCGACATCCACATCGGACCGATGCTCGACCGGCGATTCGCCGCCACGATCACCGAGCGCGTCAACGCGCTGCGTCCCGACCTGATCGCAGTGACCGGCGACCTGGTCGACGGCAGCGTCAAGCACTTCGGGCCCGAGATCGCGCCGTTCAGCGGGCTGCGCGCCCGGCACGGCGTCTTCTTCGTCACCGGGAACCACGACTACTATTCGGGCGCCGACCCGTGGCTCGCGGAGATCCGCAAGATCGGCATGCGGCCGCTGCGCAACGAGCGCGTGGAGATCCGGCAGGCCGGCGCGGCGTTCGACCTCGCGGGTGTCGACGACCACCGCGGGTACCTCTTCGGCCCGGGACACGGCGAGGACGTCGCCGGGGCGCTCACCGGGCGGGACCCCGGGCGCCCGGTGATCCTGCTCGCGCACGACCCGACGACCTTTCGCACCGCGGCGCACCTCGGCGTCGATCTGCAGATCTCGGGACACACGCATGGTGGCCAGATCTGGCCGTTCAACTACCTCGTGCGCATCGCGGTGCGGTACGTCGCAGGGCACTACCGGCGCGGCGCGGCGCAGCTCTTCGTGAGCCGGGGCACCGGATACTGGGGGCCGCCGATGCGTCTCGCAGCACCGAGCGAGATCACCGAGATCGTGCTGCGCGCCGAAGATCCAGGCGATGCGCGCGCGGCGGCCTGACGTGTCCGAGCGCCTGCGCGTCCCCGCGAGGGAGCTCCGGATCACCTTCGCGCGCAGCTCCGGCGCCGGCGGGCAGAACGTCAACAAGGTGAGCACCAAGGCGGTGCTGCGCTGGCCGGTGCACGCGTCGCGCGCGATCCCGGCCGACGTCCGCGCCCGCTTCGCCGAGCGCTTCGCGACGCGCATCACGACCGACGGCGACCTGCTGCTGACCAGCGACCGGCACCGCGACCAGGGGCGCAACGTCGCCGACTGCCTCGCAAAGCTCGACGCCATGCTGGAAGCGGTGGCGACCCCACCGCGGCCGCGGCGCAAGACGCGCCCATCGCGCGGCGCGGTGGAGCGACGGCTCGAGCAGAAGCGCGCGCAGTCCGAGAGAAAGAAGCTGCGCGCGCGCGACCCGGGGCGTGGGGGCGAGTGAGCGCGTACGAGCTGCTCCTCGATCCGAGCCGGATCGAGCTCCTTGGTGCGGCAGGATCCGTGGTAGAGCCGCGCATGACGACCGCGCGCCGTCCGCTCGCTCCGCAGCTCGCCGTTCTCGCCCTCGCCGTCGCCCTGGCCGGGTGCAGCGACGCGCCCGCACCCGAGGGGTCGTCCCCGTTCCGCCGCCGCGGCGTGATCGAGGGCTTCTACGGAGAGCCGTACGACACCGCGACGCGCGCGCGCATCATCCGCTTCATCGGCGCGCGCGGCATGAACGCGTACGTCTACGCGCCGAAGAACGACCCGCTGCACCGCGACGCGTGGCGCGATCCGTACCCGGAGGAGCAGCTCGCCGACTTCGGCGAGCTCGCGCGGGTCGGCCGCGAAAGCGGCGTGCGCTTCTACTTCGCGATCGCGCCCGGCATCACCTACGACCGCGACGACCCCGCCGACTTCGAGCGCCTCGCCGCCAAGCTGCGCGGCGTCCACGAGCGCGGCGTCACCGGCTTCGCGCTGCTGTTCGACGACCTGCTCGATCCCGCGTCGACGGCCCTCGATCCCGAGCTCCAGGCGGGGCTCACGGCGCGCGTCGCGGAGCTGGTGGCGAGCTTCGGTCCCGATACGGACCTCTGGTTCATCGGCCACGTGTACACCGGGCTCGCCGCCGACCTGCGCGCGAATCGCGGCCTCTTCGCGGAGCTGTCGCCGCAGCCGCCGCAGGTCTACTACGACGCCTACGCGGCGATGGTCCCGCCGGTGCTGCCGATCATGTGGACCGGTCCGGGCGTGTTCTCGGCACGGCTCACGCGGGCGGACGCGCAGGACTTCCGCGGCTTCGCCAGCGGCCGGCCGCTCGTGATCTGGGACAACTTCCCGGTCAACGACTCGATCGCACGCGAGCTGTTCCTCGGTCCGTACCTCGGCCGAGACGCGGACCTGGGGCAAGCCGCGGACGTGGTGCTGAACCTGATGAGCCAGCCGGTTGCCGGGCTGATCGCGGTCGCGACCGCCGCCGAGTACTTCGCGGACCCGCACGGCTACGACCCGGAGGCCGCGTGGCGCCGCGCGATCGCCGACGTCGGCGGGCCGGGTGCGGCGGCACTCGGGCTGTTCGCGGCGCAGCATCGCGGCCACCCGGTGCTGGCCGGCGCCGACGAGGCGGCCGAGCTGGGCCGGCTCGTCGCCGCGGCCTGGCCCGGCGCCGACACGACCCCCGCCGCGCTCGCGGAGCTGCGCTCGTACCTCGAGGACCTCGTGGCGAACCGCGCGACCCTTCAGGCGACGGTCGAGGACGCCGCGCTGCTCGCCGAGATCGCGCCGTGGTCGCAGAAGCTCACCGACCTCGCGCGTGCCGCCCTCTTGGGGCTCGACGCACTCGCCGGTGGCGACGAGGCCATCTACCGCGAGGCCCGCGACGCTGCGGCCACCCAGTCGCCTGCCGTGGCCGCGACCCTGTCCAACTCCGGAATCGCGCTGCTCTCGGGCGGCGAGGTGAATCCGCCGGTCGACCGCTTCGCCGACCTGTTCGCCGCCATCGACGCGCGCCTGGGCGGCGGCTGAGGCAGCCCGAACGCGACATCCGCGGTCCGGATCCCCGTTGACCCGACGCAGGAGCGGGGCTAATGCCGACGCGAGGGCCGGCCGAAAGACCGCCGGCGACACCGCGGAGGGGCGCTCCGCCGAGGGGGGGGACGATGAGGATTCGGTCGGCTGTGAGCAGCATGATCGCCGTCGCGGCGATCGTTGCGGGAACCTTCGACGCGCGTCTCGCGTTCGCGCAGGACGCGGCAGAGGACGATCCCTGGTCCATCGCGCCGGGCGACCCGAAGAGCTTCACGCGCGCGGGCGCCTTCGTCGGGCTCGGCTTCAACTGGCAGGTGCCGGGCTTTCAGCCGCCGTACCGGGACCAGAACTACGGCAACAGCTGGGGCCTCAACGCGCGCGGCGGCTATCGCTTCTACGACTGGCTCGCCGCCGAGGCGATCGTCGAGTACGCCGACGACTTCGGCCCGCGCCGGCCGGGAACGACGGCGGACAACCTCTCGATGCTCAGCACCACCGTCAACGGCAAGCTGATCCTGCCGCTCGACCGCTTCCAGCCGTACCTCGAGTCGGGCTTCGGCTTCCTGCGCGTCGACGACGGCGACGGCTTCGGCCGCGAGGACCGCAACGTCGGCTTCGCGGGCCGCATCGGCGCGGGCATCGACCTCTACGTGACGCGGCACATCTCGGTGTTCGTCGACAACGCGTTCACGATGGCCGCGGGCGACGCTTCGGATCTGTACTTCTTCTCGCTGAGCGGCGGGGCACGCTGGAACTTCTGAGCTGGAGCCGGGGGGGCTCGTTCTTCCATTTCGTCCCGCCGAAACGGTGCGATCGCGGATCGAAGCCGCTGAGCGCCGAAGAAACGCGCGATCGCGTGACCGACGACTCGTCGGATCTCGTCACACCGTGGTGCGCCGAGCTGCGCGCCATGGTGGCCCGGCTGCGTGCCCAGGGGATCGAGAGCCACGACCTCAGCGGGCCGCGCGGTTGTCACGTCGTCCGGCGTCGTCGGCACCCCGACGCCCTGTCAGGGGCAGGAGCGGGCCGTGAGTGCGATAGGGCCCGGCGCACTTCCCCATGACGCTGGTGCCCCGGGGACCCGCGCCGTAGACTGCCGCGATGGATGCTCGCGCACCGGGGCTGCGCCCCGGCATTCGACATTGGGGATGGCTGTTCCTGAGGTTGCTTGCCGTGCTGCTGCTCGCGGGCTGCGAGCGCAGGGACGACAGCCCGCGCCCCGATGAGCAGAAGTGGGTACAGGGCGTCCGCTTCACGGAGGTGACCGAAACCGCCGGCATCGCGCGCGCCACCCAGACCTACGACGCCGCGATCGCGGACTTCGACGACGACTCCTGGCCGGACCTCTATGTCGGAAACCACGCCGGCGGAGCCACCCTGCTGCGCAACCAGGGTGACGGCACGTTCCGCGACGTGCTTCCGCAATCAGGCATCACCGCAAGCGGAGATCAGCACGGCACCGGCTGGGCGGACGCGAACGGCGACGGGCATCTGGATCTCTACGTCACCCTCGGCGCCGGACGCGGGCTCGCTACCAAGTCGAACCGGCTCTACCGCGGCGACGGGCGTGGTAGATTCGTCGACGTCGCCGCAGATTCGGGTGCGAGCGATCCGAGCGGGCGCTCGCGTGCGATGGCGTGGCTCGACGTTGACCGCGACGGCGACCTCGACCTCGCGGTGATCAACTTCGCCTCGCCGAACCGGCTCTTTCTGAACCGCGGCGACGGCACCTTCGAAGACGCGTCCGAGGCATGGGGCATCGCCTCCCTGTCGGGTACGCGGATCACGTGGGGCGACTACGACGGCGACGGCTTCCCCGACCTGCTGCTGAGCGGCACGCCGAAAGGCCTGCGCCTGCTGCGCAACGACCGCGGCAGCCGATTCGTCGATGCGACGCGGGACGCAGGGCTCGAGCCGATGCACGACCCGATCCAGGGGATGGCGTTCGGCGACTACGACAACGACGGTGATCTGGACCTCGCCGCAAGCTTCGGCGCTGACTTCAACGAGGGCATCGTCGACGACCAGCACGGCACGCTGCGCTTTGCGTTCTTCGCGCACGACGACCCGGCAGGCTTCGACTTCACCGCCGCCGCGGACGCGACCGGCGTCGACCTCGACCTGTACGAGAACGGCTCCCCCGTTGCCGCGGACCGTATCCGCTGCGGTGCCGACGGCGTTTCGTCGTGGCGCTTCACCTGCCCGGCGACCGCGACCGTGGCCAGCGAAGCGTCCGACGTGCCGCTCTTTCTCGTGTGGCGCGACGCCGGCGAGCGGCGCGACTGCGACGATTGCCCGGCGCGCCAGCTCTGGCACCTGCGGTGGCAGGGCCGGGGCGACCACCACCTGAGCGGCATCGTGCGTGGTGGCCGCGATCCGGCGCCCGTCGACTTGCGCACCGACGTGCAGCGCGGCGCTGCGCTGTGGCGCAACGACGGCGGCGTGTTCGTACGCGACCTCGACTCCCAGCACGGTCTGCCGGAGGCGTCCGGCGTGAACGGACAGGCGGTGCAGTGGGCCGACGTCGATTCCGACGGATGGCTGGACCTCTACCTCGTGAACAGCGGCCTCGACGGGGAGTCGAGCTCCTCCCTGCTGCTCCTGAACGACCGCGGACGTCGCTTCGTCGCCGTCCCGGCGGTTTCCGGCGCGACGCCGGACAGCGGAGCCGGTCGTGCCGTCGGCGCACACTTCTTCGACTACGACCGCGACGGGCGCCTCGACCTCTTCCTGACCAACGGATGGGGCGCGCCACCGTTCGACCAGGGCCCCTACCGCCTGCTACGCAACGTCGGGGCCACCGGCCACTGGCTCGCCTTGACGCTGCGCGGGCGCTCATCGAACCGCGACGGGCTCGGTGCGACGGTCGTCGTCGAAGCCTGCGGCGAGCGTCGGACGCGATATCAGAACGGCGGGACCAGCTACTTCTCGCAGTCGATCACGCCGCTCCACTTCGGCCTCGGCCCATGCGAAGTCATCGATTCGATCGAGATCCGTTGGCCGTCGGGAACGAAACAGAACCTGCATGACATCCCCGCAGATCAGCACGTCCAGGTGGAGGAGAGCCCCTAGAATGCGATCATCGCAGCGCACCGCCGGCCGAACGATCGGCCTCCTCGCCATGGTGTTCCTGCCGCTGTTGGGCTGCCAGCGCACGCCGCGCGACCCCGACGTGATCCTGCTTGTGGTCGACACGCTCCGCGCAAAGAACCTCTCGCTCTACGGCTACGATCGAGCCACCTCGCCCGCCCTCGAGAAGTTCGCGAAGGACGCGGTCACCTACGAGAACGCCGTTTCCCCCGGTACGTGGAGCGTCCCGGCGCACGCCTCGCTGCTCACCGGACGCTGGCCGTCGTTCCACGGCGCCGAGCGCGTGCCCGGGGACCGGCTGCTTGCCCTGCCCATCAACCCGGAAGTGACGACGCTCGCCACGACGCTCGCGGCAGGCGGCTGGCGTACGGGCGGCTTCGTCGCGAACACGACGTACCTGTCGGCCCTGTTCGGCTTCGATCGCGGCTTCCAGCGCTACGCGAGCGATTACGGATTCGTCCGCGCCGATCAGATCACGCGGGACGTGGGCGACTGGCTCGCAAGCGAACCCGGCAAGGCGTTCGTGTTCGTGAACATCCTCGATCCGCACGAGCCGTACGAGCCACCGCCGCCGTTCGACACCATGTTCCCGGGGCGAAATCCGGATTTCGGCGCGTCCATGAACGAGCTCGTCAACGTCCGACACGAGCGCCTGACGCCCGAGGCGATCGCGCACTTCGTCTCGCAGTACGACGGCGAGATCGCGTTCACCGACCAGGCGCTGGGCACGTTCTTCGACCGGCTGCGGAAGGTCGGGCGCTACGACTCGTCGCTGATCTTCATCACCTCCGACCACGGCGAGCTGCTGGGCGAGCATGGGCTCGCCGGGCACGGCATCGCACCGCTCGAGCCGCTGATCCGCGTCCCCCTGCTCGTCAAGTATCCCGGCAATCGTGGCGGTGGCACACGCGAAGAGCGCCGCGTGACCACGATGGCGATCTTCGCGACCGTGCTGCAGACGCTCGGCATCCCGACGCCGCCCGGCACGCAAGCCGTCCCTCTGGATCAGCCACACCCGGTGTTCGTCGAGGACATCGATCCCGTGGGGCAGCGCGTCCGCATCGCCTACGACGGCGACCACAAGCTGGTCTCCGTCACCAGGCTCGACGGGGCCACGCAGGTGTCGCTGTACGACCTGGCCAGCGACCCCGACGAGTCGAAGCCACGCAGCATGGGCGACGACGTGCGCGCGCTCGCGGACGAGCTCACCCGGTTCACGGCACTCGAGCGACCGGTCAACATCGCGCAACGCCCGGTGATCGACGCCGAGAAGGAAGCGAAGCTGCGCGCGCTCGGCTACGTGCGCTGACCCAACCCGGCCGCGACAGGCATACAATAGAATCCACGACACGAACCCGGCGGGCGAGCGTCGGTTGTGCAACATGGCTGCGACACACCGTGTTCCCCCCGACACGATGCCCATCCCGGCGCGCGCCGCCCGTCGTGCGCGGGCGGCTCTGCTGGCGAGCCTCGTCGTCTTCTTCGGGGTCGGTGCCCACGCCCTGCGCCAGCCGGGCCTGCAGTACGACGAGGCGTTCGACGCCGTGGTCGCACTCGACGTCGCAGCGGACCTCCCGCCGCGATGCACCTACTCGACCCGCCTCTTCGGGCTCGAGCTGCCTCTGATGGTCCACCCGCACATCGGCTCGACGTCGGTCTACACGAGCCTCGCCGGCATCTCGCTGGTCGGACCGTCGGTCGAGATCCTGCGCCTGAGCCAGCTCTGCGTCGGGGCGCTGGCGCTCATCCTGCTCTTCCTGCTGTCGCGCGCATGGTTCGGAACGCGTACCGCGGCGATCGCGGTCCTGCTCTGTGGCAGTGCGCCGGGGTTCATCTGGTGGAGCCGCGGCGGCGCGAACTGGACGGTACCGCTCCTTCCCGCAGCGCTCGGAGCACTGCTCGGCGCGACGCACTGGCGGCGCTCCCGTCAGCCGGCGGCCCTGTGGATCGGCGCCTTCGCGTTCGGGATCGGGATCACGACCAAGATCCTGTTCGTCTGGCTGGTCCTGCCGGTCGTGCTCACCGCACTTCTCGTCGTCGGCCCGCGCGACATCCTCGCCGCGCTGCGACGGACGCCGTGGTGGGTGCTCGCGGTCGCTGCGGCGGCATTCGCTCTCGGCCTCGGCCCTCTGATCGCCGCCAACATCGCGCGGGCCACGCTGCTCGAGCACCTCGAACGCAACGCCGTGAGCAATCCCTGGGGTCACGAAAACCTCGCGTTCGCCCGCAACGTCGCCCGAGCGGTGACGTCGTTCCTCGACCAGATGGACGGCGACGTGCTCATGGCGTCGCCACGGTTCGGCGGCCGGATCGGTGCAATCGCGTTCGCCCTGGCGCTGTTCTACGGGGTCGCAAGCGTGCTGCCGAGTCTCCGGCGACGCTGGTCGGCGCTCCCCTCTCCTGTCGATCGTGACGGGCTCGCCACTCGCACCTTCCTGGTCCTGGTGCCGTTGACCGTCCTGCCGCAGAGCGCCGTCACGACGAGCGTCGTGTCCTCGACGTACACCTTTCTCATCGTGCCGCTGGTCTGGCTGCTCGTCGCCGTGATGATCGCCGACCTCTCGGCGCCGGCCCCCACACGGGGCGCACGGTCGCGCGCGATCCGGGGCGGCGCGCTGGCGCTGCTCGCCGTGCTGCTCCTGAGCCACGTCGCCACGAACGTTGCGCTGCTCCGGTTCTTCTCGCGCACGGGCGGGCGCGGCCAGTGGTCGGACGCGATCTATCGCACGACCGCAATCCTCGAGCAGCAGCACTCGCAGCAGCCCGTCGTCGCGCTCGACTGGGGCTTCGCACGCAGCATCGAGTTCCTCAGCGCGCTCCGGCGCCGGGTCGACGAAGGACACGAGTTCCGCCCCGTGCCGAGCGCGGGCTACCCCCGAGTCGTCGCAGGTTTCCTCGCGCCCGGCACGGTCCTCCTCGCGCACGTCCCGGAGGTGGCGATCTGCGCGAGCTGTCTGGCGGTAGCGGAGCGGGTCGCGACCGGACTCGGGCTGCGGCTCACGCTGCGCCACGCCGTCCGCGACGGAGAAGGCCGGCCCCACACCGAGATCTACGAGGTCGAGCTCGACCGCAGAGCGTGAGCGGCGCACGGCACGCACTTCGCGCGATGACGCACCCGCCGAACCGCGATAGTGTGAGGCCATGGCAGCCACCGATCCCCGCAGCATCGTCGCGCGTCTCGCGGTCGCCGTCATGGCGTCCGACGGGCGCATCACCACCACCGAGATGGAGATCGTGTCGCACCTCGACAGCCTGGGGCTCGGCGACCTCTCGGGTCCGGTCCGCGAGCAGATCCAGGTTGCGATGCGCGAGCCCATCGACCCGGTCGCCGTCTGCGACGAGCTGACGCCGCTGTCGCGCGAGGCGGCAGCGACCATCGTCGCGGCACTCGCCGAGATCGCGCTCGCCGACCGCGCCCTCACGCGTCGCGAGTCGCAGGTGCTGTTCCTGATCGCGCGCGCTCTCGGGCTCGACGACGCGGAGACCGAGCACCTGGTGCGCGGCTCGCTGGTCGCGCACGGCGCCGAGCTGCGGCCGGACGCCGACGCACCCGCGGCGCATCCGGCCGCAGCAGGTCCCGCCGCTCCGCAGCCGCGGCATGCGACGCCGGCCGCGGCAGATGCGGCCCCGCCGCCCGCACCGCCGCGCACGGCACCGGCAGCGCCCGCACAGCGCGCCACCGAGCCGCCGCCTCGTGCCCCTTCGCCCGCGCCCGAGCGTCCGGCGGCGCCGGGCGGACCGGAGCAGCTGCACGTGCGCGAGCGTCCCGCCGACGGCTTCGACCTCGACCGCGCGCGCACGCTGCTCGGCGTCGGTCCGACCGCGACGCGCGCGGACGTCGACGCAGCGTACCTGCGCCTGGTCGCGTTCTACGATCCCGCGAAGGTCATGGATCTCGGGCCGGAGTTCGTCGTCCTGTCCGTACGACGGCTCGGGCAGGCGACGACGGCATACCAGATCGCGGTCGGCGCCGTACCATGACGACGACGCGCGGCGTGCGAACCGGGCCTACGCCTCGAGCGGTGCGCATGCCACACCCGCGTCGCCCGCCTCGCGGAAGACCCCGAGGTTGCCGAGGTGCACGACGGGATCGGCCAGCGACGGATCGCGCAGAACCTCGCGCAGCTCGCCGTGGCGCGGATGATCCGCCAGGTGCACGGCGCGCGCGCGATACTCGCTCGCGCCGAAGGTGCCCCAGTTGAGGATCTTGTTGAACATCACCAGGTCGAAGCCGAAGCGCTTCGCGAGCGCCACGAACGCCGGCATCTCGTGAAAGTTGTTGTCCTGCACGACGAAGCTGAGCCCCACCCATTCGAGCGGGCCCGCACGGCGCAGCTCCGCCACCAGCTCGAGGTTCTCGAGCAGCGTCGCGAAGCTGCCGCCGCGCCGGTTCTCCGCGTAGGTCGCGGCCGACGCCGCGTCGACCGAGATCTCGGTCGTGTGCACGCGCTCGCGCACGCACGCGGGCAGGCGCTCCCACGCGCGCCGCGTCCACAGCTGGGCGTTGGTGTGCAGGTGGATGCGCTCGAGCCCACCGACGTCGGCCTCGGTCATGTCCTGCAGCCAGCCGCGGAAGAAGGGGCTGCCGAACGGGTCGCCAGACCCGGTGACGTACAACACGCGCGCGCCGGGCAGCGCTTCGCGACGCAGGCGCTCACCGATCGCGCGGATCTCGTCGCCGGCCGCGCCCTTCTCGACGATCAGGTCCGTACGACACGAAGGACACGACAGGTTGCACGAGCGGTCGAAGGCGCAGTTGATCTCGCGCGGTCCCCACGGCAGCACCGTCAAGCCCTCGTCGATCACGCGGCGCAGCTCGGGGTCGTCGATCGCGGAGCGCCGGCGCACCGGCGCCACCTTCGACGCGAGGAACGGGCAGCGCGACGCGTCGCAGTAGCGGAACGAGCCGTCGAGGATCGAGGCGCGGATGCGCTGCGCGGGCTCGCCGTTCCAGACGTCGTCGACCGTCTGCCGCGACAGGTCGCCGACCGGCACGTCGAGCCAGCTCGGACAGCAGAGGTGCGCCTCGCCGCGCAGGCGCACGCCGCTCACCTCGAGCCAGCGGAACGGGCGGTCGCAGAACAGCTGGTCGCCGCCGGCAAGCACCGCGTCCGGCGGACGCTGCGCGAAGACCAGCGCGCGTCGCACCGCCTTCGCGGCGCGCAGCAGCGAGCGGCGGAACGGGAGAAGGGCGAGGGCCGCCGGCAGCAGGCGTGGCCACCGGCCGGCGCGTGCACCGGCGCGCAGCGGATGGCGCTGCCGCCCCGGGGCGGCAGCCGGGGACGGGCCGGTAGCTGGCTCCGCGGCGGCAGGATGCTCCGGCGACCGATCGGGCGGGCGCGTCGTCGATTCGCTCACCGAAGCCGCACCTCGCGCAGCGGCTCGAGTCGCGACGGCAGCCGCCGCAGCCTCGCCAGCGCGCTGCGCGCCGCGAAGTAGCCGCACATGCCGTGCACACCGCCGCCGGGCGGCGTCGACGCGGAGCACAGGAACACGCGCGGGTTCGGCGTGGCGTACGGGTCGAGGCGCGTGACGGGACGCGTGAAGAACTGCGTCACGTCGGCGGCACCGCCGGTGATCGCACCGCCGACGTAGTTCGCGTTCTCCGCCTCGAGGTCGCGGGTGCGCATCACGTGCCGCGCGAGGATCAGGTCGCGGAAGCCGGGCGCGAAGCGCTCGATCTGCCGCTCGACGACATCCGTCAAGTCGACGTCCGAGCCCGGCGGCACGTGGCAGTAGGCGTAGCCCGTGTGCTTGCCCGCCGGCGCGCGCGACGGGTCGAGCTCGCTCTGCTGCACCACCATCACGAACGGGCGCTCGGGGTGCTCGCCGCGCCACACCGCGCGCTCAGCAGCCGCGATCTCGTCGAGCGTGCCGCCGACGTGCACCGTCGACGCCTCGCGCACGCGCGCGTCGCGCCACGGGATCGAGCCCGCGAGCGCCCAGTCGAGCTTGAAGACGCCGGGGCCGTAGACGTAGCGATCGAGGCGTCGCAAGTAGTCGTCGGGCAGTATGGAACCCGCGATCCGCGCGAGCTGCGCCGGGCTCGTGTCGAACAGCACGACGCGCGCCGGCGGCAGGTCGGCGAGCGAGTGCACCGGCCGCGACGTCTCGACGCGCCCGCCGAGCTCCGTCAGGTACGACGCCAGCGCGTCGCCGATCGCGCGCGAGCCGCCGGACGCGACCGGCCAGTCCGCGACGTGCCCGGTGAGCGCGAAGATCATCGCGACCGCACCGGTGAGCAGGCTCTCGAGCGGCAGGATCGAGTGCGCCGCACAGCCCGCGAGCAGCGCACGCGCGCGCTCGCCGCGAAAGCCGCCGCGCAGCAGCGTCGTCGCCGGGAAGAGCCCGGCGAGCCCGAAACGCGCCATGCGGATCGGGTGCTTCGGGATGCGCAGCGGGCCCATGAG
>Ga0172362_10000680_pt1 | contig 28358 bp, 23 predicted proteins | sample LakKivs1_kivu2a2_FD_114534 | JGI IMG/M metagenome (GOLD analysis project Ga0172362, IMG submission 114534) | Sediment microbial communities from Lake Kivu, Rwanda - Sediment s1_kivu2a2 | ecosystem: Environmental > Aquatic > Freshwater > Lake > Sediment | place: Rwanda: Western Province, Lake... | reverse complement strand
TAAAAATGGATGGATATTTTCATATTTTAGATGAAAATCAAAAGCTAATTGAAAAGGGTACATTGTTTTTTTGTTTTTAATATAATATTTAAGAAGATCTGATAATTCATTTTCTACCTGATTCGGAGAAACTAATCTTTCAGGCTATTTATAATAAAAAAGACTATTGGAGCAATACATAAATACGACATATGTAATAAGTATTTAGTCAGTTGATTAATTAAGGGAGGTTAAAGATATGGTTGAGGAAAAAATTCAGTGTCCAAGCTGTAAAAATCAATTTATGGTTGAGGGAAAACCTTCAGAAAAAATATATGTTACCTGTCCAAAATGTAAAACTTATGGTTTTTTTACTTTTCCTGTGGGAAAATGTGATCCTAGTAAAGTTGAATGCTTCTCTGATCTTGGTGATACCCGTTTTAAGAAATTAAGGATTTTTAATGGTGTCATGGGAATTGTTCATATGATCCAAGGATTTTTAATGCTCATACTCAGTAACACATTTACTCTACCTTTAACCTATACTCATCCCGAATATAATGCGGTTACAAAAACGATTTCTCCCGTATCTAATACTTTTTTTAATATACAAATTGGGCCACTTGTCGCTTTGTTTCTTTTTATATCAGCAACAGCTCATATTCTTCTGTCAACAGTCTTATATAAATGGTATGTCAAAAACCTAAAAAAACATATTAATCCTGCACGATGGTATGAATATTCTTTCAGTGCATCTTTAATGATTTTTATTATAGGTATGCTTGTTACGATATATGATTTTGGGACCTTGCTTGCGTTATTTACACTTACTGCGGTTATGAACTTGATGGGTCTTATGATGGAGATACACAACCAAACTACTGTAAAAACAGATTGGACATCCTATATAATAGGATGTATCGCTGGATTTATACCATGGGTAGTAATATTTATTCCACTTATCACCGCGGGATCTGTACCAGACTTTGTTATTGCAATTTTTATTACAATTGCTATATTTTTCAATTTATTTGCAGTAAACATGTTTTTGCAGTACAAAAAAATCGGAAAATGGAAAGATTACCTATACGGTGAACGGATGTATATAGTTCTGAGTCTCGTCGCAAAATCTGCACTCGCCTGGCAAGTATTTGCTGGAACCTTAAGACCTATGTGAACAACTAAAAACGATCTTTCCTTCATTTTTTTTCAGTAATTCTATGAACAAAAAAATATCTTTTAGTTATGGGCCTTTAGGAATTAACACATATGCCTGAACCCAGCACATCGGATTTAACATAAGGGGTGGCATCTTTTCTACTAAACACTAATTTTTTCTAGTCGAATGAATGTCAAAATATCACATCCAACATCGATTACGATAAAAACAGTGAGAATTGATAGGAGCGGAATTGAAAGTGCACCAACTACAAACAGATCAAAGACAAGGACGATGAATAATAATACGACAATGGCAATGACACCTATTCCCACTATAACATTCAGTTTATTCCTTATTTTTATGTATTGTATATCATCAAATTTTCCTTTCTTTGTTAATCTGTGGATTTGTACGGGTCCAACAACAGTACGAGCACCAAGAAAAAGCATCAGGAAAATTCCTGCACGTATGTCTGATGCAAAGAAAAGTATGACCAAGATTATTAACAGAATGACTGCGAGGAAGTATTTAAACCAGAAATATCTTTGAAGGTTCTGTGTTTTCATATGAAAGTCAGTATGCTCCTACTTCTATTAATACAATTTGAGGTGATTTTTTTATCTGGAAAAAATATTGGCATGTTTTTAATTCATCTTTATTTTTTATAGCTCATATGCCTCTGCAAACAACACTTCTCTTAACTCATTACGAACATAATTTTGCATACGAATCGTCGGATTTAGTGAATTATGAACAAAGTAATGATTCTGGTTCTCAAAATGAATAGCGCCAGTTTTATCAGAAAGACACATTGTCATGGATGCCCAACTACCAGGATAAGTTCCAGCATGGCCTCCATAGATTTTACCATCAGATTCGTTCCAAAAATACCACCCCAACCCATATCGGACTTTGCCGTCGTAACTATCTGGGTATTGCAAAGTTTCCATGAGTTTTACTGTTTCTTCTTCGAGTATGCGGGCTCCATTATATTCGCCGTCATTCATATAGGCTATTAGATAATTAGACAGATCTAGCACGTTAGTCCATATCCCTCCGCACCCGTAGCAATGATACTCAAAGATTGGGAATTTAAAATATATTCCTGCTCTCCAGACATAAGGAACTGCAAAATCATTCATATCAAAATTTTCAAGGTGCCAACTTGTATTTTTCATATCTAATGGCTGAAGGATATGCTCTTCACAATACTCATCAAAAGGTTGATTTGCTATTCTCTCAACTAAATAAGCTAAAACCTCCATATTAATCGAAGAATAGTGTACATCTTGGCCAGGCGGGTATTTTAACCATATTCTTGGGCTGTATATTTTTCCATTTGGGAGCAAATACTCTTTGAGCCAGCTATAAGGGTAGTTTAAGTGTGAAAAATAGATTGAGTATCTGTTTCCTGTGTCTGCCAAACTGGATTGATGGGCAAGCAACATCCGAAATGTAATGTTAACGTTAGGATAACGTGGATTTTTAAGATCGAAAGGCAGATATTTGCTCACGTTGTCATCAAGGTCAAAATGCCCTTTTTCACATAGCTGCATAACGGCTGTAGCAGTAATCGTCTTTGTGATGGATGCTACAGGATATATGGTGGTGTCGGTCGCCTTCTTTTTATTTCTGATGTCAGAAAATCCGTAACCTTTAGACAATACAACAGTATTGTTTTTGATTAGGCATATTGAAATGGAAGGCAGGTGTCCAAATTTCATCAATTGATTGATTTTTTGCTCAAAATCCAAATCGTCTATCATGCCTGTCTTTTCTTTAGGCGCTGCTTCGTTGTTTATACTTTGTCCTGTGGCTTGCGCAAAGATAGATGCAAAAAGCAGGATTGTTATGAAAACTAGCGGTAGGTATTTTTTCATATTGTTATTATATTGCTGCATATATTTAAATCTGTTCTGACTAAAATCCCTATTATTTGTCTTTAATCAATATGGATACAAAAAATATGTCGCCATTTGGCACATTGGTAAACGCACCATATTTATTTTTTAAAAGAAGATCAGAGTAATTAAAATCGTATATTTTAGTAACTTTAAAGTCGCTTGTTTTTAAAAATTGCTTTGTTACACCTTCAGTTTCTTCTGGCGTAAATGTACATAGCGAATATATCAAAGAGCCGCCATCAATCACTTTTTTTGCAGCTTCCATCAATATTTCGAGTTGAATTTTTGGAAAATTGCCTGCCCCATCAATGTATTTTGCTTCTGGGTTTCTTCTTGCAGCACCAATGCCGCTGCAAGGGGCATCAACAAGTACCACATCAAACACTTTGTCAGGTATTTCAGCTTCAATCAAAACCTTCGCATCGTACTTCATACATCTCTGTTCAAGCGCAGCTTTTTTCTTAACATTGATATCATATGCATGCAGGATTTTTTTATTTCTTGTTATTGAAGCCATCGAAAGAGATTTACCACCGCTTCCTGCACAGAAGTCCAAAATTTTATCTCCAAAGGCTACTGCAATATATGCGATAAGTTGGCTGCTTTCATCCTGCACGTGTGCATATCCATCCTTTATTAGAGATGAATATCTGCCTATCGAAGTGGTAATGACTGCCGTTTCAAGTTTTGATTGTGTTACAGGCATATTTTCTTTTTTAAGAGTTTTGATAGCTTCTGATTTGTTGCTTTTGTTAAGATTTACACAGAGCGTTGTAGGCGGCTTTTCATTCAGATATTTTGCCCATTTCAATTTATCCTCTAGTATCTTTGCTACATAATCTGAGCACGAGTATTGATATTCGATTGAATCAAAATGTGCTTTGTTTTGTGCGCCCTCAAGAGTTAGTTTCACATAGCTTTCTGGAACTTTTTCTGTAATGCTTTCGTCTAAAAGCGTATCATATAGTTTCTTCCATCTTACTACGTCATGCACGACATCTGCTACAATTTCTCGCTCTTCTTTTGTTAGATTGGTTGATGGAAGTATATCACGTAGGCACCTGCTCATGTTGCCTTTTTTCAGGTATTTAGCTACTACTTTTGTTGCAATTTTTTCAAGCATGGATAAAACACCTAACATTGATTAAGATTTATAGATTTGTTATCGTATTAAATATCCTATCATGTGCATTTAGAAACCGTTAAATACCCTGTTAAATATTTCTATTGAAGTAAAGTTTGAGGGAGGTGAAAACGGAAAATGGTTACTATAAAAGAGATAAAGAGCACAATAGCAGTAGCAATAGCCGCAGCATTCGGTTTTATCATAGCTCTAATCTGGAAAGATGTTATAGTAGGAATCGTTAATATGACTGGATTAAGTGTCAATGCTCCAGATACTCCAACCGCTGCAGTTGTAGCGGTAGTAACAGCCTTAGTGCTAACGATTGTTTGTGTTCTAGGAATAGTATATATCTCAAAATGGGGCGGAGTAGGCGAGAAAAAGTAAAAACTCTACCTTTTTTTATTTTTTTGATCTAATTAACTAACTTTTTACTGTTTTTATTACTCGATTTTATCACTACTGTGAATAAGTATATATTTCTCATCGTTTTTTTGTACAAGTTCGAAAACCAACGTTGTTTTTCCACCACTGATAATTATGAAACCCTGCCCACTATCATTTATGACCCACTTAGTATCAGTGCAATTTCCCTCTCGGAATCTGAATTCTTCAGAAAGCCACACAGCGTGTTTGCTACCGCCTCCAATTTTATAGAAAATTACTGATCCATCTTCAGTTAAGCCTGTTTCTAAGAATCCATTATTGTTAGGATCTGGGTCTACGCCAAATGCAAGATAAATGGTGTTGATAGGTAGATCAAAATCATGTATCCTCTTTGTTCCTTCGCCTGCGTTGACTTCATCTACATCCCTTGCTACACCACTACCAATCATTGTATAAAGTTCTGACTCCAGTGCTCTGCATTCGTTTTCCAAATTATTTTCAGCCAGTGTTATACTAAGGTTATTGTATCCGATCAATATCATTGTAACTATAGCCGATATCAAAGCTATGCTTATTATAAGTCTAATTGGAATCATCTCAGATGCAATATTGTCTGATTTTCTCATGAAGTTCCAACCTTATGACGAGTTATTTTAATCGCGGTTCAATAACAAGAGATTCGGCACCACCGTGCCAGCTGAGGCGAGGCCGTATTTTGATGATCTGCGTAGATTCAGAGGTGTCATCAATGATAAGTGCAACGCCCTTTTCATCGCCTATCTTCTTTATAGAATCTCTGATATCTCCATGCATATATGTGGGACGAATTCTGCTTAGAGCATCAATATCCTCTTGGGCGGTAAGTCTATGGCATATTATTATATCACTATGGGATAGAACTTCTGGCTCCAATGCACTAGGACGTTGTGTAGCCATTATTAAAGAAAGGCCAGGTTGTCTACCCTGCCGCATCCATTCATTTATAAAAACATCTTTGCTGATGTTATCCTTGTTGTTTGGTAAAAACAACTGCGCTTCATCAATTGCCATCCACACCATTGGGATTCCTTTCTCTTCAACATCCAATCCCATTTTTTTTTGTTCGTGTATTTTACGTTCTCGTACGCGTTCTTCAAAGATTTTTTCGCCGATAATAGATGTTACAATGCTCTTGAGAGTGGGATCGGGCAAATGACTAACATCTATAACTGTAATATTTCCACGACTAGCAATGTCAGTGATTGAAACGCCTTCTTTATCAAAAATTCCCCATGACTCGGCCATAGTTAAAAAATTTTCAGCACTACCCCGAGCGTTGCTATCACACCTATCATCGCTTTTGATGCATTCCAACAACTCAGTGATAGAAAACCGATTAGATGACGACTGCATCTTAAGAACAGCTCTTGTCAAGACGATTCCAAACGGATCGATGGACTTAACATTGAAAAGTTGACACCAATGATGAGGAGATAAATCTGAGACTCTAATGGAAAAACTACTTGCATCGATGCCTTTATTTTTATATTCCTGAACAAATTTCTTTGGAACGAAAAGACAAATCTTGAAACCTTCTGACTTGCAGCTCCATCTGCTAAGCTCTTCATCAGCCTCACTATTCGGAAACCTTGTTGTCCAGAAGATGCCAAGTGTATCTATAACTACAACTCCAAGGTTGTCTCTAATTTCTTTTTCAAGTTTAGCTATTTCTTCTATAAAAACACCCATCGTATAGGATTTTCCATAGCCGCGTTTGCCACAGATAAGGACAACATGAGGGCGTAAAACATCGACATAAACCTCTGCCCCAAGAGAAGAATCTAGTGCAAAATATCTTCCTACATTTAGCAGACCTTCAGTCTCTCTTCCTTTACGTCCAAGGACATGCAGTTTCTCTGCAATCCTGTCTCCTTGCTCGAAAACGCTTCCTTCCAGTTATTATACCCCCATTAATTTAGAAAATTATATAATGTTAATTTATATATATTTTGTCATATTGAGGACCTGGGGAGATTTATTATGGGGGAAAAACTCTGTCCTTACACCGCTATACGAAAAACAGATCTTAAGACTGTTATCATAAACTGTAGGAATTGCAGTATAGAAAATTCTACCATATTTGATGAAACTTGTAGGACAAATATTTTTAAAATACTCCAAACAGAGCATGGTACAGATAGAGTCATATTAAATCATACTTTTGTTAAAGTTTTCCTCGGAGATGAGCTAGAAACTCTCAAAGAGCTCATTCGTTTTATAGAAAGTATAGACATATATAGCGATGTAAAACTTCCTAGCAAGGATTTTGATAAATGTAGCACATGTAATTCGAACAGGCGCAAGGAAATAAAATCGATAATCGATATATCATATAACGATCCCGTCGTTGCTTTACTAAGACTTGAAGAAATACTAAAAAGAAAGGAATCATCTGATAAAAATTGCAAAGAATGTTGGGAGAATCATCGTAGTATTATATCTGAGATGGCTTCAAAGGCAGATTTCAAACAGCGCATCATGGAGAAAAAAATTGACAGCGATCTTTTTTATACAAATTACATACGTCCATATGTTAGACCCGGTTTCATTGATTCCTACATACAACTCGAGCCACCGCCTGATGCTATTTTTTTAGAATCATATGAAGTGCAGCGCAAAGGCGGACGTCCCATAAATATATCACTATATCTTCTTGGAACCCGACCGGAGAAGCTTTATTTTGTAGTTCCTCCAGAGTACGATTTGCCTCGCACAGAATTGTATCTTTTGGAGAAAGTTAGAGCGTCTCTTTCGCGCCATAGGCCAAAGGACTCCTCTTTTATGGATGCAGAGGCCGCTCGCGAATATTTCCAGAGATTGGGTAAACAAGTTTTGATTAAACTTGTTAAGGAGTACAACCTTGATTTCAATGCAGATAGAATCGATTATCTTGCTGATATATTTGCACGTTATACTGCAGGTTTCGGCATACTTGAAGATATTCTCTCAGACGCAAGGATACAGGACATTTATGTTAACGCTCCAGTAACCAATAACCCCCTCCATCTTGTACTAGACGGTGAGGAATATACCTCTAATGTCTATCTTTCTATTGGTGATATCGATGCTCTTGCATCTAGGTTTAGAACCCTGAGTGGTAGGGCATTTTCAGAAGCATCTCCCGTATTAGACATGGATCTTGGAAACTATCATACTCGTGTTGCCGCTATTTCTAATCCGCTAACTCCACACGGTATTGCTTTTGCACTTAGAAAGCATCGCCAAAAACCATGGACGCTTGCTCATTTCATCGATAACGGGATGATATCTCCACTTGCTGCAGGTTTCCTCAGCTTCTTGATAGATGGCCAGGCATCTTTGCTCATTGCTGGTAGCCGCGGGTCAGGTAAAACTTCATTGTTAACTGCTCTAATGTTAGAGATACCACAGCGTTTTAGGATTCTTACTATTGAAGATACGGCTGAAATACCAGTGGCTCATCTGCAAAAAATAGGCTACAAAATACAGTCACTTATAACCAAATCGATTTCGTCAGGTTCAGGCTCTACTGAAATTGATCCAACAGATGCGCTTAGAACCGCCCTTCGTCTTGGTGAATCGGTTTTGGTACTCGGTGAGGTTCGTGGTGTTGATGCTAAGGTTTTATTTGAAGCAATGCGGGTGGGAGCTGCAGGAAATCTCATAATGGGAACTATACATGGATCTACCACTAGAGATGTGTACGAGCGAGTAGTATATGATATCGGAGTGCCAGCAACATCTTTCAAAGCGGTGGACTCGGTTTTGATAGCAGCACCAATAAGAGCCGAAGGAGGAATTGAACGCAAACGCAGGGTCACCCAGATATCAGAGATTACAAAAGCAGGATGGACAACCGATCCAGATCCCGATGAAATATTCCAGGATGTTATGCTTTACAATACGGCAAGAGATGAATTGGCATCTACTGATTTACTTGACATGGGTCAATCTCAGGTGATAAGAAGCATAGCTGGAAAATGGGGCATAACTGTTGAAAAAGCATTACAAAACATAAAATTGAGAACAGAGATCAAACAGACAATGGTGAATTACAGCAATGATAACAAGGATTTGCTTGAGGCATCTGCGACAAGGGATGCAAATAATGCATTCTGGATGTTGCTAGAGGAAAGTAAAATACGAAAAAAAGAGGTAGACTATCAAGACATACGAAAAAAATGGATGAAATGGTTTAATACATATGTTGGAAGAAAAACGACATGAATAGAGAAGAACATTGGTTTGAACAGGGAATAAGGTTCTCAAAAAAATATTTTTCATGGTTGGTTAAGAATAAAGAAAAAACTCAAAAAAAAATTAATAAATATTTTACAGCAGAATACATGGATAATCTTAATTTTGCAGGGCTTGAAATTGAACCTTTGGACATACTGACTTTTGCCTATGCTAGCGCCATCATCACTTTCATTGCTGCTTTTGTGATGGATTTAATTGTTATGCTTTCATATTCTTCTAGCATAGGGGATATTGATGCTCTGACAGTATTTCTAATGATAACTATCTCGATTATCCTGCCACCCATCATAATGAACTTAGTTGCCAATTATCCTAAGACATATGCCAGATATGTAAAAATTCACTCGCTTGGGGACATACCTGAGATACTTAGTTATCTTGTTATGTATCTTAAACTTGTACCAAACCTTGAGAATAGTGTTAAATTCGCCGCATCCGAATCCTCAACCTCTCTTGCAAAAGATCTGCGTAAGATGCTATGGGATATGGAAATAAGGCTGTATCACGGTATTAACGATGCGTTGACTAATTTTGCAAATTATTGGGGTAAATGGAGTGATCATTTCAAAAGAGCATTGCATCTTATAAGAAGCTCTATACAGGAACCAGAAGAAGCGCAGAGAATGATTACACTCAATAGAGCACTTGATGTTGGACTTGATGGAACAAGAGAAATGATGAACCAATTTGCTGCTAGGCTTCATCAGCCTACGATGATTATTTATTCCATAGGGATCATGATACCTCTTGCTATTATCGCTATGCTTCCTGCAGCAGGTTTAATAGGAATGAAAATTACTATCTTTCAGGTTTTTATCTTATATGACATAATACTTCCGTTGATAGTCTTCTTATATACTCGTAAAATTCTTCTTTCCAGACCTGCAACCTTCAACCCTCCGATTATTCCTGCAGATCATCCAGATCTAGTGAACATAAATAAACGTAGAAGATTGATGATATCATTAGTTGCTGGTGCAATCGTGGCCCTGCCCGGAATTTTTTTTATGCTAATTCAAATGATTTTACCCCCAACTTCATCAAATGCATTACTAAACTTTATAGTCGATGTTAACGGATTAAACTCTTATTTTCCAGTTACCTTGTTTATTATATGGGGCGTCGTTGTAACAGTTACTTTGTATAGCATGAGCGTGTATCGCCCCTACAAAAGGGTAAGGGATGATATCAAACAAATGGAAAAAGAATTCAGCGATGCATTATACATTATTGGGAAAAGAATAGGGGAGGATAAATCACCAGAAGAAAGTTTTGCGTATACGGCAGACACCATGGATGGTGCAAAAATTGCAGAGGTTTTCAGTCAGACGGGTTATAATCTGATGGCAATGCATACGAATATAAGAGAGGCATTGTTTAGTTCCGAATACGGATCTCTAAAACATGTTTATTCCGATCGTATAAAAGCGATCATGCGTCTTTTTGTAGAGGGCATACAAAAGAGTCAGAGGGCCGTAAGTATCTCTATTATTCGAATTGCAGACCATCTTAAAGAATTGCAGCAGGTTGAAAACAAGATAAAAGATACATTATATTCTCTTACTTCAACGTTACGATCAACTGCTGCTGTTTTTGCTCCGCTGATAGCTGGTGTAACTCTTGCAATCACCAAACTAATCTCTAATATTCTTCATTCCATGTCTGGTAAAATTCCCACTGAAAATTTTGCGGATGGCTCTTCATCCGTCTTTTCAGGCATTACTGGTTCATTTGCTTTAGAAAATATACGTCCGGAGTATTTTGTACTCGTGATAGGCATTTATATCATCGAGCTTGTTTTTCTACTGACAAGATTTACAAATGGCATTGATGAAGGCGATGACAAAGCAGCGTTTATGTACTCTCTGAGCAAGGTATTGCCAACAGCTGTAATGGTTCTTACGATTACGATCATCATTGGTCAGATGTTGTTTTCTTCAATTGTTAAAACATTCTGAATTTTTTTCATCGTCTAATAAGAAAGTAAAAAACTAAATAGCATGCTTTCACTTTCTTAGTTTTATGTATCTGACTGAACTTGTATTGTTGTTCGTCTTTGCGTTTTTACCACCAATAATATATGCTGTATGGATAAGAAACACAGAGCGATATGCGCGGGAGAAAGTAATACCTTTATTCTTGTGCTTCTTGTGGGGAGCAACTATTGCAATCATAGCTTCGATAATTTTAGAATTTGTTCTTGAAATATCTCTTGCTGTTTCCATTGACAAAATAGATAATTTTGGTATTATGTTGGCAATATTCATCGCCCCTTTTGCTGAAGAGCTTACTAAGCCTCTTGCGCTGCGACTTAAAACTGTAAAAAGAGAATTGGATGAGCTTGAAGACGGTCTTATATATGGTGCCGTTGCAGGACTGGGTTTTTCAGCCACAGAAAATCTCTTGTACGGTTACAGTTTTTTATCGGAAGGCCTGTCAATTTTCATTTTTCTAATGTTCCTAAGAAGCGTTGGCGGATGCCTGTTGCATGCTTCTGCAACTTCGCTCACGGGTTACGGATATGGGAGGTCGATTATGAAAAAAACTTCGTTGTTGCGTGTTCTCCCGTTTTTTGTTCTGGCAATTTCAGTTCATGCTTTTTACAACTTTCTTGTTTCTTTTGATATGATGGGTTTGGTACTGGGTCTATTTGTGGCTTTGATGTTCGTCGTAATCACAATATATCTTGTGAGAATAAAGATACGAGCTCTTGACGGACAAAAAATTTGAAGATTGTTTATATTGCATCAAATAGATCCTTAAAACTAGCATACAGATAGCGTATTATCAGTTCAACTCTGTATTCTCTAACACTTAATCCTCCATGTAATATGCCCAATGCAACATCTGTAAGTTTTTCGCTCTTGCTGGCAAGCCTCACGACTTTTTCAATATCTCCGTTCATGCCCTTAGTCGAACCTAAAAGTGCCTCGATGTCTTTGCCAAAGTCCTCTTCCCAATTTTTCTGGTATCTTGATAAAAACATCTTGCTGGTATCGTCAACTTCTAGAGCTTCTGTTATGACCTTGGCGGCAATTTCGCCAGAAGACATTGCATAATAGATACCTTCGCCAGTAAGAGGATTTGTGAATCCCGCAGCATCACCACAAAGAAGAACTCTATCTGCATATGTTTTTTTAAGAGGTCCGATATGAAGGGCTCCTCCAGTGCATCGTCCTATTTCAATATTTTTTGGTATTATCTTTGTTTTCTTGAGCGTTTTAATGTAATTCTTGTATATGGTAATCAGATCCGTCTTTGTTTTTGATATTTTTGTATCTGGGCTGATTTTTCCGACACCTATATTTAGATGCTGCTTCTTTGGAAATACCCATCCATATCCAAGTAGATTGTGAAAATTAAGATGAATGTGACACAGTCTTTCTTTGCCGAAATATTCGTCTATGATATCTTCTCCTAGGTCATACTCGTTTAAAATGCAAACACCTAAATATTTTTTAGGAGGCGACAATCCTGACTTTTTTGCAACAATGCTATGAACACCGTCTGCACCAACAACCATCTTTGTATCTATCTCTGTTTTGTCTTCCAAAATAATTTTTGCGCTTTCTTTTGAAAATATTACATCCTTAACAGCCTTGCCATCAATAAGCTCTGCTCCACTATCAACTGCTAGTCGTGCTAGTCCCATGTCGAATTTCTCTCTAAGAACCATCGCAACGACAGGATAGTCTTTTTTGTATGTTGCTTTATATTTTAATGAAGGCGAATATGAAATTCCACCGTATGAATAGGATTCAATTAAGCCCCTATCTTTTACGTATCCAAATTTATCTATGACTCGATGAGGTAGTCCACCGCCACACGGTTTGTTTCTCGGGAACTTGCTTTTATCAATAATAAGAACTTTCAATCCTTTTTCTGAGAGCAATTTTGCTGCAGTTGAACCAGCAGGACCAGCACCTACAACAACCACATCATACTTCATCGTTAAATTACCGCCTTTGCCCCATAAGAAACAAGCATGCCACCCATATATAAATTTTACATATGTTATAAACAAGGGTTTATTACACAAATCATCTATAACAATCTTACTATTATTTTAAAAATAATAACATAAAATTTATTGATCAGGTAAAAAGTGTGATTGCCAAGTTATTGAATACTTATAGTCAATTTATGCACTTAAAGATATTCTTAATAAATTGGCGCTTTTCACATTTTTCATTTAAACGAATATTTATATACTTGATACAATATATTATTGTGAAATTGGTGAAAAAATGGCAAAAGAAAATGGTATAAAGGATACAAAAATAAATGATCTCGTAAATCTGGATACTATTACAAAACTTCGACTAGTTGTAATTACGGTATTTGCCCTGATGACTCTAGGCATTATCTTGGCGATCATAAATCAGTTCCCGATTGCTGCAACGCTCATTTTGATAAGCTATGTTTTGGTATTGGCACTGATGGTAAAACTCCTCATTGCGAAGAAAATATAGACTTTCCGAGCCAATAACAGCAATTCTTTCTTATCTGTTAAAAACAGTCTTTATCTGATAATATAGCTTTATAAATAAATAATTGTTACGGACTTGTAGGTTAGGGATGTAAGATGAACAAGACACTAATATCAGTTGGCGTAGGAATCTGGGGCGTCATACTTGTATTAAACTTCATATTTAGTGGTTCACTGGCAACATTTAGACTGAGTTGCGATGATATTAGGAATGTACTGTTTCCTTTAACTGTACTAGAAATTGTTGCATTTATAATAACAATAGTTGGTATTTTTAGAAGAGATTAAATGCTTTTATATATGAGGGCGGGTCTAGCATTTTTAGAGAGATAGGTCTTAGCATATCTGGAGCCATGTCTTTATAAAGAGCTAGATTATTTAGTATGTGAGGTGATGGGAGAATGAATAAAAAGTTCATGGTTATTGGAATAGTGTTAATTCTTTTTGTTGTAGGTTTGAGCGGATGTTCACAAAAGGCTACGGATGTAAATACCGCTGAAATGAAGAGATTTGCAGGTAAATGGGTGGCAAGCGAAAACGACGTCCACATATTTTCTTCTGATGGAGCATGCATATATATCAACATACCAGGTACGTATACTTTGGAAGATGGGAAAATAACTGAGGATTTAGACAACGGATTGAAATATACCTATTATTACCATTTTTCAGATAACGACACGGCGCTTAATCTTACGCACGTGGACAGAGGATACACCACAGTTTATACAAAACAACCTTAAACAACCATTTTTTCTTACCTATTTTTAAGGTAATGTAATATATGGATTAATATTATGAAGAGTTGTTGCACGACTTATAATTGCATTCAATGTTGTTTGGAGACCAACATGCCGCTGTCAAATGAAGATATAGAGCAAATAAAGGCGCTGGGATTTGACACTAAATTTTTTGTTGTAGAGAAAGACGGATGGCTGCAATTAAGGAATCGTAACGGTAGATGCATCTTTCATAATGGTAAAATATGCTCGATTTATGAAAATAGACCAAAAGGATGTAGGTTATATCCAATTATTTATGATAAGGATGAGAATTGTGCGGTCTTTGATGAGGAGTGCCCGCACAAAGATGAGTTTAAGATGTCAAAGAGTGTTATAAAACAACTACTTGATATTGTCTCCGTATTAGAGCGCGAATTAGCTGAACGAGATAGACATGAGAAATAGGTAGCTTTGCACCTAGATTTAAAAATAAGATATTTGAAAATAAAAAAATATTGAGAGCCAGAGTGTTTTATCTGGCTCGAATTCTGTTTAGCTATTTGTTTTTAGTTATTTTGCTTGTTGAAGCTTGTTTAAGTCACTTCAAACTCCCACCAAGTGACAAGGGAGGTTTCGCTTGAGAACTGCAGTGGGTCCTCGTATTCGTCTCTGAAAGCTGCATAGATGCGGTACGTGCCGCTGCCGTGGGTCAGGTCGTCTGTATTTATCAGGCCGTTGAAGATTGTGTCCAATGCCAACTGCTCGCCGCTGGGAATTGTCCTCGGCGTCGTTTCGTTCACGGTGTCGTTGTCAACGATCCATTCTCCCGGTAACTGCGAGTCATCAAAGTACTGAACCTGTATCAAAAGATAGCCCTGTATGTCGGTAATATTGTTCAATTGATCTTCGCATCCTTCTTCCTCATCGATAAAAAATACCTTGTTTTCTTGCTCTTCTGGAAGCTCTTCGCCAATTGGTACATATGATACATTCGCAACAATATTTGTAAAAATTGTCTCTTGAGTATATGATACTTTAAGATTCTCGCAGTTAACAAAATCCGAAAAACTTCTTTTATAAGTTAGATTCATCGGCACTAGTTCGGCATTTTCGAATTCATTGATGAAATCCATACTGAGCTTGTTTTGGGTTGAGTTGTAATGCTTGGTTCCACTTGGTATCACTGCCGCTTCATTTATTGGAACATTGTGGTTGTCTGGATAAAGATAGTCATCTCCGTTGATGATGAGATTGAAATTTATTGGTTGAACTATGTAATTATAATAAAAGTCTTTATAGTAGTTTTCTTCAATGTCACTAATATTTTGAATCGATATTTTTGTAACATCTTCAAGACATAAATCGAAATCCATAGTGTAGTTGAGATAATCTGCAGTATAATTATCTCCCCACGTTGCAAAAGCACGCCCCATGGGTATCATGCCATCAGGATAATTATGCACCACGTTTGCCAGTTGTGTAGTGACATTCCACATGAAATCCTTATCTAAACTATATTCCTCTGCATCGCCACCGATCCCTTCAACGGCTTCTACTTTCAGATTATTAGGGACAATTACCACAATGGCAGTTAACACTAGCATCACAACTACCAAAATTCCAACAATTTTATCCATCATACTTTACCTCCAAACTCAAAAAAGAATTTCAAATTAATATAAATTGAGCCGAGGTCAATGAAAGTATTCGTTGTCTTCATATTTGTAATATTTTTAGGGAGTCGGCTTCTCAGGAATTTAAATTCGAGATAATTTTTCAACAGCCTAAACATTTATATATAAAATTATCTACTATTATAGAGGGGAAAAAGTATGGATACGAATATTTTAAGGATTATTATGGCAATCGGATTTGTATTCTTATTTGTTTTTTCTTCAGTAATTGGAATACCAATTAAATATAATGAAAAAACAACAACGATGAGTTCAGATGTACTAACTAATAAAAATTTTGCTTCTGCATCCGATGATTTCAATATGCATTATTTTCCAGAATATGTCGCCAAGGAAAAATATCCTAACCTTTACTATCAAAAAAAGACTAACCTTATTTCTAAAAATGAAATAGTAGCATATTCAAACAACGGTTGCAAAACGACGTTGAATGAAAATATGAAAGAAAAAACAATTCAGTTATTGAATGGCCCTATAGACTCGCCATGGCCAATGCATGGACACGATGTCCATCATACGGGGTGCAGCCCATATACCACCGTTAATAATATCGGTTTTGAAAAATGGAAATTTGTATCAATAGGTTTTGCTGACAGTGATCCAGTAATAAATACAAATGGAGTTATATATGTGGGTTCATGGTTTTTGTATGCCATTTATCCCAATGGTACATCGAAGTGGAAATGTGATACTTCAATGGTCATTACTTCTGGGCCTGCAATTGATGAAAATGGTGTTCTTTATATCGGAACAATATGGGCAATGCCGAATTATTTGTATGCAATTTACACAAGTAATGGTACTTTGAAATGGAAATATCAAGTAGGCGATGATATAACTTCTTCACCCGCTATTGGTGATGACGGATGCATTTATTTTGGTGATTGGAATGGAAATATACATGCAGTTTATCCAAATGGTACAAGAAAATGGATATATCACACAGACGATGTGGTTACTTCCTCACCAGCCATTGGTTTTGATGGCACAATATATTGTGGTTCACATGATAATTATGTTTATGCATTTAATCCCGATAATGGTACGGTGAGATGGAAATTTAATACGGGAAGTTGGGTTCATGGCATTCCAACAATCGGACCCGACGGAACGATTTACATTGGTTCTGACAATGGCTATCTATATGCTTTTTATCCTAACAATGGTACACTAAAATGGCAGTGTAGTGTAGGAAGCACGAGTGTTAGTCCTGCTTTAGACGAGGATGGTATCTTATATTTTGGTGTCTGGGAAGGTAAATTCTATGCTGTTTATCCAAATGGGACTATAAAATGGAGTTTTGATCTTGGCAGCCAAAACGGCGTCTGGGGTTCTTCGGCTGCAATTTCCGCAGACGGCACAATATACTTTGGAATGTGTTATGATATGGGAACCGGATCTGATGGAGACATTATTGCTTTAAATCCTGATGGGAGTGAGAAATGGAGGAGGGGAATTGGTAGATGCCATTCTTCTCCTGCCATCGGTGAAGATGGAACAGTATATATTAGCAATCATGGAAATAATGGACACATATTTGCGTTTGGTTATCCGGATCCAAATGCACCAACTGCACCACAAATAGATGGCCAGGCAAATGGAAAGGCAGGAACATCCTATGATTATACTTTTGAATCAACGTCACCTCTGGAAAGGAATGTTTACTACTACATCGACTGGAACGATGGAAATATTGAGAACTGGATCGGCCCATATGCATCCGGTGAAACGGTAACAGTGAGCCACACCTATGGCAACAAAGGCACTTACACGATTAGCGCAAGAGCAAAAGACACTGATAATTTATGGGGACCATGGGGAACGATGTATGTAACAATGCCTTTGGATTTGAATCTTATAAAAAGCAGCAGTCAACAGATCATCCAGCAACACTCAAGTCAAATGTTCTTTCAAATGATACAGAGACTCCTAAATATCAGATAACTAACCAAAATCTTCCTTTCTTTAAGTGCAAGGTGAGAAATAGGACAAAGATTATATTCTAGAACAGCTGTATATTATAGGACTGAGAGATGAATGAGATGAAAAATGAAAAAGAATTGACTTTACAGAGTCTTATGCAAATGACTCATGACATGGAGGAATTTGAAGAAGACTTAGGCATGATCAGGGAATTCATGGGTGCTGATGAAATTAAAACAATTTTCAAATTGGAAAAAATTGAATAAACTTGTTAATCTTCAGAGCGATTCTTCTACTGGCTGGCGTTCAACCTTAAAAAGATTATAAAATTAATTTTACAATCATTCTCTTTTTTGATAGATTCTGATAAAATTTTCTATGCTTCTGTCATAAGTTCTTTCTACATCTTTAGGAAAGAAACATGCGGGAAGCTCTTTTCTATTCCGATGATAGCTGATACATTCGCAGCACATGCCTTTTTTGTCACAAGGGTAACTGCAAATACATGCTGTTTTGTTTTCTTTTGCTCTGCATTCTATCATGTATTGTCTCCTGCTACTTTACCAATTCTTTAAATTCCCCTTCGTTGATTATTTTCAATCCCAATTTTTTTGCTTTCTCGTATTTCGATCCAGGTTCTTCACCTACTATCACATAATCAATATCTTTGCCTACTGAAGAGGCAACAATGCCTCCTTTTTGCTTAATGAGCTCTGATGCATCTGGGCGTGACAAGGATTTCAAGCCGCCGGTGAATACAAATTTTTTACCTTTCAATGGCAAATCTTCTAGTCTTCTAACTTCTTTTGTTTTAATGCCAATGTCTTTTAGTTTTTTTATAAGTTCCATGTTTTCATCAGATGCAAAAAATGTAGCAATTGCTTCTGCTGTTTTGTCACCAAGGCCAAAGATTTCTTTTAGTTCTTCAACACTTGCTTTTGCAATTTCATCTATGGAGTTATATCTTGATGCAAGAATCTGAGCGGCATATTTTCCTACATGTCTTATCCCTAGTGCATAAATCAAGCGAGATAAACTTTGATGCTTGCTGTTTTCAATTGAGTCAAGAAGGTTCTGTGCGGATTTATCTTTAAAGCCCTCTAGCTTCATGATATCTTCTTTTTTAAGACCGTATATGTCTGCAACATTGTCTATGAGGTCTTCTTCAATAAGTTTGTCAATGGTTGATTCTCCAAGATGTTCTATATCCATTGCATCACGCGACGCATAGTATTTCACACGCCATTTCAGTCTGGCCGGGCATAAACGATTGGGACAACGGACTGCAACTTCGTCCTCGGTGCGCGCAATATCGGACCCGCAAACCGGGCATTTCTTTGGTATGCCTCTTGCTTTTTCATTACCTGTTCTCTTTTCTTTTATACTTTCTACTACCTGTGGAATGACATCCCCGCTCCGCTCTACTAAAACAGTATCTCCAATCCTGATATCTTTTCTTTTTAACTCGTCAAAATTATGCAAAGTGGCACGGGAAACTGTAACACCGCCCACTTGCACGGGCTCCAATACCGCTACCGGAGTTAATGTGCCAGTTCTTCCAACCTGGATAACAATATCATTTAGCTTTGTTGTTGCCTGCTTTGCTGTAAATTTAAATGCAATTGCCCAGCGAGGGTGTTTGATTGTTGATCCTAATTTCTTCTGTTGCTCTATTGAATTTACCTTTAGTACTGCACCATCGATTTCATAATCCAGTGTCTCTCGCTTTTCTTCCAGATTTTTGCAGTATTCGATAGCCTCTTCAATATTCTTGACTTTTTTAATCAGTGGGTTTACCCGAAAACCTGCTTCCTTTAATGCTAAAATAGCTTTTTCATGAGTCAAGAATTCTTTATCAGAGTAGGAAATAAAATAAAGGAACACATCAAGCGGTCGAGATGCAACAATTCTAGGGTCAAGTTGTCTTATTGATCCTGCGGCTGCATTTCTGGGATTAGCAAACACTTGCTCTCCCTTTTTTTCTTGTTCTTTGTTGAATTTCTTAAATGTAGCGATTGGGAAGTAGACCTCTCCACGGACTTCGACATTTTTTAAAGCCGATCCGCGTAATTTTAATGGTATGCTATGTATTGTTTTGAGATTTGTAGTGACATCATCGCCCTTCACGCCATCTCCTCTTGTTGCCCCTCTCACCAGAACACCATTTTCATACAGTAGAGCAACTCCCAGCCCGTCTATTTTCGGTTCTGCAACGTATTCAACGTCGCCAACATTTTTTTTGACCCGTTCATCAAATTCGCGGAGTTCATCATAGGAATAGGCATTGTCTAGAGATAGCATCGCTACTTTATGCTCTACTGAAGTAAATCCTTCTATCGGCTCTCCACCAACTCGTTGCGTTGGGGAATCAGGAGTAACAAGATCAGGAAACTCTTTTTCCAATGCCTCCAGTTTTTTCAAAAGCATGTCGTATTCATAATCGGAAATGACTGGTTTATTCTCGACATAATATTTGTAATTGTGATAATTTATATCTTCACGAAGCTTTTCGATTTCTTTCTTGGCTTCATTCTTATTCATGCTTTTCACCAAGTTTTTTTTCGATGTCCTTAAGCTGATATGTATTCAAGATATCTTTTTTTTCCAACCAACCTCTCCGCGCAGTTGCTATTCCAAAATGCATAAATGGCATATTATTAAAACTATGCGAATCAGAGCCGAGAACAAATTTTACACCCCTTTCTTTTGCAAGCTTCACATAAATGTCTGGCAAATCCAAGCGGTCAGGAAATGAATTAATTTCCAAAAATACCTCTCGCTCTTTTGCGGTATCTATAATTTGTTCTATATCTACCTCATAAGGATCTCGCTTTCCAATCAAGCGTCCGGTCGGATGGGCAAGGAAATTTACATGCTCATTTTCCATGCCTTTTACGATCCTTTGTGTCATCTTATCTTTATCCATTTTAAAAGCCGTATGTATGCCAATGTAAACAAAATCAAATTTTTTGAGAATTTTGTTACTGTAATCCAGTGTTCCATCAGAGTTTATATCGCATTCCGTTCCAAATAAAATTTTGAAGCCAGATAATTTTTTGTTTAATCTTCTAATTTCCTCAAGTTTTTTCTCAATTCTATCTTCAGATAGTCCATTTGCAATTTTCAATGATTGAGAGTGATCTGTACTTCCAAAAAACGAATATCCAAGTTTTTTTGCATATTTTGCTAGGGTCTCAAGCGAATCACTGCCATCACTCCATAAAGAATGAACGTGAAAATCTCCCTGAATGTCATCGTATCCTGCCAATTTTGGAAGACTGCCCTTTTTTGCTTCTTCTATCTCTCCTCTGTTTTCCCTTAGTTCGGGCTCAATATATGAAAGACCTAGTTTTTTGTAGATATCTTCCTCGTTTTTTCCAGTGACGTATTTGTCTGTTTTTTTATCAAAAAGGCCGTATTCATTTAACTTGTAACCTTTCTTTATTGCTAAACTGCGCATACTCACATTGTGCTCTTTAGAACCAGTGAAATATTGGAGAGCCGCACCATAACTTTCTTTTTTCACTACGCGAAGATCAACCTGGATATTATCATTTAATATCACACTCGTTTTTGTGCTTCCTTTCATAAGGACATTTTGAACATCTTGATATTTGACAAAATAATCCATTACTTCATCAGGGTGTTCTGATGATGCAAGAATATCCAAATCACCTATTGTTTCCTTCATACGACGTAGACTGCCGGCTACACTTAGCTTGTCTATTTTTTTGCATTTTTTCAGATAATCAATATAATTGCCTCCATCAGCATGGGCAATATGAAGTAGTACGCGTCCGCTTGTTTTTTCTAGAAGCTGTATGCCACGTAGAATATTTCTTTCAGTTATTTCACCAAAACCATCTAGTGCCCGCAGTTTACCTCCAACACAAGCTTCTTGAAGCTCATTGATTGTAGTTATGCCTAGATGTTTATAGAGTGCTGCAACCTTTTTAGGACCCAGTCCAGGAATATCAAGCAATCTCAATAAACCTTCAGGAATTTCTTTTTTTAAACGCTCAAAATATTCCAGTTTGCCCGTTTCTACAAATTCCGTAATTTTTTTTGCAAGCGCCTCTCCGATACCAGGAATTGACTCAAGCCGCTTTTCCTTAGTAACAGTTTCGATATCCTCTTCCATTGTTTCTATCGTCTGTGCAGCCATTCGATAGGCCCTTGTTTTAAAGAATATCTCTCCTTTCAAGTCCAGTATATCTGCAATCTTGTATAGTAGGTCTGCAACAATCTGGTTTTTCATACGTCCTCTCTTTTTATTTTTCCAGATAAATAACTATCTTTACCTCATCCCCATCTTTTAGATTCAATCTCTCTCTAAGATGATCTGGCGATATAAACTCCAAAATATTTGAGTAATGACTACGTGATGGTAAAACAATGGCACTCTTTACGCCATTTATCTTTGCACGAAAACATCTTACTCCACCAAAAGTACGATTTTTAGTTTTAAACTCTTCTACCGTTATTGTGCTGTAGTCTTTCAATAGACGTAATTTGTTTCTTTCCAATTGCTCAATCTCAACATTTAATGTCCCAGGGTATGGAACAAAGCCCAGTTTTTCTTTGAATTGATCAACATATCTGCTTTGTCCTGTGTAATATCTGCCTTCCCCTAGCCCAGATACAATTTTGCCGGTAAAATGTATCAAATTCGGCAGTTCAAAAATCTGTTTGTATTCCGAGTATTCTTCTTGTAGAGCTTCTTCCCCTTGGTTTGTAACTCGAATAAGTTGTTTTTTAATCCCTAGTTCCCTAGTAATCATCTCTTCTTGATCCAATTCCAATAAATATCTTGAAGCCGTCTGCTGACTAGTTTCTAATTTTTTTGCTAGCTCAATCGAAGAAATTTCAATCTTGTTTTTAATTCCGCCTAGTAATGCAAGCTCTTTTAGAGTTTGTAATAGATATGGTTTCATAAGATACCTCTAAATAATTATCTAATGCTTGTCGCTAGTTTTTCCCCCTCTTTGGTAAGAATGTATTTGTCTCCTTTTTTCTCCAATATGCCGCCATCAATGAAATCATTTACAACCTTTTTAGCCACAAGAGGCACTATATGATGTTTTTTCGCAATCCTTTCGATATTGCTTTCTCCAGATGCAAGCTCATCAAAGATTGCCATTCTGAACTTGTTTGAGAGTATGTATCCTTCGTCCATTACTTACACCAACATCTTAATTTATAGGTATCACATAAAGTTTTTCAATTTTATGTTTGAAAAAATCCCTGATGTACTTCGTGCAGAAGAACTACTAGATAGAGCTTTCAAAAGAGCAAGTAAGATACAAATTCATGATAGAGAGACGGTTTACAAGAATAAAAAAACCATTATTGCGCGGACAGATTCTTTTGCGACAAATGTTATTTCCGCTTTGGAAAAATACGTAAAGGAATTTCCGTCCATAGGAAATCTTCCGTCTTTTTATCAGGAACTCATAGATATCAAGATAGATGTTAATAAGTTGAAAAAATCTCTTGGTGCTGTTGCCTGGGCTCAAAAAACATGCAACATGATTTATTCAAAGCAGGCTAAGTCCTTAAAAAAATCTAAAGACGTTGATTTTTTAATTAAAAAACAAAATGAAATTTATGGTAGGATGTCTTCTGTTGTAAAACAGGTTGACAAAGATCTGAACTTGCTTGCCCAAGCTCAAATTATAATGAATGAATTCCCAGAGATACAAGATGTACCTACAATTGTTATAGCTGGCTATCCAAATGTTGGAAAATCATCTCTATTGAGGTGTCTTTCTTCTGCAAGACCAGAGGTTGCCCAGTATCCTTTTACAACAAAAGAGATTCATGTGGGTCATATTGAAAAAACTGAGAGATACATTACAAGTAAGTATCAAATAATAGATACACCTGGCCTTTTGGATAGACCTTTATCTGATAGAAATGACATGGAAATGCAGGCTATCGCAGCGCTTAGTCACCTTGCTGATTTGATAGTATTTCTAATAGATACTTCTGAAACTTGCGGTTACACTCTCGAAGATCAAAAACATCTGTTGTCCCAGATCAAAAAGTTATTTGTCGATACGCCGATAATCTTGGTTGAAAGTAAGATTGATTTGAAAAAAACAGGCTCCAATAATCTAAAGATATCCTGCGAGACAAAGGAGGGTATAGATCTACTATTGGGTGAGATTTTTTCGCATTTCAAATCGGAAAGTAAGAAAATTTAAAAATGAGCTTTGTTGAAGATTCTGTAAAAATTTTTTCGTTGAACGTCGTTATTTATTCCGATATCTTTATTTAATAATAATATTTCTGTGGTTTCAGGGTCTAGAACGGTGAATTTTGACTTATCGTTTACGATCATCTCATTTTTCACCTCCACCCTAGACCCAGATTTTTACCTGGGCAAAACTAATTTTAAAAATTAAAAAAAGATTTTTTAGTAGAGTCTTTTCTATGTTTTTTTCTTTTTCAGTCTTACTAGAACAAACGATGATATTAGAATCAATAGTATAACTAAAACTATCATCACTATTACTGTTGTCATTGGAAACAGAGTTACATTTATCGATTCTATCTCTGAATGACCTATCATGCCTTTCGAATCCCGCGTTTCCGTATAGAATTCGTAATATCCGCTCCCATCGCTAGCGGTGAAATTCCATTTGAACGGCAATTTTGTTAGGTATCCTCCATATTGTGTCCAATCACTCCAATCTTCATTGTCTGGCGAGTATCTGTAAAATAAAGTCATTCTTGTTATGTTTTTTTCGTTTTGTAGGTTAGTTGCAATGATGAATTTGTCATCCCAGTGCCATTCTTGGAAATCAGATAGATCCAAATAAGATCTAGATGTGGTGAGGTCTTTTATTATCTTTAGCGATTCATCTTCAGATGAAATGTATTGATTTCCGCAGAAATCAGTCAATTTGAAAAATAGGAAGTATTCTTCTTTTTCAATCATATATTCCCATTCTTTTTGGGTTATGCTCCAATCGCCAGTGTAGCTTTTGCCGCCTATATCGTCTTCTATTAATGTCCAATTAGTGTTGAAATTCAACATGTATTCGACTTTTTCGAGTTTAAATTCATCTTCAAATTTAATTGAAAATACCGGCAAATCGTTGTATCTGTATTCTCCCGCAATTTCTGTTGATATGTAAGGATCGACCGTATCATAAATAAATGCCAATATACGATCATCACTGTGACTGGTAGGAAAGTCCTCTTTATTAGTTGCATTGTCTGTTGCAATTGTGCATAGTTCGTAGTAGCCACTTTCGTAACTATCGCCAGTTGGGTCGAAGAGCCATACATAAGGCTTTACTGAGCTGCTGAAAGTCTTCCAATCTCCCCAATTCTTGTTGTCCGCGGAGACTCTATAACATAGAGCCGCAGATCTTACGCCGCTTTTATCATCGCTTGCACCAGCGTTTATCGTAACAGGTTTGTTATATTTGTCTGAAAAATCATCTATGTCTTCTATTTGAGACGTTGGCTTTACAGTATCCATCTTGAATTTTTTAGTAGAGCTAGTAACTTTATTTCCAGCCAGATCTTTTATTGAAAATGTAATGTTTCTTACTTCGGAAATATTTATGTTTAAATTCGGAATCGGCGCTATTAATATGGTTTCTTCAACGCCGTTTTTGTCGTTAGATACTGCGCTAAACGATTTTATAACGGATGTACTGCTTCCTGTTGGCACGTATTCCAATTTGTATTCTGCTGAATCTATATCTAAGCCGGATGTTACTATTCCGGTGCCTGTCACATCATAAACTCTTATTGAGCACTCTGGTGTTTTTGTATTAATCCAGCCACTTGGGTCAGGCGAAAAACTGCTCTCGTCAAATACTGGATTTTTGTTTTCAAGTACCCATGTAACACCCCAACTATACAGAATTGGATTTTGGAATTTATCCTTTCTAGAGAAATCTGCTCTTAATCTTATAACATTGCTGTTTATGTCAGATGGATCAGATATTATATCGTTATTTTTAACATCTGACAAAAAGGCGTTATAATCTTCATCAAGTATGCTAAAGGCAATGGCACTGTTTGTCGAGTTATATTTGCTAACCTGGAAGTTCTGCCACCAGTAGCCAGTTGGGACATGTATGGGTTTAGAAATGGCGCTGGCTTTTTTGCTTACTGTGTAGTTACCTATGCTATAAATTCGGCCACTAAAAGCATTTAGTTCTTCTGTTACACTTACGTAAATCAAACCATCAGCAACAATTGGAGGGGCCAGTATGTAAGGATTTGCTAGCAGCAGTTGAGAGTTTTCAGTCTTGCAGCTATATTTCCATGATTCCTCACCATCTGATGCTTCAAGGGCATGAACTACCCCGTTTGTCGATGCAACATAAATATAATCATCTGTTGCTACTGGGGATGTACATGAAAAGGTTGGTATGATGCCATATATATTGGAATGCAGATAGGTGGTCCATAACTCTGTCCCATCCGTTCCATAAGCATGCAACTTTCCATCTGGCGATGTTACAAACACTCTTTTAGTGTTTTCATTTATGGCTGGCGTAGATGTTGATGCTAGATTGTAAAAATGCAAGCCTTTTGGTATACTTTCAAATGCAGGCACGTTCTTTGCAAGAGTCTTGTTCCATATTGATGTTCCATTGCTTTCATACAATGCAAAGAGTTTAACGTCTCCTTTCACAGACAAAGGACCTTGCTCTTTTACTACTACGAAAACCTTGCCGTCGAATACAACAGGGGATGCTCCTCCGATAAGTCCGATTTTTTTACTCCAGATTTCTTCTCCGGTATCTTCATCAAATGCAAACAAATTGCTTCCATACAAGTTGTCGCATCCAACAAAAATTTTGCCATCTGCAACGGCAGGGGTAGAAAAACTACCTGCTGGTAAATCTATGTAATCTTTTTCCCATATCTTACTACCATCAGCTAAATTTAAAGTGATTAACTTGTTATTTCCTCCAATAAGTTTTCCCAAAATAGATAACAGCGGCGTATCCCAATATGTACCACTCCAGGATGTTATGAAAATCTTATCATCTGCAATCGTTGGAGCTGAAGAAAAGCATATATCCCCACCGGAAAATGAGTACGTCCATACTTCATTTGTTAAGTCGTTTTTATTCAACGCATATATTTTATTAGATGCATTAAGTTCACTTGTTCCAAAAATCACGTAATCATCTGAAACTGCAACTGCCGAATCGACAATGTAGCCTGAGTTGCTGCTATCAATCGGAATTTTTTCATCAGATTTACCTGGCGCGCTATAAGCATATATTTTGTTTTCTACCGAAGATGCTACATAAATGACTCCTTTGCTCATAACTGGACTACGAGTCCCACCTCCTACAGTTTCATTTTTTGTTGTCCAATAAACTGAGGAATTCTGTGGACCGTATCCATCATAGTATCTTGTGTTTGTAGGATCTTTACCAAAGATAGGCCAGCTACTGTAAAAATCAGTCATCTCTATCTTGCTATCAATTTTTGCGCCAATGATTTTTTCTATTCTTAAATCTGTTTTAAAAGTATCTCTGAATTGATTGCTTTGTGTTTGCCACGTTACGCCCCAGCTATATAAAAACGGTGTGAGCAATAAATTATCAGAATGAAGGGAAGCCTTCAATTTTATTTTTTTATAATTATCTCCTGAAAGAGCCGATATGTCTATCGGTGAAGTTGTAAAACCGTCTGAATTTCCCGGTAAACCGCTTATAACTGTTCCAGAATCATCCAATACTCTTATTTTAACATATGATGTATTGGTAGCTCCTGAACCGCTCCATACAATGCTTTCCCACCTACTTAATTTTGTAGGATCTGGTATAATCTCTACCGATGTAACATAGCCCTCATAAAAGTAACCGACTAAGGTGCTTATTGTTAGATTTACATAATCGGTAGTTAAAATGGTTGCTATTCCATTGGTTTTTGGAGTTGCAACAATCAAAAAATCAATGTAGCCATCGCTACCAATATATGAAGTATCATTGGTTGTAAAAACAATAAAATTTGAACCTGTGCCATAGGGTTTAGTATCTACTTGAACCCATCTATCTAAAACTAAATATGAGTAGTCCCATACATATAAACTAATATCTTGAATATTTGCATCACTTCTATAATCTTCATACAACCAAGAAAATTTTATTTCATCTACAGCGTCTTTATTTTGGTTTATCTTGAATTTAAAATGGTGAACTGGAGAAAATGTACGATTATACCACGGCTTATTAATAAACGTGGATCTGGTTAATTCTACTTTGTCATCGTTGTACTTAATTGCATTTATCCCGGAATCATCAAATGAATTTTCCAATAGCAGATTTCTTGGCAATATCAACTCAGGCTCTTCTCCGGTGAGCATTAGTGACAGATTAGACCAACTTGCTTCAGGTTTGTTTGCCGTAGCAGTAAAATCGTAATAGAAAGTACTAACGCCACTTCCCAACTCTACTTTCCCATTGGAAAGGTTACATTTGCTATAAGCAGATAAGCCGACACCCATTGCATCAGATATGCTGTTATATGCATCAAGGTCATCAAACCATGTTCCATCGTTATTGTCTTGGTTTGGAGCCGAGGATACCATCGTTAGAAAGTTTAAACTTGAAATTAACAGTAAAACTATACATATAATAACAGACTTTTTACTCTTAATATTTCTATTCATATTTATATCTCCAGTATTTGGGATAAGCATATTTATATCC
>Ga0172362_10000678_pt1 | contig 28366 bp, 32 predicted proteins | sample LakKivs1_kivu2a2_FD_114534 | JGI IMG/M metagenome (GOLD analysis project Ga0172362, IMG submission 114534) | Sediment microbial communities from Lake Kivu, Rwanda - Sediment s1_kivu2a2 | ecosystem: Environmental > Aquatic > Freshwater > Lake > Sediment | place: Rwanda: Western Province, Lake... | reverse complement strand
TCATGAATGAACGAAGCGGATAAAACTGTTCATGATCAGCCTTTATCGCCCATACTAATTGACGGAAAATAGTTCTATTGAACTTAGGACAAGTTGGTGAAGATATTTGATGATCCTGCATCAAGGTGAAGGTTGTATCCTCAATAAAGTTTTTGAGAATAGTTCCATACAGGATAGGTGCTTTAGTAGCAATATCCTTAAAGTCATCAAGCTTTGATTGAATATCATCTTCTACTTCTTTTATAGAAGTATTAGTTATACGTGCTACTTCCTTAAGAATTTTTTGAACATGCGGATCTGAAAGTTTTGTTTCACTGAACTTTACTTCACCTTTGTTCCATTTTCGGTTTTCAAAAGCTTCAGTAAGACGTTGGTATTGTTGTTTCATTGTATAAAAATCCTATACTTTAGAAGAAATATGTCATATTCTATTATTTACAAAAAATCTTTGAACCATGATCCAATAAAATCTGTCCCATTTGCCTGAAAATCTTTTGGTTGATATAACCACATACTTCCATTTTTTGCACTAAGAGCTATATTCACTTTGATCTGATAGCAATCGCCAACTAATGCTGGACTAATACAATTTATAAAATGCGGATATGCTGGAAATATCACTAAAGTACCACGCTGTGGTACTAAAGAGAAATTATAAGTAGGAAACTCTACTTTACACCCATATACTTCATGTCTTGGATCTAAGGGAACTTCACCATTATACTCTTTTAGCCAAATAATTCCAGTCAAATCAACATCTTTTACTTTTAGCCATTTCTTTTTAATATAATGAGAATTCTCACATCCAGCCTGTTGAGCTGGAGCTTTATGAAACTCTGGATAATGACTAATGACTAATGACTCAGTTCCACGATATGTAGCATTATAATGAGTTTCTAACAATGGAATATGCTCACGTAGTTTCTGCATTATGAGTGTTTGACCTTTAGCAGGTTCCATTGTTTTTTCTAACTTTATCGGGTCTCCAACTAAATTTGTATTAGGAGTTTTTACTTCATACTGATGAAGTATCTCTTCACATTGTTTTGGTGACAAAAAATCTTGTACAACATAAAAGGGCGATTTTATCATATTATAGTTTTATTATGTTTATGGGAGAGAGATTATGTTATTCTTCTTCATTACCTGAAGATTGTTCTTCTTCAGGAGAAGCAGGTTCTTCTTGGTGTTCTTGCTCATCCTCTTGACTTATGTCATCAAGTACTCCTGCTGCAGGATTGACTAAGAAACCACCTGATGCTAATGTCTTACGTCCCAAAAGTATATTATACTCCATATGTTCTCGGTCTGTAACGGAAAGTTCAACATTTCGAAGAGTAATACCATCAATGACCATATCTACACAAATGACTGGACGTTCATCAGGATCATCAATACTTGACTGCTTGATTTTGGATGTTCTTGCTAAATGAAACTTATAGCGAGTTTTACCAAAAGTGAATTTGATAGTTGTATCATCTACTTCAATGTTATCACCATGAATGGAACTGATACTTGCTCCAGTATCAACACGAGCTTCAATTGGTTCTTCATTATTGAAATGTTTGATAATGACTTTAGTAAGCGACCCGACAATCTTGTCTCCTTCAACATCATGAGGTGGAACTTCAACAACTTCAACTTCCTCTTTCTCGGGAGCAGTTTCCTCCTCTTCCTTAGGTTCCTCTTCTTCTATTGGTGGAGTAGGTTCTACTTCTTCCTCTTTCTCATCACTTTCACCACCAACTTGTTCTAAACAGAAGTCAATGATAGCATCAGCAATAGGTTCGTCAATCACTTTTTGCATTGCTTCAAATCCCGGAGAGCCATTGACTTCCAATACTACAATGTCATCGCCATTTAGGATGTAATCAACTGCAGCAAGTCGAATGCCTAAAGTTTTAGCCGCTTTGATACATGCATCAAGTTCTTCTTGTGTTGGCTCATGTTTTTTGAGTTCTGCACCTTGATGAGCATTACTTCTAAAATCCCCATCAGGAATAGTTCTCATAACTGAAGCTAGTACCTTGTCATCTAATAAAAGAACACGAGCACTTTCAGAATGCTCAATGAACTCTTGAAGCATAAACTGCTCACCTGATTTCAACAGAAGTTGAATGAGCGAAACAAGACTTGCTTTACTATCAGCTCTTACTACACCAACGCCATGTGTTCCAAATAGAGTTTTGACAATGACTGGGAATTTACCACCAATAGCTTCAAGTGCTGCATCAATTTGTTCTTCATTAGTAAAAACCGCAGTCTTTGGAGTACTAAGCCCAACATCATTGAGTAGAATTTGTGTCTCAACTTTGTTACTAGCAATTCGCATCGACTTACCAGTGTTCAGTACTTTGATATCCATCTTTTCAAGATGATTGATGATTGCACACTTATAGTCAAGATTGTCTTCTGATAATCGAGGAATGACTATGTCAGCACCTTCAAACTTCTTTCCTTCATGGGCAATGAATGGTTCAGGTGCAAGCGAAATGAAGCAAGTATCAGGATTGACAGTAAGAACGTTGAAACCTTTTGCTTTTGCAACTTTTTCAAGTTCTTGTGGAACCCAGTTCTCTTTTTCAGTTGTCAGTAAAATGAGCGTCTTATTGTTTGCCATATTATGAGTACTCGTTATAGAACGTAATTCTTTGGATGGTTGATCCCGGCAAGTTCAAGCATGCGTTGGGTTTGTGACTTTACTCCCGCTTCTTTCTGTCCTTCAACAACTGTCGCCATTGAACTGAGTATTGCATCTTTACATTCAGCTTCACGAGCTAACGATTGTTTGCAAAGCTTGATACGTTTTGTCAATTTCACAGTCTTATTCGGACAACTAACCATGATGTCAATATCAACATATATGTCATTAGACACTTCTTGATTACATATTGACCCGCTATTATTAGCAACTGGAACGTCATAGTTAGTCTGACGTGCTTCACCTACATAAAAGAAGTACTTTGATATGTCAATTGCTGTCTGTTCAGGTGCTTCTTGTGGCCCTAACGGAAATTCGCTTCCATCAATAGGAGCATTAGAAGTAAATGATACTTCATTATCAGTAGGTAAAGAGATTTGTTGAGTAGTATCAACGAAAGGGTAATTGAACATTGGATATTTGCTCCGTGAGTGTGTGTATAAGTTATACTATTTAGCCATTTTCGAATAGAAAGTATCAACCCGTTCAATCAATGTTGGTAATTGAGCAGAAAGTCTAAATGAAAACTCAATAGGAAATCCTGTTTGAGCTGACATAAGAATAACCCCTTGGTCAATATCAGTTCCATGCTTCTCATTCATTGCAATCCCATAAAAGCAACATTGAAGTTTGTAATCAGCAATGTCTTTTTCGTTCTTGATGCGACATGAAGTCTTGAAGTCTATGATTGAGGGAACACCTTTATAGGTTCCGATACAATCAGTTGTTCCTGCAAGTTCAAGTAAATCAGAATAGAGAGGTGCTTCTAAACCAATGACATCAGTAATTTGGTTCAACTTCAACTTCAGAGCATTGAACACATTGACATCGTCATGGCTAAACTCGTTGAACTTCATGTCTTCTTTCTTCAAATATCGCTCAATCATAGTATGAACATTTGTACCTTTAGATGCAGCAGCTTGAGTATATGCTGCTGCCTTATCAGTTCCTAATGAGTTTTGCCAACTTGTTAGACTTGTCTTCTTTTCTTCACTTACTGTACGTCCAAGAAGACACGTTATGGAAGGGTAATAGTTACCTTCGGGAGTTTCATATAACCGATACCCGCCTTCTTCTATACGTTTCAACTTTGGGAATGAATACTTTACCATAAGTTCAAGAATGCTTCAACTGACTTCTTACCTAACTTGATACCATCTTTATGAAATTCGTTATCACTATCAAGTGGTGTAACAACATACTCTACTCCATGATTGACTGGTTTGAAGTTGAAATGTTCATTACCCGAACTAACAGTTGTCTCGAAGCCATTGTCAATTGCATGATGCAAGTTCTTTGCTTCAGTTGAACTTAACTTTATCTCAAGACTGTCAATTGCAAATCTTACTCTTTCCCCAGTTTTTCCAATACTCCACATGCCAAGGTCAACTGCTTTGTCTCGCATATGACGATAAGCTTCTTCATACACTACTTGTAATTCCTCTTCATTGACACTTCCTGCTGATAACGTTTTTGCTAAAGCGGCTGCCCTAACTCTAACTGCTGGCAAGTTGAGTTGTTGTTTGCGTTGACGAAGAGCTTGAATTAGATTAGATCTCTTATAGTTCAAGTTATCATCAGGAATACCCAGTGATGAAGCTAATGTTGAGACCAATGATAGATAAGCATCATTACCTAAATCAACCGCTTCTTTTACGATAGCATCTTCATCGCTTTCTTCATGTGGATGTACTTGCTTGATACCTAAAGCTTTTGCTAATCCTGCTACATAGTTGCGAAGTTTGCCATGTTTGATAAGATGAACAATTGTTGGTTTCAATGCTTGTCTTAACAGTGACTTACGAGAATGCAATAAGTCATGCGGAACTCCCAATGCTTCAAGAAGATGAAGAATGTACTCAAACATTGCAGAAGTACCATGAGACGTGGATGCTTCATCAATCTTCTCTTTCTTACTTTTAGTAGAAGTAAGTTCTTTCTCAGCTTTCTCAGCTTCCCCGGTTCCCAAGATGTCTTCTAACTCTTTCAATGAACGATGCAAAAAGATACGACCTTTAGGGTTATTGACCATTCCTAGAGCTGCTTCTCTCACACCATGACGCAGTAAAGTTTTACTTTGTGACAAACGTAAAGCTGGCATTCCAAGAAGAATGATAAGACGAATGATCTTACGTTGCATAGCAGTCTTGAACAGTTCTTCAATCTTCTCTTCAGCTTCATCTTCTTTCTTACTTTCTTCCAAAAGAGTGTCTTCGTTCAAGAACGAAGAGAATAGCCAGGAATGAGAAGATTGTTGAATGCTATCTTTCAACTCTTCTTTCTTCTTACTTGCTGGTTTCTTCTTACTTGCTGGTTTCTTCTTAGGAGGTGTTGGTTTTTCCTTATCTTCAGGTTCTTCTTCTTCTTCCTCGTCGTCAAGAGCAGGTTTGTCTTTCTCCTCCTCTTCACTATCGTCGCCATCTTTCTTACCGAAGTCTAATCCACCAAATGCATCTTCTTCATCATCCTTCTTCTTATCATCGTCTGAAGGACCTTCAAGATTATCTTCATCACCTTTATCTTTCTTATCTTCATCGTCACTATTTAGATTGAAGCCAAGTTTAGTTTTCTTTTCTTTCTTGTCAGCTAAATCATCTACATTACCATCACCTTCATTATCCAGTGCAGCATCTCCAACCTCTTCTTCTCCTGGAACAGAACCATCACCAGTCATATCATCTTCAGGCCATTCGACTGATACGATATCAAACTCTCCTGCTAAATCATTGATAGCAATTTCAATGTCATCTTCTTTACCTAACAGGTCACTCATTGCTTTTTCAAAGCTTTCAGCATCAGGAGTAGCAACATATACCTTGACAATTGCTCCATCATTTAGTTCAAGTCCAAAAGCAATAGTATCAACTTCTTCTGCTTTATCCTGTGCTTGTTGTATCAAGTTAGATGCATCTCGTTGAGTTAGCTTTGTATTCGGATCAAATGAAATCCCTTTTGGCAAAGTAAAGTGATCTTTAGGTGGAGCACTAGTTGTATTTTGATCTTTAGGAGCATTGAATGAATTGGGTTGTTCAATTTCAGCTAAAATGTCCATTAGAAAGTCAGTTGTATTCTTCATTGTGATTGTTACTCCCCAATCATTGGTTTGATAGCAGATGTGATAAATGATGCATCTGCTTGGTAGTCTTTTGATAAGAATGTAGTAAGATGATCTTTAGTTCCTACTAATTTGACAGAAGGCCATTTACGAGGTGCTCGATCCACCACCGATGCAATAATGTTTCGGTGTTCTTTCAAGAATTTGAAACCTTCATCTGTCAAAGGATCACCATTGAAGTCTTCATCAGTCCATTCAACAATTGCATAGTACAAATCATCAAACATTGAAAGTGTCTTTTCACTAACCGCAGTCAAATGTTTGAACCCAGGAATAACTCGCTTCAGAATTCTCTTTTTCTTTTTGCCACTTCCTTTCTTTTTGGTATCATTAGTAGGTTCAAATAATCGTGCAGGGAATGTTGCAATTGCAGCTGATGAAGTAACACTTGCATCAACACCGCCTCCACTATCTCCCCCTTCACCATCTTCTCTAACAACTTGTTCCGCATTTCGAACAAATTTTGATTTTTTGACGAAGTCTCTTTTCCTTTTTACTATTGGTTTTCCGTTCATAAATTTGACCAGTAAGTGATTGTTTGATAGGGCTTTATTACCGACAGGTGCCGCTTTAGTTTGTTTTGATTGTCCATCTGAAGAAGGATCAGGTGCTACTCCAAAATCTCCCCAAGCAGGTGTATTAGCCCCTGAACTAAAAGCAGTTTGAGTTGTATTAGACCCCATTTCAGTTTCATTTACTAAAGAAGACAATTCTTGAATGAAAGTAAATGACTCGTCAATATCTTGTAAAGAAGTAGAATTCTTATTTGTCATATTAGTGTTATCTTTTGCTGCATGTGTCAGTGTAGTTGTTGCCAATTGTCGTAAAGGTGCCAAAAGCGGGGAACCATGAACATGTTGTTGTAAATAGTAAAAGACTTTAGAAATGACAGTATTTCTATCACTTAGTTCAATATCATCCCAATGTCTTATTCCAGTGATTGACATATTTATTGATTGACTGCGGGTTTCAAGACGCATAGTAATCAATTTAGCATTTTCTTCTTGTAAATCCCAATCTTGAACAAAACTGCCAGATGATAATGTTTTATGTATCTTTTCAATTCGTTGTTTTGTTATTCGTCCTGATAACTTTTTCAATTCACTTGTAGTATCTGATGAGATACTATCTTTCATTGCAGCAATGTATGGACTAAAGACCATAGTTCCCCAAAAATTCAATTGGCTCATTGTAGCATCAGGTTTATGTTTTAGTGTAGCATGTTTCATATCTTTGATAAGAGGAACTGCATTTCTAATCTGTGTTCGAAGCAGAAGCATAGTCGCTAACAATGTTGCGGTATATGCACTACAAATATCATGACCATGCATATTCTTGATTTGATCTAATGATACATTTTGTAACTTACTTCCTTCTTCAATGACACATTCCGCTACCTGTTGTCCGTGAATTGAATAGATACGATCCCCATATAAAGCAAGTATCAGGTCAGTGAAACTTTTACTTCTTCCAACTTCAGACATTCTATCATTATAGCTTTCAATTGCTTGAGCATAATATCCAAGATTATCTTTTATTTCGTCTTGAGTATAGGTAATTTCTGACTCGCCTGTGACCTGTTTGAAATCATTACTCGTATCTTTGAACTCTTTCAACTTTTTCTCAGCTTCTTCTTTTGAATGTTTTAGTACTGCTTGAACCTTCATCTTTACTCCGCTAAAGCTCATCTCTTTCAATTGTTGGGCAAAAGCTGCTGCAGTATCACGAGGAGTTGTGCCTCTAAGAGTTTTGAAGATTGAGTTAGCTGATTGTGGACGTTGTAGTTCTGGTACTCCAAATAGTTGTGCCATTCTTTGTTGAAAGATACCTTCAATTCCACCTCTATCTTCAAGAGAAGCTTTCTTATCGGTAGTTCTTATCATTCCGTTCAATTCGCGTTTTGGAATAGTATCAAATCGACCATCAGCTTTGAACTCGCTTGAAGCAATCCAAGTACTGTCTCCTGAACCTTTATGTAGTAATGCTGCTTGAGAACCGATACTATCTTCAATTGACTTCAATAGTTCTGTTTTGATAGGGAACTTATACTTAGTAAGAATTTCATTGTTAAGTTTATCGCGTTCTGTTTCAATGACATCACGATACTTCATTGGAACTTGGGTAAGATTGATTGAAGCAACATCATAATTGCTAAGTTCTAATCCATGATGATAAGCTACTTCATTATCTTTTGCAAGAAAGTCTTGTAAGTTAGATAAGATACTTTTTATTTTACCAGAAGATAACATTCCGTTACCCTTGACTGATTTAGTCTTAGTAACTTTCCAAGAAGTGATTACTTCTTGTTCTTCAAGATCTTCTCCATTGATAGATGTTATTTGTTTGACTTTTACTTGAGATTTCTTATCACCGATAGCATCATATAATGTATCAATGATTTTGCTATCTGCAATAGTTGCTTCTCCAACTACTGGTCTAACAAGAATGATTTTGCTAAAAGTATTACCAAATTGAGTTTCAGCATGAGCTTCTAATTGACATTCAATTGCTTGTCCTTCATCAAGGATATCCTTTATTTCGTTGATAAACTTGGAGATAGCTTTATGTGCTGCTCTAAATTGATTATTCTCTACTCGTAATTGATAATCAGTTACTTTATATGAAAACTTTGTTCGTTTATTTGGAGAATAAGCACTAGTATAGAATTGACCATCAGTATCAATACCAAAGTAAAAAGTAAGTCCATCTGCTTGAGCTGAAATCGTATAAGAACCTATTGATTTCAATTGAGCAATAAACTTCTTTATAGGTAAATCTTCAAATGTTGTTGCCATATAGTAAGTGTCTATAATGTTAGATAATAAAAACTATTTATCTACTTACATGGATAAACAAAAGGACCGAATACTTTCATATTCGGTCCTTTTTAGTTTTTACTCAGTATTTAGAACTTATACTGCTTCAGCAGGATCAGTAGCTTCGTCGTCAGCAGCAGAAGCTGGTTCTAATTCTGATTTCAATTTAGCCAATAATTCAGCATTCAAATCACGAACGGCAGCACGAGCACGAGCATGTTCAAGCTCAGCTTCGATAACTTTTTGTTCCCAGATTTGATGAATTTGAACTAAACGTTGTACTTCAACTGAAAATTTTGCAAGTTCATGTTGAACACCGTCAATAGTGATAGTTTGAACTTGTTCATTTGTTTCTGCCATTTTGATTTCCTCTTTTATGTTGTGTGTGGTTATAAAATCATTTTTTTCCGACCAAATCTAAAAGATTTGATTTACTAGTAGATCCATTTTGATTGAATTTATCTGCAATCATGGATCCGTAAGTATTCAAAACAGTATTTATAGTTTCAGATTTTGGCTTTATTCGTAATCCTTGATTACCTTCTTCCCAATTAGAAACTCGTAATGCAATAGGGTCCCATTTTAATAATGTATGAGAACCGGTTCCTGATGCATTACGTACTTTAGTATATTCAAATTGATATTCACCTGCTGCTCGCATCAAATCAGTTTGAATGATAGCTATCATTATATCACAAGTTTGTACTTTTGAATATCCCCCTTGAATATGTTGTTGTCCAACTTTCTCTGCTTCCAGAGAACCTCTTCCTAATTGTGAAGCCGTAATAACTGCACAATCAAACTCTAATCCTAATGCACGAAGTTCTTCTGCTTTATACTTATCTGCTAACCAAATATTCTCATTACTAATACCTCTATTAGTTGCCATCAAATCAAGATAATCAACTATGATGAAATCTGGGGTAAAGCCATAAGTTTGTTGAAACTCTTTAAGATATGCCCGTAAGTCGTTTGCAGTAGTAACACTTTCAGGAAATCGTTTTACAAAAAGTTTTGCATCATGTTTCCCTCTAAAGTTTTCTACTTTAGACTCAACTGCTGAGATATTCTTCAGAATATCTGCTTGACCAATACCGGTTACCATACTATCAAATCGCTTACATACAATTCGGTCTGCAAGTTCAAGTGAGAAATAAACCCCACTATATCCTTGTTCAACTAAATTGATACCTAAGTTTGACATGCAGATACTTTTACCGATACCACTTGCGGCTGTTAGTAACAGTAGTTCTTGCCTATTGATACCTCCACCTATAGCTTCATCGACTTCAGCCCAACCTGTTGATATTGTTGGAGAATTATTCAACAAGTCGCGTAACCTATCCCCAACATTATCAAAGTAATTGATACCTAAATCTCGATTTAGAGAAATAGCATCAGCTTCTTTTATCAATTGCCAAATAGCTCCAAAGTCACCTTTATCATGTAAAGCTGGAGCTTTCATAACAGCTGCCCAAACTGCAGAATTACGACAAAAGCTTTCTATTTGTTTTGCAGTAAAATCTTGGTCAGCTTTATTCAATGTTTCAGCAACATCAAATTGAAACCCTGTAGTAGCAGCAATCGTTTTAGGATTGGGCACTGTTCGATATTCTTCAAAGTATTCACGAATAAACTTGACAGGTTTATTCAGAGCTACATCAAAGTATTCATGAGAAAGGATTTTGTTACAACGAGCAAATAGTTCAGGATTGCTCAATAAGTTTTCAACTAAAAGTTTCTGAACATCAAGATTGTATTCTATTTGTTCTTCTATCATTTATTTCCTTATATGTTGTGGTAAAAAGTTTATGTAAAGTGTTGCTTTCTTTTCATCATATATCCTATTTTGAAGGAGTTCATACACAGTCCAGATTTTGCCAGTTTCGACAATTCGAGATGATATGTCAGCTTTTGATTTTGTTGTGGAGGCATTTGTAACAAATGTGATACAACCCAGCCCCTCTTTCAACACCCGTCGTGCTAATGATTGTCCATTAGCATCTTTGTCAATCACGAAGATTAGTTCTCGTCGTGATTTTTGTAGTAGCTCTATCTTAGCATTAGTGAGCTTACTACCTAAAAGGCTTATTCCATTGATATGAATAGCATCAAAGACACCTTCACATATGAAGAGTGGTTTATCAGAGTAACGAAAGATTTCATCGTGATTGAAAATCACAGCATCTTTTTTGACTTCACAATTACGATACCTTGGATTTTCGTGTGGCAATATTGTTCTTGCTTGCCAATAGATACATTTCCCTTGTTTATAAAATGGTATTATAACACGGTTTGACAAAGTTGTGCTAACAAAAAACGGATAGTCATTAGCAGACAGTCTATATTTGTTCCATAAAAATTCACATTCCTGAATATGAAGTGTTGGCTCAAGTCTAACAGAATTAGCAGGTAAAGATACTTCAGGAGTAAAAAGATCAACTTTAGTAAGAGTCTCTAATGTGATAACTTTCTCTTCAGGGGAAGTTTTTGACTTATTGAAGAATAGATGACTTTTAGCTTCATTTAGTTCAAGTTCAGGAACTCCAAACTCTTTAAGAATTCTTTGAAACTCTTTTGAGAGATATTCATCACCTAACTTCCAACTTCCAACAACCCCACAATTGAAGCAGTGATACATGATTTCAGTTGGTTCAATTCGCCAACCTCCACGGGGAGAATGGTCGTTGCAGCATGCACACCTTACTTGTTGAAAGCCGGTTGCAGATACTTTCCCATGTAGCGGAATATGAGTATGAATTAGGTTTTGTAGTTTTGATGCAAAAGGAGAAGACGACTCGCTTGATGACATACATAATGTAAAAAGTGACATACGAGAATATATTATAACACATATTCTCGTATGTTCTGTTGTTATAGATTTAGACGGCTAATATGCTTATTAACCACCTGTACATAAGGCAACTTGCTAGGATTACGTAGCTTTTTAACACCACCTTCTCCCAGGTTATAACTGGCAATGAGTGCATCACCTTTATACATTGTGCTCAGATAGACAAGATACTTACTGGCAACAGCAACATTGAATTTGTCGTTGTATGCAAGTGCATTCTCTATTTGGCTATCTGGTATTCCAAACTTTTGTTTCAGTTCAGGAAATCTTCTCATAACTGATTTTGCAGTTTTAGTTTTGATTTGCCCTAACCCAACAGTTTGGTCACAAGCCTTCTTATGTTTTGAGGTTCTAAACTTAGCCGCCTCACCGGCTTTGCTTTCCTGGTAAATTATACCAGCTAGAACTTCTGGTTGTCGAAGACCATCAGCTTTTGCCGTATTATAAGCTAAAGTAATGATGTTCTTTTGATTAACAGAAAGCGGTTCATTCTTATACGATGACTTTCCACTTTCACCCCTTCCATGCCTTACTTTTACTTCTTCACCTGTACCATTCTTTGAAAAATCATTTGAATGATGTTGGTGACGATGATAAACATGGTGCACTTTTGCAGAAGCATTTTCAGAGTGTGACATACCTGCCATACCCCAAAGTGCTGCCACTAAGGTTAGTGTGTATTTCATTTGTTCCCTCTCTAATTGTTTGTTCGCATCAAGCACTCCATAAAAAGTCTCATCAGATAAATCAACAGTAATTCTTATGTTGCCCAACGGGGTGCAAGCCTTCGGTTTTTTGGCTTTTCAGCACCGTTACCTTAAATCACATGAAAATGGAACAGTAGATGTCCCGTGCTCTAAGGCCGTGTAAGATGTAGACATGTAAATGTCTACAGAAGTGATCATTATAGCTATATATGATTATTATATTATACACCAACTTTTTGACGGTTGGTCTATTATTTATAGCTTGCTTTCAGAAGCACTACAATCCAAACTTCTCTCTTATCTCCCTACAACATGTCTGTCGCCATGCATTTTCTGCCATAGAACTCATACTTCCATCACCATCATCAATGGCTCTAACTGCTTCACGAGCTATCTCTTTGGTAAAAGACATTAGCTCGCCTTCAGTAAAAACTAGTTTAGATAATAGCCCAAGTTTTAATTGAGCTCCACACTGTTCAGCAAGAAGTGATACTTCAGATATTGTTTTCATAATATACTTTCTAACAAACACATTTCAATTGCATCATATGAAGTTCCTTCTATTTTGATAATTCGATGTCCATGATTATCTTGTTTCAGAATGAGATAACTTTCAGTATCTTCATGTGTCAATATGTAATGAATTACTTCATCTATATTGTTAGTTCCGAACATGTTGTCATTCACCAAGTTGATTATTCGAAATTTAGGTTTCATAGTTTCCTTTTATTGGTAATTGTTCAAAGCTACGATAATCATCGCATAATACCTCACCGGGTCCCATGAATGATAGTTTTTCCATCATATGTTCATCTTCGCACATGTGGATATGTGTTCCATCAGGTCCGAGCATCCACATCAGTTGAGATGCAGGTTCATCATCCATAAAGTTAGGAATGAGCGGATTGAATGTGTGAAAAACTTTAGTAGGCAAATAGAAGTTTTTGATACAATCGACTAAATCATCAACTGCATGGTCAATTAAGTACTGATGCTTTTGTAAAAAGCCAATGAACAAATCATCAATAGACATTGCACCTTCAGGTTTACGTCCAAAATACAGTTTTACTTCGTTTTCATCTGGCATAAAAATGGACCTTATGGTATAATTCGATTATATGATTATTATACCACAAGGTCCATTGAAATGTAAACAGTTTTCTTTTACATGAACGTTTTTGTAGTTTGATCAAGTAGTGCTTCTGCAGGATTGACAAAATCTGATCCAATCATATGATCCGCATCTTTGAATATGCTAGTTGATAAGATTGAATTTGATGTCATCGATGTTCCTTTTGGACGTTTGATTTTGACAAAATTTGTATGAACATAATCTAGTGCGTTGAGTCCATTTGAAAATTTTGCCTGTGAAAGTAGTTCATAGAGAGGGTATTTGTCCGCATGAATACTAGTAACAACTTTTTTCAGTCTTGCCTTATCAATTGGATGGAGTGTGTCAACTTGAACATATGCAATTGATCCATCATCAAATAACTTCACAATTGCACATTCACGATACATTCCTGAGTCGTCAATATCAACCATAAAGATATGTGGTATATTTGTTGCTTTCATTTCAATTTTACCAGTTTCAATAGAAGAAGAAACAGGAGCGGTTGTAGTTTTTGGTGTTGATGCCATATTAGATTTCTCCAGTATTTACAAAATTATTAGTATGTGTTATAATATAATTTACTTCACAACATAAAGTATTATTATGTCTGGAATTATTTATAAATCAAAAAAAGTGCTTCCGTATGTTTATCTTGCAACAAACCGGATTACCGGAGAATTTTATATTGGGTATCGAGAAGCTAATAAAGTCCCATCTACTGAAGATATAGGTATAACGTATTTTTCTTCTTCTAAAAAAGTAAAACCTTTTTATGACCAATTTGAATATAAAGTGATTGCAGAATTTTTTACTGGTGAAGACGCTTTTTTATTTGAACAGGAATACATTCAAGAACACATAAGACATTCTTTATGTCTAAATGGATATGTAAATCATAAGTTTTATTGTGGAGGATCAAAATCAGAAGAGCATCGACAAAAAATTGGAGCGGCTCATCAGGGAAAACCTAAAAAAATTTCTTCAATAAAAAAACTAAAAGAATGGCGAAAAAATAACCCAATGACAGATGAAGCTAAAAAAGAATTAGGTCAAAAAATTTCACTAGCATATTCAAATAAGTCCGAAGAAGAAATCGAACAATGGAAAGAAAAAATCTCAATTGCGAATACAGGAAGGATAAAAAGTGAAGAAGAAATTGAAAAAATTAGATTAGCAAATTTAGGAAAACCGAAATCAGAAGAGCATCGACAAAAAATTGGAGATGTTCATCGAGGAAAAACTATCTCTGAAGAACAAAAAGCAAAAATGAGTAATACTTTATCAAACGGAAATCATTGGAAAGCTGCTACTTGGGTTCTTCAGTCTCCAAATGGAGAAATACATACTACTAAAGCAATTAGTAATTTTTGCAAAAAACATTCATTAGCATATTCAGTTCTACGATATAAAGCTCAGAAGAAAAATACTAATCCAGTTCTTTCAGGACCTTCAAAAGACTGGATAGTATTAGATAGATATTTTTAGAATGTTAGTATTCCTTTCTTTATTGGCATAGTATTAGAAGTTCCTCCCGGTGGTTTGCAACTTAGCAAATTGACAAATTTTTGAGAGTTATCTCCGATTTGTTTTAGACCGTGCTGACCTAAAAACTTAGTAAAAGCAAATAACGAAAACTTGCCATGAGTTGCAAAACCATGTTCAATTGTTTCGTTTATGATTTGCTTGATTTCGTCTGGTTGTTTTTCCAAGTTCATAAGTAACTGATTTTCTTCAAACAAATCACGAACCATGAAAGTTCTTTTTTCACCAGAAACAGGATCAGGCATAGACCAAGTTTCATTCATCAAAAGTGTCATTTCATAAGGGTCTCGAAATGCTTTTTCTAAACGGGTTGTTCTAACTCGTGGAAATGCAGATCTTACATTATCACCAGTATCACCACGAATTGCTTTTTCAAACATAAAGTACTCAGGATCATCACACTGACGTGCTTTACCATCATCAGGATTGATAAGTGATACATTGGAATACTTGAGCAATTGTTTGAAGTCTTTATCTCCTGACAATATCACTACTTCATCACCATTTGATGCAAACTTTTGAGTGACACCTGCAATCAAGTCGTCACCTTCAAGCTCAGGAGCAGAAAGACATACTATTGAAGTATGTTCTCGTGCAAGTTTTTCAAAGTCGTTGATAACGTCAAACAAATGTTCCATACTTGGATCTTTGACACGATTACCTTTATAAAGTGTCTTTGAATGACACTGACTGCTTGAGGTATATGTCTTTCGCCAATTCTGAGAACCCTCAAAAACCACTGCTACTTGATCAGGTTTGATACTATTGTACCACTTATTCATACCTATAAGACAGCTATGAAGTGCTAACCCTGCCTTATCTTCAATAGTTCCTCCATACTTATTTGAATGAGCTGCAACAGTTCTATAAAAAAGATTTGGAACGTCGATTACTAGTATTTTCATTTGTATGTAAGGAGGGAGAGATATGCTTATAAAAGACCACGTAATAGCTTATTGACTTTTTCAGGTTTGAATTTCAAATTCAATTGTGAGTAAGCTTCTGCTAAAAATATAGGCCATTGAGAAAGTAGATGTCTAACAGAAAAAGTGCAACGCAAATATCCAATAGTTATTATAACAGGTTGAACACTTATTAGAGGTGTTGCCACTTCTAACAGAGTGTTCAATTTGTCTAGGGCATTTGACACTTCTTCTTGTGGAGTATCAGGATGTGCAATTTGATTGACTAATCTGAAGATAGGACTAATAAAGTTTTTATATGAGATGTCATCAATTTTGTCAAGCATTTTGTTGATTGCCATTTCTAAAACGGAAACCTTTCATTGTTTCCGTTACTTCACTTGAAAGGTTTGGATGTGCATCTGATGCAACACCACCATTTTCATTCAAAGACATATATTCATCTATGATTGACTTAGGTGCCATGAAAGTACCAAACAAGAAGTTCTCAATAGTTTCATCATCATTAGCTCCGGTCAAACCCTGTTTATCAAGATTACGAATAAATGCTTTATTGTATGCAACATCAAATCTAACTTCATTATTTTTATCAACACCACTTATGAGTAATCTTGCCCACGGTTTTTTACTTCGAGACATCAATCGTTCAACTAACCAATTGAATAGTTTTACCATATTCCTTGACCTCTAAACATTTCAATGTTTTTGTCAGCATTTGTCAATAATGGTGTAATCTGTTCAATGATATGTTGTCGAAAAATCTTTACCAGCTCATCAGCAAATAGTTGAGCTTTATTATTGGTATCATGATAATCAATGTCATCTTTGTTCATTGTGACAACTAAAGTACTTCCTAATTGAGAAATCTTAGAAGTAATAGTTTTTTGATCAGCGTTGATTGATAACAAAATTTCAGGTTTGAATTTGTTTAGTTCTTCTCTTATCATTAGCAATTCATTTTGTGTAGCATGTAATTGCTCAGTTAGAACTGCATAATCATTCATGCTTGCTGAAGAAATAGAAGTAGGTTTATCAAATGACATATTCAAATTCCTCCTCTTTTAGATATCAATTGGACAAATCATCGTCAATACATATCCACTTACTTCAATTTTTGCAGAAGCTTCATACAAATCAATTGATACTATTTCATTCTCAACTGCTGCTGCACGAACTAATGGAGAAAATCCGTCAGTATGAAAGTATGAAATAACCGATGCTTGTGGCTCATCGCTAATGTCTTCAGCTGCAATTGATAATGGAATAGAAAATAAATCATTATTACCATCTGACAATTCAACCGTTACATTAGTTCCTTTCTTTACCGCAATAGTAATCTTTTTAGAACCCATTGCTTTTTCAGCATTGAGAATAAGAGTAACTTCTTCACGGGTCAATTTGATTGTTTTTAGCGGAGTATCTTCAATACTTTTTGGACATTGAACACTGTTGATTGGAGAAGTTCTATATTGAGAACTTGCTTTTGTACCTTTGATCAAGAGTTCTGAGATATCGCCATTAGGTTTCTTTTTCAATTCAACAGAAACCTGTGGGTCTGTTTTGAATAAATCTAAACGTTGTTTTAGTAACTTTAGTTTTTTCAATGCAAGTTTAGAACCTGTGTCAAGAACAGGGATATTGTCATTAGTAATAATGACACATGTTCTGTCTGAATTGATACCTGACAACATTGCAGGTTCATCAGCAGAAGAAGCATCAAGTAATAACATATCAATGCCAACTAAAGCACATACATTGATTACGTTGTTTAGATTAGTTAAGTCAGTAGATGTTAGTTTCATATTCTTTGTTATCCTTTATATGTTATGTAAGAAAATTATAAAATGATTATTATATCACAAATATATCAAAATATTTTATAGCAAAAATGTTTTATACTATTTTAGAAGACCATAAGTTTATTGACACGAGCACTAAATGGAGTCGGAACTTCTTTTCCTAATGCAGAAAAGATACCTTCAAGTTTAGCAGTAATAAGTTTTTCTTCAGTCTTTTTGAAATCGATTTCAAGTTCTTCTTCAAGCCAATATGGAAATTCTTCTGCTTCAGCTGGAATAGCAATACTGGTAAACTCATGTTCATTTGATTTTAGATCAAAGATTTTCACTTTGTCACCAGAACTTATTTGAACCCCGTCAGCACCTTCAAACATTGATGACAGCTTATTGAAGTTGATTGCTGCCCGGCAATGACCAGGGATAGTTAGCTTACCTTTACCTTTAGAGTTTAGCATAGGTTTGCCTGCTAGTTCTGCATCATAAGCTCGTGTCATCAGTTCAAGATTGTTTGCTGCTTTAGATATTCCGAATAGTAGTTTATCTTCAGGATCAATAAACCCTTTGAATAATCGAGATCTTTCATTATTGACAAACTCAACAAGAGTATCATAATCATCGCCATTGAGTATCATATCTACTACATGTTTTAGAAACTTCTGAATGATTTTTGGAGTATCTGATTTTTTGATTTCAGAACCCATTGCTTTCATCTTATTAGTATCAAAACCATCAAGATTGACAACTTTTAGCATATACTTTTTACGAGCTTGAAACAAACCCCGTTCTGCAACTACTTCTCGACCTGCTGCAATCAATGTATCAAATTCAGGCTGGCAACAAAAAGAATGTCTCATAAATGCCGGAAAACTTTCATTGATTTCATCAGCAACTGCATCAGCAATTTCTACTGCTTCTTCTTTAGTTGCTGCAAAAGTTTTGAAATATGCCGAGTCCGTGTCACCGTATATGATAGCTTCATTATCAGTAGTATAGATGTTAGAGATACGAGCTTTATCACCACCATCAACTTCATATGTTTTGTTCAGTATGACTTCTTGTTCGGTGAGTAAGTGACCAGCAAAACAAATCATATGTGAAGTGATTGCACGACCACAGTATGTAGTAGAAGCACCTAACCATTCACGAAACGACCATCTAAAGCCCTTCGCCAAAAGTGCTCCATAAAGTGAATTGAGCGAGATTTTCTTTGTTAGCTGAAGTAGTTCATACTGTGCTTCTTGTATCTTAGCTTCTTTGTAATCATCAGTTCCATCTTGAAGCTCTTTTAGAAGTTTAGTCCATTTCTTCTTTTCTGCTTGCATCTTTTTACGTTCAACATACCAAGACTCAAGTAATCGTGGAACAATGCCTTGGCCTGATGATTGGTCAAATACAGTACCATAAGCAGAGATAGACCATTTTTGTTGAAGTAAAGTCTGTTTCCATTCTTTGCCTGTCATCGTAATAGGTTCTTCATTCTCATCAACAAAATGTAATGTATGTGGATAATCATCTTCATCTCTAATACCTCTCCAATCTGCTTCTTTAGCAGTTGATTTGATAAAAGATATAGTATCAATGCCAACTCGTTCTGCCTTTTCAACAGCTTCCGCAAATGCAACATTGTCACGAAGTAATCTATCAGCCGTCTCTTCAGTTTCAAACTGACCAATCACTTTTTCAGGTGACATGTTAAGACTACGAATAGTAGATGGATATAGTGAATTGATATCCACACTTCCAACCCATTCATGTAATCCTATACGAGGTGTCATAACAATAGCACCTTCAACTTTACCTGTAACAATATAAGCATCCTTATCTTTGACCCGGACACCTTCATTATTGATAGCAAAGTTAGTGATACCCATATCAACATACTTAGTAGTTCCAAGTATAGCTTCAAACGGAACAGTATTTTCATGTGCCATTTGATTGACAAGTTCAACAAAACGAAACTTTTCATTTAGCAGTTTCAATAGAACAACGTCGATAATGTTGTAATGAACAAACTTGATAAAGTCTAATCGATATAACTTTTCTAAACCTTCATGATGCAACTTAGAAGCACCAACTTCTTCAGATGCTATAGCTTCCAACGAATAACTTTCACGACCTTCGAATGTGAATTTTTTGAACATATCTTGATAGTCAAGATGGGTTCTACCTTGAAGTTGAACAGTAAGTTCTTCTTTACCAAACCGTTCAACCATCTTTTCACGAGGCCTACCAGCTCCAGGAAAACATAACCTGAGAGTGGCTTTCTCACCAAACAGCATCTCTATTCGTTTGTAGATGTAAGGTAAGTCATAGAACTCGGAGTTCCATCCAGAGATGAAGTCTATGTCCTCTAGTTCATCTAAAAAGATACTTAGCAGTTCCGCTTCAGACTTAACAAGTATCAGGTCACAATGAATATCGTCATATCCATACTGACCAACATCAATAGCAAACTTTGAAAGGCCATCATTCCAAGTAGTTTCAAGTCGAGATTTATCAGGTGAAACCGCAATACATACAAACTTATCAAGCCATTGTTTGTAAATGGTAATTGCAGTGATTGGAGCAAAAGCATTACTAGGCCGTGAAAATCCTGCTCCCTTAATAACTTCTGACTCTATGTCAAAGAATGCAAAATGGATTTTAGGAATAGGACGGCCATAGTACTCGTCCATCATTATTCGTTGAATTGGATTTATGTCACTTTCAAACTTTTTCTTGAATACTCGTTTAGCTGCTTCATATTCTTCTTTATTATCAAAAGATAACTTTTTGAGGGGAGTGTTGTACATTGAACGATACTTATCTTCGTCTTCATCCTCAATAAAGAAGTATCGTGGTGGGTCATAGGAAACGGTGGTCCTAGGACCACCTATTTCAGTTCTTTCCCATGCAACAACTTTATCACTTCGATAATCATTACATACACCAATGTATGATGGAACATATTCCTTATTAGGAATAGAAGTTGTTGTTTTTGTCATATTTACGATTAAGAGTCTGACTCAGGGAATAAGATTTCAATTGCACTTTCTAATGCAGAGATTTCAGCTTTAGTTTCACTATAAGAATTGTTGAATGATACTTTCACTAACTGATTGAACAGTTTTGACTCAAGACCAAGTTTTTCAGCGGCTTCTTCACGAAGACCTTTGATTGCTTCCATTTCATCGGCTATTCGAAGTTTGCATCGAACTGCTTCTTCAAGGAAGGTCATAAGTTTGGATTTATCACTTGGATTTGCTAAAATTGCTTCGATTGAAACGATTGCTGGTTTTTCTTTCTTTGCCATATGTATTATGCCTCTCTTGCTAAAAATTATAAAAAATCATTATATCATAAAAATGTTAGTTCAGTTCGGTTACTTTACGTTCTCCTGTAAAAATTGAAGCACTTGCCACAGACTTCAATGTTTGACGGGTAATGTTTTCTTTTTGACCAGCAGTAAGATACATCTTTATCAACTCTGTATCAATCCAATCATCTTTTGGTGTGATGTGAGGTGTATCGGGGTTCATTTTTGGATTGGCCTCCCAAGCGATAAAGTGTTTCAACTTAGAGCCACTACTATTCAATTGATCAAGGTCCTGTGCAAGATCAACGAACACCTTATTACACGACTCGATACAACTTTTATGATCATCGAAACCATTGCTTTCGATGATCACATTGACTGCATTGAAAATAGTTTTTAGCTCATGATTTGCTAAAGACTCATGATCTAAGTTAAGACTGATTGAATATAGGTAAAATGTTTTATTACTCATATTAGCTAATGAACTGTTGTATTAGTTTCAAAATTGATATATTCAATTATGTCAGGATTAACCATAATGTTTATTCTGAATTGAAGAGCTTCCATTTCTACATCTCCTAATGTATAAGATGCCTCAATAAGATCATGAATAGTTATATCTTGTTCAACTCGTGGTACCCCGTCAAATGATATGTCAAATGTATCATTACTTGATAACATCTCTATAGGTTCAATAGATGAAGTATCTTCATTATCATCTTCTAATAAATCTTCTTCATCATAACATAATGAAAGAGGAAAGAAATCCTCATTATATTCAATAGCAATATCTTTTCGTTCATCATCTGTCAGTATTTCATTGATAATGTCTTGGGCAGCTACATGAGCTTCAATATCATAATCATAACTATCAGAAACAACGGTAATTTTGAATAAGTCTTCACATGAAACTCCAGGCAATAACCGTTCAAGAAAGGGTTGATAAACCTCAACTGTATAAAAATGCATTTTATATTGGACCGATGATATACGGGTTATTAGGAATTATTGATGTATCATCCGTGATAGAAATAGTTGCAGATGATAACCATTCTAAGTTATCATCTGCAACATGAAGTAAAGGAGCAAAACTAACATATGAAACAGAACTTTTAGAAACTTCTAAAGTAATAGAACCTTTATTTGAATAAAGTCTAATATGATTATCAACATCAGAAAGATTATCAAAACTAATAAAAGCAGAATATATTCTATCAATAACAGAAAATGGCGGGTATGATAATAAAAATCTAAAACTTGATAACTCAGGAGAAACTATATTACTTGAAAAGTGATTTCCATTTGGATAAACATTCAAAATTTGATTAGCAGGTAAAGATAAAGTATCTAAACAAGTATATACATCAAAAATGTCATTTTGATATTCAATAGTAGAAACATTTGACCATGAAGTTTGATTATCTAAACTAGAAACTAATAAAGTATTACGAGTAAAAGTTATTGGGTTAGATAAAACTATATTTTGATTTTGATAAACTATTACTTTTACTGTTGAACTAACTGAGTATGAAGTATTGAAAACTACTTTATATCCATTTTGACCATTATAAGTCAATCGATATTCATTGATTAGAGTTCCTTCAGTCAGTTCAACTCCGTTAAGAAAAACTTTTACAATATCAGAAGAGGTAAATCTTAAAACCTTTTTACTAGAAGTAGTGTCAGGACCAGAAACAGAATTGAAAGTAGATGTAATAAAATAGGTAAATTCGTCAAAAGTGCTTACTTCAAATTGTTGAGTAGCAAACGAAACTGTGAAAGAAGATGGATTATTGTTTATTGATGGATTTTGACGTTTGACTGCTAAAGATAAAGCCAAAGAACTAGAAGATGCTAAAGTAACATAAAGATTTTGTTCAGAACTATTTATAGAAGTTATTTGATTAGCATTAGTATTTTCAAAACGAGAAATCCAATCAGGAACTCCATCAACAGGAGCAGAAGCTAAAACATTACGCAAACTTTTAGTAGCAATAGGTAACAATTTGCCACTACAGTTCAATGTAATAGAACATAAATCAATAAAGCTATGAAGTTTTGACGCTTCGTAGTCTTTTGTTCTATTACATGTAGTACATTTATAAGTGACTATTTTCTTATTATTCATTACTTTGATTTGTTATAATGTAAAGGTCTTCAGGTCTAACCCATTTTGTCCAATTATATGATTTGTCAATAGGAGTGATTTCTACTATCTGAAAGTGGATAGAGTTATTTCTCATGGTCGATTTTGTTGCAACTCGACCAGTCTTTTTTACTTCAACTCCATCATGGATATATGTCAGTTCATTCATATACATTATCATAAAGATACTAAAGCAGTCTCAACTAAGTCTCGCATAAATTTAGCAGCACCTATTGTCATATAGACATCTGCTAATGCATTATGAGTATCTCTGTCGCCAACACCTGTTAGTTCAAATAAATGGTCTGACTTATATGTCACAAAATTGACAAAACTAACACCGGCAGTATCAATTTTGACATTATGAACATGAAACATCATACCATGCGGTCCTAATAACTGTTTCATAAACAATAGGTCATAATCAACATTGTGCCCCATTACCATAATAGTTGGATTAGGTCCAAAGTATTTCAACAAAAACTCTCCAACTGCAACCACTGCATCTTCATTAGACAAGCCGTATTGTTCAAGATACTCTCGTGTCAAACCATGAATAGCTTCTGCCTCAGGTGACCATTGATACTTATCACCCTCAAACTTCATCTCGATGTATAAGTCATCGATTACTTCAAAAGTTCGAGTATTGAACACAGCCATACCCAAACTTAGTGCTTGATGGTCTATTGAACTATCTTTACCCCAAGAACTTCCAGAGGTTTCAAAGTCAAAGCATAAGCCTAATGTTGGAGCAAGTGATTTGTAAAGAGTTAGCATATAATGAAATTGTCTGTCTTATTTAGAAGTTACAAAGTTCATTATATCACTAATGACTATGAATGTAAACGGTCCAAAAAGTCAGTTACAAGTTTTACTCGTTCTTCTTTACCTTCACAAAAGACATCCAACTTAGCATAAAAGTTCTTAGTTGGAATGCGATGAATTCCTGTGTCATACAAAGTTGAATAAGATATCAACAAGTTCTCAAATTGAGAACGAGACTCTTCGTCTGCACGATTTGGGTCTAATTCAAAATCAATGTTAGGATGAGCATGAACAATAACTAACCCACTATAGATGTGTTGTGCTTCTATACACTTTGCTTTGTAGTTCTCCCACCACATTTGTTGGTCAGCAGAAAGTTTTTTGTATCTTGATAACCAAACTTCAGTATAAGCTGCGATATCAAAGAATGAACGTTCTGTCAAAACAATTTTATCATCTAAACCGTTTGTTGCTATTGCACTATCACGAGCCCACTTGTATTCAAAAACTTTGTCCTGATATGCCTTCATTTTGTAGAAAGAAGTAACCAATTCCTGTAAGTTCTCAACACCTAATTCAGCTTGAACAGCTCGAGAGACTTTGTAATCATCAACTTCGAACTTTGAAGCTAACCCGTTAAGTATTGATGATTTTCCAGAACCATGGGTTCCGCTGACGGCGACTAAAATTGACATATGAGTAGAGTTCCTTTGATGGGTAAGATTACATTAGAAGAGCTAAGTATAACAAGCTTTCATCTATTGCAGTCACCCATTTTGAAGCTCCAGCGTTTACACCCGTCTGCACCATCAACATGCTTGTATTGGTATTATACCACATTTGACCTTGACAGATATAAGTTGGAGGAGTTGGACTTACTTCACATGCACAAGATTGTGAAACTATCCAGTTAGTCCCATCCCAGACTTTTAGTTGTTTAGTAGTCTTATTATACCATTGTTGTCCGTAAATCGGATGTAGAGGTGCTGTGTCAGAAGCAAAGTTTTCAAGTATCTTTAGAAAATTTGTCTGATGTATCTGTCCATGATTAGGAACACCACGACCAACAAAAGTCAATGACGTTGAAGTATCGTCAGTAGTAAGCGGTGCAAGCGGGATGTCTGCGACCAAAGTATCAGAATGTTTTAGTTGATAAGTCATATTAGTTTATAGCTCCATGCATATAGGAAGCACACAAGTATTTGAATAAAAGTATTTATCAATGTTGAGACTTTGTAACTAAATGTATCCATTTAGTCAATTCCATTTGAGGGTTATAATAGATTTCCATGTCTTCACTAGCTTCAATCATTGCAAGTTGTTGTAATAACCATTCTGCCAATTTGACCTGATCTTCTCCACTCAGTGCTTTGATATCGTCAATAAGCTCTTTAGGAGTTGGGTTCTCATATACATAACGCGGTTTCATTGCACTATGAGCTTGTTGAAACTGTAAGATGTCATTCTTTGGATCAACTGGCGAAAACTTTAGAAGTTGAACAAGTTGAGCAATCAAAACAGTTTGAGCAGTATTAGTGATTTTACCAGCTTGACGCACTTCATCTAACAACATGGTCATATGAATAGGTGTGCTTGACTCACTGATAACATGAGGTTTGATGTCGATAAGTTTCATGTGTAAGGTTCTCTCTTTCTTTATATAAGTGTTTGATTTACTATTTACACCTAAGCCATAATTTGCACAAATGAAAAACTGACAGACTATATAATGGATTTTGCTTAAGTATAACTTATTGATTTTATTACTCGAAAAACTGACAGACTAAGGGTATATATATTATTCAGTTTCTCCCTCTCTCCCTCTCATGTTTTACATTTTCGTCTCCACTTTGTAGTTAGTCTTTTTCTAAGTAGTTGATTTTATTACTATTTTTATTATTCATTTGTGTTCTAAGTTATTGATTTTATTACTATTTTTCAAATCATCATTTTTCCGTGACTGATTAGCAATGGTTTTTGATGAAAAATGATGATTTTCATCAAATCACTAAAAATGGTATAGCTTCATCGCTTTCATCAGCTGAAGTTTCATCCCCATTGATCGAATTAGCAGGTGTACGTGGAGAATAATCGTCTGCATTATATTCGTATAGAAGTTTTCTAGCTTTATCATCAAACTCACTAACATATTTCAATAATCGAACAATAAGTAGAAGAGCTGATACGCTATCATCAGTTGCTCCAATTTTAGCAGCATATGAACCACCACTTGCCACAAAGTTCTTAAGTTCAAAGATGTTGATTTCGGAATTGAGGATAAGTCCATTTTTGACTTTTTCAACCATTGATTTTAGTTGCAAACATGCAAGAATTTTGTTACGATTTGTAGTCTGCATTCCGAACTTACCAGGAACATCATTGATAAGTTCGGCAAATTCAGGAGGATGTTCGTCTGTAGAATATAGAGCACCAATAGCTTCACCAACTCCGTTTCGTTCAAATGTCCAGAATACTTCAGGTCGTTTGTTATTGAATGTTTGGACTGTTAGTTTATTGAGTATCCACTTTAGCCTATCATATAAGTCCGGTATGTTCAGATTGTTAGTTCTAAACTCTCCAACTTGAATAAGTGACGGGAATTCAAAGATTTCTACTACACTAAAGTCTCGACCAGAACCGGTTGCAATATCCACACCTACAAGATATGCTACATCAGACCGGAATGTTTCCCAGAAGCTGAACCCATTATCAGTAAAAGCTGGAAGTGATGATTTGAGTTCAATAAGACGTTGTGATTGAATAAGTAATGCATCTGATGAAAGGAACTCGCAATCCAATTCTACACGACATACTAACTCACCAAGTTTAGCAAGCATTTCCTCTCTATAACCACTTCCAGGTCCACGTTCAGGATGTTGAGTATAATGAGCAAGGACATGTTTGAAGCTATTCAGACCAGCAAGGCATTCTCTCCACAATCTAGCAAATAAGTCAGTATCACCATTAGGAGTAGTAGTCATTATCAACTTACCACCTGTTGATAATGCCGGAGCAATAGAAGACCAAATCTTATCTTGAATACGAGTTGAGATAAAGCTAATCTCGTCAAGCATTAGGATTGAAGGTGAGCTACCACGACCTGTTTTTTCGGTTGTAGCTTGAGATTTGATGATTGATCCGTTATCCCATTCGATAGAAGTTCGATTGTAAAACTTGACACCTGGTTTCAACCAGTTTGGTAGCTCTTCATATGCAAACTTGATTTTTGCCATAATGTCAGTAGCATGATCCATATTCTTGGATGCTATAACACAAGCTTGATCATCGATAAAAGCAGATAACCAAAAGATATACATTGCAGCAGTAGTCGTTTTACCTAACTGCCTGCTCATCAATGCAAGTGTATCTTTATTATTATGAATTGCTAATATGAATTCTTCTTGATAGTCATATAGTTCAAATGGAACTGTTCCTCTAGTTGCATGTTGAATTTTGACATAGTTCTTAATAAAGTAGATAGGATCATCCATGCATTTCTGAAGTTCTTCAACTTGCCAAGGCTCATATTCAATTTCAGTATTTGCACGTTTTAGATAAGGATTTGCCATATAGATATTAGATATTAGTTATAATATCTATATTTATATTCTTATAATTCAGCAAAATCTTTCAAATTATTATCAATTAGTTCTTCTTGACATGCAAACAGATCTCGATTACCCGATGATAAGTGTTTATTTATTATTGTACATGCTAACTTTAATTGTTCATCTTTAATATTTTCAATATCATCAATACTTTTCAATCCAGGTATTAACATCAATCCGAGAATATGTGATTTGATTGGATTGTCATAAAAAGCAATGTTTCCTTTAATATATCCGTCATTTTTAAATAATTTATGAATATCTTTTAGCGATGATAATTTATTATTAATACAATAAAAATTACCATTTACTTTAGACGGACCATATTGAAGAGATGTCAATTGATTATCATTACAAGAAAAATGTCCATTTATTTTAGACGGACAATATTGAAGTGATGTTAATCGATTTTTATAACAAGAAAAATGTCCTTTTACTTCAGACGGGCAGTATTGGAGTGATGTTAATTGATTATCATTACAATAAAAATTACCATTTACTTCAGAAGGGCAATATTGAAGAGATGTTAATTGATTGCGAGAACAAGAAAAACTACCATTTATTTTAGTCGGACAGTATTGAAGTGAGGTTAATTTATTATTAGAACAATAAAAATTGCCATTTACGATACTTTGTATATTAAATTTTTCAAGAGATGTTAAATTTCTATTAGATATATCTTTATCTTCTTCTTGTAAAAATAGTTCTGCTATTTTCATTTTTATAGTTCCGCAAAATCTTTCAAGTCTGCGTCAATCATGTCTTCTTGACATGAAATAATATCTCGATTACCTTTCTCAATATACGGTATAATCTTTGACAACCATTCTTCAGTTTTGAATTTGATATTCCATTTACTATTGAACTCAATCTTTCCTTTGATTTTTAGTAATCCTAAAACACTATCACTTATTTGATTAGTATATGCTATTCTGAACACTTTATCTGCTTTGATAAGATCACCAACCCCAGAAAGTGATA
>Ga0172362_10000677_pt1 | contig 28388 bp, 26 predicted proteins | sample LakKivs1_kivu2a2_FD_114534 | JGI IMG/M metagenome (GOLD analysis project Ga0172362, IMG submission 114534) | Sediment microbial communities from Lake Kivu, Rwanda - Sediment s1_kivu2a2 | ecosystem: Environmental > Aquatic > Freshwater > Lake > Sediment | place: Rwanda: Western Province, Lake... | reverse complement strand
GAATTGACTCCTGGAACGGCGAATGATAGGTCAGTGAAACCTACGGTCAGAGGAGCAATACCGATACGCGGGTTGGAGTTGGTGAAGTTTGCGGTCGGAACACAACCTGCCTCGACCATGTAGTTCTTGGTGGTGCTGTTGGATCCATACCAATTAGTCGCGGTCAGGCTCACGTTGTAGAGTCCGGGGATATTGTAGGTGAAGTTGATTGGATGCTGCAGGATGCTGAAGTTCCCGTCTCCGAAACTCCAGTTCCAGGCAACAGGAGTATCGCTGGTCAGGTCGGTGAAGCTTACATTCAGAGGAGCAAGATCCTGGCAGAAGGTGCACGGTACATCTGTCATGTTTGCAGAGAAGTTCACGATCAGGGGGTCTCCCACCTGCACGTACCAGTATTTCCCGGTGGAGTTGCTGCCGTCCAGGTTGCTGGCTGTCAGGTTCACTGTCCAGCATCCGGTGGTAAACGTATGTGAGGGGTGCTGCACATTCGATGTCCCGCCATCATTAAAGAGCCATGCCCATTCAGTGGGCGATCCGGTTGAGAGATCGGTGAAGTTCACCAGGAGCGGGGGCAGTCCCTTAATGAGCGTATAATTGGTCACCCCGTTCGCCTCTCCGGTGAAGTTCGCAATGGGTGGGACAGATGCGATCTTCGCGACAAAGGCATCGAACCCGAAGTGGTAACTCGACTGGACGGCGTTCTCCAGCGGGAAGTTCCGGGAGTCGGTCCACCCGACCACAGAGACGTTGCTCGCCTGCCTGGCGATACCCATGGCCCGGTCGTCATACTCTCCCCCGAGGTAGGTGGAGTACATCAGGGCGGTACCGTTCGGGTAGAACCTGGCGATATAGGCATCGTATTTGAACCCGTCCATGTTGGTGTACATGGCATTCCTGGTCGGGAAATTGGCGGAATCGGTAAACCCTGTAACGAAAGCCGATCCCATCTCATCCACTGCCACACCCGTCCCTTCATCGACCTGGGCACCCCCGATAAAGGTGGAATAGTTGAGGGTGTTTTCGTAAGGATATGGATTGAACTTGGTCAGGAATGCGTCCTGGAGCCCGATCTTGATGGACTGGTAGGCGTTCCGGGTGGGGAACCCATTGGCCTGGGTATATCCTGTGACGTAGATTGCTCCAGCCGGGTCAACGGCAATGCCATACCCTGTATCTTCACCAAGGCCACCGAGATAGGTGGAGGAATTGAGTGTGCTTGCAGTAGGATTAAGGTGGGTGACGAAGGCATCCTGGTTCCATGAGATATTCTGCCTGAATGCCGGGAGCACCGTGGGGAAGTTCCAGGACCGTGTCAACCCCGTGACGTATATGTCCCCCGTGGTGTTATGTACTGCGACGCCGTATCCCTGGTCTGTCCCGTCTCCTCCGAGGAAGGTGGAGAAGGAGATTGTCGATATCGCACCATCGTACGAGACGCCTGTAATAAAGGCATCAAAAGTGCCGTTCAGTTCGCCGTCGAATGGAGTCACATTGGGGAAGTTCCAGGACCCCGTGTATCCGGTGATAACTGCCGTTCCTGTACCGTTCAGCGCGATGGCCTGCCCGACATCCGTCATGTTTCCACCCAGGAACGACGAATACACAAGCGCAGTCCCATCCGGATTCAGGGCGGTGATGAATGCATCGGAATCGGGGTATGCACCGTGCTTGGTGGGCTGGAACGCATTCAGGACAGGATAGTTATCGGAGATTGTATATCCTGTGATGAAGGCAATCCCTGATGAATTGACCGCAATTCCCTGCCCGGAGTCATCGTTGTATCCCCCGATATATGTGGAATAATTCAAAGCCGTTCCATCAGGCTCGAACTTGGTGACGAATACATCCAGGCCGCCGCCGTTCATCATCTGGAACTGCGGTTTCCAGGCCGGGTACGGAAAATCTGTCGATTGGGTTGCACCAGTCACATATGTGCTTCCCGCGCTGTCAACAGCAACCGCGTAACCCCGGTCCTGCTGGCCCCCGCCAAGGTACGTGGAAAAATCAAGGAACGGGTCGATGACCAGGGGGTATCCTGGATCGAAGGCTCCGACGGAAAAGCCTACCAGTGATTGCCCGAGTATTACATATTCACATGCAACCGGGACCTGGCTGCCCCCGATGACCTGGTAACAGACAGGAGCCGCCTCGTAGAGCGTCCCGGTGGCAGTCTTCACCAGGAGTGCGCCCCCTTCGTCAAGCGAGAGGCTCTCCTGGCCTGAATACCGGAATACTACCATTGCCGGTTCGACACCGGGTGCGAGCCTGACGTCCCGCTTGAGCGCCCCCTGGGTGCCGTAATAGACGATATCAACGCCAGGTAGGACCTCCTCATACCTCACTTTCCCATAGGTCGGAACGGAGGTGATCCATTTTCCCGGGTCATTGCCAAGGAAAAAATTCGCAGTCCCGGGAAGGAGTTCTTCTCCCTTCACAAGGACACCTGCATTCTGGCCTATCACGGTGATTTCAACAGCAGATCCGGACTTTGCACCATCACTGCCTGCTGCGCATACTACTGCGTCCGGAGTGAAATAGATGCTATGACCTGCAGCATCAGCATGATAGAGAACATCTGCACTCTTCTGGCCCTGATTCTCGATGAAGACCAGGGGAATCCTGGAGATATCCATCGCGACCGTCTCATCGGCAACGGCCGGAGCCATGGTAAGTGCCAGGAGTCCTGCTACCATGACAAGGATTAATGAAAGTTTTGACTTTGATCTCATGAGTTACGCCTCCCACCTTTCACCGGGTACTCGCTGACCATGGAGAGATGAATATACCCTGCCTCTAGGATGCCACGTAGTACTCACTCAAACCGCCATGGACCACGATCTCTCCACCCAGTGAGAAACCTGGAGTTCTGATCAGATTGTGGTTAAAAAACCCTCTATTTGAAGGATTATAAATCTTTCCCTCAAATCTCCATATTTTTTGCTTATTTCGCCAGGAAAAGGCGAAATATTCTGCACTGGTGATTTCCCTTGGGAGACTATTGGGACGACCCGGTCACGCAAAGAGTGTCCTCACACATTGGTTCGGCACTGAATCTACATGATTAAGAATTATATATCGTCCTTTTTCAAAAATCCCCGATATATTTAAGTATTGTATACGCCCATAAAATAAAAAAATCATATACGAGGTGAATGTCACATGTTATTGGCAAATGCTGTTGTCGGTATCATCCAGCTGATTCTTGCCATCATTCTTGCAGTGGTGGCGCTGTATATCGGCTTCTCCGTGCTCTCACGGATCTCCAAGGGGATTGAGGAAGAGAAGGAATTGTTGAAAGGCAACGTTGCCGTGGGGATTATAATCGCTGCGGTCTTCTTTGCCATCGCAGTTGTGGTCCAATCCGGTATCTCGGGGGTATCGGTAGGTGTCTCAAAGGCCCTGTCAGTAGGTCTCTTCTCGGTTGACGGGTTTACTGCAATCGGGATTGCATTCCTTCAGCTTATCCTCGGTATCGTCCTTGCTGTCGCAGCCATCTACCTGGCTCTCAACATCCTGGACAAGCTCACCAAGGGTATCGATGAATTCGCGGAAATCCGGAAAGGCAACGTTGCCGTCGCCCTGGTGATGGCAGGGGTCATCATCTCCACCGCGGTTATCATCCAGTCCGGTGTGATCGGTATCACTACAGCCCTCATCTAATCTCTTTTTTCAAACACCGGAAGCACTGCCCTCGTCACGGGTGTTTGTGGATAGAATCTGTATTTGAACGGGAGCCCGGGCTTTCCCGCAGGCGTGGAATGCTGTAAAGATCCATCAGAGTGTAAAAGGGGTCAACCCGCTTCAGGCCAGGGTACCAGTGGTCAGGATTCAGGGGATTCTTTTCTATCAATCCCCACTTCGGGTTTCATCTGCGGGAAGAGAATGACTTCCTTTATCGAGCTTTTGTTGGTGAGGAGCATCACGAGACGGTCAATCCCAAGGCCTACCCCACCGGTGGGAGGCATCCCGTATCCCAGGGCATTGATAAAATCGTAGTCGAGCATCTGGGCTTCCAGGTCGCCGGCTCTTCTTTTTGCGTCCTGCCGCTCGAACCTGGCCAGCTGGTCGACGGGGTCATTCAGTTCCGAGAACCCGTTTGCCACCTCCATCCCGCAGATGAAGAGCTCGAACCGCTCGGTGAATCCCTCTCGTGAACGGTGTTTCTTTGCCAGTGGCGAATTCTCGATGGGGAAATCGTAGATAAACGTCGGCTGGACCAGCTGGTCCTCTACGAGGCCCTCAAAAAGGAGCACGAGGAGTTCCCGGTGGTTCTCCGCCTTCTCCCAGTCATCGATCTTTTTCTCCTTCGCTATCCTGCGAAGATCTTCCATTGAGTATGTCCAGATATCAATCCCGGCGAGTTCCTTGACCGCCTGGTCCATGCTCATCTTCTTCCATGGCGGGGTGAAATCGAGGGAGACGTCGCCGTATTCCAGCCGGTACGTCCCATGGATCTCGTTCACGAGTGAGCTTATGATCCCTTCCGTGAGTGCCATCATGTCCTGGTAGTCCCGGTACGCCTCGTAGATCTCCACCATGGAGAACTCCGGGTTGTGGTGGGTGTCGATATCCTCGTTCCGGAAGTTCCTGGCCAGCTCGAAGACCTTCTCAAACCCCCCGACGACCAGCCGCTTCAGGTAGAGCTCCGGCGCGATGCGCATGAAGAGATTCTGCTGGAGATAATGGTGGAAGGTGGTGAATGGCCTGGCGTTGGCCCCCCCGTAAATCGGCTGCAGGATGGGTGTCTCGAACTCGAGGAAGCCACGGTCGGTCAGATAACTGCGGATAAGGGATATGATGCGGCTCCGCGTCCGGAAAGTCTCCCGGACCTCCTCGTTCACGATGAGATCCACATACCGCTGCCGGTACCGTTTCTCCACGTCTTTTAGGCCGTGGAACTTTTCCGGGAGGGAGCAAACCGCCTTTGTGAGAAGGGTGATCTCGTCCACCCACAGGGTGATCTCTCCCACCTTGGTGCGGAAGACATGCCCCCAGACCGCCACGATATCACCCCTCTCGATGGTACGGAGGAAGAGATCGAACTTCTCCTCCCCTAAATCATTCTTCCTGATGTAAAGCTGGATTCGACCGCTTTCGTCCTGGAGATCGGCAAAAACCGTCTTCCCGTGATTCCTGATCGTGTACAGGCGCCCTGCCGTGCACACCCGTGCCTCACTCTTCTCGTGCCCGATGCCGGCATACCTGTCTTTGATCGAGCTGACGGTCTCCCGCCCCTCGAACTCAGGCGGGTAGAGAGGGATTCCCAGAGCCCGCAAATCCTGGATCTTCTCAAGTCTCTGCTGGTCGAATGCGAGGTCGTTTGGTCTGTTCTCCATGGTCTCTCCTGGTCTCCCCCGTTGCCCCACCGGGCCTTCCGGATCGCATTGGTGCCGGCCTCACCTGGTAACTACCACAAACAGCCTCCAGGAAGGTCATCCATTCCGGCCTGTTCCCTTAAGAAATGGGCATGGAAGATAATAATGGTTTTACGTCGGACAGGAAGACAGGCAGGAAAAAGGCACTCACCCTTTTTACACTGCAGGCCTTCTGGTCTTCATTTTTGGTTTTTCCGGGTGATCTCGTCGATTGCCTCGAGTATCATCTCTTTTACCCCTTCGCTCTCACGAAGCATCGCCCTTTTGAGGGGATGGAGGGCACGCAGGTCCCCTAGGTTCCCGAGCGCCCAGGCTGCTTTCTGCCGGACCCTCCAGTCCTCGTCATTGAGTGCCTTGATGATGGGATCCACAGCCGCCGGGTCGCCGTCCCTGGCCAGTGATTCAATCGCCTTCCACCGGGTAGTGGGATCGTCGTCCGTGAGCAGTCCCAGGAAGTGTGCACGTCTCTGCTCATACCGGAGGTTATCCGATTCATCCATATGAATGAAAGGTTGGAGTGAGATGAAAAATATACAGTGATGAGCGAGGCAACCCAGCGCCAATACTCTCTTATACGTGAATTGTCCAGACTGCAACGGGGGATGTAATGTGAAGACCGGGTTTGGCTGGGTTGAGATTGGGGGAATCAGGTATGAACATGATCTTGTCATTCACCGGGACGGGCAGATCGAGAAGCGGAAGAAGAAGTTGTCAAAACATCTCCGCAATGAGTATGGTCACACCCCCCTGTCGGAAGAGGAATGCATGGTATTTGAGGATGAACGCCCTGAAGTGATTTATATCGGTACCGGTCAGTACGGTGCGCTTCCCCTCACCGCAGGCGCCAGGAGGTTGCTGGCGGGATATATTACGGTCATCGCTCCCACTCCTGAAGTGCTCGTCGAGATGGAAGGTGAGAAGAGATCATTTGCTGCTATACTTCACGTGACCTGTTGAGATATCCAGGGGAGACGTATCTCCCCAATTTTCACCTTCTCCCCGTAGAACTAAATAAATTGCCCGCCCAGTCTCTTTCAGAGGTTGCATAATGAGAGTTGTACTTCTCTCCGGCAGTCCCCGGCCGGAAGGCAACACCTTCCAGGTCGTCGAGGAGTGTGCCAGCGTGATACGGGAGCAGGGCCTTGAGGCCGAGGTCATATCCCTGGCGGGGATGAAGATCGAGTCGTGTACCGCCTGCTCCCGGTGCGGAAAAGAGGGCAACTGTGTCCTTGAAGACGGTCTTCCGGAAATCATCGACAGGATCAGGGATGCGGAGGGATTCATCGTAGCCTCTCCTGTCTACTTCGGAACCGCCCGGGGAGACGTCATGGCGGCACTCCAGCGGATCGGCATGGTCTCCATGTCCACCGACCGGTTTCTCTCCTGGAAGGTGGGCGGGCCCATCGCAATTGCCCGAAGGGGCGGGCATACCACCGCCATCCAGGAGATGCTCATGTTCTTCTTCATCAACAACATGATCGTGCCAGGGTCGACCTACTGGAACATGGTGTTTGGGAGGGAGCCCGGGGAGATCTGGAAGGACGTGGAGGGTATCAACACGGTCCGGGTCTTTGCCGAAAACGTGGCACGGCTGATCAAGAGGATCGCCTGAAACGTATAGCTTTTGGATGGTGCATCGTGGCTGAACCGATCATCGAGGTCTCCAATCTTTCACATCGCTACGGGGACTTTGAGGCCGTCAATGGGATCAGTTTCTCGGTGGAGAGGGGAGAGATCTTCTCGTTCCTTGGCCCGAATGGTGCGGGAAAGAGCACCGCCATCAACGTGCTCACCACTCTCCTTCGCATCCAGCAGGGCTCCGCCAGGGTGGCGGGATTCGATGTCGCAGCAGAGCCGGCGAGGGTCCGCGAATCAATCGGGATCGTATTCCAGGAGGTGACCCTTGACCGGGATATGACCTGCTGGGAGATCCTCGAATTCCACGGATCTCTCTACAGGATGCCTCACCACCAGCGGAGGGACCGGATCGACGAGTTACTGGGCCTTGTCGAACTCGAGGGGAAGCGCGACACCCTCACCAAGCACCTTTCGGGCGGGATGAAAAGGAGGCTTGAGATCGCACGCGGCCTGATGACCCGGCCGAAAGTTCTCTTCCTTGACGAACCCACAATCGGCCTTGACCCCCAGACCCGCAGGCGCATGTGGGACTATATCAAATCCGTGAACGAGGAGGGGACCACAATATTTCTCACTACCCACTATATGGATGAAGCCGACCAGCTCAGCAACCGGGTCAGTATCATCGACCATGGACTGATCATCGCGACAGGCCCCGCCTGGGAACTCAAGAACACACTTGGAGAGGACCTGATCTACCTGGAGACAAGCGATGATAACGCTGCCGGAAACCTGCTTCGCAAGAAGGCGGAGGTGACCGGAATACAGGAGAAACCGGCGGGATTCATCGTAAGCGTCAACCAGGACGGCACCCATCTTCTTCCGAGGATCATGGAGGATCTCCGGGATTCTGGGATACACATCAACACAGTCAACCTCAAGAAACCTTCGATGGATGACGTATTCGTCCATTTCACCGGGAGGGAACTGCGGGATGAAGGGCCCGAGCACCCCGCTGCAGCTCGCTCCAGGTCCATGAGGCGGTGAAAATGCACCTTGGTTTCCTCACAATCTACTGGCGGGACATGATCCGGTTCGTGCGGTTCCGCACGCTCCTGATATCCTCCCACGTGCAGCCGGCGCTCTGGATGGCGTTCTTCGGGATCGCCATGTCGGCAAACTTCACCCGGCTCACCAGCGATGTCCCGCCGATTCCCGGGATCCCGAATGTCGGCTACCTGACGTTCATGGCCGCCGGGGTTATTGCCATGACCACCCTCTTCACCAGCCTCTTCGGCGGAATGGTTCTCCTCTTTGACAAGAACTGGGGGCTCATGCGGGAAGTGATGGCAAGTCCTCTCCCGAGAGACCACATCATCTTCGGGATTACCCTCTCCGGGATGACGAAGTCCTTCATCCAGGCGATCATCATCATGGTCTTTGGGATCTTCATCGGGGCCGAGTTCTTCCAGGGATTCAGTCCCGCAGAAGTGACGTTCTCGTTGCTTTGTATACTCCTCTTCGTCGGTATCTTTTCCCTTGGGTTCCTCTTCCTCTCTGCGGCGATAGCCATTTCGCTCGAGACCCCGGAGGGGATGCAGGGGATCATGACGCTTATGACCATGCCCATCTTCTTTGCCTCCAATGCGCTGTACCCGGTAAATGCGTTTCCTCCCGCACTGCAGGCCGTCTCGATGGGAAACCCCCTCACCCACCTGGTGAACGGCATACGATACTTTGCCATCGGGGACCATTTCCAGGCCATCGGTATCGAGTATCTCACCACGCCGGTCGAACTCCTCACCTCGCTCGCGATCCTGATCGTCTTTGCACTCGCGATGTTCGGGCTGGCGTGGTGGCGGTTCCAGAGAGCCGTGGTCACATAATTTTTCCAATGAAAATCACTTCGTGATTTTCATAATTTATGGTCGAAACCCGAAATTGGGGTTCATGGGTTGTTTATATGAAAATGCCTTCGGCATTTCCATTCTGCATGCGTGTGTCTCGATGAGGATCATGTGATTTTTTTTACTGACTGCCTTCACTGCCCGGCGCAGGCACCCGGTAGAGAGGAAGGCCGGAGAACCAGCCTGCGAACTCTTCCATGTGCCAGGTATCTGCCGCCGCCATTTCCCGGACAAGGGCGGATGGGAGGGCAGGGCCGAATTTCCAGTTCTCGGGCGGGGGAATTCTCATGAGATCGGACATTTCTGATGCGGAGAGTGCCTGGATGTGCCCGAACGCATCGATGACCAGGTCCGCCGCTCCCTCGGGGGCCAGATCCTGGAACCAGAGCGAGAGATCGTCGTACCGTATTTTTATCTTCTCCCCGAGCACCCGCCGTACCATGGCTGAGAGGAGGGCATTATCGGATCTTGACAGGAAAGTGAGTGCCATCACATCCAGTTTCCGCTTACCCGGAACCTCCCAGACGTGGATTCCCCTGGTATGAAGCGGAGGAAGACTGGACATGATCCCCACGAGGGCGTCTTCCTGGGGCTGGAGGAGCGGCAGGAGAGTCCTCCTCCTGGAGAGAATCCGGAGTACCGCCTGGCAGACAACGGGTGAGAGACCTGCCTGCCCTCCTGTCCAGAAGGCCTTTCCGCCGGCCTCCTTTCCGGGGACCACCACCACGAGGTTGTGGGACTCGTCGCTCTTGATCAGGGTCCAGTTCTTCCCGCCGAGTGAGAAACTCTCCCTTCCTCCGCTTGCAACAAAGCGGGCATCCAGCCTTCCCACAAGTTCACCTTCCGGGGTGACCGCCCGGAACTCTCCACCGCCGCGGATTACCGAGTAGAGGTCTTTCCAGTTGGACTTCCCATACCACGTCTCCATCTTCGGCCCCGGCATGAACATCTCACCATCCCTGACAAGGAACTCCTCATCCTCAAGATGAGTGAGGAGGAGATCCATTGTATTGTTCGGGAGATCGCGAAGACTCGGGAGTGCCCCCAGGTACTTATGCAGCCTGGCACGGGTGGTCCGCCTGTGCCTGATGATCTCGAGGAAGACCTGCTGCACTAGGACGTTGTACGGCCTTTTCACAGGGGTAAGTGGTTCGACTTTCTTCCTGCTCGCGCTCTCTATCACCGCGGCGCAGAGGAGCAGGTCCCACGCATCCACGAGGACGAACGCCATATAGGGAGACCGGCCTCTTCGTCCGCTCCTCCCCATCCGCTGGAGGAATGACGAGACCGAAGTGGGTGCCCCGAGTTGCACCACCACGTCAAGATCTCCGATATCGATCCCAAGCTCCAGGGTGCTCGTGCAGATTATACAGGCGCTCGCTTCTCCGGATATGGATCCCTCGGCCGCTTTTCGCATCTCGGGGGAGAGAGAGGAATGGTGCACGAAGAGCTGGGCCACCCGGCCCCGGAGGGCGAGTCCCACCTGCTCGGCCTCTGCCCGGCTGTTCACAAAGACGAGTGCCTTCTTTCCGGCCACAATCCTGGCAATGGCTTCCATCCTTTTGTGTTCTTCCTTTTCGAGGTGGAACGAGAACCGCTTCTCGCGGGGGGGCTGGGCCACGTGAACAAGCTGTCTCTGCCCCCCCTCTCCCGAGAGCCATGCGAGTATTTCTTCGGGATTTCCGACCGTCGCCGAGAGCCCGATCCGCTGGACATGGCGACCGGCCATCCTGTCGAGACGGTCCAGGAGCACCAGCAGATGGGCTCCCCGCTCCGACTCCACAAAGGCATGCAACTCGTCCACGATGACAAAACTGGCATGAATGAGGTCCCGTGACTGCACCCCTTCCCCCATCAGCACTTCGAGCGACTCCGGGGTTATCATCAGGATGTGAGGGGGTTCTCCGTCGTCCCACGTCCGATCGCCCCGGGGGACGTCGCCGTGCCACATGCGTATTTCAAGGCCGGTGGGGATGCAGAAGGAACGAAACCTTTCCTCCTGGTCATTTATAAGCGCTTTCAATGGTGACAGGTAGATACAGGCAACACCAGGGCTACCCTCTTTTAAAATGCGATCGAGTACCGGGATGAGGGCTGCCTCGGTCTTTCCCCCTGCCGTGGGGGCGATGACCATCACGTCCTTTCCTTCACGTATCTCCTGGTATGCCCGGGACTGCACCTCACGGAGATCGGACCAGCCCAGCCGGTGGGCGAGCACTTCCTGCAGCGATTCATGCAGCCCTGAAAATATCCCGTTCACCTGTATTCACCCAAACGTTGGCACTTCACAGGGGTTATCTGTTGTGCTGGGAGGAAAAGAAACGCATAAATACCGGAGATTCTCCATCTTAATCAGGTAAATCCGGATGAAACGAACGTCTGTGACCCTGGAAGGCCCAGTTCTTCGTCACGCCGGCGTGTTTTTTTTCTCCTTCCTGTTTAGGTAGGGGACCAGCCACACTGCCGGTCCCCGTGTAACGGCACATCCCTGGAGTTTACCGGAGGTTTTTCTCATGCTTGGAATTCCTGACCCGCAAATATGGATCGCGTATCTGCTCTGCATAGCCCTGGCTTTGGCCTGCATTATCTATGGCTTCCTGAACTGGAACAATGGAGGTGAGTGACCGATGGCTGCAAGCCTCTTCTGGATTGCAGTTATCACCGCCATTTACCTGGTCATGATCCTCTGCCTGGGTTATATCGGTTACAAGAAGACAAAAGCTGCCGAGGACTACCTCGTGGCCGGGAGAAATGTCCACCCGGTGGTCATCGCCCTCTCGTACGGTGCGACGTTCATCAGCACCTCGGCCATCGTGGGCTTCGGGGGCCAGGCAGCAAACCTCGGGATGGGCCTGATCTGGCTCACAGTCTTCAACATCGGGGTGGGCATCCTGCTGGCATTCGTGATCTTCGGGAAGAAGACCCGGGAGATTGGATCGAGGCTGAAAGCAATTACCTTCCCTGACCTGATGGGAAAGGTCTATTCCTCTGCGTTCATGCAGATCGTTTCCGGCATCGTAATCATCATCGGGATGCCGCTCTACACCGCGGCGGTGCTCATCGGGGGAGCCCAGTTCATCAAGGAGACTCTCGGGATCTCCTATACCGCATCCCTGATCGGGTTTGCTGTGATTGTGGCCATCTATGTCATTTTCGGTGGGTTGATTGCGGTGATGTACACCGATGCAGTGCAGGGCACCATCATGCTGGTGGGAATGACCATCCTGCTGATATTTACGTACATCATCCTCGGCGGAGTTACGGCCGCCCACACCGCCCTCACCAACATGGCGGACATGGTCCCGGCAAAGCTCGCCGAGCAGGGCATGAATGGCTGGACAGTCATGCCGGACCTCGGATCTCCCATCTGGTTCACTCTGGTGACCACCCTGGTGCTCGGTGTTGGAATAGGGGTGCTGGCCCAGCCCCAGCTGGTGGTGCGGTTCATGACCGCAAAGGACAACCGCTCCCTGAACCGGGCAGTCCTCGTAGGGGGACCCTTCATCCTGATGATGACCGGGGTGGCCTTCACTGTCGGCGCCCTGACCAATGTATATTTTTACCAGACAGGGGGAATGCTTGCGGTCACAGCTGCGGGCGGAAATGTAGACTCTGTTATCCCGCTCTTCATCAACCTCTCCACACCCGACTGGTTCACCGTTCTCTTCATGGTGACGCTCCTCGCGGCGGCAATGTCCACGCTCTCCTCGCTCTTCCACACGATGGGAACGGCGCTGATATGTGATGTATGGGGCAGGGGGCGGGAGTGTGCCCTATCACTTAAAGCTAACCAGGCAGGGGTCCTTGTTATGATTGTCGCAAGTGTCATTGTTGCTTTCCTGATGCCGGGGAGCATCATCGCCATCGCCACCGCGATGTTCATGGGACTCTGCGCGTCCGCATTCCTTCCGGTCTTTGCTGTGGCCGTCTATTGCAAAAAGCCCGATCCCATGGCAGCAAAAGTGAGCCTGGTGGTAGGAGCGGCAGTCTGGTTCCTGTGGGCTCTCTTTGTAAATGCCAGGTATGCTGCAGTATTCGGGCTATCAAAGGCGACTGTTGGAACCACAAGCGTGCTCCCCTATCCCTGGAATGCAATCGACCCCCTCATTATCGGGCTTCCTCTCTCTGCACTGGTTATCCTTATCCTTCAGGCCAGGAGCGGACGGCATAAGGGGGAAGTGTCTCCGGTTTAATCCCATTTTTTATGAGGATCGCACGTGAAATTTTCATTTGTTATGCCGGTTCCCATGATATGGGCCCGGGTTGATGAATGAACAGGGCTCCGCAATGCTCGTACTGCCTAAATCCCGTGCCATGAATGAATGGACGGGTTTCGTACATTTATCCTGTAGTGGTGTTTGCTAGCGCGTTACCGGTACGGGTATTGGAATGCCTGCAGCCATTACCGGGAGCCCGGGTGAGATACATCGAGGGATCACCCTTTAATCCGGATCGGTAAAGAGTGGCGAGATCCTTTTAATCCTCCACCCCGGGCATTTTCCAGCGGTACACTAGGTAAATGGCGATAATTACTCCGATGACTGCAGCCGCAACTGCAATTCCGAGGATAGGTCGTGCAATGATGAGTTCCCAGACGAATTCCGACCCGAGAGCGATAAGATAGCACCCGATGAATGCCCCGATGGTAATGGCCATAAGTACGGTTTTCCTGGACATCCCGAGTAATCGCCCCACGAGGGAAGCGCCGATACCCCCCGAGCCCTGCAGGGGGAACATGACAAATAGGACGATGCCCATGAAATAAAAATTCTTCAGCCAGGGCCGGCGGGATAAGAACGCCTGGCCGTGGTCCATGAACCGGGATATCCATGTGCCAAGAAGGGGGACCTGGTAGGCAAGTTCAAAGTTTAAAGCCATGAAGAGCCCCGCGAGAACGTCCAGAAGGGCCATCGAAGTGCCGATGAGCCACCAGGGCAAACCGAGAGCCACACCGATTGGGATCACCGTCTCCTTTCCTGCCGGAGGTATTATGTAGGCTGCCATGAGTCCGGCCAGGAGCAGCGCCTTCTCCATGGGTAGGAAGAGGAAGCAGAGGGCAATATACAGGAAACCAAGGATAAACGGGAGGAGAAACCTGAATAGTGCGCGTATTGTGGGATGCATGTATGATACGCCTGCCCTTGGCTGTTTGGGTATATTTTCAACACTTGAACGTAAAAAATGGCAGCCACCCCAGTGAAGTGTAGATTTTTGCCCCATCATGCAAAGCCGGTAAATAATCCCGATTCAATGTGACGTCAATATAATGGGTGAAGCAGGGAGGGAAGCAGACGATTTCCCATTATTCATGCTATGGTCGTGCCTTCCTGACCTCATTGTAAAGGAGGACCAGGGAGAGGCTGATCAGGTTCAGGGTGGTTGCGGCGTACCAGAGGTAACTCTCCCATAGTGTAAGCAGTGTTATCCACCCCGACCAGAGCATGGTGCAGATGATCACGAACGAGAAGAAGGTATCCAGGGCCAAAAAGACCAGCGGCATCTGGAAATAGGCCCCTAATTGCGCGATAGTGCAGTATTCGAAGGGAGCCGGCCTGTCGAGGAGGTCAAGAAGCGCCCGTCCCGTATTCATGACAAGGTCAATCCCCGCCCAGAGGATAACACACCAGCCAAATGCCGCAAGTATCCCGTGATAGGGGAAGACTATGACCCGAACGGCCGTGATTCCGAAGAGAAGCTTGAAGATGCAGAAGGGGATGCCGATTGTGAGCGAGAGGAATAGGGGGCGCTGGAAGAACTGTTGAAAGAAGTCGGTCTCATCCCCGGAACTGTCTCTCGCGCCCTTTCCTTCCCGGGTTTCATCAGATACCAACATTACCTCCTGCATTCCCGCGGCTATGACCTCATATTCTCCCTTGATGGAGATATATACACCTGGAGATATTGATCGATAAGAAAACCGCATGCCTGCGAATGCCTGGGTCTCAATCGCCTACACTCGCCCGCCGATGTTCCGGGCTGCCAGCACACCCGACGAGCAGGCAAACTGGAGGTTATAGCCTCCCGAATCGCCGTCGATATCAAGGACTTCCCCGATAAAAAAGAGGCCGGGACGGAGCCGCGACTCCATCGTCCGCGGGTTGATATCCTCAAGATCTACCCCTCCCCTGGTCACCATGGCCCTGTCAAATCCTTCAAGGGCCCGGACCGTGAAAGGAAACCCGGTTATCATCAATGCAAGCGCATTCCTAGTGCTCTTTGGCAGGTGTGCACAAGTTTGGCCGCTCGACACCCCTGCCTGCTCAAGGATCCGTTTTACCAGTCTCTCCGGAAGGGAAAGCCCTTTCAATACCGTTGCCACCTGGGCGCCCTTCCCCTGGAGGAGGAGGTCGTGAACGACTTTTTTTGCCGGTTCCGGATCCTGGAAAGGGAAAAACGAAACTTTCAGGAGATCTCCAGGACGGATGTCCCGTGACATGTCCAGAATCCCCGGGCCCGAGAGCCCGGTGTGAGTGAAGAGGAGATCCCCCCGATGCTGGAAGACTTTTCTCCCCTCGCGGTACAGGGCGGTGGGAATATTCTCAAATGACATTCCTGCCAGTTCGGCAAACGGGTAGTCCTTCACCAGCACTGCCGCAAGCGCAGGACCGATCCCGGTGACCCGGTGCCCGAATGATCCGGCCATCGCATAGCCGTCACCGGAAGAGCCGGTCGCAGGGTAGGTGGCCCCCCCCGTGGCGATGACAAGGGCGCCCGAAAAGTAGGTCCCTCTACCCGTGGTCACAGTAAATCCTTCGTCGCTCGCATCCACTCCAAGGACCGGTTCCCTGCACCGGATATCCACGGCCCGGCTGGCACATTCCGCAAGAAGGATAGCAAGGATGTCAGATGCCCTCCTTGTCCTGGGGAATACTTTCCCTCCCGGTTCGGTGACCATCGCGAGCCCGCGTTCCTGGAAGAATGCAATAATATCAAGGTTGGAAAACTGCATGAGGGCAGGTTTCGCAAACTTCCCGTGCTCCCCGTAATGAGTGAGGAATGATGAGATATCGCCATCATGCGTGATATTGCACTGGCCTGACCCGGAGATGAGGAGTTTTCTCCCGCAGGCGGGCATTTTTTCAAGGACGACGACTGTTTTTCCGGCTGCAGCGCAGGAAAGAGCGCAAAACAGGCCGGATGGCCCTCCCCCCACCACGATTACTTCGTAATGCTCAGCCATAATCCTCCCGGAGTTCCCCTTTCGCCGGCTCATGATCTCCTGGTAAGATGATGAATTCAGATCAATCAGGCCTGCAATAACGGACCTCGATGATGTACATTCCGCATGGGAAGGCGTTATATTTATTTTCCCGGCATGCCCACCACACATCACGTTTCTGCATCGCCATACCGGTGCCTACGAGATGAGCCACATGAAATCAGCACATTTTCCCCTGTTTTCCCCATTCAAGCCTGATAAAAAACTGGTGAGCATGTTCCACGTGCTCTTCGTGATCCTGATGATTATTTTTGGCGGCATGCTACTGCTTGCCAGTTTTTTTTCGGAATCAGGAATGTTCATTGCAGCGTGTGCTATCCTGCTTCTCATTCTTATCGCTCTCTACCTCTTCTGGGTAGGGAGATACTACCAGACCATTTTCTTCGAACTGAAAGACGACGAGGTGACCTGGAAACGGGGAGTATGGTTCCGGATGACTGGGATCGTCCCCTATGACCGGATCACCAATATCGATATCTACCAGGGTCCCCTGATGCGCCATTTTGGTTTCTCGTCAATCAAGCTCCAGACGGCAGGGTATTCGGCACAGGCAAGATCCGAGATCGTCCTGGAAGGCATCGTGGAGGCGGAGGCACTCAGGGAGACCATCCGGTCCCTTATCAGGGAATCAAGAAAGGTCACGGGGCCAACTGACGCCACGGGCGCAACTGCAAGAGCAGGGACTTTTGCATCCCCGGAGGAGACGCTGATCGGGGAAGTCAGGGCAATCCGTCAGTTGCTGGAGAAGAAGACCCGGGAATAAGAGTGCAGGAGGTGCCACCTCCGAATGGAGAATTTGGCACCTCCTCATCAAATCCGCTGTTATTTTCCGTCTTCTCTCCACTTGCGGTAGAGGTGGTGCTCGATCGAGAGAACATCCAGTACCTTCCCCACCACGTGATCCACAAGACCCCCTATATCGTGGGGTTTATGGTAGAACCCTGGGGACGCAGGGAGGATGATAGCCCCAGCCTCCGCGAGGTTAGTCATATTCCGAAGGTGAATCACCGAAAGGGGCGTCTCGCGGGGCACGATGACCAGGGGGCGGTGCTCCTTGAGGGCGCAGTCCGCGGCCCTGAGAAGGAGGTTATCGGCAAACCCGCAGGCGATCCCGGCGACCGTCTTCATACTGCATGGGATCACCACCATGCCCTGATGCGAGAACCCACCAGACGCCAGGGGAGATGTGAAGTTAAAACTGTCGTGCGCCCGGGTGGCGAGGGAGACGACCTGGTCCGGGTTAAAAGAGGTCTCGATCTCGATCATCTCTGCTGCAGTGTCGGTCATGATGAGATCGGTTTCCACCCCCAAACTTTTCGCGGCTTCGAGAAGCCTTATGCCGTAGACTATACCGCTTGCGCCGGAGAGTCCTACGATTAACCGGTTTTTTGCCATTTATACAATGGTAATCCTGCCGTCCTTAATATGGTTGTGATTGCGTTTCTTTTTAGGAACTGATCAGGGGGGGAGCCCAAACGTCCTGCAGATCCTGGATCGTATAGCCTCTTTTGGATATGCACCGATAATACGATCGGATAATTGCCCCCCGCTGAAGAGGAGGACTGTAGGGATTGCCGAGATATCGAACTGGGCAGCCAACCGCTGGTTATGGTCGGTGTCGCACTTGCCGAAGGTGACCTGCCCGGCCATCTCGTGGCAGAGATCCTCAATCACCGGGCCGACCATCCGGCAGGGCCCGCACCACTCCGCCCAGAAGTCCACGACGAGACGCGGGTGCTGTGAGAGGAGGGTGCGGAAATTCACCTGGTCCACGAGGAGAACCTTTGCGGCAGGCGTCGCCTGCCGGGGAGCATGCAGCTTCTCCTCGAGCTCCCGGAGTCTCTTCTCCCTGATCCGCTGCAGTTCCTCATCTTCCATTGTGAGTGGATATGATATTGAGACCAGATAATCACTCCCCCGTCCAATCTCCGGGATCCCAGGTCCCGGGGTAAACTATATCACTGCAGATTGTGAATTACTAACCCTGCATTGTCGGAAGCGAGGTGGGGTAGTCAGGATATCCCGACGGGCTCATAACCCGTAGATCGATGGTTCAAATCCATCCCTCGCTATTTTTACATTTTTCCAATGAAAATCACTTCGTGATTTTCATAATTTATGGTCGAAACCCGAAATTAGGGTTCATGGGTTGTTGGCATGAAAACCGCATCCGCGGTTTTCATATGAGGGGTATGTGACCACAAGCCTCATATCCGTTTCATACAGGAACCTGCCTGCACTACCCGATCTGCAATTCCAGAAAAAAACGGGGATGAGAATAACTATTCAGGATCCGAATGATTCGAGCCTCGTCTGGTAAGTTCCGTCAAGGAAATCGACTGGGGGTGGATTGCTCTCTTCGCCAGGTATCTCCACCGGGTAGCACCCTGTCAGGCAGCCGGTACAGAGATCCTCCCTGTCGATACCGATTGCCTCCACGAGGGCTTCGATGGATATGTGATGCAGGGAGGTCGCGGTGATCCTCCTTCGGACCTCGTCCTGGACTTTGTCACTTGCTATCAGCTCCTCCCGGGTGGGCATATCCACGCCGAGGTAACAGGGGGCCTTTATGGGCGGAGAGCCGATGCGCATGTGAATCTCCCGGGCTCCGGCATCCCGCATAATCCCGATGATCCTCCTGGATGTCGTCCCCCGCACGATGCTGTCATCCACGAGCACCACGGACTTGTTGTCGAGGTGTTCCCTGATGGGGTTCAGCTTGATGCGGACGGCCATCTCACGCTCTGTCTGGGTAGCCATGATGAAAGTCCGGCCCATATACCGGTTCTTCAGGAGGCTCTCCATGTATGGGATGCCCGACCGCGCCGAGTATCCGATTGCATAGGCAGTGCCGGAATCCGGGACCGTGCAGACTGAATCCGCAGAGACCGGGTCCTCTTCGAAGAGTTTCGCCCCGATTTTCAGCCGTACATCATAGACAAGCGCCCCATCGAGGACCGCATCAGCACGGGCAAAGTAGATGTACTCGAAGATGCAATGGGCTTTCCGCCGGGATATCGCGACCTGCATGCTGCGCATGCCCTGGTCGTCGATGCAGACGAGTTCTCCCGGGGCTACATCCCGGAGAAAGGTTCCCCCCAGGGCGTCGAGGGCCACGCTCTCGGATGCAAGTACGAGACCCTGCCCCGACTTCCCGATGCACATGGGCTTTATCCCGAGGGGATCACGAAAACCGAAAAGCACTCCGTCGATCATCATCACTACCGAATAAGAACCTTTCAGTACCCGCATGCACCGGTGGACTGCGTCCTCAATGCACCCGGAATTGCTCATCTCATCGGTGATTACCTTGGCAATCAGTTCCGTGTCGGTTGAAGAGCAGAAGATCTGGCCCCGGCACTCGTATTGTTCCCTGAGTTCCCGGCTGTTCACCAGGTTGCCATTATGGGCGATGGAGATGATGCGATCACGATAGACAAAATTGAACGGCTGGGCATTCTCCGGGCGGTTCGCACCGGTGGTGGGATACCGCACATGCCCGATACCTACATTCCCTTCCAGGCTCTCGAGGATGGCTGAATCGAATACTTCAGCAACGAGGCCCTGGCCCTTGTGCTTATAGAGCCTGGTGCCATCAAAGGTGGAGATTCCTGCGCTCTCCTGCCCCCGGTGCTGGAGGGCATAAAGCGCGTAGTAAATGGAGAAGGAAACACCGCCAGCATCCTTGATGCCAACGATTCCGCACATGGAAGGTCTTTAATGAGTGGGTACCTTTGGTCTCTTCATCGTCCACTTATACCCGCGTATCTTCGTACTCTTCCCGAATCCACAGGCAGAGCAGGTCTTGTGACGCAGGTGGTACGAGATGCTTCCGCATCTGCGACAGGCTATGTGCGTCTTGTGCTGCCTTTTTCCCATTGATGGAGTTCCCTTCGACATGGTTCACCTTTTTTTTTGCTATAATGCTTTTATTTTTGTGCTGATGCAAACGAATCCGGGGACGGTGAGATGTAGATCACATTGTCCCCACGTACGATGAGGGTCCCGACACTACGGGCCTGCCCGCTCTCTATCTCCTCAGCCTTGTCCAGGACAAGGTTCATGTGCACATCATAACCCTGCAGGACCCCGCGGAGTTCTCTCCCGCCCTTGAGGGATACGATGACAGGCTGCCGGTTCAGCACCTGATCCAAAATATCCAACGGCCGTTTGGTCATAATCGTACCCACTTCCAGTCACTTTGGAGTAATATATGTGCGTACCGCGTATACTTAAATGTACCGTCAAGCCCAAATGCGCTCGTCCGCCACTCTCCATCCAATCCGGCTGTTTTACTGGGATTATTGAAGAACTCCCTGCAGGGGACTGGAAGAATGTTTTTTGTGGCTGGCACCAAAATCCATACGGGACAGGATGTCACGAATTATCGCCAGGAAACGCCATACAATACGGAAATCCCAGGCCCAGGACCTGATAGCAGGACTCCGGGAGCAGATAGGCGAGTCCGCCGACCTGTTCTCCGGAGACCGGATAGAGATACTTGAGACCGATGCCGGGATATCCCTGTACCTCGTCGAAAAAAAACCCCTTCTGATGCACCTCCAGGGAATGGTATTTCCCACGCTGCGGGGGCTCCTCGAGCACCCGTTCCCCGAGAGGAGAGTCGTTGTGGATTCCGGCGCGGTGCCATTCGTAATCAAGGGTGCGGACGTGATGCGCCCCGGGATCACTTCGATCTCCGATGACGTCCGGGAGGGAATGCCGGTCCAGGTTGTGGAAGAGCGGCACGGAAAGCCGATTGCCACGGGAATAGCGCTCTTTGATGCCGGAGAGATGCGAGAGAAGACCACGGGGAAGGTGATTAAGACCCACTATTATGTGGGAGATGATCTCTGGTCCATGGAGGTTTGAACGACCCGGTCTCTTTCTCCGCACTAAGAACACTCGATTGTCAAATCCAGGCTTCCGGACAGGGAATAGGGGAATTTAGATAGATACTATTAAATAAATGACAATAGACAATTTTCCTATGGTAAAATTCCTGGATACCCTTCTTGGAAAGAGTTCGCCTTCATCTGAAGATGATTACATGGACCTCGACCTCGAGGCGTTCGAGGAGGCAGAGGCCGGTGCACCGGCACTCTTCGTGAAGATCGCCACTGTCGGGGACATCAAGGACAGCCCGCGGATCAAGGACGAAATCTACAATGGGAATATCGTTATCGTTGATATTGCCAAGCTGAAGGCGGACAAGGTCATGTACGAGCGGGTGCTCAAGGATCTCAAGGAAGTTGCAAAGGATGTCAACGGAGATATCATCGGCCTTGGAGACCAGCGATACGTGGTGGTCACTCCGAACTCCGTGAAGATCTCGCGGGACAAGATCGGCGGGGTCAGCTGAAGAGTGCGGCAGGTGGTGAATGGTCCCTGCCCGGCCTGCAACACAGAGATAGAATATATTTACCAGACAGAAGATATCCCCTATTTTTCCGGAATCCTGATTATATCAGCCCGATGCCCGGCTTGCGGGTACCGCCTCGTGGATACCCAGCTGCTGAAGAATGCCGAGCCCTCCAGGTGGGAACTCTCCATTGCATCCCCGGATGACCTGAACATACGAGTGGTCCGGAGTATGAACGGTATCATCAGCATACCGGAACTCGGGGTGCGGGTCGACCCGGGTCCCGCCTGCGAAGGATTTGTTTCGAACGTCGAGGGTGTGATGAACCGCATCGATGCGGTAATCGCAAGCGTTATCGGATGGACAGCGGACCCGGAAGAACTGGCGAATGCCAGGAACCTCCGGGACAGGATTGCTGACGTAAAGGCAGGCAGGATTTCCGTGACCCTTCGAATCGACGATCCCACAGGGAATTCCGCCATTCTTGGTGACAGGGCACGTGTCTATCCTATCACCGCGGTGGAATGCGGACCTGACTATGAAAACAACGAATGAAAAATCAGGTGATACCGATCCCTTTCAGCCGTATTTTCGGATTTGTTGTGACGCGTCCCACCACCCTGCTCCCCCGGATCCCTGACAGGATAGGCTCTTCCGCCCCATCGGGGACTATGAAAGCATACCCCATGCCCATGTTGAAGGTCCGGTACATCTCGGCCGTCTCAACTTTTCCATGAGCCTGTATCCAGGTGAATATCTCCTGGGGGGGCATGGGGTCGGTGAACTCAAAGCCGTACTTTGTCAGCCTCGAGAAATTGAGGAGACCCCCACCTGTGACGTGGCACATCCCGTGCACCTCGGTCTCCCGGGTCAGGGTGAGCACCTCGAAGTAGATGCGTGTAGGGACCAGGAGTTCCCTTCCGATACTCCTGCCGGTCGCTAGGGTTTTATCCCAGGCATCCTCGCTCTCCACCACCTGCCGGGCAAGCGAGAGTCCGTTGCTGTGGATCCCAAAAGAAGGTATTCCCACCACCAGGTCTCCCGGGCGAATCTTCTCCCCATTGATTACCTTCTTTTTTTCCTGGACGCCAATGCATGTCCCGGCAAGGTCCAGACCGTTCACCAGTCCTTTGAGCGTGGCGGTCTCCCCCCCGACGATGTTCACATTGGCCTGCCTGGCCCCCTCGTTTAAGCCGAGGCCAATCTGCGCCATCTGCTCGACCGAGAGGCGATCTGTGGCGATGTAGTCGACGAAGGCCACCGGCTCCATGTTCATGACATAGAGGTCGTTCACATTCATGGCCATGCAGTCGATCCCGACGGTTGACCAGTCCTGCAGACGGTCCGCCACGAGCATCTTGGTTCCCACTCCGTCCACTGTGAGCGCGAGCGCAAGGGGCCCGAAGTCAATCAGGCCGGCGAAATGGCCCACGCTACCCAGCATGGGATATTCTCCCTTCCGCCGGAAGGTGAGTTTCTGCACCAGCCCGGAGATGGCCTTCGCCTCCAGGTTGATGTCCACCCCCGCTTCACGGTAGGTGCGCGAATTACTCATTGTCCTCCTCTGATAGCCGGAATTCATCATGCAGGATGCGCATGGCCTTCGGACCGTCCTCCTGCCTGACCACGAATGAGATGTTGACTTCTGAAGAGCCCTGAGAGATCATCATCACGTTGACCCCTCCGGATCCAAGCGCTGAGAATATCTTACCTCCTGTCCCCTTGGCTCCCGCCATCCCGGCACCCACGACTGCCACGGCACAGACGTCCCGGTTGGTGGTGACCTGCCTGACCAGCCCCTGGTCCACGAGGACTGCCAGGGCTTCCTTCGCAGTAGGTTCCTGGCTCTCCTCGATCACAAGGGTGATATTTGCTTCGGAGGAGCCCTGGGAGATCATCATCACGTTCACTTCCCTGTCCGCAAGCAGGCTGAATATGGCCTTTGCAACACCGGGTCTTCCGATCATCTGCGCACCGCAGATATTGACCATAGCCACCTTCTCGATATACGTGAGTGCCTTGACAACCCGGCTGTCCCTCCTCTCACCGCGGACAATGGCAGTCCCCGGGTGGGAGGGGTTGAAGGTGTTCTTCACCCGAACCACGATGTTCTTTCTCATGGCCGGCTCGATGGAGCGGGGGTGCATCACCTTGGCCCCGAAATAGGAGAGTTCCATCACTTCGAGATACGATATGGAGGGAATCACCCTGGCGTTTGAGATCAACCGCGGATCGGAGGTCATGATTCCGTCCACGTCGGTCCAGATGAGGATCTCGTCCGCATCGATGGCCGCGCCTATGATTGCGGCCGAGTAGTCTGAACCCGACCTCCCGAGGGTCGTGACGACGCCCGTCTCCGTGCAGCCCATGAAGCCCATTATCACCGGAACCATGTTCGGGAGATGCGGGATGACCCGGCTCCTTATCTTCTCGTCGCTCTCGGGGAGGGCCATGGCCTCACCGTGGTTCTGGGTCGTGACAATCCCGGCCTCGCACCCGTCCAGGGTGGTGGAGGGCATCCCCCGCTGCCGGAATGCAGCAGAGACCACCAGGCTGTTGAGCCTTTCACCGAAGGTAATGATGTAATCCCGGGACCGGGGCGTCAGTTCCCGCAGGTTGTGCACCGCATTGAGGATATTTTCCAGGTTGCAGAGCTGCTCTTCAAGGAGGAGTCCCACCTCATCGGCGTAGTCCTCGGCAGACTCGATGAGTACTTTCCCGTGCCGCACGCGCAGGGAGTTGATGAACGTTCCGATACTACTCGCATCAGTGCTGCAGGCCAGTTCCGTGGCCATAGTAATCAGCTGGTCGGTGACCCCCCGCTGGGCGGAGACCACCACCGCGACCTCGTTCCCTGAATGAAACGAGGATTCCACAATATCCACCACCCGGGAGAGACTCGGCCCGTCGGCCACCGAAGTGCCGCCAAATTTCATCAAAAACCTCATCTGGGCTCACGCTGTCCTTTCCTAGCTATTTATGTACGTATATGACCCACCTTATAATAAGATGCGGTCAGCTGAATTTTTGGACTGCCATGTCCTGGTAATAGGAAGTGGCGGAGCCGGGGTCCGGGCAGCCATCGAGGCCTCTGGTTATGGGGAGACTATCCTTGTCTCCAAGACCATCGCCGGAAAGGGCGGATGCACCACCATGGCCGAAGGGGGCTACAATGCGGTGCTCAGGGAACAGGACTCATGCGAGGCCCACTTCGATGATACCATGAAAGGCGGGGCCTACCTTAACGATCCTGCCCTTGTCCGCCTCCTCGTGGACGAGGCACCGGAGAGGATGGAGGACCTGCTCAGGTGGGGGGCGGTCTTTGACGTGACGGACTGCTGCGAGGTTGCCCAGAGGCCGTTTGGGGGACAGCGTTTTCCCCGCACCTGCTATGCCGGAGACCGCACAGGCCATGAGATGATGCTGACCCTCATGGACCGGCTTGCTGCTACCGGGACGGAGGTCCTGCAGGAAGTGACGATTGTCCATCTCTTCAAGGACGAGAATACCGTGGCAGGCGCTCTTGGAATAGACCGCCACGGGGAACTCCTCGCCATCCGTTCGGACCGTACCGTGCTCGCCACCGGTGGTGGGACCAGGATATACGATATCTCCACCAATTCCTCGAGCGGGACCGGTGACGGGTATGCCCTGGGGTTCCGTGCGGGGGCCGATCTCGTGGACATGGAGCAGGTGCAGTTCCACCCTACCGGCGCAGTTTATCCTTATGACGCCCGTGGTCGGCTCGTGACAGAGGCGGTGCGTGGCGAGGGGGGAATCCTTAAAAATGCGCTCAATGAGCGTTTCATGGTAAAATATGACCCTGAAAGGATGGAACTCTCTACCAGGGACGTGGTATCCCGCTCGATTGCGACAGAGATCCTGGAGGGGAGGGGCACTCCCCATGGCGGGGTATACCTCGACGTGACCCACCTGCCCCGTGCTCAGATCGAGAGCAAGCTCCCCGTGATGCTTGAGCAGTTCCTTAAGTTCGGGGTGGATATCCGTGAGGAGCCCATGGAGGTGGCCCCGACCGCCCACCACATTATGGGCGGGCTGCGGATCAATTCAGATGGGGAGACGACAGTCCCCTGCCTCCACGCCTGCGGCGAGGTGGCGGGAGGCGTCCATGGTGCCAACCGCCTGGGCGGCAATGCACTTGCAGATACCCAGGTCTTTGGCAAGAGGGCTGGGGAGGCGGCCGGGAAAGCCAAAAAGAGGGTCAAACGGATACACTGGGAGGAAATTGCGGCACAGGAGAAGAGGCTTTCTGCATTCTACGACGGTAGGGTCCTCCCGACCACCGTCGCCCGCTCCCTCCAGACAGCCATGTGGGATGGGGCAGGGATATTCCGCACTGCGAAGGAACTTGCGAAGACGCTGGACGTAATCAATCACCTCTCCTCACTCCCCCTGAAAGCCGCAGGATATTCCAACCTCGAGGAGTGCTGTATTGTGCAGAACATGCTCATTACCGCCTCGCTTGTGGTGAAAGGGGCGCTGCTGCGGAAGGAGTCAAGGGGGGCCCATGTCCGGAGGGATGTGACCCAGGCGTGGGATGCACAGGGATCACCATATGGACATACATGGCAGTCTCTTAAGGTCTCCGGAATCGAGACGGAGGTGAAGGCATGAAGGAGATGAGTGTCCGGGTCTACCGCTTCGATCCCAAAGAGGACCAAAAGCCGCACTTCCAGACCTACCTCGTTCAGGTCAACGAAGGGGCCCGTGTCCTCAACGTCCTGCATGCCATCCACGACGAGCATGACCCGACCCTCTCCTACCGCTATTGCTGCGGCTCGGGCCAGTGCGGGAGCTGTGCGGTCCGGGTGAACGGGGAACCGGTGCTCGCCTGCATGGAGGAAGCCCGGGAGGGGATGACCATCGAGCCCCTGGACCTTCCGGTGCAAAAGGACCTTATGGTGGACATGGAGCCGTATCTCTCGGAGATATCCGCCCTGGTCCCAAAGGACGATTTCACCATGCCCACCCCGGCAGTCGTGGAAGATATCAAGCCGTTCCGGAGCTGCATCGAGTGTCTCGCCTGCGTCTCGGCCTGCCCGGCTCTCAAGGTCATCTCGTTCGCCGGGCCGACCGCCATGCGGGAAGACCTGCGGCTTGCACTCGACCCGCGTGATTCTGAGGACCGGGTAACAGAAGCGGTGAAATCCGGGCTTTTCACCTGCACTTCCTGCCAGGCCTGCTGGAAAGTCTGCCCGAAGAATATTCAAATCCCAGGGAAAGCCATCGAGAAGCTGCGGTCCCTTGCAAATAAAAAAGGCCTGACGCTCCCGCGCCACCAGGAGGTGGCACAGCTGGTCAGGGATACGGGGAGGAGCGTCACCCGCCTCGGACCCACGTTCCTCGAACAGATTGACGAGGTGCTGGAGCCGTATGGACCTGTCAGGGCTACGGTGGGATTCTTTGTGGGGTGCATGTACAACCAGCGACTCCCGCAGGCTGCGTTCGACGCCATGGAGGTGCTCCGCCGGAACGGTATCCGGGTGATCATCCCGAAGGATCAGGTCTGCTGCGGGTCACCCCTCCTACGAACGGGACAATGGGACATCCTGGATACCCTGAAGAGAAAGAACATCGACGCTTTCGTCTCCCGGAACATCGACACCGTGCTCACCATGTGTGCCGGGTGCGGGTCGACCCTTAAAAACGACTACAAGACACCCTACCGGGTCATTGACATCAACGAATTGCTGACCAAGTACGTAATCGAGCCTCCGGCGAGACTACCACTGAAGGCCACCTACCACGACCCCTGCCACCTGCTGCGTGGGCAGGGTATACGGGACCAGCCACGGGAACTGATTACCCAAGTGGTGGATCTGGTGGAGATGCCTGCAATCTGCTGCGGTTCCGGCGGAGGTGTCCGTTCCGGGATACCCGAGGAGGCGGCTGCGCTGGCAGAGAGGCGCAGGGAGGAGATCGAAAAGACGGGAGCAGATATCGTGGTCAGTTCATGCCCCTTCTGCGAGTTCCATATCATGGAGCATACCGACCGGCCGGTGAAGAACATAACAACCCTTCTACTGGATGGCTACCGGGAGAAGGACAGGAAGAAGGCGGAAAAGCCGGCGTAAACGGTATCGTTCTCCTTTCTATTGATCACGGTCTGACACTTGTTTGCTCTGATGAATGAAAAATTCCTCTCTTTTTAAAATTTCTTCATATGGATCATATAGGAGACAATCCAAACAGAGATATTGAGTCTTCCAGGCCAGGCTTCTTTCCAGAATAAGGGCTGTTACCGGGCCCACAACGATTATCACCAGTTATATGGATAGTATCCATACCGATGAAACTCCAGTCAAGGGTCCTGATCCTGTACCTTTGCATTGCCCTTTTGGTGCTGGTCCTAATTGGCGGAGTCCTTCCCTCATCCCTGCATAAGCAGAACCTCAATACAGTCTCTGAACATTACATCGACCAGTTACAGCACATCGATTTTGCCGTCTATACTTTCATCTCCGGTGTCAGGTACGATATACATGAGCTGTCCATCAACGAGGATGTCCGCACCAGGGATGATGCAGGTTTTACCAATTTCCTGAATGCTTCGGAGGAAACGTTCCAGTATTCTATCAATGACCGGGAACAGAACATCATCGATATCCTGAAAGGATACCAGGTGACACACCCCTATGTCGATTCAGTCTATATGGGCCGTGAAAACGGTGCATTTGTACGTTCATTCCCGAGGGCCCGGCCCACCGAATATGACCCCCGTGACCGTCCATGGTATATCCTCGCAAAAGAACACCCCGGGCAGGTGATGGTGACGGAACCGTACCGGGCAGTGACAACCCCCGATGTGAATATCGGGATTGTCACAACCCTTCTCGACCAGAACGGCACTCCCTACGGGGTAGTAGGTGCCGACATCACGCTTGTAAGCCTTACAAATTATATCGCCCGGTTTGACGTAGGAGATG
>Ga0172362_10000675_pt1 | contig 28432 bp, 32 predicted proteins | sample LakKivs1_kivu2a2_FD_114534 | JGI IMG/M metagenome (GOLD analysis project Ga0172362, IMG submission 114534) | Sediment microbial communities from Lake Kivu, Rwanda - Sediment s1_kivu2a2 | ecosystem: Environmental > Aquatic > Freshwater > Lake > Sediment | place: Rwanda: Western Province, Lake... | reverse complement strand
CTCCAGTGGTGTCCTTACTGTAACCAGTAACACTAACTCTTCTAATACCGGTACTGGTTCAATTGTGTCATCCGGTGGTTTAGGATTGGCTGGAAACATTTTTGCAGGAGGCTCTATTAATGGAGGCTCTATTAATGGTACTAGTTTAGGAATTAGTGGTTCATCAGCTTCTTCTATTGCTACCTCTGCGACTGGTGCTAGTAGTATCAGTTTATCAACTACTACAAGCACAGATAACGATTCAATTAACATAGCATCTACAGCAGGTGGTATTACACTTGCACCTGTTAATACTAACTCTGTTAGAATAACTAGCACGCTTGATTCAACCTATGCTACTTCTACTGGAGCTTTGATTGTTAGCGGTGGTGCTAGCTATGCCAAAAAAGTTTTTGTTGGTGATACTACTGCTTCATCATCTACAGCGACTGGTGCATTAGTTGTTAGCGGTGGTTTAGGTGTTGGTGGAGCTGTCAATGCTGGTGGAATTATCCAAACTACATCATCGACTGCTTCTTCAAGCACTTCTACTGGTTCATTGATTGCGGCTGGTGGTGCTGGTATTGCTGGAAATGTATATTTTGGTGGAGATGTTATTGGTAATGCTGGAACAACCTCGATGACTTCAAATTTTGTTTATATCCCCGGTGCAGCAGGTGTTCCTTCTGGAACTCCAGCCAGAGCAGCAGCAGGTCTAATCCCAATGTATGTTGATACTACTAATAACAGATTTTATGTCTATTATGGAAGTAGTTGGAGATATACTGCTTTAACATAAAAATATTATTACTTTTAGATTTATAAGTATTGGTGGCATATCTAAAAAAACTGGTTTCTACCAGAAACTTATTTCTACCGAAAATCAATTTTTTTCAATCTAAAAAAATTGATATATATTTTATTAGAATATGTGGTCTAATAAAATGAGTACAATTAATATTGATCAAACATACCAACTTAATAAACAAATTGTTGAGTTACAATCAACGCTTCAATTACTGCAAAATCAAAACAAAGAATTGGAGCAAAAAAACATTGATTTGGAAAATGAGCTCAAACAATTGTCCAATTTGAACAATGACAAGTTTAATTTCACAGATAATGGAGATTCCATTACTGAATTTAATGCTCTTAGCTTATCCAGACTTCAAATGGCTGCAACGAATATCTATCGAGAATATAAAAAAGTTCTTGGTAAGTTGAATTATTACCAAGAAGAAAACGAAAAAAATCAAGAGAATGTCGTTGTATCTACTTTGGAAGAATCACAAGAGATAGAAGATCTCAAAAAACAATTAAAAACCAAAGATAACATCATCAACGAATTGAAATCTAGAATAAGCCGTGCTGATGAGGAAGAAGTTCTCGAAAGTTATTGTGAAATTATTGTTGAAGATTGAGAAAAATTATAAAAAATTGAATAAATATATAACTGATTACTCAAGCAAAAAATGGATAGTCAACCCAATATTTTTAATAACGATAAATTTTTTACCTACTTGGAGCAAAAATCATTGGAACATTATCAAAATATTTTTGATAAATTCAAAGCAAAAAACAGTGTTGAATTGGAATATTTTGTAAATAATGTTTTCGATAAACATCAAAAAATAGATAATCTTGTTATTGAATTTCTTAGTGAAAGTTTTCAAGAAAGGGATAGAAGTAAATTGATATCGATGTTGATTGGAAAAATTATTTTTAGAAGTAAGGATTGGGATGTTTCTCGTTTTTGTCATTTTCTATTTTCCACAAAACAGTATGGTTTTAACTTCCTAGTCGAGTGTATATCCAATCTTAGTAATTATTTGGAAATGTCGATTGATGAAACTGAAAATTTCCTATGTGGGAAAGATAATGTTCTAATTAAATCTCTAGAAGCCTTGGAAAATGGAAAAGAATTACCGATTGGAATGAAGAAATTGTCCAACATATTTTATTGTGCATCTTTATTATTCCCATTTGTTTACTACCAATGTGAACAGTTGAGTATTCGATTTTTTAAGCAAAAAGGAGATACAAAGAGAGTAATGCCAAATGATTGTCAAATACTTGGAATTACTGTAAATCAAGTATTCCAATTGGCTGATTCATTCAATAATTCATCTCAAGATTTACAAAGAGACTTAGAAAGATTGAGGGAAAAAATGGAAAAGAGAGAAACAATGTTTTTATCTCTAAAAGAACATCACGATAAAATAGTCGAGAAGAACAAGGAGTTCATAGAAGCCAAGAAAAAATATGAACAGGATGTTATAGACTTTTTTAAAGAAAAAATCAGCCAAAAAAATAGTGAAATTGAAAATCTTATGCAAGATTATCAAAGAGCACTCGCAACAATAGAACATCTAAAAATAATGCTAGAAAATAGCTAAATTATAATTGAAATATTAGTATAGAATTAAAGTTGCTCGATAAGGTTCTTTGCAGTTTCATCTCCTTTCTCAGCAGGAGTACTCAACCATTTTAAAGCCTCATCTTTATCAACTGGGACTCCAATTCCATCCTTGAAGATTATTCCCAATCTCAAACAAACATCTTTATTTCCAGTACCAACGGCGAGTTTCAAATGATGAATCGCTTTTTCCATGTCCTTCTCGACACATATTCCTTCTTCATAGAATGTAGCAATTCTGGCATTCGCATAATGTCCTTTGTTTTGTACAGCTAGATTGTAATATTTTAAAGCAATCTCTTTATTGACTTCTCCAATTTTACCAGAGAAATACATATCTCCAATCCTCATGTAAGCATATCCATAATTATTTATGGCTGCCACTTTGTACAGTTTCAATGCTTCTTGAAAGTTTTGTGGAACGTATGTTCCTTTTTCATAAAATCGTCCAATCTTGCAAATCGAATAATTGTATCCATTGTCCGCAGACTTTTTCAACCATTCGTAAGCCAATTTAAGATCTTTTTCAACACCTTGTCCTCTCTTGTAAAAGAGTCCAATTATGCACTCAGCAAGAGGATTTTCCTTTTCGAATGCTGCTTTGAGTAAATAGAACATAGCTTTTCCATAATCTTTTGGAGTACCTCTACCATCGCGATAAAAAAATGCGATTTTGGTATAGGCATCGTAAAAATTTCTTTGGGCAGCCATTAACATCCACTTAAATGCTTCATCATAATCAACGCTTGTTCCCAACCCATTTTCATAATATAAGGCAACTTTAAATATAGAATATTTATTTCCTCTAGAAGCGGACTCTTTGAACCATCTCAAGGCATCAACGTGTTGTTTTTTTCTCTCATAATATTTCGCGAGATCAATGAAGGCTTGTGTTTCTTGTTTACCCACTTGAATAAGATGCCATCCAAGATTATCTTGGTCTAGGCAATTCTCAATCGGGCAAAAGTTTTTTATATCTTTTGTTCGCAAAAAATTACAAAAGCAATCCTTTTCAATTGGATTCATTTGTGTTATATCGTATGTATCGTTATCCATTATTGGTTATTCATTAATGATTTTACAATTTATTATATCAATTTTTTCTTGATTTTTAATCGAGAAAAAATTGAGTATCTTACTAATTGACCTCTGGGTCAATTAAGTGATGTCAATTTTTTCTTGATTAAAAATCGAGAAAAAACAGACTGACTTCTCTTCAATTTTTTATTTTTTATAATTATTCAATTCTCACATTTCATTGAGTTGACTCAAAACGTTTGAGACGATCTCAAATTGTTTTTCCAATTTCACTTTCTCAACCAACATTTCCCTTGGAAGTTTGATAAGAGGAATATGTTTTTCAAACAATTTCGATAACATCAATTCATAAGAATCCGTGGATTTCTTGAGAATCGTGATGTAAAGTTCCTTGAAAGAAGTATCAATAAGTACTTTCCTTGTAACCTTAATGTATGCATTCACTCTATAAATGATTTCAAGATATGCTCCACAATCATTATCAAATCGAACATTCTCTGTCATATCAGCATAAGCTTGATTCAAATAATGATCGTTGAGTGTGAACACAAGTGGAGGCTTGTTGTAAAGAACCAAATGATCGATTGCCTTAATGGCGTCATCGTCAGTGTATTCCTTGAAGAATTCCTGTTTCAATTTTCTAACAAATTCAACAGCAAGAGGTGAAGGTTCAAAATTGAAGCATTCTTCCAAATCTTTCTTGACATCATTGAAGATCTTGTCTTTGGTATTGATGAGGACTGGTTTGTACATATCGGCAAACTCACAAGCAAATCTTTCAATAAACATTTGCTTGTTCATATGCCCAACATTAATCATTCCTCGATTATCAGACATATCCTTGATTTTTTGGATGTATTCCTTCACTTTTCCAAGGTCAACGTATTGATACTTGGGTGATTTTCCATAAACATCTTGAATACAAGTCATTCCAATCGCTTCCTGATTGAATACTTCCAAATCAAGTAATTCGTCTTTCAAGTCTTCCGCGTTAAGTCGAAATTTATTTTCATAGCTTTCAACTTTTCCTTGAAAACGATTTCTCAACGTGTTGAGGGTTTCCACAAGAGCTTTTTGAGGAGCTTGTTCATCATAAGCTCCCAATTTTTCGATCAATTCCATTTTCATTTCTTCGATAAAATCTCTCAAAAGTGGAATTTGATTTTCCAAGTGTTGCTCCATTTTTTTCTCAATGAACTCATTCAAATTCTTAGTTCCAAGCTTAATCTTGTCACGTGAAGTGATCGAATTAAATTTGGATAACTCAATGATTTCATTTTCATTGTTCATTTCTTCAAGAGACTTCGAAGCAATAACTGCAAAAACGTGCTCAATATCCTTTGATAATGTCTCATTCATTCTTTGGGTGTAATTTGCAATTCCTTGCTCTTCTAATGAATCACAGTGGGTCAAAACAAGTACTTTGTCATTCTTGTGCTTACGAATAAAATCGTTACCAAGAAGACTATCAAAGTCCTGGTCAGCTCTCACAATGTGAAGAACCAATGTTCCATCCATATCAAGATACTTCTTGACCATTTCATTGACAATTTTAGTATTTTCATCACTGGAATTGGTAAATCCAGGAAGATCTACCAATGTGATATTTGGTTTGTCCATATCTTGGTAGAGAACATCAATAATAAAGTCTTTTCCAAATTCTCCTTTATCCTTGAATCTTTGTTGAGCCTGTTGAATGGCGCGCGAAATGTTCTCAGGATTGGAAGAATTCTCGAAAGTTTGCTTTGAACCATCTGGATGAATTAAATCAACACAAGCCAACTTAGCCCCCATACGTAATTTGATTACAACGGGAACACGGGTGCAAACACCCGATGAAGTTGGGAGGTGAATACCAGTTATTCTACGAAGAACTGAGCTTTTACCAGATGATTGGGGTCCTACAACAATAAATTGCGGGATATTGGAGAAAATATCTTCGAATGACTTTTCTTTTTTCATTGGCAATAATTTATTGCGAATGTCATCAATGCGATTCAATTTCTCCATAAATGAGAGAGTACTCTCTCTACGTCTAGATTGACGGTAAAGTAAGGATGTTCCTTGATAAATCAAGTTTCCACCTTGTGAAATAATATTTCCAATTACTTCCATTTTTTTTGGGGGATAGATTAGTGAATTTTTATTCAATTTTTTTCATTATGTAATAATGAAAAAAATATTTAAACAGCGATTTTATGAGCTGGTTTCAATTTTTTTATGATTATAAAAAAATATTTAATCTATGAATTTATGAATAGATTTTATCATTTTCATACTTTCATAATAACAGCGATCAATTTCACAAGCCCCAAAGCAATAAATGGTAGAATTATTACACCAATTGGAACAAATATCACTATTAGTATAATGTCTTTTGTTGAAAGACGTTTCTTGGTTTTTTTTTTATTTGCAAATAATTCGTACATATATTTTATAAAGATAAAAAATGAATTAAAAGTAAATAAAGTGATATAATAAATAAATGAAATTAGAGCATAAATTTAATGGTAGAGTAAAGGGGGAACTATACTACACTTATATGAGAGAGAGAATAACTACTACATTCAACGTAATGTGTATTCATAAAGTACTTTTAATTATGAATAATGGTGATCTTTATTGGAAAGCAGAGTATCTAGAAGATGAAGACGCATATGCGATCACCAACAATTGGTGTAAAAATGGTGAGTGTTGGAGTTTTAGAGATAAAACCCAATATGCCCAAAGATTCAAGATTTTAGAATTAAATGAAGAAGATGTGTTAGCACAAAAAATAGAAAATATGTCTGATTAAATTATAATTAAATTATAGTTGCTAATTTATTCTTGGCAGCAGTGCTACCATGATAAGCCGCATAAGTGTACCATTCTTTTGCAACTTCGATATTTCTTTCAACATTTTCACCTTTTTCGTAAATTTCTCCTATGTGATAACAGGCATGATGACTATTATCATTCATTCTAAAAATTGAGTGTGTGCTTAAATCTTTTACAGATTCAATATATAACTTCATTGCGGCATTAAAATCTTTTTCAAAATAAATTCCATTCTCATACCAAGTTCCAATGTGATAGGTTGCCATACGGCATTCCAATTCCTTCGCTTCTTGGTATTTTTGAAGAGCAACTTCAAGATTGATTGGGACTCCTAATCCATATTCGTGCAAATTTCCCAATTTGTATTTAGCCCATCCATAATTGTTTGCTTCAGCAACAGTGTACATTCTCTTAGCTTCTTCATAATTCTTCTTCAATCCAGCTAATCCCAATTCATAAAAATTAGCTATAGCACAAATTGCATATGAATTATTTTTCATAGCAGCTTTCTTATACCACTTGAGAGCTATTTCATTATTTTGAGGGACTCCAATTCCTTGTTCAAAGTAGCAGCCAAGACGACATTGAGCAGAAACCAATCCATTTTGGGCAGCTTTAAGAATATACTCATAAGCTTTATTATCATCAGGGATGAGTGTGAAATTATCGTTAGATAATCCTTTTTGATAAATTGATCCCATTCTATAGAAAGCGTAAGAATCATTATTTTCTGCAGCAATGTTAAACCAGTGAAAAGATCTTTCGTAATTTCTTACTTCAAAATAAATTTTTCCAAGATTAACATAATATTTCTTTTTATTTAATGCTGCATTAAATAGGTAATATGCATACTTTTCCAATTGGGAACAATTTTTGATATCAAAAAGCTCAATATTGAGATTGTTCAAAAAATATTGGAAAACAAGTTTCTCATCTTTGTTGAAATGAGTAAAGTTAAAGTTTAAAGATTCAGTCATTTTGGTTAAACTTAAATGAGTTTATTTATGAATCAATTTTTTACTACCTAATTTACGTTATAACTTGTAAAATAAATTATAATAAATATTATGATTTACTTGTTGAAAAATAGATCTAAAGTAAAAACCAATATTAAGCATCCAAGACCTTTGTTTTGTGAGGGTTTATGTTCGATTCTAGACCAACCTTTTTACTGGAATCAACAAACAGGATTTATTGTTAGAAATGTGAATAATTTTCAACCTGCTTGGAAAAATTTGGTTGATAAAGAGAAACTAAAAATTGCTTGATTTTTCGAAATATTCTTTGAATAATTCATGCCTTTCTTGTCGTTGTTGTCTTTGTTTTGCTACCCATCTCTTAGCCAATTTAATTCTTATAAGTTCTATTAAATCGTTAAAACAATTCATTTTTCTTATACTATTGAGTAATTTCTAAGTTGAAAATTCACAACTTAAAAATTTTTCTACTATAATAAAAAATTGAAAACGCACTAGCTAATATATTTTACAATAAAAATGTCCCTTAAAATAAAAACACCATATGGTACCAAAATAACTATTCAAGAAACCATTGGTGAGGGAGGATTTGGAACAGTGTACTCTGTTTTAACTGATAAGGGAGAAAAATTTGCAATGAAAGCAGTATTACCGGAGCAAGGAGAAATAGGATTAAATTTATGTAAGAATGAGAGTAGAAATTTAAAGAAATGTCGTGATCTTCCATTTGTTATGGATTACATAGAAACATTTGCAGTAGATAACAAATTTTTTATTATTAGTCCAAAATACAAAAGAATCCCAAGAAATGCATCTCCAGATCAAATTGCAATTTGGTTTTACCAGCTTTTATATGGAGTAAATGAAATTCACAAAAAAGGAATAATTCACGGTGACATTAAAGTTGGGAATATAATGCTTGACGAAAATGATAACATCAAAATAATTGATTTTGGTATATCTGTTAAAATTGGATCACATGAGCGAGATATTTGTCCACATATTTTAAAATCGAAGAAAAGATTAAGAGATACAATTGAAGCATACGACAAAGCAATTAAAAGAGCAAAAGAAAGCAACCGATTTAGGATTGAAAAATTCCCAGAAGCTAGTCCATATGACGACTTAGTATGTGCAGGATATACGATTCTCGCATTTTTTAATTGCGGCAAAATATTCAATACAAGAGTGGATGATCATTTCATACCATTGCAGTCAATAAAAGAATTATTCAAAGAAATGAATGAAATTTCATTAAGAGACAAAATTAAAGAAATATTATGTTTGGCTTGTAAAGATTTACATTTATTTTCATTCTTTTTTGAATTTTTGACAGATATATTATGTTTCGATAGAGAAGAAGATGAAGAACCGACAATTCCAGATATTTTGAGAAGAATGGAAAAAAATTATCCAAAAATTATTTTCAAGAAAAAATAATATCTAATTATATTATAAAATGGATTTTGATAATCAAACTCAACCCCAAACTCAACCCCAAACTCAATCCCAGACTCAGCCCCTTGGGCAAAGTTTTCTCGGTGGATTAATCCAAACCGTTGGAGACGATCTTATAAATTATGGTTCACAATATGCTAGAACAGAGCTTGATACTTGGGCTCAAAAATTATAGTACATTCACAATCACTACTTCATTACTTTCTTCAATTTCCTGTATAATTTGCTTTAATTCATTATTTTCAATAATTAGAGCACGATTTTTTTCTTGTAGTTCTCTTATATATTGCTTCATTTCTAGTATAAAATCTATTGTTTTATTTTGAGTTTCTATGAAATTATTCACGTAGATGTACTCATTCTCATATTTTTCTAATATTGTATCCAATTCTTGGACTAATAAATTTGTACTCATTTTTTGTTGTACAACTTATTAATTTATAAATTCAATTTTTCACTCGAGAATGTATGGATTGTAAAACTCGTGCTTATCAATTTTTGCTAGAATTCTTTTTAGTAAAAATAATAAATCTACATAATTCGAATTAGAAGTTTTGAAAAATTCTTGTTTTTCCATTTTTGTTTTTATCCTTTCAAGCAAAAACAATTGATCCATTAGATTGGGTTGAATATTCTTGATCACAATCGAATCATCATTGTACTCCTTAATTTTTTGGACTTTGATCTCGACATGTTGCATAACATATTTCAATTTCTTAATTTCATCAAATACTGGTTCCATTTTTTTTGTAATGAAGTTCTCATCCATAAGATTTTCCAGTTTTCTAAGTTTGTTTTCAACTCTTATGGAATATTGTTCATTTTTAGTAATAAGATTTCTAAAATGAGATAAGATATTTTGACAAAAAGAATTTTCATATTCTAGATTACTTGTGAATTTATTTTCAATCTCACCTATCTTAAGAGATATTCTTTGTAATGAATTTTCTAAGGCTGTAAATCGATGATGTAAATCGACGTCATTTTTGCTTGGAGTTCTCGGTATTTTGGTTTTATCTGTCTTATTTAAAAGTCCCCAAACTTGTGGCTCTTCTTCTTCATGGATTCCTTTTCTTCTAGATTTACTATTTTCATAAGTCTTTTCTTTGAATTCTAAAATCTTCTCTTGATGTTCAAATTCTCTTTTTTTTAAGTCATAAAATCCTTCAATATTTCTTTGCACCTTATCCATTTTTGATGACATTAATTCAAAATCACTCAATACTCTATCACCTAGATCAACATTCGCTTTTTCCAATTTATCTGAGAAATCACTCTTAATATGGTTAAATCCTTCTCGCATCTTATCCACAATAAATTTCTTCAATTTATTCTCATTGCTATTCTTAGTAATAAGATCATTTAACATTTCAATAGATTTCTTTTGAGAAACAAGCTCATCAATGATAGTACATTTTAGAAAATTATTTTCATCCAATGTTTTCATCATTTGACATTTCATTTCTCTATTTTCATTCTGTAAAGCGATCATCATTTCAAACATCTTATCCATTTTGTCATTGATAACATTGTTATCTACAAACTTTTCAACATTCTTAACAACAATCGGTTTTTTAATTCGAACATTGCTTTCCAAAGATATTTTGAAATTGATTGGATGATGTACCCAAAAATCACAATATTCATCCATATCAGTAATAATGTAATTACTAATGAGATTGATAAATTCATCAATATTACCATTAGTGTGTTTCATTATTTCTTCATCAAATCGATTGATTTGAGCTTGAAATATTTCGTTTGCCTTAGCAAATCGTATTATTAGGTCGTCACCCGTATTTGTAAATGTTATTGACATTTTTCCTGTTATAATTTTTGATCTTATTTATTTCAATTTTTTGAAGAATATCGATAAATAAAATTGTTTATTCCCTCTATAAGAGGATCATATTTCGCTTCCATTCTTACTAAGATTGGGAAAATCTTTGAATAATTCTCGAAATTGGGTAATGATTCAAATCTAACAGATAAACTTTCCAATTCATGTTCCAATAAATTTTGTTTTGAAAATATTTGTGATAGAACATAGGATACATTTCTATAAGATTTGTTCAATTCAAACATATCAATGATTGCAAACTCTTCTTCCAATCTTTTAATTTTAGGTAATATAACATCTAATTTCGAAAAATTTTCATAATGAGTAAAATCATTAAATTTTGATTCCAATTCCAATATCTTTTCATAAATATTCGAGGAAATTTGCGATTCTCCTCTTTGATCTGTTATCCTTTTCTCTGTTTTGAGAATGAATTCTTTTGTTGCAAGGGTATCCAGCTTCGATTCTACGATTTCTCTTGTATTCGATTGGGCTTCTAAGTAATCCAAGATATTTTCTTGAGCCTTTCCCATTTTTTCAATATTACACAAAACAACGTCATTCATATTTTTGCGTAAATCACCTACTTCTTTTCTCAAATTTCCAATTAAGCAACTTTGACGATTTATTATCTCACCAAGTCGCTTATTTTCCTCTTCTGCATTCACCTTAAATTTTTGAAATTCATCCTGCATTTTTTCCAATGATTCTTGGTTTTTCTTTTGATTCTCAACAACAATATTCTTCAATTCTAAAATAGTTTCAACAATAGCTTTGTTTTCTACATTTTCTTGTATTGGATACTCTTTTTCTTGAACTTTTTCTCGATGAGTAGTTAACTTATATTTCAAAACAATTGGATTGCTCACAGTGAAAAGAACATAATCATCCATCAAAGTGATATAGTATTCTTTGATTAAATGAAGAAATTTATCAAAATTATTATCACAATATTTTGTGATAATTTTGTTTGTGTTCAAAATCTCACATTGATAAACTTTCGTTTGTTCAATGTATTTGATAATAACACTTGTTTGTGTTTTTTCGAATGATATAGCCATTTTTATTCAATAAGTTGAAGTAACCAATTAATCAATTTTTTTATAATTAAAATCTCAAAGAAATTATTTATTACTCACTCGTACCATTTTTTGGCTTGTATTTGCTAAAAGATTTGAAGCGGTTCTTGTGTGAGTCACTTTCCATAGTGGTTGATGGATGTGGGTTGGGAGCTGCTCCTGCTGCTCCCGTTGATATCATTTTTAATGCATCCTGCATCATATTCATCATTTGGCTGGGTTCTGGAAGTTGTGGATTTCCTCCATTCCTGCTTTTAAACAGGATTTGGATTGAATCATTCATTTTAATCGATCTAGAATGGAGATTGGCAGTGTGTTTATCTACAATATCCAATTTATTCTCCAATTTTTGCTTATCAGTTTCCAGTCTCTGAACTGTCTTTTCTAAAATATCCACTCTCGCTCTAAGGATTGTGTTTTCTTCTAGAATTTGGTCCAGTCTTGTCATCACAGATGATACATTCTCAATGAATGTTCTTTCATCCCTAACCAACTTGAATTTTATTGTTACTGGCTCATTCACATTAACATAGCAAAAATCACCCATCTCATGGATAGTGTGTTTTCCTAAAATAGAAACAAACTTTTCAATATCCTTATCACAATAATCCTTTACAAAAGGATGGGTGTTCAAGACAATACATTTGAAAGTTTGTCCTTCTGAATCAGTGTATTTTAAAATAGCACGATCTTGTTGTGGTTCTATTAAAGCCATTTTTTTAACTTTGTTTTTATAAAATTTTTAATCAATTTTTTAGTAATCAATCTTTCAATTTATTTTCTAAAATTTTAATTTTTTGTTGCATCAAATGAAACTCATCCCTCATTTTATCAACCTCAATCATCCTTCTCTCCAACTCATCAATTCTAGAAGATAATTCATCAATCTTCGAAGAATTTTTCTCATCTAACCGAATAATCTTTCTTTCCAAAAGATCAATTGGAGGAGATTTTATGGTTTTCTCAAGATTTTTTACTCTATCTCCTAGAATTTCGATTATTTCGTCATAATCAACCGCACTTGAATAAAGTTTCAAAGATTTCTCGACGTGTTTTGGGAAAAATTGCTCAAGAACTGTTCTAAAATAGTTTTGGATCTTTTCCAATTCATCCACTTTACTAATAATATCGTTCAAAGTGCATCCATCTTTTTCTATAAGAGGAGGAGTAATATCAAGGGAATTTTCTTTAAAACATTTCCAATTGATTTTGCTCTTCTTCTTAAATGAATCACCATTTTTTCTTGTTTCTTCAATTTTGTTTGAAGTTTCTCTTGGCTCGGTGACCTTTGGAGTAACAACTTGAGTTGTATTCTGACGTAATTCATAAAAATTGGAAGATAATTCTCCATTTTTGTTGATACGTAGGATGTAATAGTCATTAGTTGGACAAATGATGAAATAATTTTCAATTTGTTCTCGAAAAAAATCGACATCTCCTTGACAATCATTCATCAAAAAATCATCATTTTCTTCTACTAAACAAGTATATGGAGAAATACTTTCTCCATCATTAAAAGTAATAAAATACTTTCCATTATTGATAACAATTGATAATGTCATTTTTCTGGTAAATGTTTTAACTTATTTTTAATCAATTTTTTTTATAATTAAAATTTACTTTTCTAATTGATACGGGTCAAAAGAAAGTTGAAAAATCTTCCACACTTCTCATTGAAATTGCTCATTGAATTCTTGATTTCCTTCAATTCAAGCTTACGAAATTGTAATCTGGAATGAATATGAACTTTCAAGCAATCACAATAAACAATCATGTTGCGAACAGTTTCAGTCTGGGGTTCATTTCGCAATCTCTCAATAAAATTGTAGAGAATCGCAAGATTGGAAGATGTTGGGCTAGACAATGAACTCGTAATGTATTCAAGGATAAATTTATCAATCTTCTTGAATCCATTTTCTGTCATCCATTGTATAGTTGTTTCGTCATCCCATAAAGATGGTCTAATGAAAGCATCGTGTAAATCTTCAAGATAAGCATCAATATTGACATTCCTGTATCGATCTCTGGTGTTAATAAAGTTCTTTTCAACAGTTTTTCTGTATAGTTCTTTGTTTTCTTCAGCACGCTCTTTCCAGTCTAACTCATTGTTCGCTGCTGCTTCAATCTCTTCTTGGGATTGTCTCCGAATAACATCGAGGTATGAGCTTCGAATCGTTGTGTAGAATGGGATAGAATAATTTATGCTTTCGCGATCAAAATATCCAGTTCTCAAAACTGATTCTTCAAATGACTGGATTTTGCGTAATTCGCTAAACCAAACTTGAGTATCTCTTCTAAAAACGTAGTTTTTGTAGAAAGAAGTGTAACAGTCAATAACTTTTTGAATAAGCTTCTTCTTGAACTCAGTATCTCTTAGATTCAAACGATGTATAGTATTCACAAAAGTGATACATTCATCCTTTTTATCAGCATTGATCTGGTTTAATGTTTCATCAACAACTCTTTCATAAAACTTTGAAATATACTTTGAATTTGTGGTAAATTCTTGAAGTTTATCTCTCAAATTGAAAAAACCGGTATGACGGATATAATTTTCCTCGTAGGTTCGACGATCATCAAATTGATTGTTCTTGAGTTTTGCAATTTCTGCATCTTTCTCATCACAATCCATTCGTTTCCAACGAGCACCAATCTGCTCAACCATAATTTCTTCTAAGTCTTCTTCTAGGTTAATTTTGATGTAATCAAGTGTGTTATACTTGATCAAACGATATCTGTAAGCATTCTTGCCACAGTATTTCACAAGTTTAATCCTATCAGGGTCAATGTTGTGTTCAATTCTCTTTTCAGTCAAAACATCTTCGATATATTTATGGTATATCTTGTTAAGTTCTTCATTCAAGATTGTATCACCATCATCATCCATTCGATCGCACTTATTGACCACAATGATCAAATTTGTGTGAGTAACTGTTCTCATCTTGTTTAAAATTAAATCAAGATGTCCTTTCTCTTCATTTGTCATAAAACCTCTTTCAATTGTAATCACCAAAATTACACAATCATAAAGCTCAAAATTCTCACTCGCCCATTTCAAAAAAAGTTCATTTGTACTGTCATTCAGTCCTGGAACATCATCGATACGGTAGGTAAGGTTCTCATTTCTTGGTAAGAAATCAGGTGGGCTCCTACAATTGTGGGTAATTGGCTCTCCATTCCAAGGTTCATTTACAAAACGAGTGTTTGCATTATCATTCTTTTCCTTAATTCCATTGATCCGATCCTCGTCAAAAAGACGAGGTCTGTTCTCATCATCAAAACAGTAGCACTGTACAGCATAAGTTGAAGCGATTACCGCCATTTGGGTAAAATGCTTACCAAAGATGCTGTTGATAAGTGTTGATTTACCGGTCGAGATCGACCCGTAGATTCCAATACGATAGTTGAAGTCCATTTTTTGAGAAAAAGAATCTAACTTATTTTTAATCAATTTTTTTCTGGGGTAAAATTTATAATTTATAGTAAAATATTAGGAATCTTCTCATAGTAAAGACTCTTCAATGTGTCATAGTAATCTTCAATAACTTTGAAGTACACTTTTTGGGGAGTAACGCACAATACAGCGAAATACTGTTCTCTCATTTTAGATTGAATTTGCATCATTTGATCTTTGGTGAATGACTCGTTGACAGTTTTAATTATATTAATAATATTCATAATAACTGGATCTTCGAGTTCTTGGAGGCGAAAATGCAAAAGTTTCATTCTTTCATAAGAATTCCAATGGTTATATTTGGATATGTATTCAACCACATTGAATCCTTTGCGTTGTAGTCTATCAGTATAATCCGCAATCATCACATCCAATTTAGTATCCTTGCCGTGATTGTCTTCAATCTCTTCAAGAACTAAATCTGGACATTTTGATTTACGCATCCTTTGTAGCAACGCATAAATTGAACTTTTTTTCTCCATTTATTTACTGCATTATCATAAAAATTTATTATCAATTTTTTTTGCTACGCAAAAAAAAACGACTAGCTTGTTTTGGAAGGTATCTTCCCAAACGCTATCAATTTTTTTTGAGTAGCAAAAAAAACGACTAGCTTGTTTTGGAAGGTATCTTCCAAAACGCTATCAATTTTTTTTGAGTAGAAAAAAAAAAAGAAAAAAATGATTAAAAATAAAGATATATTAATTAATAATAAAAATGGGTATCTATACAAGCTTAACAATGATTGCTTGTTTTGTCCCAGCAGTTTTCTATGTAAGTAAACGAATAATCAAATGGATTGGACAATACGAAATCAAGAAAATAATTGACGAAAAAAAATTTAATAAGAACAAATATTTGAACAAGTATGATCTTGAAAATCAATATATAAAATTTACAAAAAATAAAGCATTTCAATTGAAGAACATTCCAATTGTAGTCGAAAACGAAAAAATTACTTTTGATATAACCAGCAAGGTAATGCTAATTAGAATTATTGTTGAAGATATTTTACAAATATCTAATGATTTGAAAAATACGCATAGGCAATTTATTTTAGAAAAAAGAAATAATTTATGGGATATATTATACGATGGTCTTCTAATAATAGAAGAACATAATGACAACAAGATTGATTTGTTAAATATATCGATTTTCTGTAGAGAGTCAATCTTCTTAATAGAAGGCTTTTTTGAAAGGATCTATATTAATAAGAATCAATTTATCATAGAACGTTTTTTAAATACAATGAAAAGCACATTATGTTCATCACCAAATACATTTTTACAAAATAGTGAGAAAGTTGATGAAATAAGAGAGAATTTGAAAAATATAAAAAATTCATCAATTGAAACAATTATCATCATTCAGAGATTCTTTCAATTAATCGCATATAATCATTGGAAAATTTATAATGATTGAGGCATCATTGGTAGTACTTTTAATAGTGTCATGTCTTCTTTATTGAATTTATCTACAAATTCATAATTTAATTTATCTAAATATTTTTTATACAAATCAATAAGTTTATTTTTATGTTTAAATTTTTCAATTAAAGTACTTTCAATATCAAAACGAATCTTATCATAAACAAAATTGGGTATTTCAATATCTTTTTTAGCCTTAGATAATAGAGCCATTAATCTAAATCTCACTGGTAAAATTCCTTTATTTATATCTTCTATCATTACCTCCAAAGAAGTCCTCTTCTTATCTGGCATTTTTCCAAAAATACATTTAATTATTATATCTTCCATTGTTCTCCCCCAATAATGGATCACAAAAACATCATCATAAAATTCTCTTATATCAGTTTTTTCCAATTCAACATCGTGACAAATTATTTTTTTTATTCCATTTGATGATTTTACCATTACCTTCCCCATTTTTTTCTTAACGAATCCCATATTTTTACTTGAACACCCATCATTAACAACCATTATCCAATCAAAAAAATATTTATCAAATGGATTTTCAATAATAAATTCTTGGATCGTTTTATATTGTTTTCCCTTGAATTTAAGATGTAAAAATTCATCCACATCAACATTCAAAATATAATCTTCCCTTATTAAATTTTCAAAACCTTCAAATCCATCTCTGTCAATGCTTTTAACTGGTTTTCTATGTACATAATAGAATATATGTTTCGAATATGGTTTTAAAAAATCCTTAATTACTTTTTCCTCGGTTTTATCACAAATAATAAAGTAGAATTTTTTGACACCTATTCTTAGGTAGTAATCAATAAATCCAAAAATGTATGGTATTTCTCCTAAATATATTCTACAAACAATTCCAACTGATGGATTCATATCTATATTTTACAAAATAAACCTATTTATTTTACAAAAAATTACAAAATTTTAGATATAAAATAATTAATAATATCTTTTGGCTTATCACTACTTCTTAGAATATATATAATATCATCAATGGGAACAAAAATGAAAATTGGAATTATTTTATGTTTTTTACCGAATATACTTTGTTGAAATTTCTCATTATAAACAATTCGATATAAATAAAATCTATAATGTTTATCATCAATAATATTCCTTAATAGTTCATATTCCTCCGTTTTTTCAAATTGATCCAATAAATAGTAATAATCCATTTCTTTTGGTATTTGGCTCCATAGATCACGCATATCGACGGTCATAATACTTAATAGTGAAAAGATCTCTTTATCCAATCCAATCTTATATAAATTATTTTCATTCGCTGTCATTTCGTATTTTCTATTCAAAACAAATCCAAAATCGATTAGTTGAACTTTTCTACCAAATGTTGGAACATCCTTACCAAATATTTTTATAAATTTGTCTTTTGTATTAACAAAACCGATATTCCCTAAGTGTAAATCCATGTGAACATATCCCGCTTTATTCATTTGATATGCAGCATATACTGCTTGTGCAATTATAGAATATATTTCATTCAAATTAGGATTAATTGTAGCAATAACATCATCAATTAATGTATATATTTTTCTTGAACAATATCTAGATTGGCTTAATGATTTCACCAAATTTTTTGTTGCATTGGGAACATTTTTATTTTGTTTTTGCTTATGTTCACAATTTTTAATTATATCGTGTTCAATTAATTGGATAAATTGATCTTTATGTTTGCTGGCAAAATTGGAAAAAAAATCGATTTCTCTCCATAAAGGTGACCTTAAATTTTTTTCGACATCTTTTTCAAGTATATGTTCTACTTTAAGTGCATAATTTTTTCCATTTTTTTCTACCAAATAAACAGTACCAAATAATCCCTGACCTAATTCTTTTATAATTTTGTAATCTTTTATCATATAAATTATTGAGAAAAAAAATCGTTTAGATTCCAAAAATTTAATTCATCAATAATGTCCCAATCAGTAATAATTTTTAATTTTGGGAACCTTTCTATAACTTCATTAATGAATTCATAAGAATCTTTTAAAAATAAATATTCCAATGATTCTGGTAAATCAATTATCTTCTTTGTAAAATGTGTTCCTATACATATTTTACCTTCGTTCATTTGAAAACCAAGAAACAATGCCTTCAAATTACTAGGAAGAACTATCATTTCTTTTTTAATATCGATTACTAAATTATCTAAAATAATCGTATCAACTGATATAGGAATATTTTTTATATTGTCTAAGGGATAATCTACCTCAATGCATAATTTTCTAACATTAGGAAGATTACAAAAATCGACTTCATTGGAAACTCTTATTTTTAATCTCTTCAAGGAATGCGGTAAGAAATCCATAAATTTATTTGAATTAGATATAACTAATTCTAAATCTTCCAAATTAGGTAAATTATCCAATGGTAGATCATAAGATCCATTGTGAATAAAATAAAGTCTTTTTAAATTTTTGGGAAGATTATCCAATCCATACTCAAATATTTCCGTATGGCTTATTGCTAATTCTTCTAATGTATTGGGAAGAAACTCGCAAATATCTCGATTGTAATAAGGGTTTTCTATAAATATTGATTTGACATTAGAATTCTTTAAAATCATTTTATTGTTAAAATAATCGGAGTTAATAAAAATTTCTTCCAATGTACTAGTAACATTTTCTATTATACTGTTAAATTGTCCAAGTAGAGATATCTTTCTAATTGATTTGGGTAAAGTCGAAAAATTAAATAAATTATTCTCGTACTCAAATATTACACAAAGCTCTTTTAGATTTGGTGGAAGAAAATGTAAAAAATTCATTTCATTTTCCAATGTTATTGACAATTTTACAAGATTACATAATTTTCGAATATTATTCACTCCCTGATTGGGAAATAATGTGAAATCTAAGTATTTTATTGTTTTTGGCAAATGATTTAAATTTTTGTTACATCGAATCATTAATATTTCTAATTGATTGGGTAATTTTTTAATTTTTTGCGAATAATATCTATTTTCCATAAAAATCTCTCTAACCGTATCATCGAGCACATCAATTGGTTGATCAAATGTTTCACCAAATGCAATTCTTTTTATATTACAATGTATAAGTTTTCTTTTACCATTTCTTGAAATCAAAGGTTGATTAAAGAAATTGGAAAAGTGTATTTGAGTAATAAATTTTGGAATGTTTTTTATACGACCCTTGTAATGAGTACAATAATAAAAATTTGTACATCTTTTTCTAATTAAAAACTTAACAATATCTTTATCATCAATTTTCCCATAACTAAGATCAATTAAATTTAATTTGTCATTATAGTAGAATTTTACCATTTATTTGTAAATAACATCAAGCATTATTTTTTCAATTTTTTATAGTAAAACAATAGTTGCACTTGTTTTAGGTAGAGGATTGCGATAATATTTTGATAATCTTATTTTTTTCAATGACTCCGGCAGTTCCTTTATTGGGAGATGAAATAGATAACTTAATGTAAGATTTTTGATGTTTTTTGGTAAGATTCTAATTTCTTGATTAAACCAAAACCCCATATTCAATGTTTCTATAGTTGGAGGTAAGTTATCAATAGGGTGATTAAAATTATTATCGAAAATTAGATGTTTTAATCTATATGGTAAAAAGTCAACAGGTTGGTCAAAATAATGCCCAAATTTAATAACCTCTACTGAGTTAGGTAAATTATCTACTCTTTGATCAAACAATTTCCCAAAAATTATTTTTTTTATACCATAAGGCAAATTATCGATTGGCTTATTAAATTTATCCCCAAAAAATAATTCTTTAAGTTTTGTTGTAGGGTTAGAACTGTAAACATCGCTATTGAATTCATCTTCAAACATAAAAGATAAAATAGAATCTTGAAAATAATAAATTGAAATATCTATGCTATAGTCGAAAAGTATATACACATATTTTATTGTCTCTTTAATCTTAGGAGGTTTTTTTATTGGTAAATAAAAATAAATTGAATCATTTAATACTTTATGTGTCATATTATTTTATTATTTTATTATTTTATATTTTTTTTAGTCTTATTTTATTATATGTTCCCTAATAAAATATTTTTAACTTGCAAGGAAAAGAATAACATTACTAATAAAACGTGGAATAAATGTTTAAACAAATATCGTGAAATGTATAATGATTATCAAATAAAAATTTATGAAAATGAAGATATTTATAGACTTGTTAAAAAACATTTTCCTGAGCATTTAAAATTAATAAAGTCATTACAAAATGGTGGTAATATATCAGATACTTTTAGATATTTAATACTCTACCTTGAAGGGGGAATATACTCTGATTTAGATTGTTTGCCATTAAAGCATATCAATGCTCTTTTTAAAGATAAACATTTCCATGGTAACAATTATAATAAATTTTATATTTATCCTGGAGATATTCCATTAAATGATAATCGATGGGATTTTTACATAAATCCTTGTGATAACTGCAAACTAATGGGGAAACAAAATAATATACTTATATATGAATGTTTAGGTCATAACTATATTTTACCAACAACAAAAATAGTTATTTGCAAAGAATTTAGTGAAATATATCAACATACAAATAATTTGAATCAACTTTGCCAATGGTTCATTATAGCACAGCCTTATCAAAAAATTTTTCTAGATCTCTATCTACAGGCAATTGAAAATTTAAAAAAGAACATTGAAGATGTACTAGTTTGTACTGGTCCTAAAATGTTCACCAAAGTTATTAATAGTAGTGATGTCAAAGATTTAGTAGTATTACCTTGTGATTTTTTTTGTGCTGGATCAGGATGCAAGGTTCCAGTAACAAAAAACAGTTATATACATCACCAATTTACAAACTCTTGGATAATTAAAAAGAAAAATAAAAATAAAAATAAAAATAAAAAAACATAAAATTTATATAATATAATTTTGCTTATATTTTGTAATAGAGCTAGATAAAGATAGTGATTGATTATTTTTTTCTAAACTTATAGTGGAAGTATATTTACAATCTTGATAGGATAAACTACAAGGAAAAACACTTGTTAATTCTTCAACTGAATTTTGAAATTGAAAATAATAAATTGGAAATTCATTCATTATTATATCGGTGCAATTTGTAGTAAGATCTTCAACGGTAATAGTAATGTAAAATAGATTTTCCCCAACCATTTTTTTTAAACAATCTGGACTAAAAAATTGTTCTCTTTCAAGAGAAATTATTTTAATAACCTCTTGATATTTATCATTTTGATTACTTTTATAAATATTGTATTCTTCTAAGTATTCATATGTACAAAATATTTCTAACATTCTATAATCAGTATAAACTGTTAAATTGTTTTCATCAATTTTTATCCAATCCTCTTCTTCTTGACTCTCATCAATTTTCTTTATAAATTCCAAATTTATTGATCTACCATATGTTAATCCATTTTTAGTTTTTGCTTTTCCTTTATAATTTTTATTTAACATAAATTTTATAAAAATAAATAATTAATAAATTGCCGAATTAAACTAAATTTATTCTACAAAATTTTGACAAAATAAGATTTCTTATTTCTTCATTATCTATTTTATTAACATCTTTATAGTAATATATTTTTTTATCATTCAAAAAAAAATAATTTAATACAGGTGTTCCAGACTTATCTTCACCAATACCATATCTTGCAATTATACAAAAACTCTCAAAATAAATAACTAAATAACTAAATTTATAAGCATCCCATGTTATAGGTAATTTTAATGTATAATATGTTCTTACTTCATCATTTTTTTTACAGATATAATACATATGTTTTTCATTATTTGTTAAAAACTTGTTAACCTCATTCTTCATTTGATCATTATATATAAAACTTATTTCAACCGCATCACTCATAACTAGATTATAATGTTTTAATATAAGTGCACATTCTTTACATAAATAGGTATATTCACTTAAAAGAGATGTTAATTTATACATTTAGATATTAAATATTTAAAAAAAGAAAAAAATACGAAAATTTTTGATTCATATTTATTATGGGTAATTTATGTTCGATGGATGCTTGTTCAAAAATAAGAGAAAATTTACTATTTGAAGAAGAAAAAAAAATTGAAGAGATTGATTACTCTACAATTGCTATAAAAAAAAAGAAAAAGAAAAATAAAAAATTAGATACAATTTATGAGAACGCACCATTGAAAGATAGTTTATAATGCAATCTTCTCATATTTTTGTATTAATTCATCAGAAGGATAAGCAACATTCTTTTTCTTAAGAACAACCATACTATTATCGCTTGTTTTTTCTACAATTTCATAATAATTTAGTACTTCTTTATAATATGATCTCTTCAAAAAATCATCAAAAATAATAAAAGCATCTTTAGTGATATTATTAAAACATTTTAATGCACAAGCTACTCTAAATCTTCCATCAATTAAAACTAAATCAACAGTGTTAGCTTTAATCGTCTTTATTACATTACTATAAACCCAGCAGTCTTCTATTGGTATTTTACCTGGATATCCTTTATTTTTACGAGTGTTTAGATCTTTATAAATAATTCTTGCCTTTTCTTTATTTTGTATATTTTCACATACTTTTTTATACCAATCTGGATCACTTTCAACTGAGTACATTTTAACGATATTCTTTCTTATTGATGCTTGATATGTTGACCCTCCTGCACCATATTCAAAATAAACTTTGGCTTTGTCTAAATATTTATAAAACATTTGAAGATCGTTTTTTTTAAAATAAGGAATCATAATTAGTCATATATATTATTTTTGGCTAAGATATTTAACTAATTTTATGCAATTGTTTTTTTCTATGTTTGGTATTTCAATCAACTTACCTGACATCACATTATATATGTAAAATTGTTCAACATCTATATCCATCATTCCTTTGTAACACATTAGTTGCATCACCCAATTCAAATCAACTTTTTTTTCGTGACTCATTTTAATGTCAAATAATGCATTATCTTTCCAAAAATCTATTTCTCCGCATAATCCAGGGATAGCATAATGCTTATGAATAATTATATTATTCCCATTATTCAAAAATTTTGGATAATTTTTTATAACATTTTCACCCAATTCAATTATTTTTTCCAGCGGAACATTTATGTATAACATTTTTCTTCTATTGTTATTAACAATTTGAGAACATAATGATATGTTCCAAATATCTTGAATAATATCTATTGATTTTAAATTTATATTTTTATAATTGTTATAACTCTCCTCAAATTTATTTCTCCAATTCTTTGGTAAAAATGAATTTGGAAATACTCCAACATCTAATGGATTTAATCTATTTTTCTTGGCACTTTTTATAATTTTATCGATAATTAAAGTGATTTTTGAATCCAATTTATCCAATATATTTTTATTTTTAGTATTTATATATTCCTCTATAAAAGCTCGATTTTCTAAATAAATCTTATATGAAAAAATATCAATATGTATATTTGCTAAACAACATTGGCAAGAAAAGTTCCTAGGTTGTTCATTGTAATTGATTGCTAATTCTCTAGATAAGACGCAGTCTACAAATATTCCAATGTCTGCTAATAAATTTTGATCATATATGAATTTAGGCAAACTTATAGCATTATGAACATCATAAAAATTAACTTCATTAATTTGAGGTAATATATTTTTCTTTCTTAAATAAGTTATATCTTCAATTTGTAAATTTTCTATTTTTTCTACAACTCCATTCTTCTTTGAAATATGTTCATCATTACTTATTTCTATAAATTCTTTTCTATATCCAATGAAATTTATAATACTCAAAGGAAGTTCTCCAATAAACCTACTTACTTTTCTTGATTTTCCTACTGGAGTAAAAGTATAATATAAAAATTTACGAGCTCTCGTTGTTGCCACATAAAAAAGTCTTCTAGCCTCCTCTATTTTATCCAATTCTTTCTCCGCAGGGAATAATTCATCATTCATTCCAATTACAAAAACGACATCCCATTCTAGTCCTTTACTCTTATGAATTGTGCACATTGTAACTTTTCCTTTTCTTATTCCAGATATCCCAACTTCATTTTTATTATCAAGAATATTAATCGGTAAATTATTTTGGAGTGCTTTTTCCTCTAATTTATATAGCATTTGATTGATTGGGCATAAGACACACATTTCTTCATAAGGAATATTTTTACGTAATTGATAAATTTTACTTAAAATGAAATCTGCTTGACTATCTTGATCTTCAAAAAATCGAACTTCTGGTTTTTCCCCACTGTAATTGCTTTGTGGAACCATTTTTTTAGGAATACAATATTGAGCTTTTTGAATACTTTCATTCGCAACTTCAACAATCTCTTTTGTACTTCTAAAATTATTTGTTAAAAAATGTTGTTCGCTATTTTCAAATAATTTTGTGAAATTTATAATATATTTAACATCTGATCCTCTAAAAGTGTAAATATTTTGTGCATCATCTCCTACTCCAATCACAATTATATTATTCTTATAAAATTCATTTATAATTTCAAATTGCAATTGATTAATATCTTGAAATTCATCTACAAATAAATATTTCTTACTGGAAAAAAACATCTTCCTTTTGTCATTATTTCTTAAAAAATTAAGAAAATGAACAGCGTACTCTCCAACATTTTGCATACCTTCTTCCAATGCATCATAATTTCTCAAAAAATACAAACTTAGGCTATCCATTGTTCCAACATAAACCCCATTCTCTTTACCTAATTTCTTATCCAATTTCTTTGTCATATCTTTTGCAGCATCCCTAGTGAATGTTGTTAGAATTATTGAAGTTGGATGAATAGTTTTCACAAGATTGGATATTCTATTTATTAATGTCGTTGTTTTACCACTACCAGCACAAGCAATAATCGATAAATTTGAATTAAAAGGGGCATTTATCACTTTTAATTGTTGACTAGTTGGAGTATGACTTCCAATTGGAGAAGCTGGATTTTTCAACTCACTTTTTACTTCGAAATAATCAGATAATAATTTCATAATATAATTCATCAAATTATTTTTAACCTCGTGACACATCCCATACAATCTCATCTTTATATTTTGGAAAAACTGGATCAGGAGATATCTTAAAACAGGTATAAAATAAATTTTTAATTTTATTATTATAGGATAATCCTTTCATATATTCATCATAAATATCAAGTTGTTTGTATTTTTCATTTTTCAATTCATTATAAATATAATTTATTTTGGCAGTATGATCATGAGTACGATGAATATATTGTAATTTCATTTTATAATAGGTCTCTGCTAAATTATTTATATATTCATCAATAGTTTCTCCTGGAATTACAATATCCTCTGGAAAAAATTCTTTTAATATAATTTCTAAAAAATCTCTTGTTACTTCTTCGTTTGTAATTTTCTTTTTTGGAATGCAAAATCTAATGTTTTTAATCCACTCTAAAAAACCACAAGATATATCTCTATAAAAAATTACATAAAATGGTAGATTTTTATTTATATAGCAAATATTTAAAAAATGATAATTGATAAAATATTCATCAACTCCATATTCTAATCTACCATTAAACGCTCTTTTTTCAAAATCAATTTTTAAATATTTTCTTAATGTATCATCATAATCTTTGTCGTGTTTTAATAAACAATTATTTAAAAAATTTATGAAAATATTACGGTCCTGTGATTTTCTTTGTAATATTAAACTACTTATTATAGAAAAATTTTTCAAATCGTGATTCATCGCGTAGATCCTCTCTGATAAATAATAACAAGGTCTTGACCAAAATAATAATTCAGGTGTATCACTTTTCATTTCTTTAATATATTTGTTAATAATCATTCTAGCATTAAAATAATTATTCTCAAGGTCAATAACTGCTACTGTATCCCACTTATTATCAAAATTACTAAAATTAAATAGAGATATATATCTCATCAAAGTACCAAAAAAACCATAATGACATCTCCTTTCTTTATCATAAAATTGATCGAAATGATAATAAATTATTTCAACATTTTTATTTTTTAAATGTCTTTCACAATGCATAATTGATGTACTATCACAAAATATCCTTATATTAAAATCCCCTGATCTTTTTACGATTGTATTCAAACCATTAATATAAGAATTTCTCTTTTCTTCATATTCTGCTACCATTTCTAGCAAACTTATATTTTTTTGATTAGCATATACTTCGTCGATATCATTAATAGTAAAAAGAGAAACTGAAATTAAATTTGGAAATTTTTTATAGCATATATTCTTATAAATATAAAAATTATATTTGCAATCACCCCAGGAGCCTTTGATTATCGATTCTTTATAACTTTCAGGATTTATATTTTGAGAAATTATACTAGACATATAATACTAATGTTATAAATAAATTATCTTTAATATGATTATGATTTACCACAACATCCTTTTCTAGGAAGATTCATTTTGTTATATGAATTTTCCATAGCAATACCTCTACCATAGATCATTGTTTTATCTCGCAAATCAATTGGCGATGGTTTTATTTCAGGATCTTTCTTTGGGATAACCGGAGATGGTTTTATTTCTATCTTTTTTTCAACATGCACAAGCTTGTTTGGTTTAATAAGTTCTGGATTGGACTGGGGGGCACTATTTAAAATTTTATTTTTAACAATATTTGCAGGAGGAATCTGATCTCTTTTCACGGCATTCACAGGAGGAATTGGAGTAGTCGCTGTTTCGAGATTTTTAATATCTTGAGCAGTTAACTGGATAGGAGCTCTTGCTCCTCCACATCCACATCCTCTTGGGGCAATTGGACCTCGACGATCATGAGTAATATACGAAACCATTTTATAATCTTATAATATATTTAAAAAAAATAGATAATATTAAATTAAATGGTTGTTGACACTAAATATTATGACATTTTAGAAATAAAACCGAGTGCTAGTGACAATGAAATAAAAAAAGCTTATAAAAAAATGGCTCTAAAATGGCACCCTGATAAAAATGCCGAGAAAAAGGAGGAAGCCGAGATTAAATTCAAACAAATCGCTGAGGCATATTCTATTTTAAGTAATAAGGAAAAAAGAGAATTTTATGATAGGCATGGGACTCCAGATAGTGATCAAAATGATAATGATTTTTTTCAAAGAGGAAGAGGTCCGCGAACACAAACATACACAAGAACTTGGTCCACCAGAAGTGGAGGAGGTCCAGGAAATATTTTTCATAATTTTTTCGATCAAGATAATCCATTTGACAATAATTTTTTTAACGGTGGTGGAACACCTTATCCCAATAGTGGTAGTAGTAATAAAAGTTTTGCAGAAGAAATGAAGAGAAATAGTGTCCAACATTTTGATGTTAAAGTTGGATTGGAAGAATTATTTAATGGTACTCATAAGAAATTTAAGATAAAGTCAAAAATATTCAAAAATGTTAATGAAACATTAATTCAAGAGAAAACGCTTGAATTTAATGTAAAACCTGGATGGAAAGATGGGACTAAAATAACTTTTGAAAAATCAGGTGACCAAGAACATCCTTCAATGTTTCAAAATGATATTCAATTCACTATATCAACTAAGGAACATCCATACTTTACAAGAGATGGTAATGATTTAAAATATACTGCTAAAATCTCGATAAAAGATTCTTTGTGCGGTGGAAAAATAGAAATAGATCATCTTGATGGTAAAAAGTTAAGGATTCAATTGAGAGGAATTACTACTCCCAGTTCATTAAAAATTCTTCAAAATGAAGGAATGCCAATTAAGGGAAATATGAATGAGAGGGGAAATTTAGTTATAACATTTGAAGTAGAATTCCCCGAGTATTTGGAACCTGATGTAGTTAAACAATTGGAAAAATTATTATAATTGATAATAATAATGGAATATAGAAGTGAAAATGGGTATTTTTATAGTATGATTGGAGGAAAATATGGAAGAATTCCTAGTAAAAGTTTCCCACCAAAGGTAGGAGAT
>Ga0172362_10000674_pt1 | contig 28448 bp, 25 predicted proteins | sample LakKivs1_kivu2a2_FD_114534 | JGI IMG/M metagenome (GOLD analysis project Ga0172362, IMG submission 114534) | Sediment microbial communities from Lake Kivu, Rwanda - Sediment s1_kivu2a2 | ecosystem: Environmental > Aquatic > Freshwater > Lake > Sediment | place: Rwanda: Western Province, Lake... | reverse complement strand
TACCCGCTGGCGCTGGAACTGGAGCCGCGCGGCGCGGCCTGCGAGGTGCTGGCGTGAAACGCAGGACGATGGGCTCGGCACAGGAGGGGACCGACGACCTCGCGGCGCGCAAGCAGTCGCACCTCGATCTCTGCATCCGCGAAGACGTCCAGGCCGCGCGAAAGAGCACGCTCTTCGAGGAGGTCGAGTTCGTCCACGACGCGTTGCCCGACCTGTGTCTCGAGGACATCGACTGCCGCGTGCGCTGGCTCGGCAAGGAGCTCGCCGCCCCGCTGGTCATCACCGGCATGACCGGCGGTACGGCGGATGCGTTCGCGGTGAACCGCGACCTCGCGACGGTTGCCGAGGCCGCCGGCATCGCCTTCGGCGTCGGCAGCCAGCGTGCGATGCAGAAGCGGCCCGACAGCGCATGGACGTATCGCATCCGCGAGTTCGCTCCGACGACGGTCCTGCTCGCGAACATCGGGCTTGCCCAGGCCCGGACGATGTCGGCGGACGAGCTCCGACCGCTGATCGACGAGATCCGGGCCGACGCGCTCTGCCTGCACCTGAACGTCGCTCAGGAGTTGATCCAGCCCGAGGGCGATCGCGACTTTCGGCAGGGAACGCAAGCGTTCCGCCGTCTCTGCCGGGAGCTCCCTGTGCCGGTGATCGCCAAGGAGACCGGCTGCGGGCTGTCGCGTGCGGTGGCGCTCCGACTGCGGGCGGCCGGCGTCAAACACATCGACGTGTCCGGCGCGGGTGGCACGTCCTGGGTGCGCATCGAGGCACTCCGCGCACCCGGCGGATCCACGCTCGGCGATCTGTTCCGCGACTGGGGCATCCCCACCGCAGCGAGCCTGCTCCAGGTACGCGGGCTCGGCCTGCAGGCGATCGCGAGCGGCGGTGTGCGTGACGGCCTCGACGTCGCCAAGGCCGTGGCTCTCGGCGCGACGCTCGCCGGGGCGGCACTGCCCGTCTACCAGGCGTACCGCGAGGGCGGCGCCGCGCGAGCACGCGCGTTCGTCGACGAGCTGATCGCCGGCCTACGCATGACCATGCTGCTGACCGGCGCCCGGACGATCGCCGAGCTGCGGCGGCGTCCCGTCGTGCTCGGCCCGACGCTCGGCACCTGGCAGCGCCTGGCGAGCGGGGCGCACGCTACGCCGGCGCGACGCAAGGCGTGAGGAGGGAACCATGAGCGGCCTCAGCCGATCGCGCATTCCCGGCTTCCATCAGCTCTCGGTGGCGGACCGCCAGCGGATGATCGCTGGCGTCGCGGAGCTCACCGACGACGAGCGGGCCCTGTTGCTTGCCGAAGCACCGCTCTCGCTCGAGACCGCGGCGCGCCTCACCGAGAACACGATCGGCGTGTACGCCCTGCCTCTCGGCGTCGCACTCAACTTCGTCGTCAACGGGCGGGAGGTGCTGGTCCCGATGGTGACCGAGGAGCCGTCGGTGATCGCTGCCGCGAGCAACGCCGCGCGGCTGGCGCGTCCGTCGGGCGGCTTCCAGGCGGACGCCGACGCATCGGTGATGATCGCACAGGTGCAGCTCGTCGACGTGCCCGACCCCGACCAGGCGTGCGCGCGCCTCCGGGCGGAGCAGGAGCGGATCGTGGCGCGGATCGACGCGGTCGAGCCGGGAATGGCCCGCCGCGGAGGCGGTGGGCGCGGCGTCGAAGCGCGGGTCGTCCGGGCGCCGCTCGACCGGACCTTCGTCGTCGTGCACCTGCTGGTCGACGTGGGCGATGCCATGGGGGCCAACGCGATCAACACCATCGCCGAGAGGACGGCGCCGCTGCTGGCCGACATCGCCGGCGGCACCCCGCACCTGCGGATCCTCTCCAATCTCACCGACCGGCGCCTCGCCCGCGCGACCGTCGCCTATCGCACGAACGACCTCGCGATGGCGGGACGCGACGGAGCGGAGGTCGCGGCGGCCGTCGAACTCGCGAGCCTCTTCGCCGAGGCCGATCCGTATCGCGCAGCGACCCACAACAAGGGCATCATGAACGGCATCGACGCCGTCGCGCTCGCCACCGGCAACGACTGGCGGGCGCTGGAGGCCGGAGCGCACGCATACGCCGCACGCGACGGCAGCTACGGCGCACTGGCCACCTGGCGGCTCGAGAGTGGCGTCCTGCGCGGGCGCATCGAGCTTCCCGTCGCCGTCGGCACGGTCGGCGCCACGGTCGACGGCAACCCGCGCGCCCGGCTGGCGCTGAAGCTGCTGGGCGTTTCCGGCGCACCCGAGCTCGCCGGCGTGCTGGCAGCGGTCGGCCTCGCGCAGAACTTCGCGGCGATACGCGCGCTGGCGACCGAGGGCATCCAGAAGGGACACATGTCGCGACACGCGCGCGCCGTCGCGACGGCCGCGGGCGCCAGGCCCGACCAGGTCGAAACGCTCGCCGAGGCGCTGATTGCCTCGGGCGACGTCAAGGTCGAGCGCGCTCGCCAGCTGCTTGCCAGCGGTACGCTCGGCGGGCCGGCGTCCTGAGGCCGGGCCGGCGTGGCGACGCGCGTTCTACGAGCAGCGACGGCACAGGCGTCGGGCAAGGTGATCCTGCTCGGCGAGCACGTCGTCGTGCACGGTCAGCCGGCGATCGTCGCCGGCCTCGACCGGGGCGTGCGCGTCGAGATCGAGCCGGGATCCGCCGCGGCGCCGCACGACCCGCGTGTGGACGCGGCACTGCGGCTCGCGGCGAATCTCCTCGGGATCGCCGACGAGGGTTTCGCGCTGCGCATCCGTGGTGACCTGCCGATCGGCATGGGTCTCGGGAGCTCGGCGGCGCTCGCCGTCGCGATCCTGCGCGCGCTCGCCAAAGCGGCGGACCTCGCCGTGGACCCGGCCGTGATCGCCGCGCATGCGCACGAGATCGAGCGCCTGTTCCACGGCACGCCGTCGGGCGTGGACAGCACGGCCGCAGCGTACGGCGGGCTGCTGTGGTTCGAGGCGGGCCCGCCACCGCGGCACGAGCGCCTGCGCCTGACCCGGGAATTGCCGCTGGTGGTGGTGCTCTCCCGGACCGTCCACGCGACCGCCGTGACGGTCGGTAGCCTGCGCGCGCGCGCTGCCGCCGCTCCCGAGATCTATCGGCCGGTTTTTGCCGCGGTCGGCGAGCTGGTACGCGCCGCACGGCACGCGATCGAGGCCGACGAGCGAGGCCGCCTCGGCGAGCTGATGACCATGAACCATGGCCTGCTGCGCGCATGCGGCGTCTCGACGCCGGAGCTCGACGACATCGTGGACGCAGCGCTCGCGGCCGGAGCGTCGGGTGCCAAGCTCACCGGGGCGGGTGGCGGCGGGGCGGTGCTCGCGTTGCCGGCGGGAGATCCGCAGCCGCTTTCCGCGGCGCTGGCAGCCGCCGGGCACGACTGCTTCACCACGCACCTGAGCACATCGACTGGCTGAGACGATCTGCGCTGCACGGACGCGGTGCGGTCTGCTAGGAGACCGGCGTGGCGAGCGAACCAGGAACGGCAGACGGCGCGGCAGGGGGACAGCACGTCCACGCTGCGACCTGGGCCGCGATCGCGACCCTCGCGGGCACCGTGCTCTTGCTCTACACCGGCGCCAGAACCGGAGAGTGGCTCGGCGTGGCGGTGAGCGAGGTGCAGATCCTCGTCGTCGGGTTCGTCACCTGGTACGTGCTGCGCGACCGCTGACCCGCCGGGTCAGCGGACGTCCGAACCGGCCGCGCCGACCACGAAGGACGGAACCGGCGCGGCGTTTCATCTGACGTCCTCACCGGCTTCGCCGACCACGAGGGATGAACCCGCAGGGCGTGTTCATCTGACCGCGTGGCCGCGGGCGAGATCGTCCATGCGCATCGCGAGCGTGAAGTCGAGTTCCGTCACGCCGCCGGCGTCGTGCGTGACGAGGTCGACGCGCACCGTTCCGTAGACGTTGAACCACTCGGGATGGTGGTTCATCGCCTCGGCCACGAGGGCGACGCTCGCCATGAAGCCGAACGCGGACACGAAGTCCGCGAAGCGATACTCGCGGTGCAGCTTGCCCGCGGTCACCGCCCAGCCGGGCAGGTCGTTCAGTCGCCGCTCGATCTCGGCCTGGTCGATCTTCCGGCTCGGCATGTTCACGCCTCCCACCAAAGAATCCCTCGCACCCGCCGAGCCTCTAGTCGTTCCCTTGACGATTCTCCATCGCTGCGGATACCCCATGACGATGGTCCGGATCGTACCCTGTCGGATGGCCGGTCTGGTCGTCACACTGGCGCTGATCGGTGCAGCCTGCTCGGATGCGCCGCAGGCCCCGGCGAGCGGGCTGCGCGTCGGCGTGGCGGCGGTACCGATCACCCCTTGTGGCGAGAACGCGGACTGGGACGGCCCGGTGACCGCGAGCGGCGTGTGGGGCGAGATCTACGACGACGCGAACGGCAACGGGCGCTACGACGCGGGCGAGGCGTTCACCGACGACCCGGCCAACGAGGTGCTCGACCCGCAGTCGAAGGGGAAGTACGACGGCATCTACATGGCCGGCTTCGGCGCCGACCGGATCGCGCTGGGCTGTCACGACGACCTCTGGGCGCGAACCATCGTGATCGACGACGGGCGCACGACCTTCGCGCTGACCTCGGTCGATCTGGTCGGCACCCTGAAGTACGGCTCGTACTACGGATTCGTGCACGCCGAGGCGATGGTCGACCCGGCCCTCGGGATCGACCACTTCTTCTACTCGAGCACGCACAATCACCAGGGACCCGACGCCCTCGGACTGTGGGGCCCGGACACGCTGGTCGACGGCAAGTTCCCGAGATACTTGACGTTCGTCGATCGCCAGGTCGCCAAGGCGGTCGCCCTGGCTGCGGGCGCGCTCGCGCCGGTCCGCCAGGTGCGCGCCTTCCGCACCGACGCGACCGCCAACCCGGAGCTGGTCGGCCTGCAGGTCCGCACCGGCTGCCGCCCACCCTGGATCTTCGACTCGGAGCTGCGCGCGCTCGCGTTCGACGGCGCGGACGGCACGATCGCGACGCTGCTCAACTGGGGAACGCATCCGGAGTCGCTCGAGAGCGAGAACGAGCTCATCACGTCGGACTTCCCGCACTACATCCGCGACGAGGTCGAGCGACGGATCGGCGGAACCACGGTCTACGTATCGGCAGACCTCGGCGCAGCGGAGATCGTCGGCGACACCTGCGTCACCGGCGCGGACGCGCGCCACCCCGATGGCAGCAACGAGTTCGACTCGCGCGACGACATCGGCTTCCCGCGGACCGAGTCGATCGGCCGCCTGGTCGGCGGCGTCGCGGCCGACGGTCTGCTCGCGGCAGCCGCGGTCGACGTGTCGGCGATCGACGTGCGCACGGCGAGCCGGCGCGCGAGCTCGTCGAACGCCACCTTCGAGCTGGGTCGCATGCTGGGACTGCTCGACGTCGACGCGGCGGTCTACGATCCGGCGCAGTGTCCGGGCGGCACGGGGCTGTGCGCGCTGCTCGAGCAGGCGGCGATCACGCTCGCGGACCGGACCGGGGCGCCGCAGATCCAGATCGTGACCGTACCGGGCGAACTCTTCCCCGAGCTCTATCTCGGCGTCGCGACGCACCGTCGCACGGACTGTCCCGCCGCCGACACCGGGCGCCCGGCGGAGCCCTCGATCCGCGACGCGATGGACGCGCCGTTCAAGCTCGTGGTCGGCCTGTCCCCCGACGAGCTCGGCTATGTCGTTCCGGGATACGACTACTATCCCGCGAACGTCTTCGACGAGCAGCGCGATCCGTGCGACGGCCGGAACTACGATCCCGACTACCCGCGCCGCACCGTGCCGACGCACTACCACGAGGTACTGTCGCTGGGCGCGGAGACCGCGAGCTACGTGACGTGCACCGCGGTCGAGCTGCTGCGCGGGCCCGGAGCCGTCGCGGAGGAGCCGGCGTGTCGCGCGCTGCCCTGATCCTCGCGCTCGCGCTGCCGCTCGCGGCCGCGGGGCGCAGCGAAGCGCACCTGGTCGCGAGCGGCTCGGAGACGCTCCTCGGCATGATGGCCTCGGCCGACGGCATGGTGGTCGCGCGGGTGGCCGCGGCGACGCACGCGCGCGACGACAAGTCCGCGGCGACGCCGTTCCTCGCCCGCGAGACGGTTGCCGGAGTCGCCCCGGAGGACGCCTTCGTGCTCGACGCCGAGCCACCCATCCTGCGCTACGCGGAGCTGCAGGACGTGCTGGTCCTGCTCGCGCGCCGAACGCAGGCCAACGGCGGCGTGCGCTGGGCCTCGGTGCAGCCGGCGGGGGCAGCGATCGTTCTGGAGAGTCCGACGCTTCCCGAGCGCTCGCGCACGGTGCTGCAGGCGCTGTGGTCGGTCGCGCACCCGCCCTCTCCCGGGAGCGGCGATCCCGCGCTGGCGGTGAAGGCGCTGCTCGACGCGCTGTCGCTGCCCGAGCAGAAGCTGCGCGCGCTCGCCTACCTCGACCTCGCAGCGCTCGCGTCCGATCCGGAACACTTCACCCCGGCCACGATCGTGCGGCTCGCGAGCTACGGCGATCAGCCCGGCGACGACGCGCAGCTCGCACCGGCCGTACGCGACCTCGGCCGCCGGCTGCAGCAGAGCGGCGCCGCGGATCCGAAGCCGACCGCCGCCGGAGCCTCATGATGAGCCGCCAGACGGGATCGGCGGGCGGAATCACGACCGTCATCCGACGTCCGCACGGGGACGGGCTGCTGCGCTGGTGGGATCCGGCCGGCGACACCCGCGCGAGCCTCGTGCTCTGTCACGGCTACGCCGAGCACAGCGGCCGGTACGAGGCAGTCGCCTCGCGCCTGGCCGGGCAGGGACTCGCCGTGTGGGCGATCGACCTGCACGGTCACGGCGCGTCGGCGGGCGAGCGCGCCAGCGTGCGCGACGTCGCGCAGCTGGTCGATGACGTGCTGGTCGCGCTCGACCGGGCGCGCGCGGCGCGTCCGCAGATGGCGCTCTTTCTCCTCGGGCACAGCATGGGCGGGCTGGTGTCGACGGCCCTGGCCCTCGAGCACCAGGATCGCCTGCGCGGCCTCGTCCTGTCGGGCGCCGCGGTCTCGGACCCGGCGGGAATCGAGCCGCTCCTCGAGCTCGACCCGTTGCCGGAGGTCGTCCTGTCTTCGGACATGCTGTCGCGCGACCCGCAGGTCGCGGCGGACTACGACGCCGACCCGCTGAACTACCGCGGCCCGTTCCGGCGCGAGACGCTGCGCGCCCTGACCAGCGGTGCGCGCCATGTCCGCGCGCGCTTCGCGTCGCTGCGCCTGCCGCTGCTCGTCCTGCACGGCGGCGACGACCAGATCGTGCCCGCGGCGGCGAGCCAGGACCTGTTCGACGGCGCCGCGTCGTCCGACAAGGAGCTCGAGATCTACCCGGGCCTGCGACACGAGATCCTGAACGAGCCCGAGGGCTCCGCGATCACCGACCGGATCGCGGCCTGGATCCTGCGGCGCTGCTGACGAACCTGGAGAAGCCGCCTTGGCCCGGTGTCCGGGCGTCTGCTACGGCTTCCAGGGTCGCCGGCCCGGGCCGGCACCCCAACGAATGGCAGAAGCCCTAGAATCGTCCCCGAGCCCCGCCGCCGAGACCGAGCCCAAGGAAGCGATCGCATTCGATTCCCTGCCGCTCCCCGAGGTCGTCCGCGACGGTATCCGCAAAGCAGGCTTCACGCACTGCACTCCCATCCAGGCGAAGATCCTGCCGCTTTCGCTGGCCGGTCGCGACGTCGCCGGACAGGCCCAGACCGGTACCGGCAAGACGGCCGCGTTTCTGATCACCGTGTTCACGCGGCTGCTCGAGCACGGCCAGAAGGTCACCGCCGCGGCGCCGCGCGCGCTGGTGATCGCCCCGACGCGCGAGCTCGCGGTGCAGATCGCGAAGGACGCCGAGATGCTCGGCGCCGGCAACGGCCTCACGATCCAGGCGGTGTACGGCGGCGTCGACTACAAGAAGCAGCGTGAGAGCCTGCGACAGGACGTGGACATCCTGGTGGGAACGCCGGGACGCCTGATCGACTACCTGAAGCAGGGCGTCTACCGGCTGAACGCGATCGAGATCCTCGTCATCGACGAGGCCGACCGCATGTTCGACATGGGCTTCATCAAGGACCTGCGCTTCCTGCTGCGGCGCTGCACGCCGACCGACCAGCGCCAGTCCATGCTGTTCTCCGCGACGCTCTCGCACGATGTGCTGGAGCTCGCCTACCTGTTCATGAACGACGCCGTGAAGGTCGAGGTGAACCCCGAGCAGGTCACCGCGGTCGGCGTCGAGCACTCGCTCTACCACGTCGGCAAGCACGAGAAGATCCCGGCGCTGATGGGCATCATCAAGCGCGAGGGCGCCGAGCGCACGATGGTGTTCGTGAACATGCGGCGCACCGCGGACTACATCTGCCGCACGCTCGCCGTGAACGGCTACAACGCGGAGCAGATCACCGGCGACATCGAGCAGCGCAAGCGCATGAAGATCCTCGAGGAGTTCCGCGAGGGCACGCTGCCGATCCTCATCGCGACCGACGTCGCGTCGCGCGGGCTGCACATCGACGACGTGACGCACGTCATCAACTACGACCTGCCGCTCGACCCCGAGGACTACGTCCACCGCGTCGGCCGGACCGCACGGGCAGGCGCGTCGGGCACCGCGATCTCGCTCGCGTGCGAGGAGTACGTCGAAGGGCTCGAGGGGATCGAGAAGCTCATCGGCTTCAAGCTGCCGCACGACTTCCCCGACGACGACATGCTGCTGCCGTTCAAGCACGCGCCGCGGCCGCCGCGCCGGCCGCGCGACGACGGACCGCGCCGTGGCGGCGAGCGCCGCGGCGATGGGCGCGGGCACGAGCGGGACCGCGATCGCGGCCCGCGCACGCGCGAGCGGCACCCGGAACGTCCGGCCGTCGAGGCGGCTGCGCCACCGGCGGCTCCCCTGGTCGAGGGCACGCAGACCGCGAACGCGACCGACACCCCCGCTGCCGCGACGAAGCGTCGCCGGCGACGTGGCGGACGCGGCAAGCGCGAAGGCGGCGCGAGCACGGCGACCACGACCGCGGCGACCGCGCACGAGACGGCCGAAGGCGCCGCTGCGCCGAGCGACGCCGCGTCCTCCGGTGCGACGGGCGCCGTCGGCGACCGTCCGAAGAGGAAGCGACGCCGTCGCGGGCGCCGCGGCGGTGCTGCGGCGGGCGAGGGCGGCGCGCCCGACGCTTCGCCTTCCGAGGGCGGCTCCCAGGACTGACGCCGCCCGGCGCGCGCGGTGCTGGCGCTTTCCCGGCGTCCCTGCACGCCGCTGCAGCGTGCTCCGTCTTGCGGGTCGCCGGCGCAGATTGTAGCGACCGTTACGTGATCGCCGGAAGCCTGGAACGCCTGCGCGAGACGCTGGTGTGGGTCGTCGAGCGCGTTCCGTTCTACCGGGAGCGCTTCACCGCGGCGGGCATCGACCCCGCCAAGGTCACGGCCGAAGAGTTCCGGCGCATCCCGGTGCTGCGCAAGGCCGACCTCGTCCGCACGCAGCGCGAGCAACCGCCGTTCGGCGAGCTGCTCGCGGTCTCGCGCGAAGAGTTCGCCAGCCTGCACACCTCCCCGGGACCGATCTTCATCCCGCGCATCGCGTCCGAGCGCGGGGGCACGCCGGCGCTGGTCGAGGAGATCGAGGCGATGGGCGTCCGGCGCGGCGACGTGGCGCACGTGACGCTCAACTATCACATCATGCCCGGCGGTCTGCGGATCCACCGCGCGTTCGAGCACTTCGGCTGTCTCGTCATCAACGGCGGGGTGGGCAACACCGAGATGCAGGTCCAGCTGGCGCGCGCGTACGGCGCAACGGTGTACGCGGGAACGCCGAGCTTCCTGCGGCAGATCGGCATCGTCGCGCGCGAGCAGGGCATCGACCTGCGCCGCGAGATGCCGTACCGCGTCGCGTTCTCGACCGCCGAGAAGCTCACGCCCGAGCTGCGCGCGGAGCTCGACGACATGTTCGGGGTCGAGCTCTTCGACCACATCGGCGAGGCGCAGATCGGCCCGGTCGCGGGCGAGTGCCGCGCGCACCAGGGCATGCACCTCTCGGAGAACGACCTGTTCTGCGAGTTCCTCGACCCCGAGAGCGGCGAGCCCGCCGCTCCGGGCGGCGTCGGCGAGCTGATCGCCTCGCACCTCGGGCCGCGTGGCCTGCCGCTCGTGCGGTACGCACCGGGCGACGCCTACCGACTGCTCGAGGGCGATTGCCCGTGCGGCAACCCGCAGCCGCGCGTCGAGTTCTTCGGACAGGTCGGCGCGATCCGCAAGGTGAAGGGCGTGCTGATCCACCCGATCGCGGCCGCGGACTACCTCGCGCGCTTTCCCGGTACGGGACGCTTCCAGATCGTCGTCGAGCAGCGCCCCGGCGAGAGCTTCGAGCGCGCCACGCTGCGCGTCGGACTCAAGGACGCCGCCCTCGCGGGAGCGGACGCGGGACGCGACCTCGCGCGACGCATCTCCGGCGGCGTCAAGGGTGCGCTGCTGATCCAGATGGACGTGGAGGTCTGCACGGAGGACGAGATTCCGACCGAGGCCGCCGGTCCCGGCTTCGCACGGGCGATCGTGACCAAGAGCGCGGCCTGAGCGCCCGCCACGAGCTTCAGGAGGCGAGATGGCCAGCCCGCTGCGCATGCCCCCCGCCGATCAGGCGCTGTACGACCCCGAAGTGCAGACCCTGCCAGCCGACGCGCTGCGCCGGCTGCAGGAGGAGCGCGTGCGGAAGCAGATCGCGCGGGTCTTCGAGCAGCCGATTCCGCTCTTCAAGCGCCATCTCGAGGCGGCCGGCATCCGTGACCCGCGCGACGTGCAGACGCTCGAGGACCTCGCCCGCATCCCCACGCTGAACAAGAACCACCTGCGCGAGAGCGAGGCGGCGCTGCCGCCGTTCGGCGACTATCGCGGCTCGTCGCCCGAGTCGTGGGTGCGCATCGGCCAGACCACCGGGTCGAGCGGACGCCCGACGCTCATCGTCTGGACGGAGCGCGACCTCGCGGTGGACTACGCCGCGTCGGCCCGTGCGCGCTGGCGCTGGGGGCTCCGTCCCGGGATGAAGTTCGCGCAGGCGCATCCGTATGGCCTCTACGCAGGCGGCTGGCACATGTGTCACGGCGTCGAGGCGATGGGCTGCCTGAACATCCCGTGCGGACCGCCCGCGACGCAGGCGCACATGGAGCTGATCGTCAAGCTCTGGAAGCGCCTGAAGCCCGACATGTTCCGCCTGTTCGGCAACGCCGGCGTCAAGTACTACGAGGCGGCCGAGGGCATCGGCGTGGACCCGGCGCGCGATCTCAACTTCAAGCGCGCCGGCGACCACCCGTCCTCGCAGTTCGACGCGGTCAGCGCCGGGCTCGAGGCGCTGGGCATGCTCGGATCCGCGTGCGCCGAGAAGAAGGGCGCACACCTCTGCGAGGACCTGGTCGTGGTCGACGTCGTCGACCGTCGCACGGGCCAGCCGGTCGGCAACCACGAGCGCGGCAACCTGATCGTGACCATCCTCGAGAAGGACAACTTCCTCCTGCGCTACGACCTCGAGGACCTCGTCACGGTCAACCTCGACCCGTGCTCGTGCGGCGAGACGCACCGCCGGCTCTACTACGACGGCCGCGTGAGCGACGCGGTGCCGGTGCTGGTCGGCGGCGGCGCGCGCGTCAAGGAGATGCTGCCGATCGACGCGGCTCTCCTCCTGTACGACTTCCCGGAGCTGGTGAGGCCATCGGTCGAGTACCAGCTGGTGCGTCCGAAGGAGCCGACGCCGTCGCTGAAGATCCGTGTGGAGTGCGCGAGCGAGGACGCGGCACTGGTGGCGCGTCTGCAGAAGGCCGTCACCGACGCGTTCCGCGATCGGCTCGGCGTGGCAGCCGACGTGGAGATGCTCGCGCGTGGGGCGCTGCCGCGGTTCGACTACAAGGCCGCGCGCGTCGTGAGCGCGTGAGGGCCCGGCGGCTTCGGGGGGCTCGGTGATGTCGCGGCTGCCGTTCCCGACCGCCGAGGAGATCGTCACCAGCCGGGCGCGCCGCGAGCCCATGCGCCCGGCACTCGAGTGGCACCATCGCGGCATGCTGCTGGGCCGCCTCGCCGATCTGACCGCCGCAACGGCGGACGCGATCGCAGCGTACGTTCCATCCGGCGCGTGCGTCGCCCAGCTCATGTCGAGCACACCGGGTGTGGTGGTGATGAACCTCGGGACCTGGCGTGCCGGCTGCATCGCCGTTCCGCTCGATCCAGGCCTCGCGACGGGCGAGCTGGCGCGTCGGATCCGCCACTCCGGAGTTCACACGCTCGTCGCACACGAAGAGCACGCGGCGACCGCGGAAGCGTCCATCCGTGAGGCGGGACGTCCGGTGCAGCTGCTGGTGTCTCGGGGTCCGGATCTCCTGCCAGCGGGCCGCCCCGGCCGGCCACGCCCGATCACCAGCCGACGGGCGAAGTCGCCACTCCGCCCTGCGGCGCGCGTGCACGACGTCGCCTTCCACGCCTGGATCACCGGCCGCGACGGCGTGCCCCGCGCCGTCGTGCTGAGCCACGCCAACGTGGTCGCAAGCGCGCTGCGGGTGAGCGGCGGACGCGGCGACGGCCCGGACGACGTCGCGCTGGCGACGCACCCGCTGTTCGATGTCGCGGGATTCGTCGCCGAGGTGCTGTCGCGCCTGATCTCCGGGGGCTCCGCGGCGATCCTCGGTCCCGGAGGCGCCGACGGCGTGCTGCACAGCATCGAGAACCACCGCGTGACCGACCTCTCGCTGTCGAGCGAGCACGTCGCGCTGCTGCTCGACGTCCGCCGCATCCCACGCCGTGCGATCCGGAGCGTCCGCAAGGTCCTGCTGCGCAACGTGCGTCTCCCGATGACCGTCAAGCACAAGCTCGCCGATCGTTTTCCCGACGCCGAGCTGATCCAGTCCTACGGCAGGCCCGAGAGTACCGACGGCATCCTCATGGCGCGTCAGGACGAGCTGTTCCGCAAGGCCGATACCCTCGGCAAGCCACACCCCGGCCTCGTCGTCGGAATCGTCGACGGTTCCGGTGGGCTCCTCCGGCCAGGGCAGCGGGGGGAGATCGTGTGCCGTGGGGCCGTGGTCATGCGAGGCTACCACCGGGCCCCGACGCCGAGCCGCGAGGCCCTGCGAGACGGGTGGCTGCACACGGGCGATCTGGGCTACATCGACGAGGATGGCGCGTTCGAGCTGGTCGGCACGGTGCCGGCGGCCGGTCCGCGCCGCGACGCAACCGCGGGTGTGAAGAAATGAGCGAAAGCGATCGGACTTCCCGGGCGAACGGCAACGGTGCGCGCCCCGCGCCCTTCGCGGGCATCACGGTGCTCGACTTCAGCCATCAGGCGGCGGGGCCATGGGCGACGACGCTGCTCGGCGACCTCGGCGCGAACGTCATCAAGATCGAGAAGCCGGGACGCGGCGACGCCATCCGCTACGGCCAGGGCAAGGACACCTTCGACATCGGCAGCCTCAACTTCTGGGGCCTGAACCGTTCGAAGCGCGGCATCACGCTCGACTTCATGACCGACGAGGGCCGCGCCCTCGTGCTGCGGATGGTCGAGACCGCCGACGTCGTGCTCGAGAACTTCCGCCCCGGCGTCATGGACCGCCACGGCATCGGCTACGAGGCGCTCGCGAAGATCAACCCGCGGCTCATCTACTGCGGCATCACCGCCTTCGGTGCGGAAGGCCCGATGCGCGAGAAGCCCGGCATGGACCTGATCCTGCAGGCGACCGGCGGAATCATGGGCCTGACCGGCGAGGGCGGCGACCGCCCGCCGGTGAAGGCCGCACCTCCCGTCGCCGACATCTCGACCGGGATCTACGCGGCGTACGCGGTGGCGGCGGCGCTCTACGAGCGCGAGCGCTCCGGCAGGGGCCAGCGGATCGACATCGCGATGCTCGACGCCGTGGTGTCGCTGCTCTCCGACGTCGCACTCAAGGTTCGCGCCGACCACAAGGACTTCGCCCCCTTCGGCAGCGGCCACCCCGACATCGTGCCGTACCAGGCCTTCAAGGCGCGCGACGGCTACTTCATCGTCGCGTGCCTGACCAACGCATTCTGGAAGCGCCTGCCGGCGGCGATCGGCCACCCGGAGCTGCTCGACGACGCGCGCTTCACCGGCATGAAGGACCGCGTGGTCAACAAGGGAGCGCTGGTCGAGATCCTGCACGGCATCTTCGGCACCAACGACGTTGCCCACTGGATCGAGCGCATCGAGGCGGCCGACATCCCGACCTGCAAGGTGAACACCGTCAAGGAGGTCTTCGCGCTGCCGCAGGCCGCGGTGAACGAGATCCTCGTCCGGGTGAAGCACCCGACGCGCGGCGAGATCGAGATCCTGAACACTCCCGTCCGCCTGCAGGGCAGCCCGGGCGCTGTCACGCGCGGCGCGCCGACACTCGGGCAGCACACCGACGAGGTGCTCGAGGAGATGGGCGTGAACGCGGCGACCCGCCAGCGCCTGCGCGATCTCAAGGTCATCTGAGCGGCGCCGCCATGAGCGACTTTCGCTACGTGCGCTACGCCGTCGCGGACGGGATCGCGACGCTGCTCTGGAACCGTCCCGAGGCGCGCAACGCCATGCTGCCCGAGATGAACGACGAGGCCGGCGAGGCGCTGCGGCTCGCCGCCGCGGATCCCGCGGTGCGCGCCCTCGTGCTCTCCGGCGTCGGTGATGCGTTCTCCGCCGGCGCGGATCTCAAGCTGATGGGGCGCGGTGACCGGCTCGGTCGCACCGCGATCGTCGGACGGGAGCGCGGCAAGCACGGTATCGAGCGCACGCAGCAGCTGCTCGACTTCCCGAAGCCGACGATCGCCGCCGTGCACGGACCCGTGGCCGGCATGGCCTGCGCATGGGCGCTGGCGTGCGACATCGTCGTCGCCTCCGTCGACGCGAAGTTCCACTTCAGCTTCGTCAAGGTCGGCTTCGTCACCGACTGCGGCACCAGCTGGTTGCTCGTGCGCCGCGTCGGAGTCGGCATGGCGAAGCGGATCGTCCTGACCGCCGATCCGGTCTCGGGTCAGGACGCGCTCCGGGTCGGGCTCTGCGACGAGCTCGCCGAGCAAGGCAACGATGTCGAGCAGGCCACCGCCATCGCGCGAAAGATCGCGGCCCAGCCACCGCTCGCCATCGCGAACGCGCGCCGCATTCTCGAGTACGCGTCGCGCGTCGGCTTCGCCGACGCGGCCGAGATGGAGGCGTGGACGCAGGGTGCGCTCGGCGAGACCGAGGACCACAAGGAGGCCGTGCGCGCCTTCGGCGAGAAGCGGTCGCCACGGTTCACCGGGGCATGAGCGAGGCGACGACCTCCGACCGGACGCCCGCCCCCGAGGAGGCCGTCGCCGAGGCGCTGCGCACGCGCAGCCTGCCCGACCTGGTCGCCGATTGCGCGCGCCGCTTCGGCGATCGCGAGGCGCTCGTCTGGGGCGACGTCCGCTGGTCGTACGCCGAGCTCGCCCGGCAGGCGGGGGGAGCGGCCGAGGGTCTGCGGGCGCTGGGCGTGCAGCCCGGCGAGCCGGTCGGCGTGCTGCTGCCGAACTGGCCGGAGTTCTTCGCGGTGGTGGCGGGCATCACGTCGCTCGGCGCGGTCGCCGTCTGCCTCAACACGATGGCGACGGAGTCGGAGCTCGCCTTCTACCTGCGGCACGCGGGTGTCGAGCGCGTGGTCTATACCCCGCGCTTCCTGAAGCACGACTACGACGCGATGCTGTCGCGCATCGCGAGGGGCGACGGAGCTGGCGGGGGCGGCGCGGTGCCGATCCGCGAGCGCGTGGCCATCCTGCGCGAGGGCGCGACGCTGCCCGACGGCGCCCGCGATTGGCGCGACGTGGCGCCGCCACACCCGGGCGGCGCGGAGCGCCTCGCCGCGATCGCGGCCGAGCAGGACGGGCTCCGCGATGCGCGCGCGGTGATGTTCTTCACCTCGGGATCCACGGCGCAGCCGAAAGCGGTGCTGCACGCGCACCGGGCTCTGGTGCACCAGGCGTTCGTCGCCAGTGCCGCTTTCGGCCTCGACGCGAGCGATGCGTCGTGGGGCTGCCTGCCGATGTTCTTCGCCGGCGGGTTCGTGATCATCGCGCTGATCACGTTCGCACGCGGCGGCAAGGTCGTCCTGCAGGACCACTTCGAGGCCGGCCACGCGCTCGACCTGATGGAGCGCGAGGGCATCACGTTCTACGCCGGCTGGCAGCTCGCCCCCGCGCTGTGCGAGCACGAGAGCTTTCCGCGCCGCAAGCTCCGTCTGCGAAAGGGCATCTACACGAACGTGGCAGCGGCGGAGAAGCTGCTCGCACCCGACAACGTCACGGTGGGCGCGTACGGCCTCAGCGAGACCGCGACGCTGGTCTGCGCCGGACGCTGGACCGACCCGGCGGACCTCCGGCAGCGCGGATTCGGACGTCCGCTTCCCGGGGTCGAGATGCGCGTCGTCGATCCCGAGACCCGGCAGCCGTGCGTACCGGGCGACGTCGGCGAGCTGCTCGTGCACGGACCGTCCCTGATGCTGGGCTACCTCGGCCTCCCCGCGTCGGAGGCGTTCGACCCCGACGGCTTCTTCCGCACCGGCGACTACGGGCGGCTCGACGAGACCGGCACGCTGCGCTTCGACGGCCGCCTGAAGGAGGTCATCAAGACAGCGGGCGTGAACGTCGCGGCGGCGGAGGTCGAGGCGTGCCTCGAGGGCGCGGCGGAAGTCGCCGCGGCCTACGTCGTGCCCGTCCCGCACGCGGTGCGCGGCGAGAACGTCGGTGCGTTCGTCGTGCCGCGTGCCGGGGCCTCGCTCGACGTGGCCGCGCTCCTCGAGCACTGCCGTCGGGAGATGGCGTCGTACAAGGTCCCGCGGCACCTGTTCGCGATCGCTGCGGCGGACGTGCCGCGTACCGGGACGCAGAAGGTCGACAAACCGAAGCTGCGCAAGGTCGCCGCCGAGAAGGCCGGCAGCGCCGAGGATCTGGCGGCGTCGGCGTCGTCCGAGGGGGCGACGCGCTGAACCACGGTCGCCGGCGCGGCGGCCGGAGAGCGGTCGCGGCGTGCTACGGATTACTGGCCGCGGCCGTCACGACGCTGCTGATCGCCGCGGCCGGCGTCGCGTTCGCCGCGGCCGGGAATCTGGAGCCGGACGAGCCGGCGGCCCGCATCGGCGAGACGATCGTCACCGTCGCCGACGTCGACCGCCAGTGCGGCGACAAGTGCGCCCGGCTCACCACCGCGATCGCGGACGAGCGTCGCCGGACGCTCGATCTGCTGGTCGCCGAGGCGCTGCTCGCCTCGGTGCCCGAGCCCATGCCGACCGTGCGTCCCGTGTCGGACGAGGAGGTCGAGGCCTACCGCGTCGCGCACGCGGCGGAGCTGACGGGCGACGACGCCCGCGATGCCGCTGCGGTGCGCTTCCTGCTCGAGCGCGAGCGGCGTGCGGCGCGCGACCGTGCGGTCGTCGCCGAAGCCCGCCGGCGCATACCGCCCCGCATCGACGCAGCAGCACTCGCAGCGAGCGTCGGCCACACCCGCATCACCGCGACCGAGGTCGAGCAGCGGGCGGCGCTCGTGCTCTACCGGCTGCGCGGCGAGCTCGCGCGCGAGCGCCTGCGCCAGCTCGACGCCGTGGTCGACGAGCAGCTGTGGACGGTCGCGGCGCAGGCGCGGGGCACGACCGCGGAGCAGCTCCGCGCCGAGGCTGCCACGCGCGCCGCGGCCGTGACCGATACCGACATCCAGCGCTACTTCGACGACGAGGTGAAGCCGCGCGACGCGCAGGCCGTGGCGAACCCCGACCGCATCCGCCCCTACCTCGAGTTCCGCGCCCGAAAGGCCGCCGAGGACGCGGCGCTGGCCGACATCCGGCGCGCGACGCCGGTGGCGATCCTGATTGCCGAGCCGAAGCCGCCGCGCTTCGCGCTGCCGGGTCTCCCCGGTGCGCTCAGCGGAACGCCCGATGCGCCGGTGCGCCTCGTCTACCTGACGAGCTTCCGCGGCGCCGCGAGCCGCCTGCTCTGGGAGGCGCTGCGCGCCTACGCGGCCGACGGCACGCCCGACGTGTCGCTCGCCGTGCGCCCGCTGCTGCCGCAATGGGATCCGGATGCGGCGGCGGTCGCGACCGCGGTCGCGTGCGCGGCGGAGCAGGGACGCTGGTGGCCGGTGCTGGACACGCTGTCGCGCGCCGATCCGCTGCCCGACGCACGTGCGATCTTCAAGGTCGCACGCGCCGCCGGACTCGACGAGCAGCGCTTCGCGCGCTGCGTGAGCCAGCCGGAGACGCCGGCCGCGATCGCCCGGCAGAGCAGCGAGGCGGAGCGCCTCGGTCTCGTCGACCCACCGATCGTCCTGGTGAACGGCCTGGCGCTCGGCGCGCCGTCGCCCGAGCGCCTGGCGGCGGCCGTCGCCGCCGCGCGCGCCGCGGCGCACGACGCGCCCGCTCCGCGGGTCAGCGCGCCTTCCAGTCCGGCTTCCGCTTCTCCATGAAGGCGCGCGGGCCCTCGGCGTGGTCCTCGCTCTGCTCGACCACCTCGAGGTAGCCAGCGGCGATCTCCTCCGCCTGCTCGACCGGAAGTCCGAGCCCGCGCAGGATGCCCATCTTCGTGCCCCAGACCGCGAGCGGCGCGTTCTCGCAGATCATCCCGGCGAGCTCTCGGGCGCGCTCCATGAGCCTGTCGTGCGGCACCACCTCGGTGACGAGCCCGACGGCGAGCGCACGCTCGGCGCTCATGCGTTCCTTCGCGCCGAGCAGCGCCATCCGCATCGCCACCGCGACCGGCACGCGGCGCGCCATGTTCACCATCTCGTGCGACGAGACGTAGCCGAGCGACACGTGCGAATCGAAGAACTGCGCCTTGTCGGACGCGATCGGGATGTCGGCCTCGGTCACGAGGTCCAGCGTCACGCCGTTCACCAGCCCGTTCACCGCCGCGATCACGGGCTTCATCACGCCCATGCGGCGCGGTGTGGGCAGCGCGCGGATGGTCTCGATCATGGCGAGCTTCCGCCAGTGGTCGATCTTGCGGAAGCCGCCGCTGTCGAGCGATTCGACGTCGGCGCCGCTCGAGAACGCACGGCCCTCGCCGGTCACGATCGCGCACCAGATCTCCGGGTCGTCGCGCACGATCGTCCATGCCTCGCGCAGGTCGTCCTTCATCTGCTGGTTCATCGCGTTCAACCGGTCGGGGCGGTTCAGCGTGAGGATCGCGGTGCGTCCCTCGATCTCGAGGCGGATCGTTGCGAAATCGGGCATGGGTGTTCTCCTTGACGGTGCGGCGCTACCAGATGAGGCCGAGCTGCTGCAGATCGGCGTACTGCCTGCCGGCGGCGCGCACGAGGTAGGCGTCCACGGCGGCGCGGGCGGCCGACCACGCGCTTCCGGACGGAGGCTCCGGCGGCTCGTCGAGGAGCTTCACCGCGCGCGCGACCAGGTCGCGCAACGTGCGATTGCGGGCGGCCAGCGCGTCGAGCGCGGTGCGGGTGACGTCGGTGGCGCCGTGCACGAGCTCCGCGTCCACCGCGGCGACGAGATCCTTCGCCGCGGCCTCTTCGCGCAGCGCGCCGGCCGACGCGCCGAGCGTCGCGCACAGGTCGCCGTGCTCCTCCGCGAGCGCCAGGTGCAGGCGCGGCCAGCTCTTCCGGCAGTACTCGAGCAGCAGGTTCGCGTACATCGCCTGCTCGGCGAGAAACGGCGCGCTGGTCGCGAGCGCCGGCAGGAAGTCGTTCAGCAGCAGGCGCTGCAGGCCCGCGAGGACGTCGTCGAGATCGGGACGCATGGCGATCAGCCCTTCCGCGCGCTGCCGACGCCGAGCAGCTCGAGCAGCTCGACGCTCAGGCGGCCGAGGACGATCCCGACGATCGCGAGCGTCGGCTCGGCGCTGCGCGCCTGGCAGATGCTGCGGACGCCGGTGAGCGAGATCGCCGCCATCTTGACGGTGCCGAGGACCTTGTAGAAGTGCACGCGGGCGCGGTCGACGACGGTGCCCGTCGCCCGCTCGTAGCGCGCGATCATCGCGTCCTCGCTCTCGAGCCCTCCGGCGCGGCCCTCGCACGACCAGTACGGCATCGCCGCCCAGCCGAGATCCTCGTGCGGGTCGCCGAAGTGGGCCATCTCCCAGTCGAGCATCGCCGTGATCGCGCCGGACTCGTCGTGCAGGTAGTTGCCGCTCCGGTAGTCGCCGTGCACGAGCGTGATCGCGTCGGTCGCCGGCACGTTGCGCTCGAGCCAGCCGAAGCCGCGCTCGAGGATCGGGTGCGCCTCGATGCGGTCCTGCTCGTAGATCCGTCGCCAGTGGTCGACCGCGCGGCGCGCCGCGGCCGTTCCGGGGTCCGGCTCGTCGAGCACCTCGAGATCGTGGCTCCGCCAGTCGGCGGCGTGGATGCGGGCGAGGATCGAGACGAAGTCCGCCGCCGTGCGCGCCCGCATCTCGACGGGGTAGGCCGCCGGAAAGGTCGGTGGCGTCGGCGTGCCGGGCAGACGCTCCATGATGCAGAACGGCCGCTCGAGGGCGTCGCCGGTGAGCTCGCGCCACACCACCTTCGGCGTCGGCAGACCGAGCGCGTGCGCCGCGTCGAGGACGCGCACCTCGAGCGTACGGTCCGACTCGAGGACGCTCGCGATCGGGTCGCGGCGCAGCACGTAGCCGCGCTCGACCGTGCTACCGTCCGCGTCGCTCCAGGCGGCGTCGAACAGGTACGTCTCGCGCGACGCGCCGCCGCTCTTGCGGGCGAACCCGGCCACGCGGACCGCCGTTCCGAGGCGCTCGCTCAGGTAGCCCGTCAGACGCTCGTGCAGCTCCATGACGCCCCGGTCCTAGCACGGCGCCGCGGCGGCGCGCGACGGGCGGTCGCGTCCCGCCGCCGGGCTCCGGCGCGCCGCACGGTGTCAAGCATCCCGGAACAGGAACTCCCGTATCGCCGCGGCCACGAGGTCGGGCTGCTCCACGTGCAGGGAGTGCGTCGCGTGCGGGATCTCGATCCCGCGTCCGTCCCGCAGGGTGTGCAGCAGCTCCGCCTGATCCTCGCGCGACAGGATCGTCGAGTCCGCGCCGCGGACGCTCAGCACCGGCACCGCCAGCGCGCCCAGGCGCGCACGATGGTCCCCGAGCGGGTTGCCCTCGTGGCGCAGGTCGCGCTGGTACGACTTCCAGTGGAACTTCGCGACCAGCTGGTCTCCGTCGCCGGCCGGCTTGAAGCTGTGGCGTGCGACGTAGTCGAGCACCGCGGGCGGCACGTGATGCTGCGGCGGGAACGGTTGGAAGCGCTGCACCGCGGCGTCGAGCGACGGGTAGCGGATCTGCGGGATGCGCCGGAAGGCCTGTCCGGCGCGCTGCAGGCTCGGGCTCTGCGGCTCGAGCGGGACGTCGACCAGGATCAGCTCGCGAAGCGGCACGTTGCCGCGTGTCGCGAGATGGACCGCCAGCAGTCCGCCCTGCGAGTGTCCGGCGAGGATCCACGGAAGCCCGCTGAGACGCCGCATCGCCTCCTCGGCGTCGAGCAGGTCGCGCTCCCAGCCGTAGCGCTCGGGGTCGACCCAGTCGCTGTCACCGTGCCCGCGGCGGTCGAGCGCGAACGGATGCGCGACCTCGGTCAGCGCGGGCGCCACGAAGTCCCACCAGCGCGAATGGCCCATGCCGCCGTGCAGCAGGAGAAGAGGGCGCGCGGCCGCGGATTCGCTCGCCGCACCGTGGTCGAGCACGTGCAGCGTGACGCCGTCGACCTGCAGCCGGAGCGCGCGTCCCGGTGGCTTCAGCGGAACGGCGAAGGAGCTGCCGTCGGAAGAGTTCAGTAGCGTGGCACGCTCGGATCGACGAGCAACGACCAGGCGTCGATGCCGCCGGTCACGTTGCCGATCCGCGTGAAGCCCTGCTCGGAAAGGTACTCCGCGACGTGCGCGCTGCGCATGCCGTGGTGGCACAGCACGAAGATCTCCGCGCCCCGGTCGAGTTCCCCCAGGCGCGACGGCACGGACTGCATCGGGATCTCGACGGCGCCGGGAAAGCGCGCGATCGCGATCTCCTGCGGCTCCCGCACGTCGAGCACGACGGGCGGTTCGGGCTCGGCGATGCGCTGGCTCAGGTCACGGACGCTGATTTCGGATGGCATGCCATCGGGCTAGCCGTCGCCGCCGCCTTCGACAAGGGTGCCCGCGGTGGTAGGCTGACCAGGTGCCCGCGCACCATGAACCCTTCCAGCCCGGCGACGGCGCGCCCGCCGGGCGCCACATCGTCATCGTCGGCGCCGGCTTCGGCGGGCTCCGTGCGGCGCAGCAGCTGAAGAGCAGCCCGGCACGGGTCACCGTCCTCGATCGGCGCAATCACCACCTGTTCCAGCCGCTGCTCTACCAGGTGGCCACCGCCGGACTGAACCCCAGCGACATCGCGGCACCGATCCGCGGAATCCTGCGCCGGCAGCGGAACACCACCGTGCTGCTCGCGGAGGTCACGGCGATCGATCTCGCGACCAGGCGCGTGCTGCTCTCGGATGGCGACATCGGCTACGACTTCCTGATCCTCGCCGCCGGTGCGACCGACAACTACTTCGGGCACGAGGCCTGGGCGCAGCACGCGCCCGGGCTCAAGTCGCTCGACGACGCGGTCGAGATCCGCACGCGTGTCCTGCTCGCCTTCGAGGCCGCCGAGCGTGCTTCGGATGATGTCGAGCGGGCTCGGTGGCTCACCTTCGTCGTGATCGGTGGCGGCCCGACCGGCGTCGAGCTCGCAGGTGCCCTCGGCGAGATCGCGCGCCACACGCTGGCTCGCGACTTCCGCCGCTTCGACCCGCGCGAGGCGCGCGTGGTCCTGCTCGAGGCGGGGCCGCGCGTCCTCGCCGCATACGGCGAGGCATCGTCGGCGATCGCCGCGCACCAGCTCGAGCGGCTCGGCGTCGACGTGCGGACCGGGACGATGGTCACCGACATCGATGCGCACGGCGTCACCCTGGGCTCGGAGCGCATCGCGGCGCGTACCGTGCTCTGGGCCGCAGGAGTGCGCGGCGTATCCCTCGCACGCACGCTCGGCCTGCCGCTCGATCGCGCCGGGCGGGTCGTGGTCGAGCCCGATCTTTCGCTGCCGGGACATCCCGAAGCGTTCGTCATCGGCGATCTGTGCGCGTTCGAGCAGGGAGGCAAGTCCGTACCCGGCGTGGCCCCTGCAGCCATGCAGATGGGGGACCACGCCGCGGCGAACGTCCTGCGTCTCCTCGGCGGCCGGCCGACCGAGGCGTTCGTCTACCGCGACAAGGGATCGCTCGCGACGATCGGCCGCGCCGCAGCGGTTGCCGAGATCGGCTGGTTCCGGCTGTCGGGGCTGCTCGCGTGGCTGGCCTGGCTCGGCATCCACGTCTTCTTCCTGATCGGCTTTCGCAACCGGGCCCTGGTGCTGTTCGAGTGGTCCTGGGCCTACCTCACCTACCAGCGCGGTGCGCGGCTCATCACCGAGCGCATCTACGACTCGTGGCGCACGCTCTGGGGTGCGGTGGCGACCACCGGAACGCCTGCGTCGGCTACGGAGAGGAGCGCGGCCGCGAGCGCGGACTGACGCCCGCACCGGCTTCGCCGGCCACGAAGGACGGCGCCCGCACGGCGTTCCATCTGACGTTCACACCGGCTTCGCCGACCACGAAGGCTGGAGCCGGCAAGGCGTTCCATCCGACCGCACGCGCGCCCGACCACCTCAGACGTCGAGGTCCGCCACCCCGACGGCGCGCTCCATGATGAGCTGGAAGCGCGGCGCGACTTCCTTCCCCATCAGCGTCTGGATCATGCTGTCGGTCGCAGCCGCGTCGTCGATCGTCACGCGCAGCATGGTTCGCCTCTTCGGATCGAGCGTGGTCTCCTTGAGCGTCGCGGGGTTCATCTCGCCGAGGCCCTTGAAGCGCTGCACGTTCGGCTGGGCGCGTCCCTTGTGCTTGCCGAGAATCTGCTCCTTCTCGACGTCGTCTCTTGCCCAGTACGTCTCCTTGCCGATGTCGATCCGGTAGAGCGGAGGCACGGCGAGGTAGAGGAACCCGCCCTGGATCAGCTGCGGCATGTGGCGGAAGAAGAACGTCATCAGGAGCGTCGCGATGTGGTTGCCGTCGGAGTCGGCGTCCATCAGCAGACAGATCTTGTTGTAGCGCAGCCGGCTCGGGTCGAACTCCTTGCCGAGGCCGCAGCCGAGCGCCTTGACGATGTCGGACAGCTCGTTGTTCGACAGCACCTTGGTGAGCGACGCCTGCTCGGTGTTCAGGACCTTGCCGCGCAGCGGCAGGATCGCCTGGAAGTGGCGATCGCGGCCCTGCTTCGCGGACCCCCCGGCCGAGTCGCCCTCCACGAGGAAGAGCTCCGACTCCGACGGATCGGTCGAGGAGCAGTCGGCCAGCTTGCCGGGGAGGTTCAGGCGGTGCGAGACCGCGGTCTTGCGCTGCACCTCCTTCGCCGCCGCCCGAGACGCCGTGCGCGCTCGCGCGGCAAGGATCACGCGTGCCGAGATCGCCTCGGCCGACGAACGGCTGCCGTTGAGCCAGTTCTCGAGCGCACTCCGCACGAAGCCGTCGACCGCGGGCGTCAGCTCGGGATTGTTGAGCCGCTCCTTCGTCTGACCCTGGAACTGCGGGTTCGGGATGAAGCAGGAGAGCAGACCGACCACGCCCTCGCGCACGTCCTCGGCGTTGATCTGGAGACCGCGGGGCACGAGGTTGTGCACGTCGAGGTAGTTGCGCACGGCCTTGACCATGCCGCTCTTGAGACCGTTCTCGTGCGTGCCGCCGGCGCTGGTCGGGATGCTGTTGACGAACGACGAGACGCCCTCGCTGGTGTCCTCGGTCCAGGCGAGCGCGCACTCGATGCGCGGACCGTCGCCCTCGCGCTCGGCGTAGAAGATCTCTGCCGGAACGCGCTTCCTGGTCCCGGTCGTCAGCAGCTTGTCGAGGTAGGCCCGGATGCCGTCCTGGTAGTGCCAGGTGAAAGACTCGCCGCCCTTGGCCTGGTTCGCGAACGTCACCGTCAGACCCTTGTGCAGGTAGGCCTTCGCCTCGAGGCGCTCGGCGATGAGCACCGGGTCGTGCTTGATCGACGGGAAGATCTCGCGGTCGGGGTGGTACTCGATGGTCGTGCCGCTGCCGCGCGCCCCGCCGAGCTTCTTGAGCCTGGCCGTCGCCTTGCCCTGGGAGAAGGTCTGCTCCCACTCCGCACCATCGCGCTTGACGCGCACGGTGAAGCGGTCGGAGAGCGCGGTGACGACCGATGCGCCGACCCCGTGCAACCCGCCCGAGTGGTAGTAGTTCTTCGACTCGAACTTTCCGCCGGCGTGCAGCGTGGTCAGGATCAGCTCGAGCGCCGGCTTCTTGTACTTGCCGTGCATGTCGACCGGGATGCCGCGACCGTTGTCCTTGACCGTGATGGTCTCTCCATCGGCGTGCAGCGCCACGTCGATGCGGTCGCAGTGGCCGTTCATCGCCTCGTCGACCGAGTTGTCGACGATCTCCCAGAGGAGATGGTGCAGGCCGGAGGAGTCGACCCCGCCGATGTACATGCCCGGACGCTTCCGGACCGGCTCGAGCCCCTCGAGGACCGTGATGTCCTTGGCCGTGTAGTTCGTCGCCACCCGCCACCCCCCAACCGGATTCTGCGCGCTTGGTACGGAGGCCCGCCGCGGGTGTCAAGCCGCCGGGCGCGCCGACGTTCATCGCCTAAGACACCGCGAAGCGCGCGGGACTCAGGAGTTCCGTGTCGAAGGCGTCGCTGCGGCCGTGCAGCACGAGGTCGGCCGCGACCCGGCCGATCAGCGGGCTGGTCTCGATGCCGCAGCCACCCTGACCCGCGAGCCAGAAGAACCCGGGCAGCGTCGGATCCTCGCCCACCACGTGCACCCGGTCGGGCGCGAAGGTGCGCAGCCCCGACCAGCGCCGCTTCAGCGACCGCGGCACGAGCGCCGGCGCGAGCTTGCCGAAGCGTGCGAGACCGTCCGCCACCACCGCGTCGTCGGGCGACGGGTCGCACGGCGCCATGGCGTCCTCGTCCATCGGGCTGAGCAGGAGATCGCCCGCCTCGGGTGCGAAGTAGAGGTCGTGCGCGCTGCTCGCGACCATCGGCCAGTCGGCGGTTGCGAGCCCCGCGGGCGGAGCGAAGGTCACGATCGTGCGTCGGCGGGGGACGAGCTCGATCGCCATCGCTCCGGCGAGTCGCGCGACCTGGCCGGCCCAGGCACCGGCCGCGTCGACGACGATGCGCGAGCGGAACACCTCGTCGCGCATACGGACGCCGCGGCACCGTCCGCCCTCGACGACGACCTCGAGGACCTCCCGGCCGAGCTTCAGGATCGCCCCCCGCGCCCGAGCGTGGCGCAGGTAGCTCGACAGGATCTCGTGCACGTCGAGGCGGCCGTCGTCGGGGATCAGGATGCCGCCCGCGAACTGCGAACGCTCGAGTACGGGGACGCGCCGCAGCACCTCGTCCGGCTCGAGCAGGGTCGCGTTGAGGCCGGTCGCCCGCAGCGCGGCGAGCGCGGAGCGCAGCGTGCTCCACAGCGGCTCGGGATAGACCCCGAGCACACCGCTCGCGCGCAGCAGCGGGTTCTCGGAGAAGCCTGCCGGCGGGGCGAGGAAGAACGGCTTCGCCGCCTGCTTGATGCGCAGCAGGGTCGGGTTCTCATCGGCGCTCGACAGCGTCGCGGCGCTGCGCCCGGTCGAGTGCACCGCGAGCTGCGCCTCCCGCTCGAGCAGGAGGACGTCCCCGCAACCCTGCTCGGCCAGGAAGTACGCGAGCGATGCGCCCGCGATGCCCGCGCCGACCACGATCACCTCGAAATCGTGCCGCTCCGTCATCGGACCGCCCATAGCACCGCAGGCTCCTGCATGCCGGGTGGCGGGACGGCCTGCGAGCGCTACCGTGGGGCGCCGTGGGCTCACGCGAAGCGCGACGGCCGGATCGCCGGCAAGACGAGCGTACGCCCGTCCGGCACGCGCCGAGCGGGCGCGGCGCTGTGGAGCGCCGCTCGGGCAGACACGACGCCGGCACCGTGCCGTGCCCGCACTTCCCACGCTGCGTCGGCTGTCCGCTGGTCGGCCAGGCCTATCCCGCCCAGCTCGAAGCGAAAGGCGAGCGCCTGCGCGCCGCCATGGCGGCGCATCCCGGGCTGGCGGATGTGCGCGTCGAGGCTCCCGCCGGCAGCCCCGCCGCCTTCGGCTACCGGAACCAGGCGAAGCTCGTCTTCCGCAGCCGGCTCGTGCGCCCCGCCGGCCGGGAGGTTCTGCTCGGCGTCTACCGGCCCGGCACGCACAGCGTCCTGCCGGCCGACGCCTGCATCGTCCACCACCGCCTCCTGCAGCCCGTGCTGCGCGGGCTCCGCGACGAGGTGGAGCGCCTCGGCATTCCGATCTTCGACGAGCGCTCGCGCGAGGGCGCGCTCCGCTACGCGCTGGCGCGTGCGTCGACGGCGCGCGGCGAGGTGCACCTGACGCTGGTGTCCGCGGTCGTCGATCCGCCGCGGCTCGACGAGCTGATGCGCCGCATGCGCCGCGCGCACCGCGAGCTGACCGCGGCGTTCCTCTGCGTCAATCCCACGCCCGGCAACGCGATCCTGTCGGACGACGTGCGTCTCCTCTTCGGACGACCCGCTCTCGTCGAACGCTTCGGCAAGCTCGAGCTCGAGAGCCGTCCGGACGCGTTCCTGCAGGCAAACAGCGCGGTCGCGGGCCGGATCTACGCCACGGCGCGGCGCTGGCTCGCGCCGTCTGCGGACGACGTCGCGCTCGATCTGTACTGCGGTGTCGGGGCGCTCGCGCTGCACCTGGCACCCGACGTGGCGCGCGTGGTCGGCATCGAGTCGCAGGCGTCTGCGGTTGCGTGTGCGGTCGCCAACGCGCGTCGCGCCGGAGCGACCAACGCGCGCTTCGTCGCGGCACCCGCCGAGGACGCTCCGCAGGTGCTGCACGAGCTCGGTGTCCCTGCGGTGACGCTGGCCTGCGTCAACCCGCCGCGCAAGGGCATGTCCGCGGCCGTGCTCGGGACGCTCGCCGACTGCGCGCCGCGACGCATCCTCTACGTGTCGTGCGACCCGGGCACTCTCGCGCGTGACCTCGCGCTCCTGGCCGGGCGCGGCTACCGCACGGTGCGCGTCCGCGCCTTCGACATGATGCCGCAGACGCCGCACGTCGAGGCCGTGGCGCTGCTCCTGCGCGAAGCGAACGCCTGACGCCGGCGCGCCTTGCGCGGGCCGCGGCGGCATGAAAAGCGACCGCCGTGGCCAGGAAGCAGATCTGCGATTCCGCCCGGGAAGCCGTGGACGACGTCCCCGAGGGCGCGTCCATCCTGGTGCACAGCTTCGGTCCCCCGCAGGCATGGCCGACCGACTGCCTGCGCGCACTCGCCGAGCGCGGCGTCAAGGGCCTGACCGTCGTCTGCAACACACCCGCAGGCGGTCCGACGTCGCTCAACGTGCTCGCCGAGCGCAAGCAGATCCGGAAGCTGATCTGCTCCTACGTCACGTCGCCGACCCTCAGGACCCCGATCGCCGAGCAGGTGAAGGCCGGCGAGATCGAGCTCGAGCT
>Ga0172362_10000672_pt1 | contig 28456 bp, 35 predicted proteins | sample LakKivs1_kivu2a2_FD_114534 | JGI IMG/M metagenome (GOLD analysis project Ga0172362, IMG submission 114534) | Sediment microbial communities from Lake Kivu, Rwanda - Sediment s1_kivu2a2 | ecosystem: Environmental > Aquatic > Freshwater > Lake > Sediment | place: Rwanda: Western Province, Lake... | reverse complement strand
TGTAGCTCTTTCCAACGCGTTTGGCTTTGGCGGGATCAATGCCACCCTTGTCTTCAGGAAGTTTCAGGAGTAGCGATTCCAAGAACGTCGTGCAGAGTACTCCACAACGCTGCTTCACTGGCAAAGGCGCCAATCTTTGCATACTGAACCATGCCTTGACTGTCGATGAGTAGTGTAAACGGAATAGATCCTCCGCTGTTATTGTAGGCCAGGCAATAGCCCACGAAAGCTTCTCCGTTACCATCCAGAGCTATTGTCATAGCTGGTTCATAGTCCCCAAAGAACCTCTGTATTTGTGCGGCACTATTAGCCACATTAATGGCTACAACTCTAATCTGTCCTCCGCTCTGCTGGGCCACGTTCTCGAGGTAGGGCAGCTGTCGTACACAATAGGGACAAGAAATGGACCAGAAATTAAGCACTACCGGCGCTCCTTGCAGCTCAGACAGGCTTGTTTCATTCCACGCAATAATAGGCAACGTGAGTTCTGGTGGACTCGTGGAATTACGACTCAGAGTGATTCCAACCGTAGCACTAACCGCGATAATAACGACTGCCACTATCACCCAAGTCCTTCTTGATTTTCTACTGGCCATAATGGTAACCTCCTGACATGAGCCCGATCAGATACTCCAGGTAGCCGGTCAACATCAGAATTCCTATGCTGATAAGCAATACTGCGGCTACTATGGACGTGATGAAAGCGTGCCGACTGAGCCATCTTAGGTATCGAGATGCTGACGTCCACGCAAGACCCACGGCGATGAAAGGCAACCCCAGCCCTAAGCAATAGGCAAGCAAAAGATAGCTTTTCTGCCACACTGTCTGCGAGTTTGCAACCATGGTCAACACCCCACCCAGCTGTGGACTAGTGCACGGAGTCAAGCCGAGGGAAAACACTACCCCTATTAACAATGATCTCAAATAGCCTGAACCCCTGACTATGGCGAAACTGACGTGTCTCTCATAATTGAGCCGGGGCACCTTAGTAGCAGCTATCAAGAATGCGCCAAACGCGACTAATAGTGCACCCGCCACCTTTTCAAAGACTGCCTGCGGCACGACGGCCCCAAATAAGCCAAAAACGGCTCCCAAAGCGAAGTAGACAAGCGAGAAACCCACTACGAAGCTAATGGTGTGGAGTAAAATACGTCTTCGATCGGGAAGCTCTGGGGTTAGGATTGATGCACCAGCTATATTCGCCAGATATACCGGGACTAGCGGTAAAACGCAAGGCGATGCAAAGGAGAGAACGCCAAGGACGAGAGCCGGTAGGAAGTTCACCATCTATGTACCCTCTTTGTTAGTATAGCAGCTATAACGTAGGCAAAAAAGGATGAAGCTTTTGCCCCCACACAGTATTTGATACAATAACTCGCATTGGGGCTGTAGCTTAGTCGGGAGAGCGCCTGCTTTGCAAGCAGGAGGTCAGGGGTTCGAATCCCCTCAGCTCCACCATAGTGTACAATGTCAAGAACCGGGCTCCCTTCTGCGTTGCCCTTGGGTAGCGACACAGGCAATCTGTAATTCACCAGCACCTGATCTCCGGTCACTCTCACCTCGTTCACGAAACTGCGAATGAAAGCTTTTTTCTCCATCAAGGATCCCTCTTCCAGCAATTCTTGGAAGTCTGCTGCGCATTTAGCGACTTCTTGTTGAGTGGCCACCTCTGCTTTTTGCCCGGTCATGAGCATGTGCAGTTCGTCTCTTCGCCCCTGGAGTTTATCCTGACGTTCCTTCAGTTCTCGAATACGTGGAGCCAGAAGATCGATTGATATTTCCCCGGTTTCCAAGGCGTCGTAGACCCGAACAAGTCGAGCAGCGACATCGGCGATCGCACTGTCGATTGTCCGAATTTCGGTCTCGTAGGTAGCTACGTTTCGATTCAATTCCTCCGTCACCATTTTTGCCAGGCGGATTAACTTCGCCGGGGGGAGCACATGATTCCTGATCTCTTCAATGACCAACTCCTCCAGTTTTGCGGCGTTGAGGTACCGGGATGGACATGACTGCGCTCCTTTTCTAATCAACGAACCGCATACGTAATAGGCAAACTTCCCGCTCTTCGCCTCCACCCCAGTTAGAGCTCTGCCGCAGTGTCCACAGCGCGCAATCCCACTTAGAAGGTACTGACTCGATATTCTTTGAGGGTGCATACTGGCAAAAGAGCGGCTTCTCAGAAGCCTCTGCGCCCGCCGAAACGTTTCCCAGTCAACGATCGCAGGGCAGGCATTATCTACGCGAATGGGGGGCAAACCTCGCTTGCTGTGCTGCCCCCAAACCATGGTCCCGGTATAAATCTCACTGGTAAGTATATTGTGAACAGTGGTTTTGCCCCAGGGGTTTCCTTTCGGGCCGGCTATGCCTTTCGAATTCAATTGCTTCACAATTTCAGTGAGCCCTTTCCCCTTAATAACCTCCCCAAAGATCGAAATGACGACCTGGGACTGGGATTCATCGATATCCAGCTTTGTGCGCTCCTTTCCGGCATCGTTCACCTTGATTCTGCGATAGCCATACGGGGCTCGGCTGGATAGGTAGAATCCACGGGAGGCACTCTCCCGCATGCCTCTGGTCACCTCTTCACCCAGATTATCGGAATAGAACTCATCCAGACACTCGATAATAGACTGCATGAACCTTCCCGTAGCAGTGTCTTCGAGAGGTTCGGTAATAGAAAACAGCTGCACACCACTCTTCTTGAGAAGCGCCTTATACACTATGGAGTCTTCCCTGTTGCGTGTAAAACGGGAGTATTTGTAAACCAGAATCAGGTCAAACGGTTTATCCGCCTGCCTCGCCATTGCTATCATCTGTCGAAACTGTGGTCGATAAGACGTGCGTCCGCTCTCTGCCTCATCAATGAATTCTCGCACCACCACATGCTCGTTTCTAACGGCATATTCCCGCAAGGCCTTCAGCTGCGCTGCAACCGACAGGTCGACATCCTGCCGGTCTGAGCTTACTCGTACGTAAAGTGCGCTCTTCATACGTTGCCCTCCTTCTTCTGCTCTACATGCCGAGACGGCGGCAAATCTGGCACTGTCCTGGCACCAACCCCAGGAGCCTGGCGTCTTCGACCACCTGCCTGGCCTTAGTCGTAATCTGCTCGAGCGTGTGATATGTCTCCACCACAGCTTTGGCTTCGGGTGATCTCCCCAAGTCTTTTAGGGCATCCAGCAAACTCTGCCTTGTCGCCTGTTCACCGCCGGGTGCTAGAATCGACCCTCTCTGGAAAATGACATCCCCATTATTCGTATTTACCGTAATGGCGGCCCCCATCTTCTCGATGATGCCCTTCTGGGCCCTCTTATTGGGCGCAGCAAAGGCCAAGTCAATGGCATTCTTATAAATCACGTGGCCAGCCGTATAGGAACACACATACGGGGGAGTGCCGTCGTCACCGGCCAGTTTGTAACCGGTCTTCTCTTCCAACAACGCTACTGTCTTACGTTGGAATTCCAGCTTGGCAGCCAGATGGTTGGCTCTGGCTTTCTTCCATTGAACTAGCCCCCTCCAGAGCTTGTCTCTCTTCAGGTGTTCTTTGAGTAGTCGGTGCATGGTGCTGTCCTCGCCATCTTCCAGCTTTATTTGTTCACCGGTGTCATCCAGAATGGAGTCTTTTCCGCGGTTCCAAGAGAGCACGGCGAAATCCTTGTCGGGGACGACTAGACCGGCCTTGATCTGGTTGAGCTCTTCGAGCAGTTCCTTCTGATGATTGTGCAGTGCGTCTTTGACCAACTCTATTCTGGCGACCGCCACATCCCGTTTGAGGCGGGCCTCATTGACTGCGTTTTTTACCGTTCTGATGTCACATTTGGCCCGATTTGCAATCCATTTCTCGGACTTACCTTGGTCGTAGAACTCCAACCATTCCCTTTTCCTGACATCATCAAACTTTTTCGGCATAAAAACCTCCGGCGTGCCCTTTACGCCTTATATTAGACTGATATATGTATTTTACGGCATCTACGCGCAACATGTCAACAGGCAATGCAGCATAATCATGCTTCGACTGACATCTGGGTTCGTGCTACGCTGGTTCTATAAAGAGGATCAAGATGAAGGCCGCCGACCAGTCAAGTATTCCCACAGACCCTCAGTCAGGTGAGGACCCTGAGGAACAGGGCCTGCGCATCCTGGCTAGGTTCATCGCCCGCAAACTGGAAAGGTCACGCAGAGATCAGCGCGCAAAGGCATATCGGCGCAGTGAAGATGATGCATCGGCCCCGGCGAGTACGGATGAAAACATATCTTGAACCAAGCGAAATAGGTCTGCTCGAGAACGCGGCCTCTAATACACGGGATAGGCTGCTTATCAGAGTACTCTTCCACCTCGGCTGCCGGGTGTCAGAGGCACTGTCTGTGGAGATCGATGACATCGACTTTGTCCGGGGTACGGTCAAAATTCAGCATCTCAAAGCACGGATCAATTTGGGATGCCCGAAATGTGGCGCTAGATTGGGGAAGACCCATACCTTCTGTCCCAGGTGCGGCGCAAAGGTAACAGCGACAACAATCAGGGAACAGCAGCGTCGCAGGATGAGGGTGCTCCCTCTGGACGGGGACACTTCGGCAATGTTGGAGGATTTTATCAAGCGCGGTGGCCCGGCAAATAAGAATGGTAAGAGACTCGTTTTCGGCATAAATCGTCATAGAGCATGGCAGATCGTTAGAGATTGCGCCGAGAAAGCAGGACTCCCTAGGTTAATCAATCCCGACACCGGGAAGATGCACAATGTGAGTCCACATCGGCTACGAGACGCTTTCGCCGTCCACGCGGTGAAGCTGGATGACTCTGGTGATGGACTCAGGCTCCTGCAGGAGCACCTCGGCCACACCAGCTTTGACACCACTGCGAAATACAGGAAGGTTGCGGGCGAGGAACTGAGGGGCTGGTACGACCGGCTCTGGAGCGAAGAGGGAGAGGGAAATGGACCTCACACCCAGTAGAGGCGGCTTTCTGCGTCCGTTCGGTTGTGGCTGGTTTATTCGTGAATTCCTCATGGGTCACGGTCCAATGGGTTCGCCGCAGATAGACCCTAATGTTGGTGCGCCTCAATCCGATATCTGCTATCACTACAAGCAAGCTCTCCTGACGGCGATTGCCGTCGATAGAGCCACTAGGCAGGAAGAACGACAGAGCAGGCGGGAGAAACGTCCCATCTCTCCTGATAGGATAGAAAAGCTTGCTGCGCGATACCTGCTCCGGACACCCTACAAGTCGAGCAGCTGCCGGTATCATTCCTTTGTTGTTTACTTCTCAAACCTGCAGAGGCTGGGTTGGGTCGAAGACAGCGGGAAGGAAGAACGGTCAACCTTTCAAGACAATTATCCCCGAGGCTATCCCCGCAGGTTCTTCCGCCTCACTGAGGCTGGCAGAGCAGCCTCTGAGAGCGCCTGGGCAAACCCCCTTGCTGCCCTCTATAGGTAGTCTCTTGTCAGTGAACACACAGTAGCAACCATTTCATTCCTTCGTGAAATCATGACAAACCCGTCGCTCTGAAATCCTTCACGTGAATATAGGTTCATTCTGTTAATGAACAAAATGTCCTATTGTTACATACTGTTCGTATCTGCGATTGCCGAACGCAGTAGCACCTTAACAACCGAATATCAGATAAGCCTGGCCTGAGCGCTTGCTCGCCTTTGGGCAAATAAGCCAGAAGGGGGGAAGCGATGACAGGACACTGTAGCAATTGCCATAGAGTTTGGACACTAGAAGAACGGCAAGGCATTTGCCGGTGGTGCTCACGTAACGCAAATTGCGTTACTACACTGACAACGCCTCGCCAATTGAAGTCTAGCCGAAGGCGAGGGCCAAAGCAAGCCCATAATGGCGGTAATGGTTATGACCATCTGCCAGAGCCGTATTTAACCTATTACAAAATAGCTCTGCGGTTTGCCCACAGCGCATTGATAGATGAGAGAGAGGACTTGCTACACGACATTATTATAGGACTGGCAAGGACAGGGCAGGCGCTAGCCATGCGGGGACAGCAGTTCACAGAGATAGCGCAAATCAGGACTGCCGAACATATCAAAGACCATTACTGGTATCATCACTACGCATATCACAACGGACTCGATTGCCAGCATTGTAGCAAGGCACAGCGGGCAAAGTGTAGGGAAAACTGGGCTTATTCCGATTGCCACAGGGCAATCACCCTTGAGAGCATAAATCAGCCCATCACAGACGGCGAGGGGAATATCACCGAGCTTGCCGAGCTAATTGCCGATGATGGGGCCATTGACCTGGCCGAGTGGCTAGACGCCAAAACCTTCCTAATTGGAGCACCAATACGGCTAAAGACAATCGTTACCAAAAGGAATAGGGGAGAGAAACTAACGGACGCAGAAAGCGTGTATCTCGCCAAACTACGGAAGCGATATCAGCTAAGTTTTTCTGGAGTTGGGGGCTAAGATTCTAGCCAAAGGCGGACATTAGTATAGTAGAAGCAATCGCATAAGCTAGCGAGGCGCAGTTATGCGGGGGCTTACTACTAGGCGTCTGGTAGACCTTGCCCAGTTACCAGATCGCAAAAGGGGGTGTTCAAATTACAGAACAACTTAATATCGTGGGCAAGCGTTCGGGCGAGGGCTTTGTGGCTCACAAGCCTAAGCTGGTAAACGCCCTGTCCAGAGCACTGGCCGACAGGCTGATGCTTATGGACTTCACCATAGGGCGTAAAGGCCTGCTAGGCTACATTAAGGCTCTTAGTGGCAGCAATGTTGTCAAAATAGTCCCTGCTGCCACTAGCGGCAATGCTAGCGAGGCGCAGGTTGCCGACAAAAGGCTCAAGGTAGTTTGCGGGGCCAACACCAGCTTCCTCAGTGAAATGGCCTGGATTGGCGAGAATACGCCGTTCAGCCTTGCCGAAGTCCGAATCAGTCCGGATAACAAGGTAATTCCCAATCTGGGCAGCCTGGAGCTATCCGAGGCATTGACCAGGGTGCTGCCTTTCACCACTAAAGACGATGCCAGACCAGTTCTCCAATGCGTCCTCTTTAGAGCAAAGGAAGGCAAGTTAGCTCTGGTTGCCGCCGATGGTTTCAGGCTGGCAATCGTCAATCTGGACTATGACGACGGCGAGGGAGAGGTGTTAGTTCACCGAGACGACCTGAGAGGAATAGCCAACGCCTTACGCAAGGCAAAGCGGGTGAGGTTGGGCTTTGAGAAGGATGGAGACAGCCTCGAAGGTATGAGTTTGATAGTTGACACCGAAGCAATACGGTATAGATGGCATGGCGCTGACGGTCAATTTCCCGATTACGAGAAGCTCATACCAACCGAGTTTGGCACTCTGGCACACCTTGACACCATAGAAGCTGTCAAGGCCGTCAATTCCTTCAAAGCCTTATCGGACAACCCGAAGGACTACCCGATAGACCTGACCATCGGCGAGGGCAAGATTGTCATGGCCAATCCCGATAACAAGGGCGAAACCGTGATAGCAGCCGACACCGAGGGGCAAGGATACGTGAGGGTAGATGGCAGGTATCTTGCCGCTGTCCTGAAGGCCTGCGGGGGCATGGTTGACTTCAAGCTGGCCAATGCCTACTCGCCCATGCTCTTTACTGCCGATGGCTATCAACTGGTGGTAATGCCGATGATGAGCGCCAAGGCGGAAGAGCAGGCGAAGCAAGACAGGGAAGCGAAAGCAGCCCAGGCCCAGCCTAGCGGGGAAGCCGCAGCAGTAGCCGAAGCCGAACAGATAGTCAAGGCAAAGCCGAAGCGCAGCCGAAAGAGAGAGAAAGTAGCAGTAGCCTAGAACGCTTGACCGAAACAGAAGCCACGCACAAGAAGGCGGCGAGGTAGCCGCCTTTTTGTGTTTTTTGTAGGGGGGTATGCTTGCCCTGTGCGGGGGCGGGGTACCCCTTTTCTGTGCGCTTCGAGGGCAAATACCAACAGAGAGGGGGAACAAAGTGAAGTGCGAGTTTTGCAGCAATGATGCGCCGGCCTTAATGACACTGCGAGTCTATACAAGGCGGGGCATTAAGGTCTGCGATGAATGCTACAGGACGATAGATAGCCATCGCCATAAGCCCTACTCGAAGGTGATGGACAGGCTGGCTTTAGTTGAAGCTGGCTACCATGTCAATCGTAAGCTGGCGACGCTGGCGAGAACCGGATGGTAGACAGGAAGCTAGATGAAGCACAGCTCTAGCTGAGTCAGGGCTCCAATTGTAATAGGGTCGAGGTTAATTCCTCGACCCTATTTTTTTGCCCATAAGGGCACTATTCCGCTCATTTTTGGGCAAATAACATAGAGCGGCGCATATTGCGAACGCACAGCTGTTTCATGTAACATGAAGGGTAAAGCAAGTAACGCCTGGGTGAAATGGCCAAGGAGGTCAAATGACGGCAAACGCTGAGCCCTTAACGCCAGTTCTGAAATCCTCGCAGCAGATATACCAAACCTATAACGTTCTCAAGCGGTACAAGGACCAGATATTGAAGGAATACGGGCTTACTCTAGAGCAGTTGAGTGTGCTCTCGGTTATAAGCTACTTCGGTGGCACTGCAAGGATAACAGACATAGCTGACTGGTTGGAACGCAGCGCGAACAGCGTCAGTATGATAGTGGATCGCATGGTCAAAGCTGGCCTGGTCAGCAGGAAAAGAGATAGAGTTGATCGCAGAGTAGTCTATGTGTCTGCCACCAGTAAGGGGAAGGCCGCCTTTGGACCGGGGTATGCTGCATATATAGAGCTTGTGCGCAGAGTCTTCCAGCCGCTATCACAGGCGGATATGAATACGCTGGCTGATCTGCTCAGGACCGTAAAATGCGAAGTATTGAAGTATAGCAATCCCGAAGTAGATATTAAGAAAGTGCCGAGAATAGACGCGAAGAAACTAGCTGACACAGAGCGATGGCTGAACGAGAGTGGCTTGCTCTCCCTCCCGGAAGCGAAAGGCCGGGGCAAGACAAAGTCAAAAACCACACATAGGCACAGGTAGCTTTCTCATGCTAGTTGGCACGAAGTAAGTCACAAAGCGGGTAGTGGTTGGTTAGGTTGAACATTCTACGCTAATGTGACCTACTGAACAAACCCAGTGTTTGTCGAGTAGATTGGGTTCTGTTTCTTCTTCTTGGCCGATAACTTCAAGGTATTAGGTGGTGCTGTGTTGCTGTGGTAAAATAGATTTGAGGAGTATTGCTATAGTTATTCTGGGTTTGGCCGGTCATTGGTTCACGGTTACTAGCTACGCGGATGGCGACCCTGTGACACGATCTGCTATGAAATACAATGAGATAGAAAGATTCTAATCATCGACGATGTCGGAGATTCTGGGGTAAGGAGACAGTAGGCATGAATGGGATCATAGCTCTGGTAGCTGGAATTATCAGCCTAATCATCGGTGCGCTTACCTTCACCGTAGGAAGTGGAGCCCTTATAATAGTGCTTGTGATAATAACGGGAGTGGCATGGGGCTTTGCTGTGTTCTTTGGCAACCGTGCATGGAAGAATAAACAGGCTATAGGGATGGTCGGTCTCATACTGGGACTGGTAGGCTTCTTTGAGGTGCTCGGGGCTCTCTTCACGGGTTTCCTTGGCCGTTAGGGTTGTCTAGGCACAGGGCCAGGAGTATCGAATCAGACTATCCAAGAGGACTCACTTCTGACATGGTGGCACTGGGGTCTAGGAGTCACAAATCACTATATTGCTTTGGATAGTCCAGCAGTGCTTGTCTGATGGGAGGTGGTTGATTGTAACCCTGCAGGTGCCAACTGTCTGTCACTCGAGAACCTATAAAGAGAAATGATAGTGTATCTCTGGTGCGTCGGGCGGACTCAATACGCATATTAGCGTTAAACGTTGCACCTTAAGATTGCAGTCAAACCCCATCGTCTCTTTCAGGATGCCATTAGGCAGACAGCGTCTTTCGTAGTACATCAGCATGCTATTGTCTATCTCATACTTCAGGTCGTTCCTATCTCCAAAAACGGTAAGCATCCTGAAGTCGGCACGATTCTCCGCAAGGTCACCCCCAGTAATCTTAGTCCAGGCTGTTACGTAGGTAACATGGTCTATCCTTTTGCCACCCACGTAGTAGTCGCTCTCAGTAATGAACGGATCCCTGAATGTGGGGCTGGATTCATAATCGCGCGACCATTTATCTGTGAGATGCACCTGCAGTTGGACACCTTGCCAGGGCACCGGAATTGTGACCGCCTCACCAAAAGGGACCGGTCTACCAGGGTTGCCCTCATCCTGTGGGAATGTTACGTCACCATTTAGGTAATCTGCATAACGCTTTCCAGAAAGAGAATAGCCCAAACAGATTCCTCCCCATATCCCGACCAGAAGTAGCACCCACAGAAGGAACTGAACCCATCCCCTCTTCATTTACTAGGCCACCTTTGGGAAAGAGGCAACGCGCTCTCTTACGGTCCTGACAAATGCGTCAACACGGGCCCTAGCAAAAAGAGGACGCGATAGTCGCCAACCCTCGATGGCGGTCCTGTCATATTCCTGACTCTCGATCTGATAGTAACCGAAATCGAGCGCTCTTATTGCCCATAAGCCGAAGCCCGCGATACCAATACAGAGCAGACCGATAATGATGCCTGCAGAGATTGAGAGGTTTCCGTAGGTACGGTTAAGAGCACCCACCAATACCGCTATGCCGATCCAAAGCATGATGATTACGCATACGCCCAGAATAATACGAGCGGTCAACCGTCTGCTATGCTGAATCTTGTAGCTGACCGCAGATATCTTGGCATACTCCAATGCCTCACACCCCCCTGAAGAGAACCGAAGTAGACGCTTATCGGTGGCAACAAAATCCGAGCGACCAGCAAGAGTCTGCGCAATGACCTTCTCGCCAGGCAACAGCTTCTCTCTCACTGCCTCGGAGACCTTGACCCCAACCTGCGTTATCGGAGAGTCTTCACTGTTGGTCTTCACAACTCCTTACCTCCTTCTATACTTGTTTGTCTGTCTACATCCCCACGACTTCAGCCTAGCCAAATAATCATCCATACAATTATCATGACCACGGTGACAATGAGAACTATTTTTCCGTGATATTTTGCCCTTGGATGTTCTCTCGTCACAAGATAAATACCAAATACCAATCCTAACCACCCACCTAGAAATCCGAAGATGTAGCCTAAGACAGTCGCAAGTGTATGAGGGTACTTCACCCCGGTTACGTCTCCCGAACCACCCCCATCTATTCTTGTCCCACACGCACTGCAGAATTTCTCCTCCTTCGTTAACTCGGCTCCGCACTTCTGGCAGTACTTCTGCTCAACTGCTGCAATCTGTTGCGGTAATTTGTATCCGCACTTTTCGCAATAACCTTGATCTTCCTTTGTCTCGTTTCCACATCCAGGGCAATACACGTTCACCTCCTTTCGACCGTATTTATCTACATCACTTCACCGCGGATACTGCAGGTGTTTCCAACCGATGATTATGAGTATTACTATGACAATGCTAAAGACTAAGTCAATAACAAAGCCATATGCAACGTACAATTCCATGGAAGAAGCAAGCGACGTTAGAGAGACAACCCCCGTGATAATTGCATATGCAAGCCCCATTATCCCACCGACCTTTTTCGATTTCAATAGGAAATAACCCGAGACCGAGGCGAATATGGCGAAGAATAGTTGGCCGAATGAGCTAGCGAGGTCTCCGTAAGCTATCCAGTCCACTAGATTGATAATATGTATCACTGCACAAATGAACAATAGGACGGCGCACATAGTAAGTGACGCGTGTCGTTTCACTTCCCTGACCGGCATCACTTCTACTCCCGCTAGCTCGATTCCACACGAAGGACAAAACCGAGCATCTTTACTCACTTCGGTTCCACAGTTAGAGCAAAATGGCATAGCGTCACCCTCAACCTATCTCATTATCAGTTATTGGCCGATGCATCCTAATTACAGCTTCATCTCCCTTGTTCAAGTGTATCATATGAGACCCAGCGAGCCGTGTCAATACCACCGCTTTCCTGGAGGTGAAGCCATTCTGCTTTGCGACAAAACACGGAGTGAGAGATACACAGTGGCTTAGCAGTTGTGTTTACCTGTAGGCAAGCTGTCGAAACACGTACTCTGGGGCTGCTCCGTCGCCCAATCCAAACGGTAAGCCCCTTGTTTGTAATTGGGATATGTGTCTCTGATCTATTTGGATTCTGGGAACAGGTTGAAACCTTATGGGAGGGTTGGACATTTCGTCATTCTGCGTATGAGGCCGCAAAACAAGTCTTTGTGCAACGATAACCGGCCTTCACGGAAGACTGGGCCAACAGTGCTAACTCCAAAAAGGGAATCAGAAGTACTTTCGCACTGTGTCCTGTCCTAAGAATCGACGCGATAGTCTATAATGTATAGTAGACACAGACTTCCGGCTGGAGCGGGACGGAAATTCGTTGGTAATCTAGTTTCAAAGACAGAGCGACAAGAGAGAAGAGGCGATGCATGATATACTCATAGCACATGTGGAAGAGGATGCGGAGGTTGCTTTGGAGATCGCCCTGGGGTTGGAAGAGGCAGGCTACTCTACATGGTGCTACGAGGTTGATGACATTCCAGGGCCAGGGCGATTTCCAAGGCAACATTGCCATCCTCTTCTACATGGCTGATAAAAACATGGCTCATCGTTCTACACATCCCAGATCTGCGTTGTTTGTCACAAATTCATACTGGCTCAATCTCGGCAGGACAGATCCCTTCTACCTTCCCGTGCTCGACAGCTTCCTCAGTAAGTCGCCCGCGCAGGTCAGCAGCAACAACTGTATGTGTCTCTTGCGGCAGCATTCCTTCAACTCGAGCAACACGATTCGCACTAGCTGATCCGGGTCAGCGTGCCTATCACGTAGTGTCCTGCTAATGAAGACTCGGACCGTCCGCCAGCTTTGTGCCATCAGTTTCTATCCACCAATTCATAACACCTTGTGCTATCATTCTACTTGGACATTCTTTGCCTGATTGATGGATTAACTCATTTAGCTGCTCTGTATTCCTCATAGACGGGCCATCGGTCGTAGAAATGTAAGCTTTCCAACTCAGGCGGTGGCGGCGCTTCGTTGGAGGAAAGCGAGCGACACAGACCTATAGAATAGAGTTCACCCTTTTCCAGCGCAACCATTGTTGTTCAACCTAACACCGTCTTCTAGCGTTGTTCGACTATAGAAGGCAAATAATGTCTCTGCGGAGATGACGTTCCCGAGGGTCTGCCTCTGTCGGCGTCATCTGAGCTAGGGCCCGACGACCATGTTGAAAGAAAGAGTATATTCGCCTCCGACGAGGGCATGATCTCTAACTCTAATGGTGTACCGTCCAGTGGCGGCAAGCACGCGGTCTATATTGAAGGACTCACTGTAGTAATTCTCGGATACAACGTTCCCATCAGGGCCAAGCAGTCCCAGCCATGGATACATGGGGCTATTCTTCGTACCCTCAGTCAAGACGATGTGGACTGCGTCGCCTGCTTCGGAATCGAAAGTGTACCAGTGTACTTCGCCGGGAAACTCCAGTTCGCCCTGAATAGACGCTCCCGATGATATGGGGCTGTCAGCTTTCGAAAGCTGGGAAAAAGACAGAACATAGGATCCAGTTCCAAGGCTGTGGTCTCTCACCCTTATGGTATACCTACCAGTGGTGGGAAGCATGCGATCTATATTGAAGGATTCACTGTAGTAATTTTCAGATACAATGTTCCCGTCAGGGCCAAGCAGTCCCAGCCATGGGTACATGGGGCTATCCTTCGTACCCTCAGTCAAAACGATGTAAACCACGTCACCTGCTTCAGCATCAAAAGTGTACCAGTGTACCTCGCCGGCATAGGTCAGCTCACCTTTCAGGGAAGTCCCTGATGTCAAGGCACTGGCAGAATGGTTAGTCGGTAACGTGCCGCCCGGAGTTTCTTCGCGTTTTCCCAACCAATCAACCAGGAAGAACAGACCCACTGCCATCAGGGCTATAGCCAAGAAGATAATTGCTATATACCGCGACCTGATTTTCTTCCGCCCTATAGCCTTAGCAGATGGCTTGGCCACGGGAGATTCTGGCTCCACACCCCCTCTGCGTGGTTTCTCGATTTCTGTCAGCAGGGCCTGAACTGTATCGGCCAGTCTCTGCAAGTGCTTTTCGAGAGGCGGTGTCAGGGCATCCAGCCAGTGCGGAGCACTGAGGAAATACTCCATCGCTTTGGAAGGCGTGACATTTTCAATCCGAAATGGAATGATTGGGATGCCCTTGTTCACAGCTCGCTCCACTTCCCTCATCACCTGAGGCGAGCCATTGGCGCTTGCGGAGAACACCAAGACCATGATACGGCTCTGGTTGAGGGCGTCAATCAGCGCTTCAGCATAGGGCGTCCCGGGAAGCACGTCTCGTGGCGCAATCCAGCAACGAATTTTCCTGCCTTCCAGATTAGCACATGCGGCATCGGCGACTGCTTTGTCCTGAGCTGAATAGCTAATGAAGACATCATGAGCCATGATTGGTTACCTTCTATACCCGCCCTGCTTCCAGTCCTATGGTGCTCAGGAATGCAGGTATTTTGCGTCCCATTATCGAGGCCCTGGCCATCTGCTACACCTTGCCTGATCTTCTACGCTAATCATAAGATAATTGGCTCTAGGAAGCAAGAACCCTCTAGGATATTCTCCTAGAATCCCGATAATGACAATCGAGAGTGCGACGCTGTATAATAGCGACGTCCGACATTACGGGGTGAAGTCGTGAAGAGTGTGGGGCATTGAATAGGGCAAGCACGGGAGATAAAATGCACAAGCCATTTTCCTTATCCGCTAAGGTCGTGATTCGTGATAAAGAGGGACGGTGCCTCCTGCTGAAACGTTCTATGAGTTCCAAAGGAAACCCGGGGAAATGGGACTTGCCGGGTGGTAAGGTGGATACTGGGGAGAGCCTTGAGCAGGGGCTGCTCCGTGAGGTTGGCGAGGAGACAGGCCTGACTATTTCGCTGCCACGTGTGCTTGGAGCCGCCGAGTCTGAATCCCCGACCAAAAGAGTGGCATATCTCATCTTTGAGGGGCACGTTGAGTCGGGTCAGGTGCATATTAGCAGCGAGCACGACGATTTTGCTTGGGTTGACAATCAAGACCTTGCCAACGTCAATATGGTGGAGCAGTTTCGCCCCTTTCTACAGGCTTACAGCCAGACAGATAAGCAGCCGATGTAATATGAGTAATATGAGTACTGGTTGGAGGAACTTGCCAATGGACGTGACCTGCAAGCAAAAGGAACAGGAGTGGCTCAAGAGACAGCTCACGGAACTCAAGAAAACTCTCCCCAGGTATCGAACTTATGCCAGGGTGTTGCAGAAGGTGCTGAATAAGGCTGTCAAGAAATACGCGCCGCTGGCTATCGTGCAGACCCGTCCCAAATCAATCGCCAGCTTTGGGGAAAAAGCCCTGCTAAAGAAACATGTGGGCCGGTATTCGGACCCTGTGAATCGGATGACCGATCTGTGCGGAGGAAGAATCATCGTACCCACCAAGGCCGAGGTACAGGCAATTTCCGAATTTATTGAAAACCATTTCGAAATCGATAGGGAAAACAGCGTTGACATCAGCAAGAAGCTAAAACCCAGTGAATTCGGCTACCGCGGCGTTCATTACATCGTTCAGTTCAAGCCAGATGTCTTCCCCACGAAAGAAGTAGACGTGAAGATACCCGAAGAAATCTTCGGACTGAAAGCGGAAATACAGGTAAAGACGATACTGGAACACGCTTGGGGGACCTTCACTCACGATAGAGCGTACAAGGGCGCTTTCAAGATTCCGCAAAGGTGGGAAAGGGAGATGGCAGCCCTGGCAGCTATCCTGGAGGATGCCGATAACTCGTTTGCCAGCGTCGAAGATGGCCTTAAGAGATATGCTGCCAGCTATGGTGCTTACATGACCGAGGAAAAGATGCAGCGGAAAGTAGAGAATCTAAAGGTCATTCTCACATATGAGCCGAGTAATATAGAGCTGGCGGCACGTATCGGTAAGCTCGCGATTACTCTGGGCGATTGGGCTGCGGCTATAGAAACCCTTTCTAAGTATGTTGAGTCAGGGCATCCGCCCGTTCTGAGAGACCTCGGTGTGGCCATGTGCAAACTACGTAGGAATGAGCCGAACAGTAAGAAATACCGACAAGGGCAGAAGTATCTTCAAGCTGCGATTGCCGCGAATCCTAAAGACACGGATGCCATTGCCTCGCTGGCCGGTACGTACAAAGGCATTGACGAGGAAAAAGTGCGTGAACTGTACCATCAGGCTTTTGAGGTTGACCCATCGGACGCATATCCTCTGGTCAATTATGTAGAATGTGAAACCGTCCGTCTTCAAAACACCTCCATAGTATTGGCGCTCCGCCCCATCATGGAAAGCGCCATTCAGAGATGCCGCGATCAGACCGATGTGGGTATGAATCTGCCCTGGGCATTTTGCGACATTGGCAAATTCCACTTACTAAGAGGAATGCCCCTTGAGAGCCTTACTGCTTATGCTAAAGCTGTCCAATTGAGTACAGCTCCGTTCATGATTGAGACATCTCGGGCATCTCTAGATAGGCTTACTGTCATCAGGGATAAACTCCCAGGGTACGAGTGGCCGAGGATGTTTCTTTTGATTGGACAGGCGGTAAAGTTTCCCGACAAGCGGTCGACCAAAGAACTGAAGTCTCTGGCTTCGCCAGAACATAAAAAAACTCCTTCACCAGTAGTTATTGTAGCCGGCGGGAGTGATGCCAATATTAAACAGCAAATACAAGGCTACCGCCAGGTCATACTCGCTGGATTCAAAGATTTCCAAGGCACCGTTATTTCCGGTGGCACCGCATCCGGCATCAGCAGCCTGGTCGGTGAAATAGGAGAGAGTTACCGTGATGCTATCAAGACTATCGGCTATATCCCTCAGACACTTCCGGCCGGAGTCCGAGAGGATAGCGGCTATAGAGAGATTCGCCGTACTGATGGCAATGACTTCAGTCCACTGGAACCTCTTCAGTACTGGATTGACATTATTGCCTCTGGCATCCCACCCTCAGGGATCAAGCTTCTGGGTGTAAGCGGCGGCACCATATCAGCGACGGAATACAGAATGGCGCTGGCTCTTGGAGCACAGGTCGCTGTTCTGGAAGGCAGTGGTGGTGCAGTAGCTGACCTTGTCTGCGATGATGATTGGGTAGATTCGAAAGGATTGCTGCGCCTTCCTGCGGATGCTATGACTGTCGCTGCCTTCCTTGGCGGAGCAGCACCAGCCATGGAGCCGGATATCCGGGAGACTATCGGCCGAGCGATTCACGAAAGCTACCGCGCAGCCAAGATCAAAGGGTCTCGTATATACGACCCAGCAATGGTATCGTGGGAGGAACTGGCTGGCATGTTTAGGGAATCCAACCTACAGCAGGCTGATGACATTTTCAATAAGCTGCGAAGAATTGGGTGCGTTGTGGCAAAGGTTGAAGGTCGGGAGGTGGCCAAGATCATATTCACCACGGATGAAATCGAGGTTATGGCAGAGATGGAACATGCTCGCTGGAACGTAGAAAGACTTCTTGATGGCTGGAAATGGGGCATGAACAAAGATGCCGCAAAGAAGACCAGTCCATATCTTGTAGGCTGGGCTGACCTGCCCGAAGATGTAAAAGAGTGGGACCGGGAAACCGTGCGGAAAATACCTGAGTTTCTGGCGGAGGTCGGGCTGGAGATCGAACGGGATTACGGACCACCCTGGCTGCCCCAGGAACTGGAGGAGGGATGAAGTCTGAGCTGGACAAATGATGCCCCCCTCATGATCGCAATCCCATCGGATATTGTCGGTGGGCAACAAGCCAGTGGTTCGTTGAGTTCTCTACTCTGACCTGTGGTATCGTAACGATTGACACACGTTGCTAAGGTATTATGATGACTGACGAACCAACCACACTGTCGCGACGACCGCGGATATTGCTCGAGCCATTCAAACCGGTAAGCACTTTCCTTTGCCCATGTCGCGTTTCGTCAGACAAGCTAAATGAACTTGTCGCACAGGCCAGAGCCACTGCTCCTCAGGCAGGCGTGGCAGAATTACTGGAGTTGCGTTTTGAAGTTTTCAGAGAAGAATGTCTCGGTTTGCAGGTGAACATCCAGCCCCGGCTTTTGATGTTGCCCAACCTCGACTGGGTGATACTAGCGCATGTTGCTGAACTCTGTCCTGTGCGGGGCAATTTGTTCACCTTTGAACAGCTGTTGGCATTCAACAGTAACTTCCGCGTCTCTCGGGGCGAATTGGAGCGTCAGGACACACCTACAGTCGGCCTTGAGAAGCTCGCATTCTGTCTTTCCAGCGGGCGCCATGCTGCCGATGTTTTTGAGCAAGTTGCCACAAAAACACTTGGGGGCTATGAATCGCCAAGCACCCTGAGGCGCACCGTAACGCTCAGTACCGCCTGTTTCGAACGCATGCTCAATGATGCCGAACTGTATGCCTTCGGCACAATCGCTCACAGCGACGAATTGATCGAGCCCACTTGGGCGGCCAGGGCGATTCAGGAGCGCGCTTACGACGGCTGGCAGCCAGCCGGAATCCGTTATTTCGTCCATAGCTATAGTTTGGTCTGCGCCTGCTCACAGGTAGAGAATCTGACAAGTCAACACACGAAGTGGCCGGCTCACATCTTTGTAGAAGACTACGTAAGGATGGGGGCACGTTTGGCACTGGAACGTGCGGAGTTGCTGGAATTGAGATCAGCCTTACAAAATGCTGATGACTTGGGTGAGTTGCGCCATCTGCGTAGCGATTGGGTTGATTTCTGTCGCGTATTGGGAGTTCGGTGGACAGCCGAGGGTACTCAACGGACGCAAATCGAGCAGGCCTGGCGGCAGGTTTCGGGATTGGGAAAGATGTCAGAGGAAACCGACCATCGCTTTGAACAGACAATAGAGATGTTTGAGGCGCAGGCCACCGAGAGGCTAAACCGGCTGCTGACGTGGTTTCAGATTGTCGTCACTGGACTTGCCGCTGCGGGAGTCACTGCCCAGATTACTCAAACGGAAGGGTGGAGGATTGCCCTACCCTGGTCATTGGGGATCGGTATTCTGGCAACGGTGTTATCGTGGTTAGGCCTGCATTATGGGCTCAGGCGAAAGCATAGAGATAAGTGACATGGGGGGCTTACCTGACAGATTTGTGATAGCGATAATACTTGGTTCGCCATTGGTAATCTGTCAGAGAGCTACTACACATGTTATTAACCGTAACAAAACGTGAAGAAATCCTGGAAGGGTGGGCCAACATCAGTGCGCTATGTGATTTGGGCTCAAATATACTGACTCCACAACAGGTGACATGCGTGGTCAGGAGGCATACCCGTGGTAGAGAATCGGGGAACGGTTCGGGTCTTTATTATTAGCACGTTCCGTGATATGCATGCTGAATGGGACCATCTGGTCAAAGTGGTCTTCCCTGAACTGGTGAAACTATGACAATCGCTCATACTCGCGTATTCATAAGTTATGCCACTCAGAATGTGAAATTTGTTGACCCGCTTGTTGAACGACTTCGAGATCACTACATCATGACATGGTATGCTCCTCGGCACATGCCCGGGGGCTACTTTGCCGAGAACCTTCGTCAGGCCTTGAACAGATGCGATTGGTTCATTGTTATCCTCAGCCCGGCAGCCCTTGAGTCCGAATGGGTCAAAATGGAGGTGAATCTGGCGATGGCGACCCCACGCTTCCATAATCAGGTAATTCCGATCCTAGCTGAACCTTGCGATTGGATGACAATTCACGAACAACTTGGTAGATATCAGCTTTTTGATTTCGTCCGACATCCAAAGGAAGCGGAGACCCGCTTGCTGCGACACCTGGGTGTTGAGCCGCACGAGTATCCGCCTGTTGTTGTGGGCGACGTAAAGATACCGGTTTATGTCTTCGTCGGAGGCGATGGCAGGACACGTTTTCGATCTGGCGATATAGTTTGTGATGGCCCGGGTCAACCTACAGATGATTCTCGTACATATGTCCCGGGCGCGGAGCTGCAGGAATTCGGAGCGAACTACATACCGAAACGCGAAGACGAATGCCGCAGGGAAGGGAAAGTCTTCATCAACAATCGTCAGGTTCGACTCAACGGTGCATCCTGGGGAGCGGCAAATGATACGGGTGGCTTAGGCAATCTACCTCTGCGTCTAACATTGGGTTGGACGTGGTACTACCACACAGCTATAACAAACTTGAAGACAGATGACCGTCTTCCTGATGGGCGGACGATCGGACAAAAATACGCCGCACCAATCGATAATCTCCATGATTGTAAGCTTTCCAACCCGATAGCCACCAACTTGTCTGTCATTACTTCGGACAACTTGATCTTCTTCGGGCAACGGGGTCAAAACGTGCAGGCATTGGGTGGAGGCTATCAACCCGCTGTCAGCGGTGGTGGTCAGCCTGAAGATGTGGACGCACATGGTATCTATGATCCCTTCCGCACGGCGATTCGGGAAGGCGCCGAAGAATGCATTGGCAGTATCTACCCTCTGAACACTAATGAAGTCACATTTTTCGGCCTTGGCCGCTGGATGAGGACCGGCTTTCCATTTCTGTTTGGTGAAATCCGTCTGGAGAACATGACTGCGAAGCAACTTGAAAGCATGAGGCCAACAGGCGCATGGGAAGGCATCCGCTTGAAGCTACCATTCACCATTGAAGCCGTCACGGATTGGGTCATTCAACGGTATCACGACCAATACTTCGGCCGAGAGCGGGCAGCGATAAGCTCGCCGATCTTCTCGCTGCTTCAATCACTGTTGTATGCATATCCGGGCCGCTGGATGGAGGTGATTAGTCGCCTGAATCTCCCAGAGATCTCTGCGCATAATAGTCAGTGAAGACGAATATGTAACATTCCATCGTTTTGTGACAAAGTAATCAGGTGTGTGCGGTGCCTCTAGGATTTGCTGCTTTGTTCCAGCATCAGGTTCCAACTTTCACGGCTCTACATTTCTACCCGGAACTGTAGCTAAAAGAAAGCTAAGAGAAAGCTAGCAGTTTCAACGGTGGAAGCGATTGAAGGAAAAGTATGTGAAAGTAGCTGTAGAAGTGGACGTGGAAGTAACTAAAGAGCTCGACCTGAAAGTAGCTAAGGGGGTGGATATAGAAGCAGAACCAGCGCGAGTCGATACGTAACTGGATATACTTGAGACTGAAGCAGAATTAGGAACCAAACGTCGAATACGCAATTTGGCTTTGTGAGTGATGATGGACACTCGATAGCCGTGCCTTGGCAACCGAGTGTCAGATAAGCCTGGCCTGAGCGCCTCGTCACTTCGAACGAACGACAGCCGGGGGCAGTTGTAGACAAACAGCACTTTCGTGTAATATGAGCGGCACAGACCAGGGTCGTTTGCATGAAATAATCAAGGAGGACTCAAATATGGCTACAGATGTGAAATCCGAGAACCTAGTCTTGAGATTGTGGTTCCTGATGCACCGAGACGTCGGCCTGTTTAGACTCTGTGAGGACCAAGCGTATGGTGAGAAGGGACTTACCATGGAGCAGTTCACGGTGCTTGCGGCCGTGAAACAAATCGGTCCTCCCGCAGGCATAATTCAGATAGCGAAGTGGATAGGACGTAGCCCGAACAGCATCACTATGATAGTTGACCGCATGGTCAAGGCCGGTCTCGTGAGGCGGACAAGAGATAGGACGGACCGCAGGATGGTGAATGTAACACCTACCAGCAAGGCTGAGAACCTTTTTGCACTGGCAATTCCGGCGGGCTGGAAGTTTATCAATAAAGTCATGTCGCCGCTGTCACAGGAGGACAGGCTGACCTTCGCCAGATTACTTGAGACGATAAGATATGAGGCGTTCGAGTATCTGAATCCGGGAGAAAACATAAAGGCAATGGTGGCAGGTGATGACAAGAGCCATATCAAGATGGCCGAACGGCTGTTTCACGACGTTATGCTCTCCGCTCCTCAAGGCAAACGTCATGTTGGCAAGAAGAAACTGTGAATTGCCAGCTCAGTGAAATGCGAGGATAGGTTGGGGCCTTATCGGAGAGGTGAGTAACGTCCCAGAATGAATTTGGTTCTGGTCGCAGGCATAACAAGATACCAACTTGCGTTTTCTATTTGCAGAAAGTACATCCTTACTTGTTACCGAGCCTAGCATCCTTAGTACATCATCAAGTCATCCCTTGACCCTTGTTGTGAGCTTAGCAAGTTCTTCCATAGGGATTGCAGTCCAGGTCTCCGTCTGGCTGGTACCTCTTGATGTGAACGACAATGGCATGGCTGCCGCCGCTTTTTCGTTGGGTGCCTCATATATGAACATCATGTCGTAGCGTCCTAGCAGGCCGTAGGCACCAGTCGTTTTGATCCCGATTTGCTCGGCTTTCTTCACACCTTCCTGCCACGTTTTCGCCAAGTCAGAAGCGGCTTTCTGTCCTTCTGATGTTAATCTGACTAGTGTCACATAGGTTGGCATTTATACACCTCCTTCTAGACTATGTCTCGTTTGGGAACGGACCTAATTTCCTATATTCCCAAATCGCAGCTTGATTTTAAGTGTCGCCATTGCCTTTGTCAATTGCTCGGGATGATAGAAGCAACTATTAATTGGCTGGAATCAGCCGCTTCTTCTCAAACAGGAGTCGGCGAACTATCTGACAACGGTCGCCACGCTAATTCCTGAAGGGCGTTTCCAGTAAGCTATACCTACTTAGCATTTCGATGGAACGTTCGCTGCGTGGCAAGCAAGAACGTGCCCAACGTGGCCTGTTACCTTGCCAGGGCTAAACCGAAACGTTTGAATTGTGCTGTCTTAAACGTCTGGCTCATGTCTCGTTTCGCGAGGCCGATGAGAACACAAAGCCGTTACAATCGATTATAGGGAATTGCCTTTATGTCTTTACCACTTTCCTTGCTTCCAGAGCGTCACCAATATAAAATTGTATGAGAGTGAGACCTTGAGTCTTGCTGGACAGCTTGGCATATTTTCAGGATACGCGCCCACAATGGAACATCGCCTCGCTCTGCTGAGTTTGGTTATTGGCCTAATCGCGTTGGTCTTTGCAGTTCGGCATGAAATACATAATCGAAAGGTGAGACAACGAGTTAGCAAGGTAGCTCTGACACGAGTCACAAAGATCATGAATGACCTAATTCACCTCTTGGCACAACAACTGAAAGCTGCGTCGGATGGTTTTGTCCCGCGCAATTTCGAGGAACTACTCTCAAGTAAATCAGCTGAAATCATTTCCTTTCATCTAGATATTTCCAGAGAGGCTCCCGTGGTTCCAAGGCAGAGTTGGAGGGCTCTTTTATCGAGAAACGCCAAGAGTTTTCAACAAGAGGCCCACCAGATATTGAATGCCTACTCAGGCTACCTTAGCAACGAGGTTGTCGACCTGTTAGCTAGCTTAGAACACAGCTTTTTCCTAACGCTATACGCTTCTTTGGAAGTAATACAAGCGGTCAATCATCAGGAGGGTTTCCAAAGGCACCGGTTCTTGCTTTGGAGAAGACTGCCTTTTCGCAAGACCTTCAGCAAGTTCTCAAACTGGTCAAATTTCTAAATCAGGAAAGTAAGAGACTTGAACTGTCTGGCGTTATTTTCCCAGACTCTGACCTAGACAGAGACGATGTGGCACCACGCCTCGGTTGCGACAGGATCGGGGTAGTGACAAAGGGCTGAAAGGCAACCTCGCAAGTTTCACCTTTGTGTCTCCTGAAGTAAGAAAGGGGAGAGATAGATATATAAGAGAATTCGCATATTATATCCGAGAGAGGCTGACCGTCTGCTAAGAAGGTGGAGCGGATAACAAACGATAGTAGCGAATTCACTAGCTGTAGCTAGGGTTATCCGCTGGACAAATTGGCTTTTTGTTGGGCGATCTTGGGCCCAATAGTGGCCGCACGAATCATCAAGAAGAAGGGACAAACCCCTCGAGGAGTCTGCCCCTTCCCATCCATATCATCTAGCTTTGAGTCCGGGTGCCTTAGCAGGAACAGGCTAGCTGACCACTAAGTGAAATTCACTTGGTCAACCAGACATCTTTTTGATGATATCACCTACCTGAGCCACTGAAGCGATAGGATGTGTTTTGAAGGTGACATACGGAGCATATTGCATAAGCGCGTTGCCAACTTCCACCTCAGTTCCTTCAGAAATTGCATATCCATTGGTTTCGCCGACAAATGCCCCCCAATCTTTTGTTGTGCCTGCTTTAATGTCTTTTTTGACAATCTCCATCAAGAGACTCCAGGCAGGGCCTCGCTCCTTGGCAGCGGCGGGTACTCTACTCCGGTCTATTTCCCATAGCACTAAGTATTTTCCCATCAGTCTTAACCTCCTTTTGATTAGGTCTTACAGGCATTCAATTCGAACCAGCCAACCGCCTAGCTGCCTGCAAGCAAGGAAGCTGGCCCTAGTTTGGCATAGGCACCACCCCCTTTCTCCGAAGTTGTTTTCGTCTCCAATCAGAAAGAGCATCAGCAAATACCATGAGACAGCGATTTCAGTGCCTTTGTCATACCCTTCTGCGGTACATGTATCCAAAAATGCAAAACCGACCCTCTTTGGGTCGGTTTCACTATTACCTCCTCACCAGCCAAGTGCCCAGATTACAACTGGTGCCTCATTAGCCCCCTAGCACAATCCAGTTTCAGCTATACAAACCATCCGGAAATCGGCATGCAATCACCCCTCATTTAGCCAATATGTACCTAGGCTTAGTTCGTGCTAAACTAATCAATTATAGAATTAAGTAGTGTTAGCTGTCAATGTCTTGTACCGGCTGACCACATGGATATTAGATAGGAACAGTAACGGCATACCATATCGATAAAAACGATGGCGGAGATAACAAGGGGAATATCCAGCGAGATGTGATATCGAAATTTGCTTATTCTGCTGAAATCTGAGGATAGCTTGAGGCTTTATCGGAGGCCCAGCCAACTTCTGACAAGGGATTTGACTATCGTCACAAGCGTAACTTTATGACGATTTGGGACTCTTGAAGAACCAATCTACAAATTTACTGAAGATATTGTTTTCTCAACCTGTATTTTCCTTGACCCATGTAGTCAAAGTAGTCTCGATGCGCAGAGTAGTGTTTATATGAATTATGATTCGGAGCAGATGCTATGACGTGAGCTCCCCATGAATTGCGCTTTAAGTCGGGATGGGATTTCAATGCTTCATTATAAAGCTCAGCTGCACTGAAATCGATTTTGCCTGAAGCGGTCAATTTTCTGGCAGTTTTTAGCACGATATCCGAAATTGTGCCATCCTCACTCACGAACCTGGTAGTTGACGCGGCAATAGCATTTACAGTTAGATTCATTTGACTTTGCTGAAAAATAACTGTCACTTGCTGCCCGTTTATTTTGATGATGCCCTGAATCGGTATGCTAAAAGGTATTTCTCTCATATGTAACCCTCCTGTAATATTACTGTGATACTACTATATAATACTTATTGACTTCATGTCAAGTCCATTTATCCCGATTCTGGTGTTGCGCAGAGTAGCGCAAAGTAACCCAACAATTCTGACATTTGTGTAGTGTTTCTTGATTGTCCAAGCTTCGGTCAGCATGAAAAGATGCCATCCAAGTTACTGAAGTGTGTCATGTCATTTGCGTCAGGCAAGAGGACCTTCAAAGCGCCTGTCGTACACTCTACGAAGACGACACTGATTCCTGAGGACTTACGAGCCTTAAGGGGAATCTTACATCTCTCAAAGGCTTCTGTGGTAGGAAACGCCATGCAATAGCGGTACTCCCTCCCGGCTTCCTCGTCCTTCATGTCCATCATGATTGCACCCAAAGCCATTTTTACCCGACCGGTGACATTTGGTTGGGTTGGCCTCTCCCCTGCCACCTCAATGATAGCTACGCGATTGTCCTTCTCCAGTTTCAGGTCGATGCCCTGCTCAGGGCCGCTATGTTTTCCGATAGTTTTCCAGCCATCATCGTTTGCCTTTCTATTTAATGCCTCGACCACTCTCTCGTGAGAATTCTCTATTCTTTCATCCCATTTCCGACTGTCTGAGTCTTCGCTCATTTTCCTGCCTCCTCTTTTCTGCCTTCGATTTTAGCCTAATCGGAAAAGGTAAGCTAGCATCACACGGTAATTCATTGCGATTTGCATATGTGCTGCCGCAAATCCGGAAAACCTTGGTATATTTGGTAACAATTCTCGGTTTTGTTCACCTTGCGACCTGTGATTGATTCGCTTGATCAACTCCTAGCCAAGAATCTGTAACTATGCGATAATTACTCAACAACCATTCCTACTTCCTAAGTGATGCCGGTCAAGGTGTCGTGAAGAAGCGATGAGCAAACCTGTTGCAGAGCTACCTCCGGAACTGGATCAGACATTTGAGGGAATGGCCCTCGCCAATGAGTCACTAATGCTTTCACAGCGTTACGACGAGGCCAGAAAGGGATTCCAGCAAATGTATGACATGCTCCTTAAGAAACAACCAGCTGGTGCACGTTACCACAAGGGATACCCATTGCATCAAATCGGGATGACTTTCCTCCTGGCAGGGAAGTCACCGGATGCATTGCTGTATTTCATATTGGCTTACATAGAAGACCTACTACTGCAGGAAGAAGGGGAGGAAGAGAAAGCTGACAAAATGCCAGCTAGCAAGAACTTGCGAGGGGTCTACAAGGTTCCAGAATCTGCTTTGGGTCAGCTGAAAGACATAGTCCGCCGCAGGAAAGAAATGGGGGAGCTTGTACGCGACCCAAATATCATATTTGATGAATTGGCAGGAGGGCGCCCCGCGCCCGAGGTAGCGAAACCGACAGAAACACCAGATGTCAGCAAGGAAAAACGGAAGCCCGGCAAATTCGCATCCGACTGGGAGAGGCGAGTGTTCATTGGTGGAAGCTACCTGAAGCACTACTCGGAAATCATTCAAATCAAGAGGGTTTGCAAGGAATCGGGCTACGACCCAGTGATCGCGTTTGAATTTGAGACGCCTGCTGATAAGATTCACCATAATGCACTGGTGCTGCTTCATGAGTGCAGCAAAGCTATCTTTGAAGTGACAGAGCATATAGGCCAACTGATGGAAATCGAGCGACTGAGAGACTATGAAGTGAAGCCCTTGATCGTTTGTCAAGTCAATGCGCCGCTGTCAGAGATGCTGGTGGCCCTTCTTAGATCCCAGGGTTATGAGGTAAAACGATACAGTCGCCCGGAGGAGCTAGAGAGACTAGTAAGAGGCTTTTTGTCACAGACGACCACGCTCAATGACATATATCCCACAGGTGCACGTTAAGAGGATGGTGCAAGTAGTGCCGGCTGGCAGGTTCTGAGACCTTTGCCAAGAATTGGGTATGCGGTTTGACTCTGGTAACAATCACTCAGATTGTGATATCTTTCCCGGATAGGGAATTCGTGGCTAAGTTCATGTGGACATCCCGATAATTGCGTGGGCCAGCACTATTTGTCTTTCTCGAATAGCAGGTAGTGATTAACGAATGACATTACTAGTCCTCCCGACAAGCCAGCAGCTTGGTAGGTGTGGAGGTTCCAGCCATTCTTCCGATATTCGGCGATTGTTTTGCCGACATCCTTGTCCTCTTTTACTTCGACACATTCGTATTCTTTCTCTTTCATTTTGCTATACCCCCATATCTGGATTATATTGGAGAATTCCTAGAAACACAACCAATCCGCAGCATTAAGGGCAAGCCGCAAGCAACGGCCCGAAACGAATTTCGGGGACACCCGAAGACCCAGTCGGCGCTGAGCAAAGACGTTATGATAAAAACACATGCATCCTGACCTTTTCACATCGGCTATTTCCGCTTCATAGAAAAGCTAAACGATATCAGATGTTTGTGCGCATCGCTGGACAAGAATCACAATGTTCGTCCAATAGTGACAATATAGCGTATTGTGACCTGGGTGTAATAGACATCCCTCTGTTTGTTTCCCGCCCCAGCTGAACGAGTGATATAATATTTCGGTCCTTTTGGTCGGTAAATACGCGAGGTCAGTGGAAATCCCTCCTATGGACGAGTCAACGAATAATATCTCACTTAGACAAGCCACATATGCTGACACTAAGTTTGCCTATAAAGTGAAGAAAGCTGCTCTAGGCAAGTATGCGGACAAAACATATGACGACTGGAATATACAGTTTCTGATCAACTACCGCGTAAAGCAATGGATACTTCCCACCGTTCAAGTCATCCTTGTCAATGGTGTTGATGTAGGTTGGATAGGTATGTCTTATCGCAAAAACCGCGTTGACATTGACGACATCTATATACTGCCTTCACATCAACGCCATGGGATCGGACGACATGTGCTCGGAGGGATAATCGCAGAGGCGACCAGGTTGAACAAACCTGTGAGGGTATGGGCAATGAAGGTGAGTACTGCAATCCACTTCTACGAGAAGTTGGGTTTCACAGTCATTAATGAGATAGAGACACACTGGCAGATGGAAGCTAAGGTATC
>Ga0172362_10000670_pt1 | contig 28463 bp, 20 predicted proteins | sample LakKivs1_kivu2a2_FD_114534 | JGI IMG/M metagenome (GOLD analysis project Ga0172362, IMG submission 114534) | Sediment microbial communities from Lake Kivu, Rwanda - Sediment s1_kivu2a2 | ecosystem: Environmental > Aquatic > Freshwater > Lake > Sediment | place: Rwanda: Western Province, Lake... | reverse complement strand
TCCGGCTCCTTCAGAATAAGCTGCAACCGATGCAACTGTGCCGAAGATATTCCCATTTCCGATGTGAAGAGTATCAATTTTTCTGTTAAAATATTTTCTCAGCACCGGATTGGAAATTATCACTGATGAGGTTGACAGTCCTGCAAGATTAAAAGTTTTACTTGGTGCCAGGCAGGTTACTGTAATATCAGCTATTTTATCTGAGAGACCGGCCACCGGTGTATGTCTGAATCCGGGCAGCACCAGGTCGCAGTGTATTTCATCTGACAGTATCAGTATATTACTTCTCAGGCAGATATCTGCCAGTACTTCAAGTTCTTCCTGCGACCATGCTCTTCCGACCGGATTATGGGGATTTGAAATGATTATCATTTTTGTGTGCTTGTCTATAGCAGCAATAAGGGAATCGAAATCCATTTTCCACCTACCCTCTTTTTCGATGAGTTGATTATATACAAGGTGCCGGCCGTGACTTTCCACTGCCGGGAAGAACGGGGGATAAACTGGCGGCTGTACAATTATTGTATCTCCGGGTCGCGTAAATGCCAGAGTGCAAATGTTGAGGGCCGGAACGATACCTGGACAAAAACAGATCCACTCTTTGTCGATCTTCCATCCGTGGCGTGCTTCGAACCAGTGGATTATGGAATCATAGTATTCTGCATTGCGGAAAGAATAACCGAATATCTCATGCTCAAGACGCTTCCTGAGTCTGTCAGTAATAATCCCGGGAGTTCTGAAATCCATATCTGCCACCCACATTGGAATAACGTTGCTGGTTCCGAAGGTCTCCGTCCTGAGATCATATTTAATACAATCTGTACCTTCTCTTTTTATTGTTTCATCAAAATTCCATCTCATCGGATGCACTCTGAATTCAGGGATTCAAAGATAAAAATAAAGTTTAATGTGAACCCGTTTTACAAGACCTGTAACTCAAAACACAAAGGATTCGCTTAGCCGGCATCTGATTCTTATTAATAAACAAATTGTGCAATTTCATTGCTTTAAACATCAGTCACACGTATGATTTCAATATTTTTATTACTTTTATGGGCAGTTTTCAGACAGTACTATCAATTAATAAACCGATCTTATATGAAAAAAACTATTTTGTTACTTGTCATTCCGATATTTCTAGTTAGCATTCTGGGTATTGCTTCATGTAAGAACAAATCGCAGAAATCAAAGAAAGAGGAACAGAAAAAGATTGAAACCGAAAGAGTCGATTCAATTAAAAGTCAGATAAAGGAATATCCTTTACCAACTTCAGCAGAAGTGATTAAAATGCTCTCAGACCTTGAAGTCGGTTATATTTTTGGAATCTGCAATCCTCCGGCTAATTCCAGGAAATACATCACAAGTAAATCAAGGGCGGCTAACATGGGCGTTTTCGGAGCTGATCTCAGTTATGCAACTCTGTACAACATACCTCAGGAAATTCTCAATTACCTTGAAGCTATAAGATCGCTTGCCAATGAGCTCAATATGTCAGGAATTTATGATGAGACATTACATCAGAAGCTGGAGCAGAACCGGGACAACAAGGATGAGCTTGTTAAAATTCTTACAACAGCATTTGACGATACGTATAAATATATGAGCAAGAACGATCAGCAGCCGCTGGCACTGCTGGTTGTGGGAGGCGCATGGGTTGAAGGAATGTATCTTACGACGCATGTTTCGTATGCTGCTTATCAGTTCGCGGGAATCTCCAAGAACCTTCTTGACCAGAAGAAATCGCTTAATGTGTATTACGAAGTAACCCAGCCTTATATGACAGATCCGATGGTCAGTGAATTCGTCAGAATCCTTGATCCTATAAAGAAAGTATACGAAGGACTGGATACAAGCCTTACAGAGCAGAATATTACTGAAATAACAAAGGCTATTGAAGGAATAAGGGAACAGATAGTTAAATAGTTTTATATAAAGTGCCTGGCCGCAAAGAGATTTCCTTTGCGGTCTTTTTTTTCATGCATGCCGTATGAGGGAGTCAGTATTACTGGCATTGATTCACATCTTTGCAATAGTCTCGACTGTGAATCCGGTAGGGATCACATCGAGGGGCAAAAAGATATTGCGCAGCTATCTGCGACGATTCCTTAACAGGGATCTCGAAGAAGAGTATTATGCACTGTTCGAAAATAACCTCGAATTTTATTCTAACGAACTTAAAAGCGTCGACCGTGCCGAACTGGCAGACGAAGATTCTTTAATATCCTTCCAGATCACAAATATCTGCAGGCAGATCAAAAAGGGGCTCTTCCTTGAAGAAAGGATGATTGTTTTCCTGCAGCTTATTGAGTTTGCATATGAAGATGGTCTTATCACCGATCAGGAAAAGACAATAATTGATATTGTCGCCCGGACTTTCAATATTTCAAAAAAGGAATTCGACAATGCCTCTGCATTCATGATAGGACGGTCATATGACGAGATTTCAACAGACTGTGTGCTGGTTATTGAAAGTGATAAGCCCGATCAGTCTGCTGCAAGCCTGTACAGGAATTATGATAAATGGAGGCATCTCCGCATAAAAGGATTCAAAGGCCATCTTGTTGTTCTCCATATCGAAAGTACAGGAACATTATTGCTGACTTATGATGGCCCCCTGGCCCTTTATTTCAAAGGCCGCGATATTATTGCATGCAGGCCCTACCTGCTTGAACGCGGGGTAAATATCAAAGGGCAGGGTATTGAGCCGATATATTATTCAAGAATTTATAAGAAGTTTGTCTCAAGGAAGTTCACTGAAAAGATTGTTTTTGAAGGACATGGAATAGAATATCTTTTTAAAAACTCAGACAATGGGATCCGGAAGATGAATTTCACCGTTGAATCAGGGAACCTGGTCGGAATCATGGGAGGCAGCGGAGTTGGAAAAACCACCATGCTGAACATGCTTCACGGGAAAATAAAACCGACAACCGGGAACATTTATATTAACGGATATGATATTCATTCCGATTCAGAAGAAATAAAAGGATTGATTGGTTACGTTCCCCAGGATGATATGCTCATTGAAGAGCTGACTGTTTATCAGAACCTATATTTCAATGCACGGTTATGCTTCGGAGATTACGATGAAGAACAATTAGATTCAACTGTCGAGAAGGTGCTATTTGATCTTGATCTTTATGAGATCAGGGATTTGCAGGTCGGCGATATTCTTAACAAGAAAGTGAGCGGAGGGCAGCGGAAAAGGCTGAATATCGGACTCGAACTGATGCGCGAACCAAAGGTCCTGTTTGTTGATGAGCCGACCTCAGGACTTTCATCATTTGATTCTGAAAAAGTGATGAGCCTCCTGAGAAGCCAGTCTTTGAGCGGTAAACTTGTCTTGGCAAATATACATCAGCCTTCTTCAGATATACTAAAGCTTTTCGACAGGATCTGGATCCTTGACAAGGGCGGATATATGATCTATGACGGAGATCCTGTAGAAGCAATAGTCTATTTTAAAACCGAAACATCCCAGGCAAACGCTGCTGAAAGCGAATGTCCTTCCTGCGGTAATATAGAAACGGAAAATATCCTTCAGATAGTTGAAGTGAAGGTCATAGACAATGAAGGATTGCCAGGGAAAGAACGGCAGCTGTTCCCGAAAGAGTGGTACGACAGGTACAGGAAGAAAATGATGCCTGTGCCTGAAAACAAACCTGAAAAGCAGCCCGTGACTCCCGGGAGCTTCAAGGTTCCCGGAAAGTCATATCAGATGAGAACATTTGTTAAGAGGAATTTGATCAGAAAACTTGCCGACAGACAGTATATGACCATAAATCTCCTCGAAGCTCCTCTGCTTGCATTTATTTTGGGCTATATTTCAAAATACGGTGAAAGCGGCAATTACGTTTTTTCCGCCAACAAGAATTATCCGGTATTCATGTTCATGTCTGTGATCGTGGCTTTGTTCATAGGACTAACGGTTAGCGCGGAAGAAATTTTCAGGGACAGGAAAATCCTTGAGAGGGAGAAATTCCTCGACCTGAGCAGGCTTAGTTACCTCCTGTCGAAAATATATTTTCTTTTTGTTCTGTCGGCGGTTCAGACACTGTCATTTGTCATTGTTGCAGACCTCATCCTGGAAGTAAGGGGTATGCTGCTCAGGCAGTGGATCATACTCTTTTCAACTGCTTGTTTTGGTAATATGCTGGGTCTCAATATATCTGCAGGAATGCGTACTGCAGTGAGTATTTATATCCTGATACCCTTGCTGCTGGTTCCCCAGTTGATTCTGGGAGGAGCAATGATAAAATTTGATGACCTTCACAAGGCATTCAGCAGGAAAATCTATGTGCCTGTAATCGGCGATATAATGACAACCCGCTGGGCATACGAGGCAATGAGCGTGGAGCAGTTCAGGAGCAACAGGTTTGAAAAGCCCTTTTTCAATTATGATATGGAGATGAGCCGGAATGACTGGATCGCATCATTCCTGATACCCATGCTCAGGGCTAAAGTCGATGAGAACATACTTGCCGGCAAAGATCCTGAGTACAGGGAATATATTGAAAGTAACTTTGAGAAGCTCAATTATCACATCAGGGATCTGGCTCAAAAAACCGGAATTGAACCGGGAGACTGGATAAACAATCTCAATTATTCAAGGTTTAACGCCATTGTCGGCGATGATGCCAAATTGTTTCTTGACAGCCTGAAAACAAAACTCAGATTACAAAACAGGAAGATCATGATTTCCAGGGATTCACTTCTGGATGTCATATCCGGCCGTCTCGGCGGCGACCAGTTTCTCAGGCTTAAGGAGAGAGATTATAATGAAAGCCTGGCAGATATTGTACTTAACAGGTTAACTGCAAACAAGATTTATGAAACGGACAGGAAGATCATCCAGAAAGCTGATCCTGTCTTCATGCCGCCAGGATCAAGATACGGCAGGGCTCATTTTTATGCTCCTTACAAAATGATCGGTAATATTAAGATCGGCACAATGCTTTTCAATATGATTGCTATATGGATAATGGTTGCAGGTCTGTTCATAACCTTGTATTATAATGTGCTGAAGAAAGTTATTCTCTGGCTCGAAACGCTCAGGATCCCTATATGGAGAAAATTCGGAAGGGATTTGCTTCAGATCTGATAAAGAAAATCATCCGGTTTTATGGGAAGGGTAAGATCAAAGAAAAATCTGGGACAGCATTTCCTCAGGGATAAAGGTATTGCAGAAAGAATTGCCGGAACCCTTTCAGGTGAAGGGTATGAATCAGTTCTTGAAATCGGACCAGGTACCGGCATACTTACCGGTTTTTTGCTTGAACGCAAGTTTGGCGATTTCAGAGTCATTGAGATTGACAATGAATCAGTTCATTTTCTTCGTGAAAAATTTCCCGCCCTTAATGAGATAATAAGGGGTGACTTCCTTAAAATGGACATAGATCAGGTCTTTCCCGGCAAGCTCGGGATCACCGGAAATTTTCCTTATGATATATCCACGCAGATACTTTTCAGGGTTCTTGACCACAGGGACAAGGTCGCCGAACTGACGGGCATGTTTCAGAAGGAAGTTGCAGAAAGAATATGTGCTTCTCCCGGGACTAAGAAATATGGCATAATGAGTGTTCTCGTTCAGGCTTTTTATTCAGCAGAATATCTTTTTACAGTTCCCCCCAATGTTTTTTCCCCGCCCCCGAAGGTGCAATCGGGCGTTATTAAACTCGTCAGGAATAATATTTCCAGCCTTGGCTGTGATGAATCCCTGTTCTTCAGGGTGGTGAAGGCAGTTTTCAACCAGCGCAGAAAGACACTGAGGAACTCTGTCAGATCAGTATTTGATATCAAAACGGGAAGTCATCCTTATTTCAGCCTAAGGCCGGAGCAGTTATCAGTCAGCCAGTTTATTGATCTGACAGACTGGATTGATAAAAACCGGGTGTCAACCGAATGAATAGCCGATTGCTTCCACGGGACTCATTTTAGCAGCTGAATATGCCGGAGCATAACCTGCCACAATTCCGATAACACCTGATATGATAACGGCAAGCATTATATTCGCGAGGGTAAGATGCATATTCAATTCCCAGAGATAATTGATTACAACGCTTCCAATGAATATCAGAAATACTCCCAGCAGCCCGCCGATTATAGAGAGCATTACAGACTCGACAAGGAATTGCTGGAGGATAAATGACCTTTTGGCGCCGAGAGCTTTCTGAATCCCGATAACATTGGTTCTTTCGCGCACCGAAACAAACATGATGTTGGCTATCCCGAATCCGCCTACAAGGATTGAGAAGCCTCCTATCAGCCAGCCGCCGATGTTGATTCCGGCAAAAACGGCATCAAATCCCTTTGAAAGGAGTGCTGCCTGGTTCACTGAAAAGTTGCTCTCCTCCTCAGGATGAAGCCTCCGGGAAGCCCTGAGGATCATCTGGGTCTCATCACTCAGCTCCTGCACGGAGACTCCCTCTTTTGCCTTGATCATCAGGCTCGTCTGTAGAAAGTTGCTTCTCATATTTATAAATGTCTTAGCAAAATTCAAGGGGATAACTGTAATTTCATCAAGACCGGGATCACTTATGCCTCCCTTGCCCTCTTTTTTAAACACACCTATGACATTTACCTTGTTTTTCCCGACTATTATCTGTTTCCCGACAGGATCAGATTTATCAAACAGTTCTTCTGCAACTTTATTCCCGAGAATAGCAACATTTTTACCTGATGCCGATTCTTCGGGCGTGAAATATCTTCCGTCTTCAAGTTCGAATGACCGGATTTCCGCATATTCATGCGTCGATGCCCATATCTGCGCGTTGTCGGCCTGGTTCTTTTTGTATTTTATGTTTCTGGACTGGTATATAATGAGGCACGCAGATTTGGCTTTTTCCGACTTTTTCAGCACAGCCTCATAATCTTTCAGTGATACAGCCGGCCATCTTATTATATCCCACCAGGCAAGATTGGGATCAAACGACCAGGGAAACTTCTCAACATAAACTACATTATCACCAAGCGACGATATGCTGTCTCTGATCGATTTCTCCATCCAGTCAAGGACCGTAAAGACTGAAATGATGGAAAATATTCCGATAGTGATCCCGAATAATGAGAGGAATGTCCGTAACTTGTTAATTATTACTGAGTTAATGGCAAATAAAACTCCTTCCTTAAAGAGATTCAGAAATACTCTCATGCCTGCTGGTATTTAAGCTTCAAATATACGAATTATACAGATTAAAGATTTAACGGTTTAATTTTGTGTATATGTGTACCCGGCAGCAGGAGAATCCTTATATTATAACATATGACGTTTATTTTATTGGGGTTAATAAAAAAATATATATTTTTAATCGCCCGGAAAATAAAGGTCTGGTTGTCAAAAATTTTATGCAATGAATGAGAAAAAAATTAAAAGTGCATTGATCTCAGTTTTCTATAAGGAAGGACTGGAGGAAATAATCAGGACGCTTAACGAACTGAAGATCAAGATATATTCAACCGGTGGCACTTTCACGTTCATCGAAAACCTGGGTTTACCTGCTGTGAAGGTTGAGGACATTACCACGTACCCGTCAATACTGGGGGGAAGGGTAAAAACACTCCATCCTTCAGTTTTCGGAGGGATCCTTGCCAGGAGGGAAAATAGTGAGGATATGAAGCAGGTCGCTCATTATAGCATACCTGAAATAGATCTTGTGATAGTTGATCTGTACCCGTTTGAAGAGACAGTCAAAAAATCGGATAAAGAAGATGAGATAATTGAAAAGATAGATATCGGGGGTATAGCACTTATAAGGGCGGCAGCCAAGAATTACAATGATGTTCTGATAGTTTCCGGGAGGGATCAGTATCCGGATCTGCTGAAGCTGCTAAAAGAGAATGAAGGCATTTCATCGATCGGTGAAAGGCGTCAGTTCGCTGCAATGGCATTTAAAACATCCTCGGGTTACGATACTGCAATATTTAAATACTTTAACAGGGAAGCTGCCATTCCGGTGTTCAGGGAATGTATAGACGAACATTATGCACTCAGATATGGAGAAAATCCTCATCAGAAAGGAATATTTTTCGGGGATCCGGATCAGCTTTTTGAAAAACTGCATGGTAAGGGGATATCATATAACAACCTCCTGGATATTGAATCCGGTCTCAGTCTTATTGATGAATTTTCGCAGACAACTGTTGTTATTGTTAAACATAACAACGCCTGCGGTGCGGCTTCTCGCGATAATATTACAGAAGCATGGAATTGCGCCCTGGCCTGTGATCCGGTATCCGCATTCGGAGGAGTGATTGTGACAAATGCTGCAATTGATGATTCCTCTGCTGCAGAGATAGATAAGATATTTTTTGAGATAATCATTGCACCTGGATTTACAGAGAAAGCTCTGGAAATACTTGTGCAAAAGAAAAACAGGATAATTCTCAGAAGGAAAACTCCTGTAAAAGGACGTCATAATTTCAGGTCGATTCTGAACGGAGTATTGTGGCAGGAACGTGACACCAGCACGGAATCTGCAAAGGAAATGAAGCCTGTTACGGCAAGGGTTCCTGAACCTGACGAGTATGATGATCTGGTCTTTGCGAACATTATTGTCAAACACAGTAAATCCAACGCCATTGTCCTCGCCAGGAACAGGCAGTTATGTGCAAGCGGTGTCGGACAAACTTCAAGGATTGATGCTTTAAAGCAGGCTGTGGAGAAGGCACGGTCGTTCGGTTTTGACCTTAATGGAGCAGTGATGGCTTCAGACGCCTTCTTTCCTTTTGCCGACAGCGTGGAAATTGCTCACAAGGCAGGGATCACATCCATAGTCCAGCCGGGAGGATCGGTGCGTGACAATGAATCTGTTGAATACTGCTCAGCAAACGGTATCGCAATGGTTTTCACGGGAATAAGACATTTTAAACATTAAGTTATATAGATAATTAATGGGACTTTTTTCTTTTTTAACGCAGGAGATTGCCATCGACCTCGGAACGGCAAATACGGTCATAATACATAATGACAAGGTTGTTGTTGATGAACCTTCAATAGTTGCTATCGACAAAAGTACAGGTAAGCTGATTGCCATAGGTGAAGCCGCGAGGCAGATGCATGGAAAGACACATGAGAATATCAAAGTGATAAGGCCGCTGCGTGATGGTGTGATAGCTGATTTCAATGCTGCTGAACTCATGATCAGGGGTATGATCAAAATGATAGACAAGGGGCCAAGGCTTTTCTCGCCTTCTCTGAAAATGGTTGTCTGTATCCCTTCCGGTAGCACCGAAGTTGAGATCCGGGCCGTTCGCGACTCATCAGAACACGCGGGCGGCCGTGATGTCTACATGATTTATGAACCGATGGCAGCGGCAATTGGTATAGGCCTGGATGTTGAAGCACCTGAAGGATGCATGGTTATCGATGTGGGCGGAGGCACAACGGAAATAGCGGTCATTGCTCTCGGCGGTATCGTCTGCAATAAATCAATAAGAATAGCCGGAGATGGCTTTACAGCCGATATTCAGGCGTATATGAGGCATCAGCATAATATCAAGATCGGAGAAAGAACCGCGGAAGACATAAAAATTGCAGTCGGCGCAGCTCTTCCCGATATTGACAATCCTCCTGCCGACTATATAGTACGCGGACCGAATATTATGACGGCTCTTCCTATAGAAATACCGATTTCATACCAGGAGATCGCTTATTGCCTCGACAAATCCCTTACAAAGGTTGAAGCCGCCCTTCTGAGTGTTCTCGAGCAAACACCTCCTGAGCTTTATGCCGATATCGTTAACAAGGGAATATACCTGGCCGGCGGTGGAGCATTGCTCAGAGGTCTCGACAAAAGACTTACTGACAAGATCAATATAAACTTCAATGTCGTGGAAGATCCCCTTCATGCTGTTGCCCGCGGTACAGGTGTTGCTCTGAAAAATGTTGATAAATTTCCTTTCCTCATGAGATAATCTTCCGGAGTGAATGAGAAATCTGCTGAATTTTCTGGCAAAGTATAATAACCTCCTAATTTTTATTATTCTTGAAGGGTTTGCAGTCTTCCTGCTTGCCTCAGGCAACAATTACCATAATACCAGGTTTATCAAGGGTATAAGGGGCCTGACAAGAGGTATTGAAGAGAGGATGAGTAACATGCGGGCATATTTCAACCTTCGTGACGTCAACCAGTCTCTTGTAGCAGAAAATACTGCATTGAAAAATACAATTGAACGCCTTGCCAGGCAGGAAGAAATACTTTTTTTTTCTGTTGACGACACAGTTAATAATCAGCAGTATATTTTTTCTGATGCTAAAGTAACCGACAATACTGTAAACCGGCAGAAAAACTTCTTTATCCTGAACAGGGGAACAAGGCAGGGACTGGCAAAGGACATGGCAGTTGTTACAGGAAGCAGCGTTGCAGGGATTATTGTCGGCTGTTCAGATAATTTTTCAATTGCGATGTCCCTTTTAAATATCGATTTCAGACTGAGCGCCAGGATCAGATCCAACGGTTATTTCGGATCCCTTTCCTGGAACGGGAGGGATATCAGCCGTGCAGTGCTGAGTGAAATTCCTCAGCACGTTACTTTCGGTATCGGTGATACTATAGAAACCACAGGTTATTCAGCAGTATTTCCTGAAGGAATAATTATTGGCACGATCAGCGGTTTCGAAAAGACAGGCGGTGATTTTTTCAAAATCGATGTGTCTCTTTTAACGGATTTCAGGAAACTCAGTTATGTCAAAGTAATAGGTAATTTGAAGAAAGCAGAACAACTTGAACTCGAAAAACTAATTCAATGATCAACAGCATTGCCAGATTCACCCTGATCTTTATTGTGCTGATCCTGCTCCAGATACTGCTGTTTAACAATATACAGTTCAGCGGATATGTTAATCCGTATATTTATATAATGTTCATTCTCCTTCTGCCTGTTGAAATGCCTTCATGGATTCTGCTGTTCATTTCATTCGGGACGGGAATCATTATCGATATTTTCTCAGGGACAATGGGAATGCATGCTTCGGCAACCATTCTGGCCGGATTTGTCCGTCCTTATATATTGAAACTTATTTCACCGCGGGATGGATATGAGCCCGGCGTAAATCCGGCAATGCTGATTTACGGGTTCAGGTGGTTCCTGCTTTATGCCGGGCTGATCGTGGTTATTCATCATACCGCGCTTTTCTTCCTTGAAGTCTTCAGGTTCACGGATTTTATCAGGACTTTACTCAGGGTATTGCTGAGTTCGCTCTTTACCATTACATTTATCCTCCTGCTCGAATTCATCAGGAAAGGGAAATAGGTTCCGGTTATGAAGGACTTTTATGTGAACAGGAAGTATTTTGTGATGGCGCTGATCGTGCTGGTTACCCTTGCTTTGTTAATCAGGCTGTTTATAATTCAGGTAGTTAAAGACACATACAGGTTATCGGCTGATAATAATGTATTAAGGTATGTTACCCAGTATCCTGCACGAGGGCTTATCTATGACAGGAAAGGCAGGCTTATAGTGTCGAATCAGGCAGCGTACGACCTCATGGTGGTTCCGGCACAGACCTCGGCGATGGATACTCTTCAGTTTTGCAGCGACCTGGGTATTACCAGGGAGTTTTTCAGGGAAAGGATGAAAGCAGCAGTAAGTTACCAGCGCAGGGCTCCATCAATATTTCTTAAACAGCTATCCGCGGAAACTTATGCCGGGTTCCAGGAAAAGATGTTTATGTATCCCGGATTCTATGTACAACCACGTACCCTGAGAAAATATTCCAGACCGGTAGCGGCACATCTTCTGGGTTATGTAAGTGAAGTGGATGAAGCAGTGATCCGAAATGACCCGTATTATAAGCCGGGGGATTATATAGGCAAACTGGGAATTGAAGAAGCTTATGAAAAGGACCTCAGGGGGACACGCGGGGTAAAAATATTCATGGTTGACGTTTACAGCCGTGTCCAGGGATCTTATGTCGGAGGAACAATGGATACGCTGGCAGTCCAGGGTTCGGATGTAATTTCGACAATTGACCTTGATCTCCAGGAATACGGCGAAAAACTCATGCGCAAAAAAACAGGAAGCATTGTTGCTATTGAACCGGCTACTGGAGAGATTCTTGCGCTTGTCTCCTCTCCGGATTATGATCCCGAACTGCTTGTCGGCAGGGTCAGATCGGAAAATTTTTCCAGGCTGCAGGCAGATACTGCGTTAAAGCCTTTGTTCAACAGGGCAGTAATGGCAAAATATCCGCCAGGATCAACTTTTAAACCAGTAAACGGATTGATCGGACTCCAGGAAAAAGTTATCGTCCCGTCAACAACTTTCAGCTGTAATAATGGTTACCTGTTTGTCAGCTGCCATTCCCATGCATCACCGCTCGATCTCATTCACGGAATATCCAATTCCTGTAATTCTTACTTCTGCCAGACATTCAGGAGGATACTTGAAAATCCCCGCTACGGATCAGTCTCGGAAGCTTATGAAAAGTGGAGAAGTTATCTTGCCGAGTTCGGCCTTGGCAAAACTCTCGGATCAGACCTGTCAAACGAATTACAGGGTTTTATCCCGGCATCATCCTATTATGACAGGATACATGAGAATAGGTGGAAGGCCCTGAATATAATATCGTTGGCTATTGGCCAGGGTGAAGTTGAGACTACTCCTCTCCAGATGGCAAACATGACCGCGGCGATCGCGAACAGGGGTTATTATTATATACCTCACCTGGTGAGAAAGATCGGTAATAATACAGATATTAGCCGGCAATACAGGACAAGACATAATATCAGTATTGATTCCGCAAATTTTGAAACTGTCATACTGGGAATGGAAGAAGCAGTAAATGGAGAAGCCGGTGCCACAGCCAGAATTGCTGCTTTAAGAGACATAATTGTTTGCGGCAAAACAGGAACAGCAGAGAATCCGCATGGCGAAGACCATTCAGTTTTTGTGGCATTTGCTCCCAAAACAAATCCTCAGATCGCCATAGCCGTATATGTTGAAAATGCAGGTTTCGGCGCCACATACGCAGCTCCTGTTGCCAGCCTGATAATTGAAAAATACCTTCGGGGAGAGATTACCAATAAATATCAGGAACAGAGGATCCTGGAACTTGACCTGATTAATAAACCGTCAGAAATTGAAGCGGAGCATTAATATATGGTACGGAATAGACAAAGTTACTATTCTGCTTTTCCTGATCATGGTAATCATGGGATGGCTCAATATTTATGCTGCCGTTTTTAACGAAGAACACAAGGGAATCCTGGACCTGTCCCAGCGTTACGGAAAACAATTCATATGGATTCTTGCAACACTTGTGCTTGCTGTTTTTGTCGTTATTATTGACAGCCGCTTTTACAAATTCTTTGCATGGATAATATATGCCTTCCTCGTGCTTCTGCTGATATCTCTCCTTATTATAGGCCGTGAAATCAATGGAGCAAAATCGTGGTTCGTATTCGGACCTGTTAGTCTTCAGCCTTCAGAGTTCGCGAAATTCGGGACAGCTCTTGCCCTGGCCAGTTTTATGAACATGCGCAACCAGGACCTGACAAGGATCAAAACTGTCCTTCAGGCAGCAGGAATAATCTTCCTGCCGGTCCTTCTGATTGCACTTCAGCCTGATATGGGATCCACAATAGTTTTCTTTTCATTTTTCCTGGTCCTTTTCAGGGAGGGAATGAGCCCGTTTGTTTTTATATCCGGCCTGTTAATGTTAGTGCTTTTTTTTCTCACGCTTCTTGTTAATAATATCTATCTCGAAACAGGTCTGATAGCGGTGGCTTTCCTCCTTGCCTGGTTTGCGACCCGAAAGTGGAAGTTGTGCTTCACCGGACTGGCTATCTTCATTGCCATTGGAGCTTCAATATTTGCGCTTGATCACTTTATCCTTAAGACTCTGGGATATGAAAAGATACTTCTTATATCCCTCATACTTTCAGGTATTGCTTTCTCGTACCATATTTATTTGCGCAAATCGGTTACAGTACTTGTATTATATCTGTTCCTTATTGGAAGTGTTCTTTATGTCAACATGGTCGATTATGCTTTCAACAACCTGCTTAAACCGCATCAAAGGGAAAGGGTTGAAATAACACTTGGACTTAAATCTGATCCTCATGGCACCGGATATAATGTGAATCAATCGATTATCTCTATCGGATCGGGTGGATTCTCGGGTAAAGGTTACCTGCAGGGAACACAGACAAAATTCAAATTTGTACCTGAACAAAGCACCGATTTTATTTTTTGCACGGTAGGAGAGGAATGGGGTTTCCTGGGTTCTGCTGTTGTGGTATGTCTGTATCTTTTTCTTCTGCTGCGGCTTGTTTTTCTCGCTGAGAGGCAGCGATCGGTATTCTCCAGGGTATATGGATATTGTGTTGTTTCGATCCTCTTCACTCACTTTTTCATAAACATCGGGATGGCGATAGGACTCTTTCCTGTAATAGGGATACCTCTTCCTTTTTTCAGCTACGGTGGAAGCTCATTATGGGATTTCACGATCCTGTTATTTATCTTCCTTAGACTTGATGCAGGCAGAGCAGAATACCTGGTTTAATCAGAACGGTACTGTTATCCTGTGAGATATTTCAATGCCAAAATCTTTTTCGACGTAATCTATAAGCTGTGGGAAAAACTCCAGGAAATCATCCTGAAGAGAAAAATAATTTCTTTTGAGCGTGCGCATCGCAAACCTTGTTTCAGACGGGAAAGAGGTTTTCTTGCTCATTGTTTTAAAGACATGACGTATGCCGTTCAGCGTCTGGTACGATTCGATCCAGTTGTTTATGATGAAGAAAGGCATCATTTCCTTGACATTCGGCGGAAGTATTTCATAATTATTGACAAGCGCTCTGTAGAAATTGTATGTCACACTTTCAAGCGGCCTGCGCGAAAACATGTTCCATTCCTTAGTCAGAAAATGATCATAGATGATATCCGTTACCACCCCGGCATATTTATGATATCTCCTTGAAAAGAAGATCTTGCTTCTGTGGACAACCGGATGACGGTCTGTAAAACCGTCTATATAACGGTGAAGTATAATGCCTTTTCTTATCTGTTCAGGATAATTAATATAATCCCGGCCCTTTACATAGTCGCCTATGTAGTTCCCGATTATTATTTTATCGGAATCACCTGATAAATATATGTGGGCCAGGACATTCATCTGTGAACATATTAGTACAAAGAATTTGCCATATGCCTTTTTAGACTAAAAACATTTTCTTTAACATGTTTCCGGTTAAGCGGATTTTATGTATTAACAGACTGAAATACAGGAGTATAATATATTAAAACGGCTGGTTAAAAAATCCATCAAAAATCTCGGAATTTCAGTATGCAAATTATACATTTGTTAATTCATTTTAAAATGAAACTGCTTTCAGCATAAAAAATTATTTGAAAACCGCATGATTTATGTCTAAAAAAAATGTCATCATTATTGGTGCGGCGGGAAGGGATTTTCATAATTTCAACACCTGCTTCAGAGATAACGAAAATTATAATGTTGCGGCATTCACTGCAGCCCAGATACCGGATATCGACGGAAGAAAATATCCGAAGGAACTGGCCGGCAGGCTTTATCCCAGGGGCATCCCCATCTATGCTGAAGCAGAACTCCCCTCCCTGATCAGGAAACTTAATGTTGACGACTGCGTCTTTTCATACAGCGATATTACTTATGAAAAAGTAATGTCGGTAGGTGCAGTTGTCAATTCAGCGGGTGCAAATTTTGTCTTGCTGGGCCCTCAGGATACGATGCTGAAGAGTGTTAAGCCGGTAATTGCGGTCGGAGCAGTCAGAACAGGTTGCGGCAAAAGCCAGACATCAAGAAAAGTGATTGAAATACTGATGGCAAAAGGTTTGAAGGTCGTCGCGATCCGGCATCCAATGCCTTATGGAGATCTGAATTCGCAGAAGGTTCAGAGGTTTGCAACAATCAGGGACCTTGAAAAACAGAAGTGCACGGTCGAGGAAATGGAAGAATATGAACCGCATGTGGTCAGGGGGAATGTTATATATGCCGGTGTTGATTACCAGGCTATACTGCGTAAAGCCGAAAAGGACCCGGGAGGTTGCGATATAATCGTATGGGATGGCGGAAATAACGATTTTCCCTTCTTAAAACCCGACCTGATGATAACCGTTACCGATCCTCACCGGGCAGGGCATGAGCTCAGGTATTATCCGGGGGAAGTGACCCTGAGACTGGCCAATGTGGTTATCATAAACAAGATAGACAGCGCTTACCCGGAAGCAATACAGACTGTAAGGGAAAATATCGGAAAAGTAAATCCAAAAGCAGTCGTTATTGATGCTGCTTCACCTATTAAGGTAGATAACCCGTCAGTGATACGGGGCAGGAAAGTTCTTGTCGTCGAGGACGGACCGACACTTACTCACGGAGAGATGAAGATCGGTGCAGGCATAGTTGCTGCAAGGAAATTCGGAGCATCTGGTCTTGTTGATCCCCGGCCGTACACAGTGGGCCGCCTGAGCGAAACATTCAGGATCTATCCGGGTATCGGCACTCTACTGCCTGCCATGGGCTATGGTGAAAAGCAATTATCCGACCTTGAGAGAACTATCAATAATGCAAAATGCGACAGTGTGATAATTGCAACGCCTATTGATCTCTCAAGGATAATAGAGATCAAAAAACCTAATACAAGGGTTTACTATGACCTTCAGGAAATAGGCAAACCCGATTTGACAGAGGTGTTGGTTGATTTTATAAGGAAATTTAAGATAAGAGTACCACGGTAAGAAGTCTGCCAGCACGGGTATGCAAAAGAAAATGGTTAAACACCCAAAGTCACTTTCGGGTCTTATTCTGAAGTAAATCCGCACTTCCGATATGTTCCTCGTAAGTCTTCAGTTCAAACTCCCTGAGGATATCTTTTACAAGAATATCCGGGGAAAGGCTTTCAATTATTGACCATTCCTCTTCGTGAAATGTCGTTATCCTGACTTTTCTGCCATATTTATTCCTGATTTCCCTGAAACGGTAAACATATGGCCAGGTTGCCAGAAACTCTTTTTCCAGATTTACAGGAGCGCAGTACAGATTCTGATTCCAAAGGCCTGTCTGTGTTATTGTCTCTCCTGTGATATCACAGAGTTTTGACGTTCCTTTATGTGTGCTTGACGCTGTAACGCATCTGTATTGCCAGGCTTTTGTATTTACAGTCAGGCCGCCACCGTAAGCCGATGGCCAGAAAATGATTTTTGCCCCCTGTTCCCTCAGCATTTTCCATCCTTCGATCCAGTTGATGTCAAAACAGATCTGGATTCCGGCTAGACCGAAATCTGTCTGAATAACTTCCTGATTCAAAGCCCCCGGAGTTATCCCTTCTTCAATTTCACCCTCTGTAGGATGAATTTTATTATATGTTCCTATCCTTATTCCTTTCCTGTCAAATACAACAGCTGAGTTGTAGATGAGACCATCGGTTTTAGTGTAAACAGGGCAGATCAGGTAACAGTTATTCCCACGTGAGAACTCAGATGCCAGGTCAATTACTTTTTCCGATATTTCTGCCTTTTCCGAAAGGGATAGCTTTTGTTCAATATTTTCAAAGGGGAAAGCTTCCGGAAGGCATACAAAATCAGGCTGGTATACGATTATATCCTTAAGTGTCTCAAGGACTTTTTCAAACATCAGTTCGGCAGTTTTAGCCCTTAATCCAAGCAGGCATACACCTGCTATCCAGGCTTCATGACCGGAATTCGCCCTTGAAAAGATGCCGTTTTTTGCACAGCTCATCAATCCGAGAGATGAAACTGAAGCCATGCCTGTTGTCAGGGCTGTTTCCCTCAGGAACTTCCGCCGTGATAAATAATTGTTTTTCATTTAGTGATTTTCCTGTATTTCTCTGTCCGGGCATCCTTAATGACACCGTTCCAGTTAAGGCCGAATCCGAAATCATATACATTTCCTTCGGTATCTTTATGACATGTCATATCAAACGGTACATCTTCAAACTGGGTTTCCACGGATTTCATATCGGCAGGCATCTGGAGCGGAAGCAGACCTGAAGGTTCAGAGGCCCCTGAGATGATTTCTATCAAAGCCTGGTCCTGCACGCTGAAGCTTACCAGAATTGCGTCGGCCGATCTTTCAAACTCACTGAATACCATTGGATTCGACATTTTAATAATAACCACAACCGGCTTGTTTCCCATCGCTTTTCGTGCATCAAGGACCATTTTCAGATCGCCGGTGTTGGAAGCTGTAACTGTTTTGTTTTTATATGTCCGGTTTGTAAATGTTTCCAGAGGATCACCTCCGGCAATGCTGGGATCACGTGCACCGGCAGCTTTATAGGGGCCATATTGCAGGCTTATCGGGACATAGCCTGTACCTCCCTTTTGGACATCATTCCTGTCATAGCCGCTCCCGGATGAGGGGCTGTTGATAACAACGATAGCAAAATCTGCATCAGCAGGATTATCGGCGACATTGTAATACTTCTTTAAAATATCAATATTTACTGGGTATGTAAAAGTCTCACCGGATGTTTCGCCAAAGAAACCCCTTCCCGGAGGAGTGTGCCTTTTGGGGACATATACACTTTTATTCTTTGCCTGGGGAAGGCTTTTATTCCTGTTTTTAAGAAGGACAAGCGATTTGACCTGTGCTTCGAATCCTGCTTTCATGAATTCACTGTTCCCAGTGATTTGCTTTGTCTCCTCAATATTAAGATATGGATTTTCGAAAAGCCCTGTCCTGAATATGTTCATCAGAAGCCTGACAGCGGACTGTTCCATCCTGTTTCTCATGAACTCTTCGCCATGCTCTTTAACACCGAGCTTATATGCTTCTACCACGGGTCCTGAAGCATTGTTCCCTCCAAACTGATCTGTTCCGGCCATGATAAGCTTATAGTGCCTTTCTACTTCAGTGAGCTTTTCCACACCCCAGCATGTTGATCCGAAACCATCAACTGCAGTTTCATCTTTTGTAACACCCCAGTCGGTGCAGACAACTCCCCGGAAGCCATATTTGCCCCTCAGGAGATCATTGATCATATAACTGCTGTACGCGTTGCCTACATTTTCATTATTTGTTTTGTCTATATCATAAGATATTGTATAATAAGGCATTACAGCAGAAGCCATTTTTGTTTCACCCTCCAGTTTCATTGCTCCTTCTGTGAAAGGGATCAGGTGATCAGCGAAATTTTTTCCCGGGTAAACAGCGTATTTACCGAATGCGAAGTGCGCATCACGGCCGCCTTCTTCAGGTCCTCCGCCGGGCCAGTGTTTGATCATTGCATTAACGCTTGTATAACCCCAGCCTCCTGATATAGCCTTATCACCTTCGGATGTCTGGAAACCGTCAGTATATGCCCGTGCCATATCTGCTGAAAGCTGCGGGCTTTCACCGAATGTTCCGCTTACCCTGCTCCAGCGTGGTTCGGTGGCAAGATCTATCTGTGGCGACAAAGCTGTTGATATTCCGAGTGCGCGGTATTCCTGCGATGCAATATGACCGAATTGTCTTACAACCGAAGGATCAAAAGTGGCAGCAAGACCCAGCGAACCGGGCCACATGGAGATCTGTCCTGCGGAACCCACGTTGTATTCCGCTGTCGAGATTGCCTGGTGTCTCGGATCGGAACTGTTGTTAGCCGGTACCCCGAAGCCTATTCCTTCACAGAGAGCCTGAACATTGTTATTCCATATTGCTGCGACCTCAGGACTCTGTACGGAAGTCACCAGTACATGACGCAGGTTGTCCTCCACCAGGAATTTTTTCTGCTGGTCGCTCAGGTCAGACGGTTTGGCTCCGCTCTCGCTGAATGATTTGCCGTTATAGGTAGCCGCGCCAAAACGTGTTCCGCCTGCAGGTATTGCCTGGTGTGCGCTGTAAAGCATGAGCCCGGCAATCTGTTCAATGCTGAGTTTTGATGCAAGGTCTTTTGCCCTCTCATCAGCACTTAAACGCCAGTCTTCATAATTGTCGAGATCACCATTCTTATTAAGATCCTTGAAGGCGAATCCATTTACTGTTAATAATTTAACACCAGATGTTGTATCATAACCCAGTGTCTGTCCGCCTTCATTGGTCACGATTCTTATCGAACCTGTTCCGGTCTCCGACCATTTTTTACAACCTGTTGAAAAGACAAACAGGATAAAAGCTGAGAAAATGAGTACAAATGATTTAAGGTTTTTCATGTTAACGATATTTTGATTATCTTTTTACTCTTGCATTGCCTTTCCAGATGCTCCATACCTGTTCCTCATCTGCCGGCTGACCGTAATCGGTGATCACTGTTGTCGCAAGAGCTCCCGTTGCCCAGCCGAACTGGATCCATTTTTCAGGTTCCCAGCCCCTCAGGATTGCATAAAGCAGTCCGCCCACGAATCCGTCTCCGCCGCCAATCCGGTCAAGAACATGGATCTCACGCGGTTCAACAACATACCAGTTATCACCTTCCAGCATTATGGCTCCCCACAGGTGTTCGTTGGTACTGATTACCTGACGGAGCGTTGTTGCAAACACCGATGCTCCCGGATATGCTTTCTTAACCCTGTGAATCATCTCCTTGAAACTGTCAATTTTTGATGCAAGGTCTTTACCTCCTTCTTCCGGTCCTTTAATTCCCAGGCAGAGCTGAAAGTCTTCCTCGTTGCCTACAAGAATATCTGAGATACCCGCTACCTCCCTGAAGATTGCAGCAAGTTCCTTTTCGCGGTTTTTCCAGAAAGTAGCCCTGTAGTTCAGGTCGAAAGAGATCCGGGTTCCGTACTTTTTTGCGGCTCTCGCAAGTTCAAGGCAGAAGTTGCTTGTCTCAGGCGATAATGCAGCAATAAGCCCCGAAAGGTGCAAAACGCGTACACCCTCTTTGCCGAAGAGCCGCTCCAGGTTGAAATCCTTTACATTAAGAGTTCTGCCAACCTCTCCTGCGCGGTCGTTCTGAACCCGGGGACCGCGTGAACCATAACCGCTGTCGGCTATATTGAACTGGTGGCGGTAACCCCAGGGGCCTCCCTGGTCGACCTCAACACCTTCATATACTATGTGGCGGCTTGCGAGATTGTCTTTAATGAACCTGGCTATCGGGCTGTCTTTGACAAATGTTGTAAGGACTTTTACCGGTAAGCCCAGGTAGGATGAAACACTTGCAACATTAGTCTCAGCGCTGGTGGCCTGCATGTGAAATGTATCGCTGCAGTGAACCGGCTGCCCGTTTGCCGGGGTTATGCGCACCCCCATGCTTGTAGGCACAACAAGAGCCCACATGAAATCTTTCTTAAGTTCTATTTTCATTTAATTAATATTAAAATATATATTATTATATTAACAGAACTCACGACTGCATGACCGCACGACCGCATGACCGCACGACCGCAAGATTGCATGACCGCAGGACTCAATTCATTTCAGCCTTTCTCTCAGTTTTTTACCGGCTTCTTCAAATCCCGGTTTGTTAAGCAGGGCAAACATATTTTTCTTGTATGCTTCCACCCCGGGCTGATCGAAAGGATTGACATCCAATATATACCCGCTTATCGCGCAGGCCAGTTCGAAGAAATAGATAAGCTGTCCGATATAATGTTCGCTGAGTTCCGGAACCTCGATCCTGATTACGGGGACATCACCGTCGTTATGTGCGAGGATCGTTCCAGCTTCTGCGCATTGGTTCACTTCTGAAAGCCTCTTCCCGGCAAGATAATTCAGCTGGTCGTCATCTTCCTTCTCAGGAGGTATGGTAAGTTTCTTCCCTGCATTTTTCATCGAAATGAAAGTTTCAAAAAGCAAGCGCTGGCCTTCCTGTATATACTGCCCTAGAGAATGGAGATCGGTCGTTAAATCTGCCGATGCCGGGAAAATTCCCTTTCCGTCCTTACCCTCGCTCTCACCGAAGAGTTGTTTCCACCACTCTGAAAAGTAATGAAGCTTTGGTGTGAAATTTACCATTATTTCAACAGGTCTTCCTCCCTGCAGGAGCAGATTTCTTACAGCAGCGTACATGAGGGCAGGGTTTGTCTCCGCATGCCTGTTATTCTTTGCCACAGCTTCAATTGCCTTTGCGCCTTTAACCAGTGCTCTGATATCAAGCCCGCTGACTGCTATCGGAAGCAATCCGACAGGAGTGAGCACGGAATAGCGGCCCCCTATATTATCAGGAATAACAAATGTCTCGTATCCGTTGGTTTCAGACAGAGATCTCAAAGCACCCTTTGAAGCATCAGTTATTGCAATTATCCTGTCGGCGGCAGCAGCTTTTCCAACCTTTCTTTCAAGCTGATCCTTGATAATCCTGAAGGCTAATGCAGGTTCAGTTGTGGTACCTGATTTTGAAATTACAATTACCGAATAATTTCTTCCTTCAAGAATTTCCAGAAGATCCGACATATAATCCTCGCAGATATTCTGTCCTGCAAAAAGAATCTCATGGTGCTTTATCTTTGAGAGTGATGAAAATGAATGGGACAATGCCTCGATAACAGCCTTTGCACCAAGGTAAGAACCTCCGATCCCGATAATTACTGTTGTATCCGATACTGACCTCAGATGTTTTGCTGTTTTTTCAATCCTGTCAAGCTGCGGGAGAATGTCATCGGGAAGCGTAAGCCAGCCCAGAAAGTCATTGCCAGGGCCTGTTCCTGCATTTAAAGATTCAAGATGCCTGACCGACAATTGGGCAAGAGCTATGACCTCCTCGAGGGAGATAAACCTGCCTGTGTTTTTAAGATTGACATTGATATTTTCCATTATGTATAGAGATTTTATTAATAATCAGGACCTGATACAAAAATAATAAAAAACCGTCAGGACGATTCCTGACGGTCTAATATAATGGGCGGAATATATATAAGATAAAACTTATCTCCTGTGGATCCCTCCTGCGCTTGAGGAGTGGGCGTCAATATACTTCGGATCACCCTTGTAGTTTATATCACCGGCGCTGGATGCTCTTGCCGTCAGCCTTTCGGTTACATACACATCTGCATCACCGGCACTGGAAACTGCAACATCCGCTTCCCTTACTTTCAGGTTGAAGGCATTCAGATCGCCTGCGCTGCTGAGACTGGCATCAATCATATCGGCTTCCCCTGTAAGGGTCACATCTCCCGAGCTGCTTATATCAGCATTGATGGTTTTTACATAAACCTCAAGCTTTATATCACCTGCACTGCTTGCCGAAACCTTAAGGTTTTCAGTCTTAACAGGAGTCTCTCCGATAATATCTCCGGCACTTGTCGTACTGAGCAAATTTATCTCCTTCATGGTAACATATACCCGTTTCATCTCTGCATCACGGATATTAGCATCCGTATAAACATTCAGAACGCCGTTACTGACTTCCGTGACAATATATTCATGAAGGTTTTCATCAGCTTCAACGGACAGGCTCATTTTATCACCCTGTTTCAGGTATACATCAATACCGGTGCTTACTTTTACACCGGTAAAAGATCCCGCTGTTCTTTCCTTTGTGACAACCTTTTTATTCCCGTAAACCGTCTTGCGGAACTGAGCGTCTGCACAGGCAGTTATCGCCAGCAACAGGATGACAGCCGTAAAATACTTCAGGTTTTTCATTTTCTTCCTTATTGGTTTTTCAGTTTCTGATTAAAAGACAGGCAGAAATATTAATTGTTGCATATTTTTGAACAATAATGATCAGGAATTTCGCAATTTTTCAAACCTGAACGGGAACATTGTTTAACTTTAATTTAAAATGAAATATGCAAAAACATGATTTTCTGATACCTGTAATTATTCTCTCAACTGTATTCACTGCTTGTACAACCCGATCACAGGATGATCTGAGACTCTGGTTTGAAAAACCTGCTTCCAGGTGGGAAGAAGCTTTGCCGCTTGGCAACGGGCGCCTTGGAGCTATGATCTATGGTGGAGTCCCCGGGGAACATATCCAGTTCAATGAGGAGACCCTTTGGGCGGGAGAGCCGCATGATTATTCTCATGAAGGTGCATATGAGTCCCTTGCAACTATCAGGGAACTGATCTGGAAGGGCCGGCAGAAGGATGCCGAGGACCTTGCAATGGAAAAATTTATGAGTGTCCCCCTGCGTCAGCAGAAGTACCAGCCTTTCGGTGATATTCTGGTAAATTTCCCCGGACATGACAGCATTGCAGGTTACCGGCGCGAACTTGACCTTAAAACTGCAGTATGTAAAACAGAATATGAAACCGGAGGAATAAAATTCACCAGGGAGTACCTGGCAAGTTTCCCTGATAACCTGATAGCAATACACTTTACTTCCTCACGAAAGAGATCACTTACATTTGATATTGCCCTGACAGCCTTGCACGAAGGATTCACATCAGTTGCAAAGGATGACGGTACTTTACAGCTTGACGTAAGAATAAAAGGAGGTGCATTGTACGGAACTGCTATGATAATTGTATCTGTAAAAGGAGGGGATGTCACCGCAGCCGGCGATAAACTGTATATTGAAAAAGCTGATGAGGTTGAACTGAAGCTTGTTGCAGCAACTAATTTTAAGAATCCGAAGGATATATCAGGGGATCCTCTTCAGCTTTGTAAAGAATACCTGGCAGCAGCAGATGGCAGATCTTTCAGCGAAATAAAAGAAAGACATATTGCTGATTATCAGACGTATTTCAACAGGTTTTCAATAGATCTGGGCAAATCCGGCAATGAGGGGAAACCGACTGACGAGAGAATAAATGGTATTCCTGAAAAAATGGATAATTCCCTTGCCGCTTTATATGTGCAATACGGAAGGTATCTTATGCTTTCCTCGAGTCGGCAGGGGACATACCCCGCCAACCTCCAGGGAATATGGAACGACAAGTTGAATCCTTCGTGGGACAGCAAGTATACTGTGAATATTAACACCGAGATGAATTACTGGCCTGTTGAGGTACTGAATATTGCCGAATGCCATGAAGCGCTCTTTAAAATGCTTGATGAGGTCATCCCTTCCGGAGAAAAGGTTGCAAAGGATCATTACAATGCAGGAGGATGGGTGCTGCATCACAATACTGATATATGGAGGGGTGCAGCTCCGATAAATGCTTCAAATCATGGTATATGGGTTACCGGGAGTGGATGGCTTTCACATCACTACTGGGAGCACTACCTCTTCAGCCGGGATACGGATTTCCTGCTGAAGGAAGCATGGCCTGCCATGAAAGGTGCAGCAATATTCTATACGGATTTCCTGGTTAAGGATCCAAAGACCGGGTGGCTGGCATCGTGTCCGTCGAACTCTCCCGAAAACGGTGGTCTGGTATCTGGTCCGACTATGGACCATCAGATAATCAGGAGCCTTTTCAAGGCATGTATTGAAGCATCTGAAATCCTGGATCTTGATAAGGAATTTGCTGATACTTTAAAGCAGATGCTGCCGGAGATAGCACCTTATCAGATCGGGAAATTCGGGCAGCTTCAGGAGTGGATGGAGGATATTGATGATCCGGCGAATAAACACAGGCATGTTTCGCATCTCTGGGGTATACATCCGGGAAAAGAGATCAACTGGAAGGATACTCCGGAACTTATGGAAGCTGCTAAAAAATCGCTTATCGCCCGCGGCGATGAGGGTACCGGCTGGAGCCTGGCGTGGAAGATCAACTTCTGGGCAAGATTCCTCGACGGAGACCATGCATGGAGTATGGTCCGGATGCTTCTTAGGCCGGCCGGAGGACCAAAAGCTGCCGCGACGGGAGGCGGCAACACCGGAGGCGGTTCCTATCCCAATCTTTTTGACGCTCATCCTCCTTTCCAGATCGACGGCAACTTCGGAGGGGCAGCAGGGATTGTCGAAATGCTGGTTCAGAGCCATCTCGATGCTATAGATATCCTTCCGGCGCTTCCGAAGGATGTTCCGGAAGGACATATCAGGGGGATAAGAGCACGCGGCGGATTTGAGCTGGAATTTGAATGGGAAGGAGGGATGCTTACCTCACTTATAGTAATATCGAGAGCAGGATATCCTCTGTCATTAAGATACGGCGATAAGTCATTTTCATCCGTGACAAAAAAAGGAGAAGTCCTGAAGTTTAATACGAATCTTTTAAAATTACGGTAAAAATCATAAAGTATATTTCCGCTGGCGCCGATCTGATTTCGTTGATCTCGTTGCACTAAAGTGCTCCTCGGTTGTTATCGGTGCCAGTATCAAAAAGCCTGGATTAAACTTCGCTAAATCAGCGTCAACCAAAAGACAAAATTGTTAAATCAACGATTATCTGCGAAAATCTGCGGTATCTGCGGGAGAAAATGGATTAAACGCTGTCTTAATAGAAATCTATTCAACAATACACAAATAATTTCCCGCAGATTTCGCAGATTTCTTACAACATGGAATTCAGTGCCACTTGAATATTTTCAGCCCGGCAGTGAAGAATACCACACCTGTTGCAATCAGTATAAGTATCGGCAGGGCAACTTCCTGGTAGCCGGCTCCTTCATTGAAAATGCTCCTGATACCATCTGTAAGCATCGTAAGAGGTAGTTTCTGAATTACCGGAATACTCCATTCAGGAAAATTATGATAGCTGAAAAATATTCCGGAAAGGACCATCATCGGGGTAACCACAAAATTGATCAATCCGTTTCCAACCTCTGTATTTGAAGTATGCGAGGAGACAAATACTGCAATTCCTGAAAATGCAATATTGCCTGCAAGGAACATAAGAATGAAAGCTGAAATACTTCCCTGTACAGAAACGTTGAATGTTATTACCGCAAATAAAAGCAGTATGGCAGCCTCTATGAAGTTCATTGTAAGTCTTACAGTTATCTGTGCAATGAGAAAGTGAGACTTTTTCATCGGGGTTGCCACGAGCCTTCGAAGAAGCTTCTTTGACCGTTTCTCTATTATCCCGTAGCTTATTCCCCACATTGTCGACATCATAACTCCCAGCGTTATAAGTCCGGGAAGAAGGAAATCTATGTAACGTGTCCCTGTGATTGTAAGAGGTCTTATCTCGGCATTGCCGATGGCAGGCATAATTTCTCCTTTCCCGATGATGCTGTTCAGCTTCAGATAGGTTAGTTCCGCATCTGAATTCATGGGATCAAAATGAAAAACAGGTCCATTCTCTCCGTTGGTAAGGATGCAGTTCACGGTCCCTCTTTTCAGCTGCACCATGGCTTCATCCCACACCATTTCATAGAAAAGAAATATTGAATTACCCAGCTTTTCATCTGCTATGGTAAATTTCCAGATGTAGTCAGCCTTATCGCCAGGAGTGTTTTTTTCGCAGATGTTTTCCAGAAAGTAACAGAGGGATGATGAATCCTCACTGATCTGTCCGCACGGATTTATTACAGCTACCTTGCGGGTAATTTCTGTTTTTTTTGTGAATGCGAGGCCGAGTCCCAGAGACATCAGTATGGGGAATAATACTCCCCAGAAAAGAACCCCCGGTTCCCTGATTATTTCACGGAATGAGGCAATTGTTAAAAGCCATAACTGATTTAATCTCAGCAGCTTACTCATAGATCCTCCTTCCTGTCAGCGAGGTGAAAAGATCATCCAGGGAGCTGTAACCAACAAGCAGCTGATCTATCGTTCCCTCCCTGAGAATGCTGCCGTTGTCCATAATGATTATATAGTCGCATAATTTCTCGGCTTCCTCCATGTAGTGCGTTGTAAGTATCATTGATGTTTCCTCATTCTTCCTGAGGTTAAGGAGGATGTCCCATATTTCACGCCGGGCATTCGGATCAAGGCCGGTGGTAGGTTCATCGAGCAGAAGTATCGCCGGGTAATTTATCAGGGCAATGCCGATAGCCAGTCTTTGCCTCTGTCCGCCTGAAAGATTGACGACATATGATTTACGCTTTTCCTGAAGGCCTGTTATTTCGATTATTTCATCAACGCGATCCTTCCCCAGGTTGAAGAAACCTGCAAAGAGCCTCAGTGTTTCCGTAACGCGAAGCTTATCAATGAACCTTGTTTCCTGAAGCGCAAGGCCCAGAATATGGTGAAGTTCATCTTCATTACTCTTCCAGTGCTTCCCCATAATTGTTATATCGCCTTTATCGGGCTTCTGGATCCCCTCGATCATTTCGACAAGGGTTGTTTTACCTGCACCGTTAGGTCCGAGAAGAGCAATATATTTCCCCCTTGGAATGTTCAGGCTTATCCCCTTTACTGCCTGAACTGTTTTGAATGATTTCCAGACATACTTTACTTCAATGACATATACAACAGACATTAACTTAAAAACACTTGAATATTAATAAAGTTTAGTTGTGGCAATTATGTGATTAGCATAATCCTTTTTGATTTTTTTTAAAACAGAAATCTGTTATCTGCATCATTTTAGCCATGGTGAAATAACTATTTTGACCATTCGGGCGACAGAATATGCAGGGCATCCTGAGCTGTGCCTTCGCGGATAATCAGTTCCGGTTTCGGCAGCTTCGGATCATTATTCAGGTACTGCATTTTAACCTTTACAGGAGTTTCCGTTTTATAAGGCCTGCAGGATGAAATTACACTCATTGCCCTTTTTGCTCCTTCATACAATGCTTTACGGGTTTCCTCAAACG